>MDSV01192109.1_pt1 | contig 22468 bp, 19 predicted proteins | sample 810851 | NCBI WGS metagenome assembly MDSV01 (sample SAMN05326640, study PRJNA326480) | marine metagenome | isolation source: seawater | place: Atlantic Ocean: North East | collected 2012 | reverse complement strand
TTCGCCTCTTTTTAAAGCACTATCCACGTATAATTCTTTTAATACTTTGCCAACCATAACGGAACCTTCGTGTTGATTAATTTTTCCGTCTTCAATCATTTTTAGTACAATTAATAACTTTGTCATAATTTCCAAATCCAATTCGTCTTTCATAAGTCTATTAAATATATCTGTGTAACTGTTAAATAAAAAAGGACTTTCTAATTTAGCTTTATCAATATATTCAAGATAATCAGCTTCTTTTAGTAATCTATTTTGTTTTTTATATGTATCTAATTTTCGGATATTGTCCCGCAATAAAACACTATGTTTAAGTTCTCTAATTTGAGCAGTATTGTCTTCACATTCTGAATCATTTATCATTTTTTGAAGATTTAATCGTTCATTGTCTGACAAAGTTGACATTATAATTATTAAAAAAAGACAAGTGTTTATGTATTTTTTTAGTAAAGACATTTAGTAAATTTAACAAGTTTATTAAAAAGTTTTTATCTTAAGAATATGTATAATGAAAGTGAGTATTTTCAATATTTTAGTGATAATATTATTTATCCTTGTAATAGCGTCGGCTACAATGTTATCATGTTCAAATTTTGAACCACATTATCAAGATAGTATTTTCAAAAAACATTCTAAATTTGAAGGATTCAAAAGTGATCGTAAGTTATTGGATTACTCAAGTAAAGAAAACAATGCTGCAATTGACACAAATAAGCAATATTTAATGACTAAACCTGAAGAAGGTTGCAAAAAGTTATTTGGATTTGAAGGTATTTACTGCACCCCAATGACAGAATCCAGCAAAATAGATACAATTGGTACAACAAAGGGAAGTATTGATTGTGTAGGAAAAAGCTCCGGGTTATCTAACTCAATGGGTGGATTATGTTTAGACGAGAGTCAAATTAAATTATTATCTACACGTGGAGGAAACAAAGGAGGTCTTGCCGATGATATTGGAAATTAAATAAATTATAATAATATATTATAATTTATAATGGACGACAATAGAATATATATATTTTACTCTATCTTTGGTGCATTGTTATTTGTATTACTGTATCATTTCAGTTTATATGAAAATACAATCTTTTGTGCATTAATACCTGCTTTGCCAATATTAGGATTGTTTGGTTTGTTTTTAATATATGAAAAAAAGAAGGATATAAAGCACTATTTACGTAGCTTAATAATCTTTTTTGTTTTATATGTGATTTTATTTTCAATAATGTACGGTATTTATGACTACACAAACAATATAGTATCTTCAGTATTGATTTCTTTATTTATCTGGTTAATATTAACCATTTATGTTATTTCAAAAGAATGAATTTTAACTGGACGACGAATTAAATAAATCATTGACTTGTTTCGAAACGCGGATGTATGTAGTACACTTTGCCATATTTTTCATTTTAGCTGCATTAATATAGGTACATGTACTTCGTAATCCACCCAAATAATCCTGAACAGTTTCATTTAGATCCCCTTTATAAGGAATTTTCAATACCCGACCTTCAGATGTTCTATATGTATTCATTTTACCATAATGCGTCTCTTGTGCCTTGTCAGAACTCATTCCATGAAACGTTTTATACTGTTTTCCATCAATTACCTTAATATCTCCTGGGTTTTGGTCATGACCAGCAAAACGACCACCCACCATAACAAAATCAGCACCTCCACCGAATGCTTTCGCCATATCTCCTGGACACGTTATTCCACCATCAGATATGATATGCCCTCCAACACCATGTGCTGCATCTGAACACTCTAATACTGCTGATAACTGTGGCATACCAACACCTGTTTTTAAACGAGTAGTACATGCACTTCCGGGACCAATACCCACTTTAACAATATCCACTTTACCATTTAATATAAGTTCTTCTACAATTTCTCTTGTAACAACATTACCAGAGACAATAATCTTATCCGGAAATTCTTTTCTAACCTCTTTGCAGAATTCAACCAATTTTGAAATATAACCATTTGCAATATCAATACAAATCCAATTACATTGAATAACTTGAAATATATCTTTCAATTTAGATATAGCATCATGATTAATACCCGTTGAAACCATAAATAAATTAGGATCCGGCGATTTTGCATTGAACTGTCTATAATCCTCTATTGAATAAAATTTATGAAGAGCAGTAATAATAGAAAATGTAGATAAACAATTATATACTTCAAATGTACCAGTAGAGTCCATATTTGCTGCAATAATAGGAACACCATTCCATATTTTTGGTGAATATTTAAATTTAAATTCTCTGGTTAAATCAACTTCACTTCTACTGTTTAATGTTGATCTTTTTGGACGGATTAATACATCATTGAAATCTAATTTATCTCCAGATTCTATTTTATTCATAATAAGTGTTTATAACTTGTATTTATACTATTATCTATTTATATTATATCACAATACTTGTATCAGAAACATAAGCGTTTAAAAAATCACACGGATCAAAATGTAAAAAAAGGGAAGTGTTATCCTTATGTGTAAAAACCGAAATAGTAATTTTAGTGTTTTTAATAAAGAAATCATTCATATTGTATACAGTATTAGAGTGATGTATTTTCCATTTGTCCTTTTTTAAAGGGTTTAACTTAAAATGTAAATAAGAATATATAAATTCAGAATGAAAAGTTAAAAAGCATTTTGAACAGTAGCAAATGTCCATACTTTTATCAATGTCAATATCTATATTATCGTATACCAAATGGTGATTACATTCTTCAAATAATACGCTACAAACATGGGTATATATATTTTTTGTATTTTTTGTTTTAGGATTATTTTCTATAATATTTTTAATTTTAATGCATTGTTCAAGTTCGTTCATTAAAAAATATATATTTTTATTTTTAAATCTTTACATTATAAATATCTTTGTACAGATTAAATGTACATGGAAAGTAGACTTTGATTGATTCCTTCGTCGGATTTAATGAAAATATCAACATGTTGTTTTGTAACCGTAAATGGGAATGTGACTTCAATGTTCATTTCTTTTTTAAACATATCAGAATCTTTATCTATAAGACGAAATAGATTTAATTTTGTATGGACAATTTCAAGACATCTTTTGAGATTTCTAACACCTTGTTCTTTTTGTGTAAGATGAGGCGTGGAAACAATATATTGAATGGTTTCATCGGGGATAATAACATCTTTTTCTGTAAAGTTGACTTGTTCTCTAATTTTTGGTAAAAGATGATCTCGGGCAATAATGATCTTTTCTTTATTATCATAACCTTTTGTTTGAATACGATACATTCTATCTCTCAAAATGGGATTGACCTTTTCTTCATTGTTGTAACTGAAGATAAACAAACATTTACTGATATCAAAACTCACTTCTGAGAAATACTTGTCGTGAAATTCGCTGTTTTGTGTGGTGTCTGTTAAATGTGTCAAAATACCAATTATTTCTTCACCTTTGGGCGTTTCGCTTACTTTATCCAATTCATCAAAGTAAATAATAGGATTCATACATTTGCTGTCAATCAGAATTTGTACAATTTTTCCACACGTACTGCCTTCGTAAGTATAAGAATGACCCTCCAAAAAACTACTGTCTGCGTTACCGCCGAGAGCAATAAACGAGAATTCTCTTCCCAGGATTTTACTAATACCTTCCTTTACAAGAGTAGTTTTACCCGTTCCCATAGGTCCTTTAATTGCAATTGCAGTACCCATGGCGGATGGATTAGAGATCCACTGCCCCATCAATTGCATAATTTGCAATTTGGCATCATTGAGTCCATACGCACAATTATCAAGAGTATTTTTAGCTTTCGCCATAAAGTCATTAGATATTTTTATGCCATCATTCATGGTAATAGAGAGATTACGATAAATACCAAATGGAATACGCATAAACATGTCTACCCAAATTTTAATCTTATAATACTCTGGATCACCGGGTTCCATACTTCGTAGTACATTCAGTCTTTGCATTGCAACGGCTTTAAACTTATGAGGAATAATGGTGTCAAGTAGTGCTAAACGATACGGTTTGTCCACATTAATATGTTTATTGATTTCCTTGAGTTCTTTCATAACACGTAGTTGTTCTTTGTTGGAAAGTTTTTTCTTGAAATAGTCAACTTCATTTTTCCGTTTTTTATCCTTTGTAATCAGTTTATGATAATTTTTGGCGTTTTTATTTCTGGCTTTTTTAACAAGTTTCATAATGGATTTTTTACAATCATTAATGGCCTTTTTCAAGACTTTACTATTTGGTCTTTTTTCCAACTGGGCAATCAGTGTTTTCTTGGTTTTAACAAGATCCATATAGTCTTCTTCAGCGTCAGTCAATTCTACTTCAACTTCTTCTTCGTCTTGTTTCTTCTTTTTCTTCTTTTTATCTTTATTCTTTTTATCAAAAGCAGTCAATTCGGGTTCGGGAAGACTTTCAAATTTTTCTTTCATAAACATTTTTTCGTCGTCACTGTCACATTCGGCAGTATCTTCAATATATTCATCTTCTTCTTCGTCCCCTCCGAGCAATAAGATACTGTAGACTTGTTCGTCTTCTTCATCTTCTTCATCAACTTCAAATTCAGTTTCGGAACCAGAATCTTCGTCATCTTCGTCTGAGTCTTCTGATCCAATATCATATTCGGTTCCTTCATCCTCTTCAGATTCCTCATCTTCTTCATCTTCCGTTGCTTCCTCTTCATCTTCCGTTGCTTCCTCTTCATAACGTTGTTTTTTATTTTTTCTATTTTTCTTAGATTTATGATTATTTTGAACGGATTTTTTAGAAGATGATTTTTTCTTGGACTTTTCAAGTGCTTTTCGTTTTTTAGATAAATATTTAGATGGAAACATTTTTTGAATAATGTCTCTAGCTGTGTTTAGATCTTTTTGATTTATCTCCTCTTCATCTTCTTCCTCGTCTTCGTCACATTTTGTGTATTTTGTTTTTTTTTTATACTTTTTAGATTTAGGCGGTTTATAAGAGCTATCTTCAGAGTCATCGCTTATCTCTGAAAAAGACTCATAATCATATATTGAAGAATCGTCTTCTTCTTCGGGATCAAAACCAGACTTTCGTTTGGTTTTTTTATCACCTCTTTTTAGTTCTTTGTGAGTGATTTTTTTAGTCATTTGATATGCAAATTATTTAAACGTAAATGTATGTATAATTTTGAATCAATTTTATGTAAAAAATAAAATTGATATTATCATTTAAATATTTAAATAGTAATATATAGTATAATATAGTGATATGTCATATTTAATGAATGCTAATAAAAAAGATTCATCAAGAATTATTGGTGTCCAATTTAGTATGTTGTCTCCCGAGGAGATAAGAAAAAACTCTGTTGTGGAGATTTCTTCAAGGGATACATATATTAATAATAAACCTGTTGTTGGTGGATTGTTTGATCCGCGTATGGGTGTATTGGAACCAGGTATTATTTGTCCAACAGATGGTTACACATATATAGACACTCCTGGTTATTTCGGACATATAGAATTGGCTCGTCCGGTATTCTTTATTCAGCACATGAAAGAGATTATAAAAATAACAAAAAACGTTTGTTTTAAATGTAGCAAATTATTAATTAATAAAAACCAGCATAAACATATTTTAGACTACACTCCTGATAAGAGATGGCATTATGTGACAAATTTAAGAGGTAATATTACACGCTGTGGTGAACATTCAGACGATGGTTGTGGTTGTATTCAACCGAAAATTAAATTGGAAGGTTTTTCAACAATTAAAGCAACGTTTGAATATCAGGATAGTGAAACGGGGGAAAAGTCATTACAAGAGACAGAATTGACGCCTGAATTTATTTTGAAGCAATTTAAAAGAATATCTGATGAAGATATAATATTTATGGGATTCAGTCCGGTATGGTCAAGACCCGAATGGATGGTATGTCAAGTCTTGCCGGTGGCGCCACCTTCAGTGAGACCTTCGGTAAAACACGATGCTCAACAACGTAGTGAAGATGATTTAACGCATATTTACAGTAGTATTATAAAGAATAATAGTGATTTGATGGACAAGATTGGAAATAATGCGTCTCCGCATGTAATAAAACAGTTGGTGGATACCTTACAGTATTTGATTGCAATGATTGCGAATAATAAAGTGAAGGGTGCGGAGCCGATGGCACAGCGTTCGGGTCGTACAATGAATTGTATTATGAGTCGTTTGAACAGTAAAAACGGAAGAATTCGTGGTAATTTGATGGGAAAACGTGTTGATTTTAGTGCAAGATCTGTGATTACGGGAGACCCAAATTTGTCAATCCGAGATTTGGGAGTGCCTATGAAGATTGCTATGAACATTACAAAGCCTGTAAAGGTAAATAATAAAAACCGTGATTTCTTGATGAAATTGGTTCAAAACGGTCAAGATAAGTATCCGGGGGCTAAGATTTTGGAAAGAAAGAATGGTGAAAGTATTACATTGCGATATGTGGATCGTAATTCAATTAGATTGCATAATGGTGATATTGTTCATAGACATATGATGAATGGAGATGCGGTATTATTTAACAGACAACCAAGTTTGCATAGAATGAGTATGATGTGTCACATAGTAAAAATCATGAAGAAAGGTGATACATTTCGTATGAATGTTGCAGATACGAAGCCTTATAATGCGGATTTTGATGGAGATGAGATGAATATGCACATGCCTCAAAACGTATTGGCAGAGACTGAATTGAAACATTTGGCGGCGATTCCGTATCAGATGATTAGTCCTGCGGGTAATTCTCCAATCATTGGTATTTATCAAGATTCATTATTGGGTTCTTATAGATTTACAAGATCAAATTTGAATTTTACTCCTCGTGAAGCGATGAATTTGTTGATGACATTTAAGAATGTGGATCCTACAAAGATAAATGGTAAAAGTCAGATAAAAAACTTTGATATTTTGGCTCAAATAATGCCTTCAATTACGTTAAAATACAAAACCAATTTATATGATGAAGATGAGGATTATAATATTTCAAACAATGTATTGGAGATATTGAATGGTAATTATGAAAGAGGTCAATTGGAAAAAAGTAGTTTGGGTTCTTCTACAAAAGGAATTATACACAGAATTTGCAATGATTTTGGAAATATGCAAGCGACGAAATTTATAGATGATTTGCAAAACATTATTACGGAGTATATGAAAACAAGTTCATTTAGTGTTGGTATTAGTGACTTAATGGCTAATAAAAAAACACAGGATAGTATTATTCATGCAATTACAACTCAAAAGCAGGAAGTGCAGTCTATTATAGAGAAGGTGCATTTGGGTACATTTGAGAATGATACTTCATATTCAAATAATCATCATTTTGAAACAAATATAAATAAAGTGTTAAATAAGGCAACAGAACAAGCGGGTAAGATTGGAAGAAAATCATTAAGTAAAAACAATCGGTTTTTGATGATAGTGAATTCTGGTTCAAAGGGTAATTTAATTAATATTTCTCAGATGATTTCGTGTTTGGGTCAAACGAATGTGGATGGTAAACGTATTCCATATGGTTTTGAGAGTCGTACATTGCCACATTTTTGCAAGTATGATGATAGTCCATCGGCAAGAGGATTTATTGAAAATTCTTATATTGCAGGATTGACAGCTCCCGAGTTGTTTTTCCATGCAATGGGTGGTCGTGTAGGATTGATTGATACGGCGGTAAAGACGTCTCAGACGGGATATATTCAAAGACGGTTGATTAAGGGTCTTGAAGATATTAAGGTGGAGTACGATATGACGATTCGTAACAACAAAGGTAAAATCATTCAGTTTCAGTATGGAGATGATAATTTTGATTCAACAAAAACGGAGAATCAATCATTGGGATTGATTGGGATGAGTATAGAGGATATTTACTTGCATTATGATATTCTTGGAAGTACAGAAATTGTAAATTTGTTTAAAAGTGGAGTGGCAACGAGATATAGAAAACAAAAGAAAGATTTGGAAGGAAAATGCAAATTATATATTGACAAAATGTTATTAGCAAGAGATACGATTATAAGCAATGTATTTAATTATGCAAACAGTAATGGTATTAAAATGCCGGTTTCATTTCAAAATACGATAACAAATATTCAAGGACAGTTGGGATTAAACAGTAATTCTTTGGTAGATATTACACCATTAGAGGTGTTTGAATTGGTTGAATCATATTTGAATAGATTAAATAACATGGCATATTCAAAACCGTCACAGTTGTTTGAAATTATGTTTTATTTCTATTTAACTCCGAAAGAGTTGATAACAAAGCGTAGATTTCACAGAAAAGGTGTGATTATGTTATTAGAAGCTATCATATTGAAATACAAACAAGCAATCGTTCATCCAGGTGAGATGGTGGGTGTAATTGCTGGACAATCAATTGGAGAACCTACCACACAATTAACATTGAATACTTTTCATCTTTCTGGTGTTGCTTCCAAGTCTAATGTTACGCGTGGTGTGCCAAGAATAGAAGAAATATTGAGATTGACTAAAAATCCGAAAAATCCATCTTTGACTGTACATTTGAGGGATTTTGAAGAGACAAATCAAGATAAAGCCAGTCAATATGCAAATATGTTGGAGCATACTAAATTGGTGGATGTAATAAAGAATGTAAAAATTTGTTTTGATCCTGACGAGTATAATAGTGTGATTGAAGACGACAACTTTTTGATAGATCAATATTATGAATTTGAAAAAATGATGGATGATAGTGTGGTGAACGAAGACAATGATTGTAATGAAATAATAAAATCAAAATGGATAATTAGAATGGAATTTGATCCAGAAACGTTATTGGAAAAGAATATAACGATGGATGATATACATTTTGCAATAAACAGCAGTCATGGAAATGATATTTCGTGTATGTATAGTGATTATAATTCAAGTAATTTGGTTTTTAGAATACGAATGAACAGTTCGTTATTATTGAAAAGTAAAAAGCAACGAGGTGTTGCGGAGACATTGGATCAATCAGATGAAATTTATATGTTGAAGAATTTCCAAGATACCATTTTGAACAACATTGTATTAAGAGGTATCTCTGGCATTAAAAACGTATTGCCGCGAAAGCTAACAAATTCAGTCAAAAAAATGGACAGTAAATTTGTTCAAAGTGATGTTTGGGTGTTGGACACGACCGGTACAAATTTATTGGATGTGTTGGCATTTGATTTTATTGATAATATGAGATCCTACAGTAATGATATAAGAGAAGTATTCAATGTGTTAGGGATTGAAGCAGCAAGACAAGTATTGTATAATGAAATTGTAGAAGTAATGGAATTTAGTGGTGTATATATTAATTATCATCATCTAAGTGTATTGTGTGATAGAATGACTTCAAATTATAATATGGTTGCAATTTTCCGTTCAGGCATTTTGAACGATAACATTGGCCCTATTTCTAAATCCACATTTGAGGTGCATACAGAAGTCTTATTGGACGCATCCAGACATGCCGATTTTGATCATATGAGAGGTGTATCTGCAAATGTAATGATGGGACAAACAGGTACTTACGGTACGGGTGCATTTGGTTTAGTATTGGATATAGATGCAATGAAAGATATTCAATCACAAGAAGCAGAAAGAACAGATATTGATATTGAAATAGAAGGAATGCTTGGAGATGTTGAAGATAAGACAGATGTGTGTGCTAAAAATAATATTCAAATAGAAAATAATTTGACAGCAGTAAAGAGAGATGATGTTGGAGATTTAGATGATGATTATGATATTGGTTTTTAAATTATACATAAAATGATATAAAAAACAAATAACAAGTATATTGTGTGAAAACACATTCTGGGTTTAGCTCAGTTGGTAGAGCGATTGACTGTAGTGGTTATAGGTATCAATATGTCGCCTGTTCGAATCAGGCAATCCAGATAAAAATAAGTTATAACCATAATTTATTTTTTAATGTATTTAAGATAATTTAATGTATTTAAGATAATATATGTTATAAATATATAGACATGTCAAAGAAATCAATTGGTAAAAGGAAAACAGCAAAAAAAACAAGTGGTAAAAAGAAATCCGGCGGAGGAAAGAATGACAAACAAACACGAAACACTTATAAGGCTCCGTCCAGGTCCAGACGCAATGACAATAGTTCACGTTCCAGTAGCAATGTAAACAGTTCACGTTCCAGTAGCAATGTCAACAGTTCACGTTCCAGGAGCAATGTCAACAGTTCACGTTCCAGGAGCAATGTTAATAGTTCACGTTACATCCCCCCCACTTTACCCTACTATAACGATGCTCATGTTAGTCGCAACACCGATGATAAACGTATAAATCGTATACAAAATCCATACAATCAACCAGTAAACAAAAAATTGTTGAAAGGTAATACTCAATTGCATTATGCGGTACAAAATAATAATATTGATGTAGTGCGAATAATTCTGAATGATCCTAACGTGAAAGTGAACATAACCAATGACAAAGGTAAAACTCCAATAGGTTATGCCACAAATCCAGATATTCAAAGTTTATTAATGGGTAAAGTCATTTTTGAAGACGATTATAATGGTACCCAAGCTGATAGAGATGGGTATTGGGTAAGGGATGCATATAGAAAACGTTACCTTGATATAATGTCTTACAGACAATTAAATCAGGATACGGTCCATGACGTTAAATCATTTTTATAATCCTTATGATTAACCGAGTTTAATTCTTACGATAGATAAAAATAGATGATGATATGTTTATTGATATGTTATACAAATCAATAAATGATGATAAGATGTTTATATATAATTATTTTTTAATTTTAAGTTTTAATTTATAATTACCTAAATACTGCATCAAGGTTTGGAATTTTATATCTTTATCTTTAAATACTGCTGTATTGTCGTAAACAGATTGCATGTCTTTATCAATGGTGTATCCAGGAAATACTTTGGTAGTTGTTTTAATGGAACTGGTTTGAATAAAAATATATTTTTCATTTTGATAGTCTCCGCCACAAATGATATATTTTTCATTAATTTGCATTTGTTTAAAGGTGTCTTTGGAATATATCACAACCGGTAAATTCATGTGATTACAAAGAACCCATATATCAAAATGTGTTATCATATAATTTTCATTAATGATCATTGACTCAAACGAAAGTTGTTTTTTATTTATTTTCGCTATATACTCTTTCTTCAATTGTTTTGATAAAATACTATAAATAGCTCCATAAAATACTGTGTTTGTTAATAAATTATTATATGCTGTAACTAATAGTTTTTTAATAGAAGAAATATCTTCATTAATGTTTTTCGTTTGTTTTAATATATAAGATAATAAGAAATGACTGCATAATGGTGAGTTCTTTAAAACAATATTATTATTGTTATTTTCTTGAATACATTCGGTTTCCAGATTTTCATAATTTAAAAAGATTTCTTTGGTTATTTGTTGGTCTAAATTAATGAAATTATTTTTCTTTTGTTTTTTGTTGGGAACAGCAAATTCGTATGGTATATTTTCTATATATTTGTTGTTATTTCCGCTGTATATATTTTTAAAGAATTCATCGTTGATATTTGTGTTAAGGAGTAACATTTCGTTATCGTGAATGGAGTAATCAATATTGGTAAGTTTCATATAGTAGGAATTAAACAAATAACTGCGGATTCGTGTATTGCGAATGATTTCATCGGCCAATCTGTAAAAGTAAATATACTCGTTGTTTTCGCCGGTTATTAAATTGTTTTCAGGAATACACAATTGGTTTTCGCTATGTAGACAGAGACCATGTTCATTGTGTGGATCCATGTTATTTTTTTTGTGTAAAAAATTCAACGTTTCTTGTTCAAATTCAACAAAACGCACATTGTTCTCTAATATTTGTTTAAGAAGGTCATGTACTTTTTCTAATTTTATTTCATATACGAAGGATTGCGACGTTGCTAATTTTTGTAGATTCAAGGATTCTTCTTTATTCATTAAATTGAGTATTTCATCTTTGAGTGTATGTCTGAATTGTAAATAGAACTTGGTTTCCAGTTTGATATTTTGTATGGTTTTATTTCTTATTTGATCAATAGTATTGGAAGTGGTAACGGCTTTTTCTGCGTCATAATAGTTAGCATAACCTTTGGATTGAACAGTTTTTAATCCGTCTTCAGATAAATTTTGTTGGGGATCGGATATTTCTACAAACTGGTTTGTTTCTGTTATGAACCCGACAATGAGTCCATCTTCTTCTAATTTTACCAATGGCTTGGAAAGGACTTTTTGGTTTGTTTTTAGACTAATACTGTTTAATAATTCAAAAGTTGTAGAATAGTCTAACCATTCTACGTCGTCTAAATAAACAATAGGTATATCTTCTAATTTTGCCGAAGGTTTACATGGTAAATAAACAATATTTCCTTCTGTAATATCGGATACCATGAATGCAATTATTTTGCCACGATAATTGATGACTTGTTTATGTACAACAAAATCATGAGAAATAAGAATGTCGTATAATGGTTTTGCAAGTATGTTTTCTTTGTAGGTATATAATTTATCTTTGTTTTTAGGTTTGCAATAGTTGTTTATTGTTTGTTGAATATTATTAAAAACGGGATTTAAATTATTCGGCGTATTTTGGGTATAAAAGATTTTAATGGCATTGAGTTTATTAGAAGATTTTTCGTTTCGGGTGTTTCCATATAAATAAATGGGTTCATAAAAAGTGCCTTGTTTTAAAAGAAGAATAGTGCCTTTTTTATCGTCAAAATAGGATTCAGAGTAAGAATTGGTAGGGCACAGGAGTTGTACGTTGTCTCGTTTATCGTAATCTTCAACTTCCATTATAACAAGATTGACACCGTTTGCAAATAAGTTTATACTTGGTGAACATACAAGATCCCACATAAACACGTGATCAATGATGGAGTCGTCGTCTTGTAAGTAATTTAAAAAGTTTTCAAAAGATGCGATTGTGTATTTAAGCATATTGTATTGGGAAACATTGTCTAAATCAACAGATTTATAATATTCGCTGTTTTTGTAATTTTCAACACGTATATCAGAAATATTTATTTTGTTAGGTTGAAAAAGGGGCAATAGAGATCCGTTTTGCAGTTTAAGGTAATTATCAATGGATAATTTGTCAATAATGATTTTTTTCATCTCTTGAATGGTTGGGACGTTTATATTTTTTTCAAATGTATAAATATCGGCAATACAAGCAATGAAAGATTGTTTTGTTGATTTTTCAACACCATAACGGAGTAAAGGAGCGGCATTCTTTTTTATATAAGTATTATTCGTGGGGTCTAAAAATTCTGCAATGTTTGTTTGTAAGAAGAGTTCAATGGATATGGGTAAAAATCCCCATCGATGTTGAGGAACGGGAATTCTTTCAATGCTTAAAATGTTATTATAATTACGATTTATTTTCGTTTTTTCCACTTGTTCTCCTTGTATCAAAGATTTATCTCCAAATTGTATATCATTTTCTGATATACCGAGTTCTTGTCGTCGTTGATTTTGTTTCGCTCCGAAAGGGTTTTTAAAGCAACAAGGGATACCGTACTTTGCGGAGGACTTAGATTGGTCAAGAAATCCGGGATTGTAATATATATAATTTCCATCACTATCTACGTGTTGTCTTTCGTCAGTGAATTCGTATATATAATATCCTTCGGGTATTTTGGTTTTTGATTTTTGAGGAATAATTTTACCTCCACATTCGCCGTTTTCTACTTGTTTTTGTGTCATAGGTTTATTTGTTTTCAAACACCAATATCTGGGACACATATACCAAAATTTATTATTGGGGTCTGAACCGTAATTTAGAGACATGCCGTATGCATTTTTGGATTCAGGATCATTATCAATATTTTCTTTTTCTTCTTGAGTAAGAATAACAGGTTGTCTATTAGATTGTGCGGGACATATTTTGGCGTATGCTCCGTTGGATTCATCTACGAAAATGGAAGATTCCAGTTTTTTGAGTTTATTGAAAAAGATCGTTCCGCTTCCTTTATCGGTTTTTATGCCTCCTTTAAATAGGGTCATTTCGTCATCATCATCATCTTCGTCGTCGGACAAAACAACTTTATCATCTTCAAAATTTTCTTCTTCCACTTCACTATTTGGCGAGTGTACTACATTTTCTGATTCTTGGTCATCATCGTCTTCATTAGAAAAAAAGATGTATTGATTATTGTCGTCATCTTTATAGTCTTCTTCTTCATTTACAAGTTCTTTAACAATATCCAGAGATTTAACTTTAATGGTTGTAGGATCGTCTATGTCGGTTAAAATAACATTATCTATTTTTTCGTCGGTTTCCTTCTTTTTTGTAGAGGTCTTTAGTTTTTCCAAGTAACTGTCTCCGCGCTGTAATTTATTTTTGAAAAAGGATAATTTAAAAAAGGAGTCAATATAAATGTTTAAAAGGTCTAAATAAGAAAAATCGTTAATATCAAAGGTTTCTACTTGAAAAATATTTTCAATATCGTTGTATTTAATGACAGTATTGAATCCAGGATTATCTGCAATGTCAATGTTTTTATTAACAAAACTTCCGTTTGTCCTTGTGCATTCATTCATATATTTGGTAACATATGCGTTGGCTTCTTCCTCGGATAAAGAGAAATTAATGCTAACAAGGTTTATGATAGTGGACAAGTTGGTATTTTGTTTATAAAGATGATTGATTTGTGATTCCATTTCATTCATTTCTGTATAATTTTCAACCTTTTTGTAACGTAAACTGGCATCATTATTTTTCAATTCAATAATATTAAAGATCGGTGTTAACAGTTTTATATCGGAAGTTTTAAGGGACTTGGAAGAAGATATAAGAGAGATGTAATTAATTTTATTAATTTCTAATAAATCAGAGTGTAGATCCTGTAACAAAGACAATTTGTTATTGATTTGTAAAAATTTATTTATTTCAATAATAATGGGATTCAGAGAATCAATAATAAACGTTTCAAGAAAAGATTTGGAAACGGGTTTTGAGAACTTTGTATCAATATGTATATTTCCATTGTAAGAAACAGTAAAATACAAAGGATGTAATTGGTCTTCAAATGTTTTTTGAACCATAATATTGAGGTATTTATAAGAACCAATATTTTTCTTTGGATAATTGAGTATTTGACTTTTGGTAAGATAAGGGATCTTTTTTCCATTGGTAGAGAACCCAACAGAAAAAATGCGAAAAAGTTCTTCTTTTTTGAATCCGGGTTTATATTTTATAAGGGGTCTTTCTATGTTTGTATGAAGTTGTTTGAAAATATTTTCAAGCGGTAATTGGGTTTTTATTTGCGGATGTAAGGTTAAATAGACATCAGTAATGCCTTGAGACAAATAAGGAACTTGTATATCTTCATTTAAAATATCATAAAACACATTTATTTTATCAAAAGAGACATTTTGAAATGATTTTTTGGAGTCATCTAATAATTGTTGTTTTTGTTCGGTGAGGGTAGATAAACTATAAATATTTTTATTAAATAGGAAAGGAAAGTATGTTTTTATAATTTTATTTTGATCAATATTCATGGTGTTTGTATAAGAAAGTAGATTTTCAGCAGGACATACAAAAATGGTGTTATTATTGATGTTTTTATAGTTTAAAAGTAAGGAGTTCTCAAAGGTGAGAAAACGATTGTCTGGATTATTTTCAAAAAAGTCGTCTTCGTTGTTAAGGATAAAGAATGGATTGGCGGGAAAAAGAAGATCAATTTGTGAATCAAATTTATGTCCAATGGGAGTGTAAATATGAAAGGCGTTATTATTTATTTGAAGTTCATTTTCAATATCTTTATAAGAGTATTCGTCGGTGTCCATATCCGCGAGATCTGTAATGTTTTCCTTTTTTTCGGCAAGTTGTAAATTGATAAGGAGTTGTCCAAGTTTTTTTCTGGAGATGCCATAATTATCTTTGACCAAGTATTGAAAATATTTTTGAAAATTAATTTCAGAATGTATTTCGGAGAACATGTAAATTTCTTCGTAAGAAAACTCTTGAAAATCGTATTCTTTTAACATTTTAATTTTAATGGAGCGAATGGTATCATCTTGTAATATTTTTTGTTTGGATATAGAAATGGGAGTGTTGTATTTTTCTAAATATATTTTTTCGTCTTCGTGAAAGAGATCAGTATCGTTAAATTGGGCAGATGTTTTGGACGTATTAAATATGTGTACATTGCTGGGTTCTCCATTTTTATTTAAAGTAATTATTTTGAGAGGTTCAAGAATATTGGAATCAATGTTTGTGTTCATATTATATAATATATCTTATACAATATGTAAGTATTTTGTATTGCAAATATATACATTATTCATTTACGATATAATTAGGATCATGATTATCACTGTTATATTTGTTTTTATTATTGCTTTTTATTAGTTTTCCATCAATGTTATCGTAGTTAAGAAATACTTTTTGTTCAAGTTCTAAAACGCGTTTTTCTAAATGTTCTATTTTATTTTTGTATTCATCATATGTCTTTGTACTGATCGTGTTACCCATATAAAATAAATATATAAATATAATTAAATATCATAATAAGGGTTATCATGAATTTTCATGCCACAGTATTCTTGTGGATTATTTTTGTAATCAACGGGACTATGGATTCCGGCTTCTTCTGCGTTTTCAAGTAAAAATTTAAAATTTTCCCAGAATTCGCTTTTGTGACCAATGGATTTACTGGCAACATGTGCAAGTTCGTGTATAGCAACAAAGGTAAGTGTTTTTTCGTCAATAAGGTCTTCATTGTTATGTTTGTCTTTATTTAAACAGAATGCAATCTTTTCGCCTTTATTTTCACTGTACGCGGTGAAATCGCTGGTAGGTAAGGTTTCCATTATTTTTTTGGGGTTAAAGTTTTCAACCAAACGCTTAACCTTGTCTTGTTCGGGGTATTTTTTGTGTAAATATTGAACAAGTTGTTTAAGTTTATTTGTTACTTTTGCTAAAAGATTTGCGGCTTTTTGAATTTTACTTCGTTCGCGTACACAATATTTATGTCCATCTTCATCTGAAACAATACACTTTAATTGGAATTCACCATAATTTTCAAAATAAACATAAATACATAAAACAATAATAGCAATTAAAATAATATATCCTAAAATATCGGCACCCGTCATATATATAATAAAAAGGTTTTTATGATTAAAATGTTTATAATAATGGTAAATTATTATAAAATTAATTTGCGTTTCCTAATTCAAGAGGTACACGGCCATAATCGCTTTCAATGGTGCTTTGATTCCAAGGTCCAGCTTCCTTTTTGCTGATAACAGGATCAGATCTTAGTTGAAGGTTGGCGTTACGAAGGGATTGGCCAACGGTATCAAGTCCAATATGATGTCCAGCCTTTAATAAATCAGGCATTAGGATGTCCCCTTTATTTGCGGTGTTGGGGTTAAGAGCAGACCATTGACTGTTTTCGTCATTAGGTAAAAGGTCTTTGGGGTTGGCTACTTCTTTAAGATTGTATCCAGGTGAAGGAGTAGAATCCTTGGGGGAAGGTTCAGCCACCTTTTCGGGTTCACCCTCAGTTTCAGGTGTTCCATCTTCCATCTTATCAACAACACTTGTCTTGCCATTAGCATACATGACTAAAGCAAACATTAGAATAATGAATACAATTAAAACAACAACACGTTCCATTGTAAAAAACTTTTTTGCACCACTAAGAATACCACTAAATAATTTTCCAAACATTTCGTTTATATAATAACGGTTGATATAATTTATTTACATTAATTAAAAACAAAAAGAAAACACAAAAATGGCTAAATAATTATATATCTTCTTCATTTTCTTCGTTGCCTTCATCATTGTCGCTTTCTTCATTTTCTTCAGAATCAGAATCGGAATCACTATCGGTAGTGTCTTCCAGCATATACAAATTCTTAATTCTCTTTGCTTCTAAATAAGAAGAAAGTGCTAAATCTCTCGCTACCTTGGCTTTTCGTTTTGCTTCTTTGTACATATCGTAATAAACACTATTTTTATTCTTAATGGAAAATGAATCGTTCTCGTTAATTTTATCTAAAGTTAAATGAATTTCTTCCAAGTCTTCTTTTTCTTCATTCTGTAATTTTTCTAAAGTTTCTTCATTATTGTCTACAATTTCAGTATTTTCAATTGCTGTTTTTTCTGTATCTCTATCTTCAGGAATCATTGTATCATTATTTTTTTCTAAATGTAATGCTTCGGGTTTTTCTTCTAAATTATTTACAGTCGTTTCTTGTGTCATTTCTTCTTCCAATGTAAATTCGTCCTTCCCTATTTGGTCAATCGCCAAATCATTTATGGGTTTATTATTTTCTCCAATTACGGTATTTACCGTTTCGTGTTCATCTTTTTCAATTACAATTTTTCTGTGTGGAGTCATATTTTCCTGATAATGGGGGTTTATTTGAATGTTATTATCTGCAGGTTGGTTTGTTTTAGGTCTGAATAAGCATTTTTCAAACATCTTGTTCGGTTCAACCATCATCATTTGTTTTGCTTCAAATTCTAATTGAAAAGTAGTTGAAGAACATCGGATGCCTTTTATTTCAATAATAGAAAGTACATTTGTTTTTTCTTTAATATCATCTAAAGATACTAAATTTTCATTTTCATCATAAATCTTAAGCATCGGTTTTCCGAGATTAGTAGCAATATTTATCCTTAAATTATAAAACTTTCCGGATTTGTATATTTTGAGTGGTGCAGTAAAATAATTTTCAATATCGTGCATTTCCATTTTATCTTCAAACCATTGACCGCTGTTTTCAAAGATCATTTGCATACATTTTGTTTCAAGGCTTTCCATAAATTCAATAAATTCTGAATTATCATTTGTAAACATAAGATCGGTATAAAACTTTTTACCTGTTTTCATAAATCCTTGTTTGATAGTACATTCAGGAAGACGAAAATAAAAGGGTTCTTGCGAATTGGAAACACATAATCTCATAAAATAATTTCCACCAGGTATTTGTTGAGGTTTAGCTAAAGATAATTTTGAAAAGTCAAAACGGTTATTTGTAAAATAAATATTTTCTTCCATTAAAAAATAATTCTAAAAGAATAATATGAATATAACGAATAATACACACATAAATCGTTTAAAAAATAGATTAAATATCATTTGTAATGTAAATGAAACAAATGAAAGAAATTTGTATAAACTTTTTAAATGATGTAGAAACAAAAAAAGAAATATACGATTTTTTGAAACCTGTTGTGGACTCAATTTATAACGAGTTGTATATTTACCTTTGGATTATATGTTTCTACAGTTTAGTGTTGTTTTTGATTATTTTAGCGAATTTGTTTTTGTTGTTGAAATTAATAAATAAAAATTATAATTATGCGTTGTAATAATATCTTTAATTAATATATAATGACTGTTCCGAAAATGAATACAAAAACAGTAGGTGGTATGAAATCTAAGAAAACAATGGGTGGTATGAAATCTAAGAAAACAATGGGTGGTATGAAATCTAAGAAAATAATGGGTGGTATGGCATCTAAGAAAATAATGGGTGGTAAAAAAAATAAAAGCAAGAGAAAATCAAGTAAAAAAGGTAAGAGAAAATCAAGACCTACCATTCGTAATTTAGTTAATGAAATGAAAGGAATGTTTAAAGGCGGTAGTTCCACCTCTGAACATGGGGTTGCAACCTATGGTAATATGGGAGGTCAAACTTCTGTAGATGGAACTAGTAATGCTATTAGAACAATGCCTCCTCTACAAGGAGCTGGTATGGCTCCTCCTGTTGAAATAAAAGGCGGCAGATGTGGAGTAAAATCAACAGTTTCTGTTTAAATTTAATAAATAAAATTGATTCTATTTATTATAATACTTTAGCAATAAAATCAAAATGGGAAGTAAAATTGTTGTACCTCGTGAAAACATGAAAGAAAAAGACTACATTGTAGATAGTGTAAATTCTGAATTATGTAATAATACGAATGAATATAATCCAACGATAAAGGTTCATCCAATGGAAACAAGACTTAGTAAAAAAAATCTACAAAAATTACAACACGAATTAACAGAAAACGTAAAAATGAAAAAAACAACATTTAAAACAGTAAGGTTACCTCGTGGATTTTCAGTACAAGTAGAAGTAGTTAATGATAATGATAGTGACGGTTATGCAAAGATTCGTCCACTATAAATATTTATTTTGCATTATTTTGTATAGTTTTATTTTTTTATTGAGTTAGTATATATGATTGGATATTGTGTTAAATGTAGAAATAAAACTGAAATGTTGAATCCTAAAAGAAAAACATTAAAAAAAGGAAGACAAGCTATGCAAGGGACATGCCCAAAATGCGGTACAAAAATGACAGTGTTTGTTGCTAAGGAAAATAAATCTAAAAAAGAAAAGCCCAAAAAGAGTAAATCTAATAAAAAAAATAAATCTGAAAAAAAATAAATAGAAAAGATTTTTCCATTATAATACATAATGGAAAAATTAATAGAGTCAAAGAAAGACTTTATTGAAGAAATTAAAACATGGATTTTATATGATAGTCAGTTAAAATTAATACACCAAAAATTAAAAATAATACGAGATAAAAAACATAATTTAACAAAAAATATATGCCATTTCGCAAATCAACACAATATAAACAGTAAAATAGAAATCAGTGACGGTCATTTATCGTTTTATGAAAAAAAAGAATATTCTCCTTTAACTTATGGATATCTTGAGAAATGTTTAGGTGAATTGATTCATGATAAAGCACAAGTGGAGTATATTATTCAGTATATGAAGAACAATCGCGACGTGAATAAAAATATGGATATAAAAAGAACATATTTAAAAAATTTACAAATTAAAAATGAAAAGGATTAAATACACAGTAATATATATATAATGAAATTTATTAAATCTGATCCTGGTAGATACGTGTTTGTTTTTAATGATGCTGTTAAAATGGCTTCTATGCCGATAGATGGTGTGATTGAAGATTCTGTTTTGTCAAAAAATAAAAACAATTCTGGTGCATATGAAATACATTCAGGACATAGTCAATTAGAGGATTTAGGAGTACCTGTTGGTTTAATTACGAATAATGAATCGGACTATTTACAGGGCGGTAGTGGAATCAAACTTGTTCATAAAATAATAAATGATGAGGTTATTAATGATGATCTGTTTCACTCGTTATTTGAAAAGGTTTGCAAAATAAAAACAAAAAAATATAGTAATAATAATAAAACAAAAAAAATAAAAAAGAACACTTTGTAAATTACACAAAACAATAATGTATTATTTAAATAATATAATTCAACAATTATATTATTAGCGCGAACGACGGTTTTTTGATTTAGATTTTATTTTTTTCGTTCTTCGGTTACTTCTGTTTTTTTTTTGAACCACCAGAATTTGAATTATTATTATCTGATAAAGCAATACCTACAGCCGTTTGAACCGTAGAACTGGTACCACCATCTTTTTCAGCATCATCATCACTCTTCTCATTACCATTCTCATCATCACTCTTCTCATTACCATTCTCATCATCACTACTCTCATCATCACTATTCTCACTACCATCATCACCATTATCATGAGCAGCACCATCACCAGCGCCATTACCAGCACCAGCGCCTTTAGATCTCTCTTTAAAAGCGTCTTGCATCATTACTCCAAAATCATTTGATGTTGATGGGAGTATTGGTAATTCACTGTTTTGATTTTGATCCTTGATTTTAAAAAAATTAGGACCAGTACAGTAAAGATCATCTTTTGATTTTTCAATTAATTTATCAATTATACCATTAAAATGTGTTTTTATTATGTTAAGTGGACCCTTACCATCTTCAACTTCATTAATACGTTTCCTAAGCTTACATTTTAAGACATTTATAATATTTTCACTGTTAACCTGCGACGAATCTAACATGAATTTTATGTTACCGTCCTCCTTATCAGTAGTACAAGGATCTTGGATGATATTTCCTCCTTTCATTATTTTGCCATTGCCATTGCGATTATCTAAATTATGTATTGCAATTGCTATTGGAGTAAGAAATTTATTATTATCACTTTTCGTATTATCATTATTAGCAGCATCACCATCTTTATTATTAGGATCTTTATTATTATCATTATTAGCAGCATTACCATCTTTATTATTAGGATCTTTATTATTATCATTATTAGCAGCATCACCATCTTTATTATCAGAATTATTAACACTACCCCTAGGACAATTCTGCTCCCCTATCGCATCATCCTCGCCTAATGCATACTTCATAAATTTATCCTTTTGATCTTGATTGTCAAAAACTCTCGGTATAAAATTCATATATAAATAGTTAGCAGTATCAGTTAATAATTGTCCATCAACAGCATTCTTATCATCATCATATTCCCCCTTCTTTTTCAATATAATACAAATTCTATTCAGTATATACCTTAAAAGATCATCTACAACCTTATCGGGAATCTTATTGATTTCATTT
>MDSV01066137.1_pt1 | contig 22471 bp, 7 predicted proteins | sample 810851 | NCBI WGS metagenome assembly MDSV01 (sample SAMN05326640, study PRJNA326480) | marine metagenome | isolation source: seawater | place: Atlantic Ocean: North East | collected 2012 | reverse complement strand
CGTCCGAGTCTTTCTTTCTTTCTTTCTCCCGAACGCCGACCGAACCGACCGTCACCAGAGGGATTCGAGAAGCGTTCCCTTCTTCTTTTTATCTCTCTCTCTCTCTCTCTCTCTCATTTGTGACGACGCGAATTTGAATTTGGTCGTTGAGGAGATCAATTTGACACGCGTGTTCCTTCTTCCTCTCTTTCGATGACGCTCTCGTTCTCCCGGCGATCGATGCACGCGAACAGATAACACGAAGACGTGAAACAGATACGAGATGATGGCAGAATACACGAAACTTCAGAAAGTTTTACTCCTGAAAGCGGCCGTGGCCGCGTTCTATGTGACCGCATTCTTTGGCGACCGCATTGGAATGCCTTCTTTCAGTGAAAAATTTTTCGACTCGAAGAACAACGCGTTGCGAAAGTCCGCGTCCGATTGGGCAGGCCTCGGTTTGTTGATCGTGACGTTCGATTTACTCTACGCGGCGTTGAAATGTTCGAAAGCCGTTCAACAGAGAGTCTGTAACGGCCACATTATGCATAACATGTTGCTGATTGCAGTTCACATGTGCACGAGCAGCAAGAAATATGGAGGCGCCGTCATGCACAAAGAGCACGTCATGGGATCCTTTATAAGCACGGCGTTATCGTTCATCATGGCCACTGGTCTTACAAATGGAATGGAACCGGCGAAAAGACATTTCTTGATGGGATGCAAAGGTTTAACTCATGGGTGCTTAATCATCTATTGGGTATGTTTCTTCTTCTACATCACGTCCTTCCAATTCGGCGATTTCCCGTCTACTCAGTATATCGCCTGTCAAGGAAGAGGCTTCTGCCGAGCAAAAGATTCCATCTTTTACGACATAAACGCCGTCAGCACTTGCATGTGGTTCATGGTCAATTTGATGACTTATTTCATGTTAATGTCTGGATCGGATAAAGAACAAAAATCGTTCGCTTTATACCGCATGGGTGTGACCGCGCTTTTGCAAATTCCACTTTTTATGAGCGAAAAGGCCATGATCGTCCCGAAAGAATACACCAGCGGGGTCGTCGCGATGTCCGTCTGTTTGGCCGCGTTGGCTGCCGCGGCATTTTCGGATAAGATTAAGCCAAAGGAGGCGTGAGAGGAGATCAAAATCATTTAAATATTTATTTACACAAAATCTAAAATCTTCGAGTTCTTTTCTTCGTTTTCCTTTCTTGACACTTTTTGCTCTTCTTCGCGTCATAAAATTTGCTCAAAAATGCCGAGGAAAAAGAAGGCGTGCACCCCTCTGCTCGAGGCACTGTCGACCTCTTTATCTGTAGCGCGGAAGCGCGTGCCAGAATCGTCGCGCGCATCTTCCTTTTCGTCTTCATCGACCGCTGGAGCGTTGCATTACGACGAGAGTTTCGCCTCTGAAACCAATGCGCTCTCTGCCGCCGCCGAGATGCTTCTGGGAAGCGCCGACACGAAGGAGAGCGTCGTTTTGGCCTCGTGTTTACGTAAAGTTATTTTACACGTGTTGGTGAGAGCAATAGAGGTTATGAATACAGACCCGAGATTTGCGAGCGATGTCGAGAAGAGAGAACGGGCCATGTGCGCGTTGATATCGGTGGCTAAATTGCTGCCACATTGCCGGCAGTTGATATCGGAGCGAGTTTTAGCGAGGGAGAAATATCCAGTGTTTTGCAGGGTAGCTGGGGAGGCGAGTTTGAATGTGGGTAGTAATAAGAGAGCAACGAAGAAGAAGACAACCGCTGACGAGAAGAAAAAGAATAGTAAAAACGACGAATTCGCGCACCTCCGGATGCTTTTGAGGAGTTCGATGGATATCGCCGAGTGCTTCGGGTGTGAAAAAGGAGCAATTTCTGGGACATCGTGGGATTGGAGCCAATGTGGGATATTTTTGACGCATGAAGACGCTCAGGTTCGATGGATTGCATGTGGAATAGCTTGCAAGGCTTTAGGTTTGAGTGACGATGCCGTGCACGCGGTGAGGAAGAAGACTTTGAGTGGTGAAGACGAAGCGACTTTGACACAGTTCCAGCGAGAGTGGGAGGAACGCGAAACGACATTTCGAATTGAACGCGCGTCATTTTTGCTGCCCAAAGTTTGCGAAAACAAAAAGAATGAAAATGATAGTAGCGAATTAGAAAGTAGCTATACTCTCGAGTGCATAGAGTTAGAAGGCGATAATGCAAAAGAACACGAAGAAAGCATACCTGCGGCGCCAGGATACAAACGGTTAGGCGCCATCGAAGTTCGGGCGACACGCAATGATGATGATGATGATGATGATGATGATGAAAACGACAACATCACCTCCACATCTTCTAAGAAGAATAAGAAGAATACGACGGATTTTATTTTAGTACCGTCCGCAGAACGTAACTTGGTCGCCGTCGCGTACGCTTTATGTCAAAATAGGCCCGTTTTACTCGAAGGCCCAGCTGGGTGCGGCAAATCAACAACGCTTCGCGAAGCTGCCCGAAGATTCGGACGATCTAGTGAAAATAATGACGTCATAGTCTTACACTTTGATGCTCACACAGATTCAAAATCGCTCCTTGGGGCATACGTTTGCGGAGCGAGTCCGGGGGAATTTGAGTGGCAACCTGGGTCGCTCACGAGAGCCGTGAAATCTGGAAAATGGGTTTTGATTGAAGACGTAGACGTCGCTCCATTTGAAGTACTCTCAGCTTTGGTTCCTCTTTTGGAAGAACGCAAGCTGTACATCGCCGGCAGAGGTGAAACTGTTGTTGCACATCCTCAGTTTCAGCTGTTTGGATCAGCCACGGTAGGTGGATCCAAAGTTTCCAATCGCGAGAACGATCCTTTGGGTGGTTTATGGACTCGTGTTAGCGTAGAACAACCAAGCGGTAGCGAGCCTGGTAAAATACTCGCAGAAATGTACCCACAACTCGGCGATGCAGACGTAAAAGGACGCATGCTTAAGACGATGAGAGTTGCACAGACTATGGTTGGCCAAGGTGGAGGCCACGCGACTCGATTGGCCGGTTTAGGTGACGAACGATTTGATAACAGTACAGAGGAAAATGATGAAGAAAACGCGATGGCGATGGATACCGAAAACATTCATCCGGATGATGCGAATGAAATAGATATAGCGGCGGGGGATGACGAAAAATTAACATCTCTTGAAGATTTAGCATCTAGCGAAGTGGCATCGTCGTCTCGAGCCTCGGTGGGTAGGCCTTTCACGCTTCGAGATTTACTCCGTTGGGCAAAGAGGGCTACGGCTTTACGTAAAACAGAACTCAAGCTCATGAAGAAAGGTAAAGCATCTCCTCCGCAAACTCGCCAGGCGATGTATGACGAAGCGGCCGATGTTTTACTGGGCGCTTTGCCTCCCGGCACTGGACGAAGAAAAGCTTTACAGGCGATTGCAGAAATTTGGGGATTGAATCCCGAAGAGACGGCGAATACGACCGATTTACTTCGCAAACCGGATGTTATATCGTCAGAACATAGCGTGTGCGTAGGTCGTACCGTATTACCATGCGAGGAAAACGAGGAGAGTGTAGACAGCTTTCGAAATTTTGCAAAAACAGGCCACGCGCTAAGAATGCTCGAGAGAGTTTCGTGCGCGGTCTCGGTAAACGAACCCGCACTTCTCGTCGGGGAAACTGGTACAGGTAAAACTGCACTAATCCAAGAGCTTGCGCGCTTAACCGGTGCGCCATTAACGGTTGTGAATCTTTCCAATCAATCAGAATCGAGTGATTTTCTTGGAGGATTCCGGCCAGCTGGTGCGCGACATTTATGTTTGCCATTACTGAAACGGTTCCTTGAGTTGTTTGGAGAAACTTTCCCGAGTCGATCTAATGCGGAATTTTTAGGAAGAGTGTCCAAGTTTGCAGACAAAAGAAAATGGATACACTTGTTGAAGGCGTTTCGTGCTGGTGTCGATCGCGTGGCGTCAATTGTCGATAAAGATGACGAAGATAAGATAGTCGATTCTATTGAAGACAGAGAAGAGAATACCGTCAATAACGATGACAACGATGACATGGAAGCCACGCCTGCAGTTGACGTGCCAACAACGCGAGCAACGCGTTCGCAAACTACTGGTAAGAAGGGTAAAAATAAAAAAGTATCCACCCAGTCGGTTGCCGATATCGGTAACAAGCGTCAAAAATTAAGTGCTGCTACGAAGAAAAAAAGAGGAAGCGTAACTAAAAAAGAAGCTGCGAAAAAGCCATCATTTACGATTTCAGATGATCTCGTTGAGTCTTGGCAATTGTTCGATCGGGATTTAGTCATAGCCGAACGAGCAATTGGCGACGTGCCCTCGTCATCTGGCGGTGGACCTATTTTTGCCTTTGTGGAAGGTGCTTTAGTCACAGCACTACGCGAAGGTCACTGGATTCTTCTCGATGAAATCAATCTGGCACCTGCAGAAACGCTCGAAAGACTGAATGGCGTGCTAGAGTCGCGGAGAGGCTCCGTTGTTCTTTCTGAACGTGGGGACGCGACTCCAGTGTATCGTCATCCGCGGTTTCGTCTGTTTGGCGCTATGAATCCCGCTACCGATGTTGGTAAACGTGACTTACCTCCTGCTTTGAAACATCGCTTTGCAGAGGTATATTGTGGAGAAACGGAATCCAGAGAAGATTTGCAGCTCTTAGTTCGTGGATATTTAAGGGATGTTCCGAGCGGAGTGATTGCACCAATCGTTGACTTCTACGTCGAAGCGAAGCGAGTGGCGCACACGGTTCTCTTAGACTCAGCCGATCAGAAGCCTAGATATTCACTTAGAACTCTCGCGCGAGCGTTAGAGTACGTTTCTGCGGCGAGTCCGTTATATGGCGTCCAAAGAGCAATGATGGATGGCTTCTCGATGTCATTCTTAACGCTTTTGAAGAAGGAAGGTCAAGAGATTTTAGAAAAGTTGATGCATAAGCATCTGTTGGGAGGCAAAGCGATCAAGGTAAGTGTAAAGTATCCTCATGCATCGTTTTTGTTTCGTTTCCGTAGTTAAGCGCTGGGCTTGTCAATATTCCATGGCGTGCTCGGTCTAGAAACTGCGGTATATCTAATTTTCAGTTGGATAAAACACCTATTCCGGTCACGACTCTATGAATGTCCGGAAGACTTGTCCCGCACATTTTGTCCTGTTGGACCTCGGGGTACTAATTAACATTTTAAATCGTCTTCTCTCTGCTTTGAATATACACAGGGAATAATGAAACCACCACCAGAACCAGAAAGTGATACGCATGTTCTCATCCAGCAATTTTGGGTAGAAGCGGGAGAGTTAGAACGCATCGATCCTGAAGGTAAAACGATGTTTCTCTTTTCACGAAATTTCTGCTTTGAAGCGAAACACGACTTGGCAATGATGAACAAATATCCGCGCTTCTTAAATTCGTTTATGATGCACAAAAAGATATTATGGTTGAATTTCTTCTACTGAGCCATCGACGTGAGCACGTTTTTGCGCTTTTCCTTGCATTTCCTTTGGTTAAAGAAATTCAATTTGACACTTTAAATTCTTCCTTGTCATTATAGGTTATGTTGTGACTGAGAGCGTCAAATCTCACCTCTCGAATTTGGCACGTGCAGTACTTCTCCGAAGACATCCTATTTTGTTGCAAGGACCGACCTCAGCTGGGAAAACTTCGCTCATTGAATACCTCGCAAAGCGTACTGGACATCGTTTTATGCGTATCAACAATCACGAGCATACAGATCTGCAAGAGTATCTTGGCACTTACATTACGGATGAGACGGGTAAGTACTTGTTCTGATGTATTGTTTCCTTCTCCTCTCTTTTTTCGGACGCTAGTTCGTTATCCGTCGTTCTTATACAATAGAATCCGGGGGATCGGAAAGCAGTCCGTAGATTTATGCGCCTCGGGGGTTGGTCGTTTGCGGGAATCTGTCGTCGCTCCTTCCTGGAGTGTCTCAGAAGATTCGCGTGACTTCCGAGGCTATATTCTTATTTTGTTATTATTAACATCGCTCGTTTCGTCGTGACTGTGACTTTATTGGTTTGTCATCTTCTAACCACTTTCTATTTCATTTTAGGTGCTTTGACGTTCCAAGAAGGCGCGCTCGTGCAAGCCGTGCGCCGAGGATACTGGGTCGTTCTCGACGAGTTGAATCTCGCACCTTCTGATGTTCTAGAAGCTTTGAACAGACTTTTAGACGATAACAGAGAACTTTTTGTTCCCGAACTGCAAGAAACAATAAGACCACACCCGCACTTTGTTCTGTTCGCGACGCAAAATCCTCCAGGCGCAATTTATGGTGGGCGCAAGGTATTATCGAAAGCTTTTCGTAACAGATTCGTTGAGTTACACATCAACGATATTCCTGACGAAGAACTTAAAATTATCTTAAATAAGCGGTGTGAAATCGCGCCGAGTTATTGCACGAAGCTCGTAGAATCTATGCGCGAATTGCAAGGTTTGCGAAGAGGTTCTCGAGCTTTTGCTGGTAAAGATGGATACATCACCGCCCGCGATTTGTTTCGCTGGGCGAACAGAAAATCGATTGGATACGAAAACTTGGCCAGCGATGGCTTTCGCGTGCTCGGCGAGCGATTGCGCTCGGAAAACGAAAGAATGGCGCTGAAGAAAGTTCTCGAGAAAGCTTTAAAAGTCCCAGAGATTTCCATAGAACAACTTTACGAGGCGGCATCCAGTGAAAATTTGGAAAGACAACTGGAAGTGGCTTTGTCGGCTAAAAATTGCACCATTCCAGCCGATGAAATCACCATGGCACGATCTATTGCGTGGACACCCGCTATGCGTCGTTTGTATGCTTTGGTCGAAGCCTGCGTTGAGCATAAAGAACCCGCTTTGCTCATAGGAGAAACTGGCTGCGGGAAGACAACTGTGGTACAGATCCTAGCAATGATTCATGGACAGAAGTTGCGCGTGCTGAATTGTCATCAAAACACAGAAACTGCTGATTTCATAGGAGGTTTTCGACCTACTAGACAAGGAGACGCACCGTTCGCGTGGGAAGATGGACCTTTGATTAAAGCCATGCGAGATGGGGACATTTTGCTCGTTGATGAGCTTTCACTTGCAGAAGATTCTGTCTTGGAAAGGTTAAACTCAGTCTTAGAACCTGGAAGAACGATTACTATACCTGAAAAAGGTGGTATTGATGTCGAAGAGCTCGTCGCTCATCCGGACTTTCGATTGATAGGAACGATGAACCCGGGTGGGGATTTTGGGAAGAAAGAGTTATCTCCAGCGTTGCGAAACAGATTCACAGAAATTTGGGTCGGAAGCGTATCTTCCGCAAAAGAGATGGAAGAAATAGTTTCGCGACGTTTGATCTCTTCTCAAAATATGCATGTTGATCACGCGCACGACCATGCGAAAGAGTTGGCTTTATTCTGGGAATTCTATCAAAGCATCGTCGGCGCCGGACAAGCAAAGACATGTTTGCAGACCAGGGATATTTTAGCTTGGGCACAATTTATTGTCGAAGTAGAGAGTAGACAAGGACCGAACGCGATGTTAGGATATGCTGCGTTTGCACACGGGGCTTATTTGACACTTTTGGATGGCCTCGGCCTGGGTTTAGGCATGCCAGAAGAAACGGCAAAAACGCTCAATCGAAAATGCGTCGAGTACTTGTGCACGCGCATACAGGACACAGAGGTACGTCATAAATCTCATTTATTGTTTTGAACCGACGATTTTTTTATCAATTTGAACTCGCTCTTTCTATTTAAATGATGCGCCATGAAGTTTTTGTTGTACCTGGTAAGTTTCTGATCTTCTGTGATGAGAAACCCCTACAACCCTGAGCGTATTATGAGTATATTTCCTCTGTTTCAATGATTTTTCGATCGTTTGGTGCTGACTTACGCCTCTTTTCTTTGTAAAAAGCAGAACCGAAATTTGAACGAGCAAATATTGCAAAGAGCATCGTATGCACACGATACGAATGCGGAAAATGAAAAGGAAGATCTTCTCAACTGCTGCGTGGTTGACGATGGCGCGCGATTTGGTATTTCGTCATTCACTATTAGTTGTGGCACGCACCCGATTCCTTCGACATCTGAATTCGCTTTAACTGCCCCATCAACCAGACGCAATGTCGCACGTCTCCTTCGCGCGTTGCAACTCGCTCGTAAACCAATTTTATTGGAAGGTTCGCCTGGAGTTGGGAAGACGTCCATAGTCTCCGCTCTGGCGAAGGCTGCGGGACACAAACTGGTAAGATTGAATCTCTCGGAGCAAACCGATATGATGGATCTTCTTGGAGCCGATCTTCCAGCGTCTGGTGGTGAAGCTGGTGAATTTAAATGGTCCGATGGAGCGTTCTTAGCGGCTTTAAAAAATGGTGATTGGGTTCTTTTGGATGAATTGAATTTGGCGCCGCAACCAGTTTTAGAGGGCTTGAATGCCGTGCTCGATCATCGCGCAGAAGTGTTCGTGCCAGAGCTCGGCAAGACGTTCAAGTGCCCACCCACCTTTAGAGTATTTGCAGCACAAAACCCTGCAGCACATGGAGGTGGTAGAAAAGGATTGCCAAAATCGTTTCTGAATCGTTTCACGAGAGTATTCGTTGAGCCCATGCGTATCAACGACGTCGAGCACATCGCAAAAAGCCTTCATCCCAACATTATCGAAAGCGTCATCGAAAAAATGGTTCATTGCAATGCAGAGTTAGCTCGTCTCAGTAGTAGTACGGATGGAACTGGATATAGATTTGCTAGAGCCGGTGCACCTTGGGAGTTTAACCTTCGCGATATCATGAGATGGTGCGAACTCGTTACTTCTATCGTCCCAGAAAACGCGACGGATGAAAATTCATACGCCCGGGTTTGCGCATCGGTTTTCAATGCATTGTATACTCAGCGTTTACGAACTGTGACCGACCAAAATATTGCAAAACATGCGTTCGCTCGAGCATTCGGTCTCCACGTAGACGACATTCCGACAGCTTCTCACATGAAAATGCGAAAGGATGGAAATCTCGAAATTGGCAGCGCTGTTTTGCGCAGACACAAATCGTCCACATCAAAGTCTATGGCTAATGCTGGCAGTGCATGCATCAACGACGAGGAAAGTTTGGCAATTTTAAGAGGCAACTTAGATTCTTTGGAAGCTGCTTCGTTCTGTATCGATCGTGGATGGATGACAATCGTTGTCGGACAAGCCGCATCTGGTAAAACGACGCTGGTGAAAACGCTTGCAAGACTTGCCGGTAAAGATTTACAACGCATCGCGTTGACTTCAGCTACGGATACGAGCGAATTACTAGGATCTTTCGAGCAGAAAGAGCCTTCGAGAGATCGCGTGAACTTCGAATCTCGCGTGTTTAATCTACTCCAAGGCATTTGCGAATCGAGTGCATTCGGTGATGTGAGTTCAACCACACGCACATGGAAGATGTGGGAATCCTACAGAGCCGCCACGCAAGCATCAGAGGCAATGACAGAAAACGACGCGGAAAATGCTGTGCAGGTTCTTCGTAAATTAATTATTGCATTAAATGAGGCAGCTTCTGCAAACGCATCATCTGTGAAAGACGATCTTCACTCTGAAATCTCCTGGCTTCAAGAGAACTTTGACGCCTTCGTCATGCCTACTTCGTTTAACGTCGGGCCTAAGAAAGATGCTGGTCGATTCGAATGGGTCGATGGGGCCTTGTTAAAAGCCGTCGAAAGAGGCGATTGGGTTTTGCTTGAAAACGCAAATCTGTGCTCACCCACCGTGCTCGACCGTTTGAATCCTTTGCTCGAACCCGAGGGGACTTTGTTGGTAAACGAATGTGGTTTCTTACCAAATGGCGAAAGCCGAATCGTAAAGGCGCACGAATGGTTTCGATTATTCTTAGCCGTTGATCCCAAAAGAGGTGAAGTTTCTCGAGCGATGCGTAATCGTGGAGTTGAGGTGTTTTTACATCCAAAGAGATACGAAAGTTTGTCATCTTCGAATGACAACGAGCGGACAAGCTTGTTTTCCAAACATCTGGGACTGGCTGAAATGCCGAGCACTTCACCGTCGATTAACGAGGACATCAAATCTATGATCTTGGCTAAAGGCATACCGAATGGTATTTTAGCCGATGCCATCGTCCAAACGCACTTTGCTATGATCGTTCGACTCAAAATGACTGGTGGAAATCACGTACATTTAACGTCGCGCGATTCATGTCGATGGGCCGAGCTCGCACTCGAGCTAGTCAATAGAGGAGTACCGGTCATGCGAGCGTTTCGTTTGAGTTTACCGCACGCGTACAACGTGTCCAGCGAGGAATCGAATTTCGTTTACGATAAAACATTTGCTCAACAAATGTGTTTGGTATATCTTCCTGGAAACACCATGCATTCATTTATATCGTCACCTATTGGATGGCCGAATCGTGTTGCTACGGCGAATAGGATAGCGCAAGAAGATCGATTGGCGATGACGTCTTTGGAGCAATTCTCAGGATTTTCACTTTCAACCCACGCGGCCGCAATTCTTGCTGCACAGAGATTTATCCAGAAAACGAAACGGAATAAAAGCAAAGATGAAGAAATACTACTGACGTTGCATGAGAATCAATCGCTCGTGCCATACCTACCGACTTCACAGCTTGAGGAGTACTTTCAAGGGAACGCATTTGAAACCTCTCTCGAAGACGATGCGGCGTGGAGCAGCAATATAATCGCATTCTTCCGAGCCGCGACCATTTACGCTCTTAAAAAGAACTCTTCGGTTACATCTCTGGAAAGAGGGCGAGTGATGTGGACCTCTTTTGCGAACACAATCACGTCAACATGTGCTGTTCCGGAAATCGAGTCGAGCATTCTTGCCTGGAAACTTTTCCAGCGGTTCTTTGAAAACCGAGAACCTTTTGTGGAAACGGTTCAACTTCTCGCGCCGCTCTGCGCACGATATTCCTACGAAAAAGCATATACTGATACGTTCTTCTTATCATCAACCGCGCACGTCGGCGACATGAAAGCTTTGACCATGTCCTCCTATCGTGCGAAAAATGCTAAAGAAAGGGCAAGGCAAAGCGCCGTGCACGCGTCTCTGGATAAAATTGCTCTCGCGAACCAGCTCTTGGAAGAAACGAACGAAAATTTGCTTCAGGAGTCGCTCTCGTGTGTCGATCCACTGAATCATGAATCGATGGGGAAACTTTTAGGAAGTTTCGTATCATGGAAGTCACGCTTTGATGCGCTCGTTCGTTCTGCACCGTTTGAAGACTTCGAGGTTTCCAGCGATAATCTCGACGCGGCGCTTGAAAACCTTGCTGTCGCTTGGTTGCAAACAAAACGAGCCGCGGAGAAGTACGAGAGTTGGTTGTCCATGCAAAATAAAAGCAACAATACTGTTGGTAATGATAGAGTTGGTTTGCGCGATAAAAAGCGTTCACTTCTCGTAGATGAAGCATTTGGCGTTCCATCGAAGCCTCCGGGAGTACCGTTCCTTTGGCACGCCATCGGGAAACCTACCTTGCCGCAAAGTGATGCTCTTCGCACAGCAGAAGAAATCGTTCGAATGGCATCCCGTGCCCTTCAAAACAATGGATCTCAAATGTACGTAATTTCAGATTACAACCGCTCTTTGAGGAATGATCCTTCAAGTAGAGCGATTTCATTCTTGGCTAAAGAGGCTGCCAATTTAGGCGCATCCGCGAAACTGCGCTTTGCCACCTTGGAAGCGTTGTGTTTTTTCAGCTTCACGCACGTCGGTATCGCTTCGAATGAAAACGAGCGAGCAGATAACGATGCAGTTTTGTTGCCATCCCTGCTTTCTCGTCAATTTTATCAGCATTGCGTGGACTCAGGCGCGTGGGATGAGTCGACGCAAGAGCGCGCCAAGTCCATGCTTAATATATTCGAGTCACTGTCGTCATCGAGTGGTTTCGAAGAGGAAAATACGGATGAGATGATGATAATGGACTACGATGCCAGTGAAATTGGTACAAATAAGAATGCTAATGGTCCGTTTGCGTTTGAAATTCCAAACCGAGAACTCGTCAAATCGCTCGATGACGACGAATCTTGGTCGCTTGAGACCTCGTCGGTGGTTCTCGCTCCACCGACGTTTTCTTTCCCGCCTTGGGCTTTAAAATGGAGGGACATTACATTCAAGAACTCCCAGCTCTCTCCGTTTGTAGAGTTACGCTCGCTCGAGCTCGACAGGGAAGTTCTCGCTCTTCTCGCTTTGATTTTGAGTTTCGACAGTAGTAATGAAGATGAGAAGGATCATTCTCGGAGAGTAGAGCTCTTCAAGCGACTGCACGAGGCAACCTCAAAGTCTCTATCTTTTGGCGTGTCACACTCTCCGCGAGCAGTGTCTGATTTCGAAGGTCATCGAAAACTTTTATGGGACATAAATGATGCCGCTCAAACTACTGTAGATTCTTCTGTTCTTTCGCGAAGAGCTTTAGAAATCTTCCTTTCTTGGCACGATGCGCATCGCTCAGGGGCGCTTTCGCAGCTTCCCCATTTTTTGAAGAGGACCAAAAAATTGTCGAGCAACATAGACTCAAAAAATGAACAAATGTTGATAGAACTCGAATCAAAATGGCTTTCGTGCGATGGACCAGCGCGCACAGAGCGCGCGCTTCAAACTATACTAACATCGGCGTTATTTGTCTCCAATGTCGGTCTTGAAGAACGCGGACAAAGAGTCGCGCAATTACGATTGGCTGCAAGACAATTGAGAATGCGTCGCGACAAGGCCGATGACGAGAGCACGAAAGATTGGGATACTTTGCGCGGTATTTTCATCCATACCATGCGCGCTTACGGTGCAAATGGTTCGATATGTGAATACGCGTTAGGACTGAGGGAAGAGTTGGTATCGAAGACTAATTCTATAGGAAACGCGACGCGACAATCCCTTCTTGATGAGCAGCGCGACATCGTGAGTAAAAATTTGACACAACAGTTCAAATATTGTTCGACGTCGGTGAATGTCACGCTTGAAGGTTTGTTCGAATGTCTTTCTGAGCGTTACACAAGTAATACAAATTCTCATCAAAGGGCAAACCGCGACCGTTTCCTTCGTGGTATGGCCTGGGCCCGTCTCGGATGTTTGCGCCTACATTGCATGTTCCCTTCGGGCATGTCCGATCCAATGGCGGAGACAAGTAACGATGCAAAACGCGTAGATGAAGAAATAAAATTCGAGAAAATTCCTTCAATCGAAATCATCGAATTTCACGCGCGCATCCCGCTTCTCGCCTTGGGAAGTGATAGCGATCCCGAGAAACAACGCATTATGCGGGAAAAGACGGAACTCGAAGCGCACCAGACGAAATTGCGAAGAATGTTCGCGCCTCGACCAAGCGTGCCAAAATGGCGTCAGCTGATGCGTCACATTCATCGCTTCTCGCACGAAAAAGGCGGGTTAGCAGAGCCAGAAAGACTCGAAACAACCTTAAAATCTCTCGAAGGGTCCTTGAAAGCGTCTTCGCAAGACACGTTTTCTGAAACCGGTACGTATGAGAAAGCGTACCAAGAAGCGAAGGTACTTTCAGACGCCGCTAAACAGTGGTCGGAAGCTTTAGAGACGCCTCAGTTTTCAGGGTATGCGGATGCCACGAAACCTTTAAGACTTGCAGCGGCGGAACTCATCCGAGGCTTGAAGTTGTTAGAAGACGGCTTAAGCGGCGGTATGGTGGATCCATCTCGAGCGTTGGCGACGAGAGCGATGCGAGAGCTTTTCAAGTTTTCTTCGTCGGAATATGACAGTGTAAACTCTTTACGAAGAAACGTAGAAAACATGTCCAGGGCACCTTCTAGCTTACTCACGGACGTTTCTACCCTCAAATCTTTACAAAAGCTCGAAAAATCAGGCGAACTTCGGGTCGCGGTACTTAAAGTCTCCATGCAAAAAGTTCGCGACGACGTGATCAAAGAAAAGTCACTCTCGCCGCAGCTGTGGAAAAACGCCTCTTCCGTTTTTGACCGCCTAGCAGAACTTTGGAAATCTGTGCGAGACATTGAAATGGAAAAAGATGATACCATTTACGAGCACGACGATAAGATTGCCGTGTTTCGTCGCGTCACGGCAGCGCCAACGGCGGTGGAGATCATGGAAGGCGACGACGACGAAACGGAGAAAAGATTTTCCGAAACGACTTTTGGTAACTTCAACGAACAATGGAAAGAGTTCAAGGATACGCCGGGTGATATTTTGCAGCTCGATCACGATTGCGTCGAAGAACAAGACCAGAAAAATAAGAAATCAGAAGAGGAGGACTCGGATGACGACGAGATGGACAATAACGTTGCGATAGCGGCGAAAACAGCCGGTTTGCTCGAAGGGGCTCTTCTCCTCGAGCTCGTGGCAACGCACGAAGTCGTGTGTACGATTGGCGCGAACACTTCAATCAGTGCGAACATCGAAACGTCGTACGACACGGAACGACACGCCGTGAACCCATCGAAGTTCTTACATACGAACGCGAAGGACCTCACTGAATCCCTCGCGAATCGTGCGACGTCGTTTGTTGATGCTCACGACGTCGGATGCATGATCTTACGACGTGCCGCTATTACAGATGACCGAATGCAAGCGATACCAAGAGTACTCGATGACACCAGTCAGCTTGGTAACTTGACCAGAGTATGTTTAGAACATCTCGCGGTTTCGAAAGGCACCATGTCCGAAGACTCACCTAAAGGTGCCGATCAATCCAAAGACGAAAAGTTCAATCACAAAAAGTTGCAAAAACACGCGGATGCCATCGACCACGAAATGTCCAGAGGCGATGCTCCTGGAGAAACCTCTCTGGCTCTTCCAGTCGTGGCAAACTGTCGACGCAAGATTACTGCCCTACTCCAAGAGTGGCCAGAACATCCTCTGTTGACGCAACTTGCGGAAATTTGCGATCGGATTTTAAAGCTTCCTTTGCTCGGTCCCGTGAAAACCTTCTTGACTGGTCTCGAGTTGCTTCTCGCTCGAGCACAAACGTGGGAACAATCGGCATCAGCCGAAACTTCTTTACTCGATGAACTCACGGCTATGGCTAACGTGGCCATGCGTTGGCGACGGCGCGAGTTACACGCATGGTCGAGACTGCTGCAGAGGTGTTCGGAAAGACACGCCGCGCGAGCCAGGCGAACGTGGTTCGCATTGTACAGGCTTTTGAAATCCGTGCAATCTTCGAGTTCGTTCGATGCAGTCGAGGAAAGTAAGAACAATGCTATAGATGGTGACGGCGGGGACGAAGAAGATGAAGGCGACATTCAAGGCATCCGCGAAATTACGCGTGCACTCGAAGAGTACCTCCAAGGTTCCACGTTAGGGGAATTCCTCGCTCGACTCTCTCTCGTGAAAACGTTCGAACAGCATTTAACCACGGACATTCGCGCTCGAGCTGTCTTAAAGTTACCTCCAAGACGCGGAGATAGCGCTTTACGTTGCGTGCTGTACAACACGTACCACTATTATCATCAATTCAAATCTGCCGTGGAAACTGAAATTGAAAACGAACGCGCGACGCCGGCGATGAAGCTCGAGGATCACGCCAAGTTGGCGAAATGGGAGAACCGAGGGTATCACTTCATGAAGCAACAAGCGGAGTCGAACGAGCGCGTTTTGCACAAACATGTTCGCCAATTTGATCGCGCGTTGCAAAAACTTGTTTTACCCATCTTGGAATCTGCATCAAGAAACAGCACGGGGTTAGCCGTTTTACCAAAGGAGCAATCGAAAGACGACGAAGAGGCGACGGCGACGGCAACGGACGAAGACCCATTGGAAGTGATTTTTGAAGACATCGAAGACGAAGACGAGGAAAAGAAAAAGAAGAGATTCGATAAGGCGGTCAAAGTTGCGACAATGAAACGCGAGCGCGAAAAAAGAGAAGAGATTGCAAAGAGAAATCTCGAACAGTTGGATGCGGATTTAGCGGTAAAGAAGCGGGCGTTTGATATGACGACGAAGAATTTACTCGCTCGAGTTTCTCTTTTGAAATCATCATCCTTGGAATGGAAAGGCGACGCGTCTTCACGTTTACACCGCGTAGACACTTTGACGAAAAAGATCGCTTCCGTCCTGGCAACATCAACCATGGAAACTTCCCGAAGATCTCAAATCCGCGCCGGCGGCGTTGACATCGATGCGTTCGCGTCCCGCATCGCGCGCAGAGCCACCGCTTTGCGCACTGACGAAACTGTGAATAAAGCTATAAAAAAGAAAGCGCTTAACGATCTCATGAAGACTTTGCCCGAACTCGGCATCACGCACAAGCGTGCGGCGGTTCCGGAAAAATTCCGCGAACCCGCGCGATGGTTTACCGAACCACCTTTAGAACCGCTCTCAGCTGGCCAAAAAGAAAGGTTTCTTGCGGAAGAAGGCGACGAATTCGATTCTGCAGATCAGTCGTATTACGTTGCAATGTCTCGCGTGCAACGGTTACAAAACTTGACGAATAATAACCCGCCAAATCCTGATTTAGAAGTGAGTCAAACGACCAGGGCGGTGGCAATGTGCGAACATCTTTTGCATAGGCTTCGCATGCAACGCAAGACATTGTCTTCCGCGCTCACATCGGAGAACGTCTTGGATGAATTCGCTTCTTCTTTAGAAAAGTTGGTCGAAGAAGCCGAGCGAAAAAGTGCCGGAGATAATGATGCACTTCTTTCTTCATCGGCGGAAACTCTCGCCGAGTGGATGGGCGATTTACGCGCCTTCATTGAAGACGTTTCTGATGCGGCGAAAGACGCCATTTTGGCATCCGTCGCGTCTTCAAGTTGCGAATCTGTTCCAAAACTTCGAGGCGCGTGGAACGAAAAAACGGCGCGAGAAGCTTTGCAAAACGTTGAATTGAGATGCGAAGAAGCTCGGGAGGCGCTCAACCCTTACGTAAAGTTGTCGTTTTGTGCTGTTGCACAAACGATCTCTCAATCGTCATCAACTGTGCAGAATCCTGCTACCGGGAAAGAAATGTTCGCATCTTGGCGAGCGACATCAATGCTTGGTATGCAAGCCAAGCGCGCCATCATTCTAGCACTCGATCGCCTTAAAGATGCGTCGAAAGATATCGAAGCCGCACACAGTGCGGTTGTTGAATCTGCGCGATCGAAAGATGTCGTCGAAACCTATGGTACGTACGCTTCGGATTGCGAAAACTGCCCGGGGTGGGATCCCTTGCGTCAGCTTTTAGGCACGCGCTTATCCAACGCGATCGATCGCATCGAGAAGAACCAAATTACAAGCACCGCTAGTAAGAATATCGATACTAAAATCGATGAAAACAAAGCCTTGTACTCGTTCAACGAAGCGCTCGAGATGTGTATAGAACGCGCTTTGATTTGGGCGCAAGGGGTTCACAAAGCAGCCATGACCGACGAGGAGGAAGACGAGGAAAAAAAGAAAGTAAATGATTCCACCGCTGATAGTAATGGCGATGAAGACGATGATGAAGACGACGATGGATTAGCATCGTTCAAAGTGTACGAAAAGCATTGTGGTAACGCCGTCGGTGCCAAGCGTCTCGAAATGCTTTGCGACGCCGTCCGCGAAGCCTCTCTCGCCTTTATTCGCATCACGAATAGCATTACTGCGTCCTCTTCTTCTGGAACACGTCATCAAATTGCCATTATCAATGCGGCAAAACTTGCCCCGATGTTCCGCTCCATCGCTTTAACTGCTAAAGAAACCATAGTCGAATACTCAAAGTACCACCGAGCGTCGACGAAATTAGCTAAAGTCTTGACTGCCGTCTTCTGCGGTCTCTGCGAGGAAGGTTTTTGCGGCGCCAAAGACGACGGGGACGGTAAAGGAGCCGGTGACGGCGAAAACATGAAGCTCTCCGACGACAAAGACGGAACCGGGGCGGCAGAAGGTGAAGGTAAAAAAGACGTTTCGGAGCAAATCGATAACGAAGAGCAAATTTTGGGCATGGAAGACGCGGAGAAACAAGACGAGGAAAAGAAGGAGCAAACGAAACAAGGCAAGGAGGAAGAAGAAGAAGATCGCGGCATTGAAATGAAGTCGGACTTTGAAGGTGTTATGCACGATGTGGAAAACGAACCGGAAGATGGAAACGAAGACGAAGATTTGGAGAAGGAAATGGGTGACCATGAAGACGGTAACGATATCATCGACGAGAGGTTATGGAACGATGAAGATGACAAGAAAGAGAAAGAGGAAGGGAAAGAAGAAGGACCGGATGAGTTTGAAAAAGGGGACGCGATGAAACGAGAAGACGCGAGAGACGAAGAGATGCGCGGGAAAGACGAAGATGAGGAAGGGGGAAAAAATGATGGGAAAGATGACGGGAAACCTCCGCGAAAACCGGACGAGAAGGAGAAAGGCAAGCCGGAGGCCGATAACGAGGATGCGAATAAAAGTCCAGAGGAGGAAGCCGAAGATACGAAAGACAACAATACAATGAACGACGAAGAAGTTAAAGACGCGACTGGTATCACGCCAAAAGGTGAAGAGGAAGACGAGGATGACGGTGCGAACGACGACTTGGATATCGATCTTGGCGACAACGACATGGAACTCGACGGAGGGGAAGCAGATGAAGAAGAAAACGGCGAAGAAGACGACGGATCGAAACCAACAGATGCTGTTACTAACGACGACGACGACCTAACCGGTGAAAATGGTGAAAACAAAGACGATCGAGACGATCAAAACGACGAGGATATGGATCCAAACGATGACGCGCGGGAGAATGAAAAAGAAGCCGGCGACGACATGGACGTCGATAACGAGGAAGGAGACAACGATGGCGACGACGACGACGAAGATGGTCAAATAGATCAAGATGGCAGAGACAACGCGATCAATGATACCAACGCTCAGGAAGCGCACGATGAGGAAGATAACGACGCGCGAAATCAAGCCGGACCGAAAGGTGCCGGAGATGGCGGCGGCGGAGACGACTGCGAAATCGACGAATCCGAGCAACAACAACAACAACAACACGGTCAAGGAGGCGAACAAGGCGCGGCAAGTGCACGAGGATCTGCCGGCGATGGAAGCGCACGAACGCAAACAAACAAAGATATCGGCCAAGAAGAACAAGAAAATGATGGCCAAAATCTCAAGAAAGAGCAGAGAGAAGCGAAGCTAGACGCGGTAAAGCGGTCCACATCTGGATTTCAGAATCCGAACGAGGACGAGGACGATGTCGGTGATGGTGACGGCGACGGCGAAGCCGCAGGTGAAGGTGCTGCGATTCCAACTTCCGCACAGCCCGTGGATGACGACGAGCAAAACAACGAGACCCAAAATGGGGACAACAAATATAAGAAGAGTGGCGGTCCGGAGATGAATCCTCACCGCTCCCTCGCCGCGGCTATGAAGAAATGGCGCGAGGACTTATCGATCGTCGGCGATGACAAGAGCGAAGAAGATGGTGGACTTGTGGGAGACGACAATAATCAAAACGAAACCGACGCCGCGGCGGAATTTGAGTTCATGCACGGGGACGAAGAGAACGAAGAGAAAGGACCAGCCGCGTTAGCTCCGGCAACCGAGGACCAAGCCGTGACGCAGAAACTAAAAGGCGCGAATACTGGTGAAGATGAAGAGGAACGACTCAACGACGATAAAGACGAAATCAACGCCGAAGAGTTCTTCAAGAAAGAGGACGAAAAGAAAAAAATTGACGAGGCCGATCTCGACGGGAGAAGGAAGAATGAAGATTCAATGGAGGAGGAGAAGGAGGAGCAAGACGTCGCCGGCGAGATGGCGGAAAAGCAGCAACAAAAGAAAAACAACAAGAAGAAAATTCATCGCGACAAGAACCTCGCGTCACCTGAAGAGTTACAGCGAGACGAAGATCTCCATGCCAATCGCGGTAAAGTGGACGACGACGACGAAAAAGATGACGATGAAAACAGGGCATCCGACGACGAAACCGACGAAGCGGCGCTTCTGCGAAAGAAGAAAGAACTGGAAGAAAAGCGTTTACTCGAAGAAGCTATTGTCGAGCTGAAAAACACGAACATCGAGAACGAAGAAGAACAAAATGATAATCAAACGATGCGCGAGTTGACCGAAGAAGAAATCGAAATCGCGCGCGCGGAAGCGGAAAAAGATTTACAAATGTTCCGAGAAGATAAAGACAACGCGTCGTCTGAAATGGACGAAGACGCCGCGCAACATCTTTGGAGAACTTTGGAAGATTTAACCGGTTCTCTCTCCGGCGAATTAAGCGAGCAACTTCGATTGATTCTCGAACCGACGTTAGCTTCTCGGTTACGCGGCGACTATCGAACCGGTAAACGTTTGAACATGCGTAAAATCATCCCGTACATTGCCTCAGATTTTCGTAAAGACAAAATTTGGCTTCGTCGATCGAAGCCGTCCGAGAGAAGGTACCAAGTCGTGTTAGCCGTGGACGATTCGTTATCTATGTCGGAAAACAGGCGCGACCGAGCGGCGCTAGAGGCTATGGTTTTATTAGCGAGAGCGATGAGTCGATTGGAAGTTGGCGACATTGGCGTCGTCGGTTTCGGCGGATGCGTGAAGACACTCCACCCACTCGGTGAACCTTTTGCAGATCAAAACGGTCCGAAATTGGTCTCCAAGCTCACTTTCCGTCAAGACAGCACGTTGACTGATAGACCAATGGTTACTTTGCTCGAAAGTTTACATCGGCAACTTTCTTTAGCGCGAGAAAGTTCTAGCTCTCGAGGCAGCCGGGACGCTGGCTCGAATCTCCAGCAACTCGTCCTCATCATCGCCGACGGACAATTCCACGAGAAAGAAGCCTTAGCGAAAGTGATGCGCGAATTCGGGAACCAGAAAGGCGTTTTAATCGCGTTTATCATTCTCGATAATCCGGACAAATCTTTATTGGACATGAAATCCGTCTCTTTTGAAAAAGGCAAACCGAAAATGACGAAATACTTGGACTCGTTTCCGTTTCCGTATTACGTCGTTGTTCAAGAATCGAACCAGTTGCCGTCGACAATTAGCGATTTATTGAGACAATGGATCGAAATGGTTAGCAGCAGCTCTGATTAGACGTACTTTGTGCGCTTCGATTTGTAAGGGTAATATAACACAGTTGTATAGTTTCATATATAATAAAAATCCTAAGTACGAATAACGTCATGTGTCTTTCATCAAACTCTCTCCCTGCCTAAATTTTGTCATTTACATAATATTTAGAACGAACGATCGCCTCTGCCTCCCTCTCCATCTCGCTAACTTCCTCTTAATCACTCGTCACCTTTCTCTTTCTTTCTCTCTTTACAAAAAAAAAACGATGAGGTCAAAAACATATTACATAATAACGCATCCGCCGCCGGAAGCCTTGGCCGGAGCGCTCTTCTTCGCCGGCGCCGGCGAACTCGCCTTTCTCGCCGGGACTGGCTTTCTCGCGCTGCTCGAACGTCTCGGCGGCGGCGCCGGTTTCGTCCTCGTGTAGTTTGGTCTCGTTTTCGACGCCGATTTCCTCGCGCCAACCGTCGGACTCTTCGTAAACGCCAACGACTTTTTCGCCGACGACGACGGTTTTCTCACCGCGCTCGGCGTCGGCGACTTCTTCTTCGGCGTCGGGGACGCGCCGCGCCACTTATCCTTAAGGTCCACGTTCGATCGGTTCTTCAGTTTCGGACCGAACGCCGGGTCGTCCAAGATTTTCTTCCATTGACCTGTTGTTGTCGTTGTTGTTGTTATGAAACCCGCGGTCAATATTATACAATTGTATTCGAGAGTCTTTTTTTTCTCTTTTTTTTGTAGCCGTTTATTTAGGACTTTCGAGTCCCGGGGGAAAAGAGGGTTCCAATTCCATTTCGAATTCGATTCAAACATCCGATTCAAAGGACGACGACGACGGCGAGAAAGAGAGAGAGAGAAAGAGACGCCCCCGAATAAAAGTGCAGTGCTCCTCCTCCTGCTGTGAATGACGTTGGTTTGTTCCCTTTAGAGAGAGGAGGAGGAAAAGAACCACGTATATGTGGTGTTGTGTGTCGCACCTGGTCCGTATTTCTTCACCCCGGCGGTGAGCGCATCCTTTTCCGGTTCGGTCCAGATTTTGTAGCCTTTACGCGCGGGCGCGCGCTGTCTCGGTTTCTGCGTGTATTGTATTTTATGAGAAGCGTCGCGTGAGTGATACAGCGAGAGAGTTTGGAAGAAAAAAGAGAGGCCGCCATCATCGTTTTGTCGGACTCTTTTGGACGACGGTGATGGAACCGACACCAAAAGCGCGCGCGCGGTAGGGGATTCGACCCATCAAATTCAGAGAGGGGAATGGTAAAGTTTCCCCAATTGGGCAATTGGGGAATTGGAATTCCCCCTCTCTCTTTTTGAAGAAGAAAGAGGACGACGACGCACCGACGCGCTGCTGCTCGATTTCTTGGCGGCTTTTCTCGCCGATTTCGTTCGTTTCCCCATGAGTATATATCGCGTTATATTCAATATGCGTGGTCGTTTTGTGACGCTTCTTCTCCTTTGCGCGCGCTTGGTGTTTCTCTTTCTCTGTTTTTTTTTTAATTCGAACACGCACACACACAGACAGCTTCTCTCTCTCTCTCTCTTTTTTTTTGGGTGGGGTTTTTCTCTCTCTCTCTCTTTTT
>MDSV01195249.1_pt1 | contig 22476 bp, 14 predicted proteins | sample 810851 | NCBI WGS metagenome assembly MDSV01 (sample SAMN05326640, study PRJNA326480) | marine metagenome | isolation source: seawater | place: Atlantic Ocean: North East | collected 2012 | reverse complement strand
CGGCGCGGCGGGCGCGGGAAAAACCGCCGCGGAACTCGCGAGGTCGTCCTCGTCTTCTCTCTGATGTGTAAAAAGAAAAACGCCCTCTTGACTTATTCCTTCTCGGCGCGCGCGCCCCAGTGCTGCTCCCCCCCGAACGCCGAAGGCTGCGGGTTCGGGCCGTCGCGCCCGCCGCCGCCCAAGCACGTGCGCCCCCACGTGGCCATCTCCTCGCGCTCGTCCCGCTCATCCGGACGCCACGTGTCGCACATGTCGGGGTCGACGTCCAGCAGGTCCCACACCGCGCCGTGCTGCGGGATCCCGTACTTGGGCACGGCGATGTTCAGCAGCGCGTGCAGCATCGGCTTGTCGTCGATCTTGACCCGAGGAGAGCGGTTCACCTCCACGATCCGAACCGCGTCCGGCGACACGTCTCCTTCGTCCGACGATCCCGCGGCGCTCGCCTCCTGCGCGATCAGATCAACCCCGAACAGCTCGAAGCACGCCTTGCTGACGGGCGGCTTCATCTTGGGCTGCGCGGCGCGGAGCATGGCGGTGATCTTCCCGCGCATGACGGGCTCGTACGCGGGCGCCTCCGGCCACGCGTCGAACGCCAACACGCGGTCCTTCGTGACGTGCCCGAGCGGTTCCAACGAGGTTCGCTCGAGCGGGCCGTCCGCGGCGACGAGGTACCCTCCGCAGAACATGTACCACCTCAACGCGCGCGAGTTTGGCGCGGAGACGCACGCGACGTACATGCGCCAGCCGAGTTTATGCCCCCGCGCGTCCACGCGCGGAGAAGCCACCGACGGTTGCACGACGTACGTCTTCCCCGGTTTCGCCGCCGCCAGGCACGTCTCGGGCGAATTCGCGACGCCGACGCCGACGCCGAAGTTGGTCTTCGCCTCCTTCACGAACCACACGTCGTGCCAGAAGTGTTTCGATCGTTCGATGGCTTTCATGTCTTCCTCGGTCGGCCCGGCGCTCCCCGCGGGGACCCACTCGCGGTCGCGCACGAACCACGTCGGGACGTGCAGCGCGTCCCCCTCCGCCGCAGCCAGCAGACGCGCCAGTCGGCTCTTGTCCTCTAGCCAGTCCGACCCGGGGCACCCGCCGACGGCGAGTGAGAAGGCGGGCTGGTCGGCGTAGTCGACGACGACTTTGCCAACCGGACAGAACAGCGGCTGGTTGTCGTTCGGGTCCAGAAACCAGGTCGCCGCGGGGTAGGCGTGCCAGTTCGGTCGCTCGCTGAGGCATCGCGCGAACCATTTCCCCAAGCCGCCGACGTGGCAGTCGGCGTAGAAGAAGTGCCGCCGGTCGGGGTCGCCGGCGAGACCGCCGCTGCGCCGGGACGCCTCGCAAACGCCGATGTACAGCTGCAGGCGGTCCACCTCCGTCTGCACCTCGCGCGTACGCCGCGCGGACTCCAGCGTGTTTCGCTCCAGCGCGGCGATCTTCAGCGACTCGCGCGCGCGCGCGGCTTCCAACTCCGCCACGAGCTTCCTCCGTCGCAACTTCGCCAGAGCAATCTCTCGCGCGACGCGCGTTTCCGTCTCGGCATTCGCCGACGACGCCGTTCGGAAGGAAGCGTCTTCGTTCGCCTCGCCATCACGACGCGTCGCGCGTGACGCGGCGCCATACGCGGTCACACCTCGCTCCGTCCCGGACGAGACGTCGTTCCCGATCGCGAGTGCGTCTCGCCGCCGCGTTCCCGCCTCCGCCGCGGTCTCTTCGTCGGCGATCCACCGGGAGACCGCTTCGACTTCGCGCTCGAGGTCGGCGACGGTGTCGACGTCCTCCGCGCCGTCCTCCTCGCCGCACAGCGCGATGACGGACGGGACGTCGTCCGGATCGTCCGCCGGGTTCAGGCTCAGATCGCGCAACATCTCCACGGGGACGCGGTCCCCGTGGAGATGTACAGCAGGTGGTCCGTGGAGGGACGAGGGAAGCGTGCCGAAACGTGCCGAAGCGTCGCCGCCGAGGTGCGGGTGTTTCCCGGACATGCGCATTGGATCGCCGTTGTCCGCGTCGCTCCGCGGCAGGTCTTCAACCCGGTCCGACGCGGCATCGCGCGGGCTCGCGGCGTTCACGGTCATGCCGTGAAACCCCGCGGGGAAGCAAAAGGCGCCCCGCGCGTGCGTGGCCCGCAGTGGCGCGGCGTGTTCCACCGACGCGAACCACGATGAGCCGTCAGCCTCAACAACGAGCATGACGAGTCGTGGATTTCTTTTCTGTGATCTGAGTCGGCACCGCTTTGCAACGACTTCATCCCAGTCGACGGACGCACAAAGGCGCGCTGCACGTGAGGCGCGGGCGCGCCGGTGCTCATGGCGCCACCCGTCCCTTTCCCCCTGCTTTGGCGCTCAGATTTCGACAAGTTCGTGGTCACCGCTAACTTTCAGCGCCGCGGGTGGCAGCGCTGGCACGCGAACCACGACTTCGACTGGAACGTGTACTGGGCGAACGTGCACACGACGAGGGAGATCTTCGCGCCGGAGAACGGCATACGGCTCGGCGAGCACCAGCGCATTAACCACTTCCCCAACCACTACGAGCTCACCCGGAAGGATTTGTTGGTGAAGAACGTGAAGCGGTACAGGAAAGACCTGGAACGAGAGGCGATACGCGCGGGAGAGGATCCCTCGGTGGCGTCCCGAAACGCCTCGAGCGCCGTCGATTTCCTCCCGGCGACGTTCGCGCTTCCCGGCGAGTACGCGCTCTTCGCCGACGCGTTCAGGCGAGAGACCGAGGCTTCGGTAGACGTGAACGACGCGAGCGACGACGAGCCGAGCCGACCTTCCTCCCGTTCGCGCGCGACGAGCGGACGAAGGGACGCTCGATCGAACGCTTCGCGCGTCGCGTCTCCGCGCGAGAAACGAAGGAAACGCCCGACGTGGATCATGAAGCCCACCGGCAAGGCGCAGGGCGTGGGCATTTTCCTGATCAATTCGCTGCGGGAGACGAAGCGCTGGGCGAGCGCGTCGCACGCGGGGATCTCGCTAAACGCGGTCGGGCCGGTGGGCTCGAACGCCAGAGGGGAAGAGTCGTACGTCGTCTCGCGGTACGTCGACGACCCTCTGCTGGTGGGCGGCAAAAAGTTCGACCTGCGCCTGTACGTGGTGGTCACGAGTTTCCGCCCGCTGCGCGCGTTCGTCAGCCGGCTGGGCTTCGCGCGGTTCTGCGCCGCCAAGTATGTCGCTTCGCAGAGCGCGCGGGGCGACCTGGGCGACCGCTACGCACACCTCACGAACGTGGCGGTGCAGAAGAAGAACGCCGAGTACAACGCCGCGCACGGCGGCAAGTGGAGCTTGCGGAATTTGCGACTGTTCCTCGAGAGCGCGCGGGGCGCCGACGCGACGGCGCGCCTGTTCGCCGAGCTGGACGCCGTGATTCTCAAGTCGCTGCGCGCCGTGCAGAACGTCATGCACAACGACCCGCACTGCTTCGAGCTCTACGGGTACGACATGCTGATCGACGACTCCCTGAAGCCGTGGCTCATCGAGGTAAACGCGTCGCCGTCGTTGTCCGCCACCACGGACGACGACCGCGACGTGAAGCTCGCCGTGATCAGAGACGCACTCGCCGCGGCGGTACCGGAGAGCTTTCCCTTCGGAGACCCGGGGCTGGACGAAAATGCCAACAGCGTGGGGTCGCTGGATCTGCTCGTGGACGACGCCGCGGACGCGGCGGCGCGCGAGCGCGCGAGAGAGAGGAGGGACCGCGGCGCGGGCCGCCGGGCGCGCGAGCGGAACGGGCGATGGTAGAGCGCGCGGGTCCGTCCCGCTTCGTCTCCGTCGTACGCGCGCGCCGCGTATCGTAACCATACGTCTCGCGTCGTATATATTCCGGTCGAACGACCTTTCGCGCACGATCGTTCATCGCCTTTCTCTGTACACTTCGATCCCGAGCGACCCGACGACGCCGTCGACGGCGACGTGCGGTTTCCGGACGCGCACGGCGACGTCGCGCACTTTCGGGAAGGCTCGTAACAAGCCTTCGGCGATGCGCGCGCCGACGTGCTCGATCAAGTCCTTGGCGTTTTCCTTGCCCTCGACTTCCTTCCTAATGAGCTCGTACGCGGCGGCGTAGTCCACGGTGTCTGCGATGTCGTCAGACGCACCCGAGCGCAGGTGGCACACGGACATCGTCACGTCCACCGCGAACTTCTGGCCGAGCGACTTCTCCTCCGGCAAAACCCCGTGGTACCCGTGGAAAAGGAGCGACTCCAGGTGGATCTTGTCGCGCGAAACCCCGTTCGCAGCGCTCGCAGAGGCGAAAGCCCTACCGTGGCGACGGGGCGACTCGTTTTGAGCGCGCATTGAGCGCGTTCTGGACGACGCGGCGCCACGCGCGTGCGCGTCTGGTCGCGCGCGCGTCGACGTCGAGAGACGGGACTCGACCGGATCCCCGCCCGGACAATGTGCCGACCCGAGGATGCACCAGGGCGTCGCGTGCTGCGGCGAAGGCACCGCGGTCGAGCCGCACGCGCGGCGCGCCAATTCGCGAAGACCGCGTGTAGCGTCGCGCGCGAGCATAGAACGCATGGTTCGCGCGGCTCGCGGCGTAGCAGTGAGCGCTCGAGTCGCCCACTCGAGGGTTTCGTGTAAAAGTGCAATTTCACAGGAGACAAAAAGAGGCAAGTTCTCTCAGTCACGAAATGACAACGAGTTCCCGATGTCTCTCAACACTCACGCACGCGCCGGCCGATGTCCTCGGACGAGGCGAACGACGCGGCGTTCCGCGATCGATTGCTCGCTGACCCGCGCTTAGCGCCCGTGTTGTCCGACCCCGCGCGGTTCCGCGCGCAGGTGCTGCTCACCGAGGTGGTCGAGACATCCGTCGCGGGGACCGAGGCGTGCCCACAACGCAGGCACACCGGTTTGCGCCGGCACGCGTTTCGCGCGGACGCGGAATACTTCTACCCCGCGTCGACGGTCAAGCTCTTCGGCGCGATCGCGGCGTGCGTCACGCTTCGCGAGCTCGCGCGCGCGCATTCGGGGCTGGACAAGGACACGCCTCTGGCGTTCGGCGCGCGCCCGCGCGAGGCTTCCGATGTTGGCACGACCGAAAACGAAAACGAAATCGACGAGATCACCACGCTGCGCGCTGAGCTCGCAAAGCTGTTTCTGACGTCGGACAACCGCGCGTTCAACCGGTGCTTCGACCTGTGCGGCCCTTCTGGCATACGCCGGTGGACCGCGAGGCACGTCCCGGGCGAGGACGTGCGGGTCACGCACCGTCTATTCGACGACGTGAACGCGCGCGACGAAGCGCGCGACGAACGAACGAAGGACGGATCGGAGTTGCCGGAGGTGTGGGCGAAGCTGATCGTCGGCGCGCGCGACAAAAAAGGCGAAAAACGCTGGGTTCGGGTTTTGCCGAGACGAAAAGACGAGTGCCGTTTCGAGGAGACGCGCGCGAGTCCCTCAAAAGACGCGTCGTACTACACCATCGGCGCATCGGTGTATCGCGCCCCTCCTCATGCGGGCGACGGAGTCTCTCTCCGAGACGGTGACGTCTCGGAGCAGAGACACTCCGTCTCCGTCACTCCCGGCGGGCTCGACTGCTTCGCGAAGAATCGGTGCTCGCTGCGCGCGTTGCAGCGCGCCGCGCTGGTCCTCGCGCGACCCGATCTCGCGCCTCTCGGCGAAGACGCGAACGCTTCAGAAGGAGACGTGATCGGCGGTGTGGAAGGAATCCACCCCGGCGGCGGCGAGAGGGGTACGGACACGCGCGCGACGACAACGACTGCGTTACACCCCGACGACCGCGCTTTCCTTTTGCGATGCGCCGCGTCGTTCCCGCGCGACGCCGCAGCGCTGTGCGGCGGCGCCGCGGACGCCGCGTACCTCGCCCGCGCGGCGGAGACGCCGGACGCGTTCCCGAAGTTCTTCCTCCCGGGGATTCGGCGCGCGCTGCGGCGCGCCGCGGGGCGCGACGCGGCGCGCTACGAGGAGACAGTCACGAACAAGCTCGGGCGCGCGTACGGGTTCAGCGTGGACAACGCGCACGTTCGGGTCGTCCGCCTGGGCGACGAGGCGGGCGGGACGGACGAGACGGACGACCCGCGCGACGGCGCGGCTGAAAAAACCGGAAAAACCGAAACTCGAAGCGCGTTTCGCGAGTTTTTCCTCGCCGTCGCCGTCCAGACAAACGCGAACGGCGTCGTGAACGACGACGCGTACGAGTACGACGCCGTGGCGGACCCGTTCCTCGAGGCGGTCGCGGAAGTGGCGGCGACGTTCGCGTGGGACCCCGATCGTGCGTAAACAGAGGAAAGCGTCTGACGAGGCGGAGGGGGTGTGTGACATAGCGCGCGCGAGGCGCGCGCGGCGAGGCGCGCGGCGGGGTTTACTTCGCCGAGACAATCGCGACGTGGAGGTGCTCCGATCGCGCGCGTACGTAAAAACGTTCTCACGTGACTACGCTCTGCGCCTCTCTCGACGCCGTGTTCCATACGAGATGTCTATTTACATCACGACTGCACGGCGAGCTTCGCGAGGTGCTGCATGAAGACATTCATGGATATGTCGTCCGTGAAGATGATCTCCGCACCCTGCCCCCCGAACCCGGCGTCAAACCCCGAATGCGCGCCGGATCCCATCCCCCCGAGTCCCGCGTCGCTCGTGGCGTGCGTGGCCGACGGGTTGAGCTTGGCGAGCAGGAAGCGCGCCTGCGATCCGCCCTGGTCGCACTCCACCAGGCGTGGCGTCGGACACCGCTCCGCCATGGCGCGCGCCGCGTCCGCCACCGGCGCCGCGAGCAGGTTGCGGAACGCCTCGTGCTCGGGCTGGTCCTGGTACTTGGCTCTGCGCCACTCCGCCACCGTCGACCCCGCGTGCACGACAATCATGAAGAACGTGTCCAGGAGCAAGATCGAATCGGGCTGGATCGACGCGACGTCCAGCAACACGGGCGCGGGCGCCCCCGTGAACGTGTACGCGGTGAGCGTGGGTTGGATCATCACCAGCGAGTTGAGCACGGTCTCGCGGCCCATCACCAGCCGGTAAAACGCCGTCTCGTCCGGGGTGTTGTTGGCGGTTTGCAAAAACTGCGACCGCCGCAGGTTGAACATGAACTGGGGGTAGATGGCGAACGGCCCGGGCATGCGGAACGTCTCGGGCGCGTCCTTGGCGTACTCCCCGAACTTCGACCCGACGCGGATCAGCGTGCGGTCCAGCCACCGCAGCAAGTCGAACGTCTCTTCGTGCTCCACGCGAAACGTCGAGACGCGCGCCATGAGAAGCGCCGTGGCTTCCTGGTCGAACCCGGCGACGATGTCGTGCGCCGCCGCGCTCTCCGCCCAGCGCCGCGCGACGGTCATCACCCTCAGGCGGATCTCGCCGTTGCTCCGCTTGTACCGCACGCAGAACTGCAGGTAGAACGGCGTGCCCGCGGGAATGGGGTTGCTGTGCTGGTTGACGATCTCGTAGTACACCGCGATGGAGGTGTCTCCGTTGAGCGAGCACACGCGCCACGACGTGGTCTGCCCCATCCCAACCTCGTTCTCGCTGATGCTCTTGCTCTTCACCGCCAGCGCGGACATAGGGCCGATGCCGCCGCATACCATCACCTGCGGCACGCAGAACACGGAGAACGTCGCGTTGAAGTACATCTCCAGCGCGCCGCTCTCGTCGCGCCGGAACAGCCGGCGTAGGGACGAGCGGAACGTCTCCGCGCGGAACTGCTCCGCCAACACCATCACGCCGCCCGTCTGATCAACCGCGGTTTTCATCTCCGCTAAACCCACCTGGTCCAGCGAGCACGCAAACACGTCCAGCGTGTGCGCGTGCGTCGCCAGGCGGATGCCCAGCGAGTTGTAATACTTCGACGCAGCCTTGAAGTGTTTCGCGCTGCCCTTGTTGAAGTCAGCGTGGGTGCGCAGGTTCTCGCTCATGTCCCGCCCCACGACGGTGCCCGGCCCCATCGTGCACGGCCCAGACGTGAACACCATCACGCGCGCGCCCTGCGCGGAGTGCGACTCTCCGACAAGCCCCTGCGCCACCGCGATGGCGACGCCCGTCGCGCGGAACGGCCGAGTGCCGGGCTCGCGCGGAAACGGGTCCGGTTCGAGCTCGTCCAGGATCGTCTGCAACGCGAACTCGCACTCCGACACCGGTAAGATGAAACGACGCGACGCGGAGTTAGACTCAGCCACCGCGCTTCCTTTTATTTTGTCGTACGTCGCGTGCTCGTGCGGGCTCAGCTCGAGCTGCAGGAGCCGCTTCAGCTGCTCCTGCGTGATATCATCCGTGCCGCGCAGCACGTACGAGCGCGGCATCGCGCTCTCGCACAGCTCGTGCACGGTGACGGTGGCGCCGAAGGTCACGAGGCCGACCAGGCACTCCTCGGGAAGAAGCGCGACGAGCTGACCGACGCTGTCCTTGGCGTCCTGCAGCTCCTCCGCGGACATCGTGGTGTCCAGCACGAGCAAGAAACACGGCGGGCGTGGGTTCTTGTTGTCCATCTGATACTCCACGGTGGTGTACCCGGGGAAAAGCTCCGCGGGGAGGTTGTTCTCGTTGATCTCTGTTCGGAGAGCGTTTTTCGGTGTTTTGGCAGACACAAACGCGTTCGCGACAGTGACAAAGAGATGCGGACGAGGGGTCAGCGTGAGGGTCACGGTCGAGAGGGTAGGCGCCGATCGAGGGGAAACATGGGGTGATGTCAACACATGTGGCACCATGTGACGCCGAGAAGCACGTTCGGGCGCCGAACGCGGCGGGCGCCGGCGGTCGGCGCCGCCCGCGCTGCCGTGCGATCGGTAATTTCACGAGTGGCCGCGGCACCCCGCGGCCTGGAGGTTCGGATGTGGCACGCACCGTGATAGTTACGCGGCAGGGCGTTGCCGGTGTTGCACAGGCAGCACTGCCACCGTTTCTGGTGGTAGTCCACCATGCAGTACGGGTTGAGCACGGCGCTGCACTCGGTGCACACTACCGGCGCGTACGGCAGCACCGGCATCTCAGGCATCGGCTTGCACGGCGTGCACACCGCCCCGAAGGGAAGCACCACCCGCGTCGCCTCGATCCGCGACGACGGCCACGCATTCCAAGAGAGGCGCACGCCCTCCTTCTTCTCGAGCTCCGCGAAGTCCATCGCGCTAGCCCGACCGCCGCGATCGCGCGGTCTCCTGGGAAACGCCGCGGCCGCCGCGCCAACACGCGCGCGCGCCGAAGTAAACGCCAGCTGAGCCGGAAGAGCGTGAAGCGTCGCGAAGCGGGCACACTCAACTCAGAGCAAATCACGTCGATTACAACAACAAGCGCTCTGGACTTCACACACAAAAAAAAAGCGCCGCGCGCCGTCTCGCGGCGTCGTCAGTGTCTGCAGGGCGACGCGTCTAGGTCGAAGGCGCGGTACCTGTGCACGAGAGCGCGCCACCAGGGAAGGGGCGCGCCAAGCACGGCGTCCCGCCCCTTCACGGATCGAGCCACGGAACCGTTCTTGACGCGAAACTCCGTGGCTCGCGACTCGGCAACGCCGCCGACCACCCAGCGGAACTTGACAAAGAACGAAGCGCCGCCGGAGGCTTTCTCGCCCGCGCGCAGCGCCGCCGTCACGCGCCGCCGCGCCTCCGCGAGCGGCAGCGTCAAGGGCCTCGCCCGCGACCCGAGCCTCGGCGCCTCGGGGTTCTCCAGCCGCGGCCCCCACGCGGGGGGCGCGATGAGGAACTCGGGCGCGACGTCCGTCAGTCGCAGCGACTCTCGAACCGACTCGGGGAACAGCGGCGCCAGGTTGATTTGGAAATCGCGCAGCGACGGCAGATTCGTCGCCTCGACGCGCACGGCGACGTCCGGACCGTACGCGCGCGCGTACGCGTCGTACGCGTCGTTCACGGCGTTCGAGGGTGACACGAACGGCGAGACGCGCCGCACGATCCAGTGGTTCGTCTCGCCACCCCCCTCGACGCGCAAATTGCTGAACATGGCGAACGCGGGGTGGGTCCTCGCGCCCAAGTAGGGCGCCGCCGCCGCCGTCGCCACGAAAAGCGCGGGGAGCGCGAGGCGCACTCGTCGTCCGAGAGCGCTCGCGCGCGTCCCCGCGGAAGGCACCGAGCGGCGCTCGTGCTCGTCCGCGCTCGCGGGGACCGCGTCGCGCGCGGCGGCGCCGTCGTCGTCCCGGGCGCCCACCGGCACGACGCCCCGCCTCGCGGCGAACGCGACGCCGCCGAACGCGACGACGGTCCACGCGACGCCGACGCGCCAGGCGAAGTACGCCGGGTACTCGAAGAGCCCCGCGTCCTTCTCGCGCGCCGTCTGGCGCGCGTGCGCGAGCGCCGCCGCGAGGAACACCGCGCTGGCGATTTTGACCTCGTCCTGGCACCGCGCGAACGCGCGCGCGGCGGAGGTCACGCTGTGCGGCACCAGCCCCGCGACGTACGGCGGCGCCATGAGCATCGAGAACGGGTACACCGACATGGGCGGCGGCGGGAGCGCGATGAGCGCGTGGAACGCCGCGCCGAAGACGGCGAGCGTCCGCGCGTGCGCGGGATCGCGCTCGACGGACGCGACGGTTTCGTCTCCGTCGGTCCGGTCACCGAGACCGCGCGCGTGGTGGATCGCGCGTCGCGCGAGACCCAGAGCTAACGCGAACCCGAACGCGAGCTCGAACGCCGTCGCGCCGAAGGGCATCAGCTTTCGCGCCGCCGCCGGCGCCAGCGCCGCCGCCGTCGCCGGCGCCAAGCCGCATCCCGCCAGCGCGCCGACGAACATCTGCACGCAGCACGACTGGTTCGGGTCGTGCCAGTCGTCGTTCAGCTTCGCGAACCCGGTGCACAGGTACAGCGCGGCGAGCAGCGCGCGCGTCGAGTCCGTCAGGTTGCGGGAAAACGCCCGCCGCGCCGCGCCGCGCCGCGCCTCCGCCCGGGAGAAGCATCCCGCGGGCGCGGCGAGCAGCGTGGCTGCGCACAGCGCGAGCTCCAGAAGCACGTGGTTGGACTGCGAGCCGTTGACGGTGAGCGCGAGCAGGCCCGCGGTGGCGAGCGCGAGCGTCGAGCGCGTGTCCCCGGGGCGCGCGTGCGCGCGGAGCACCGCGAGCGCGAGCGCGACCGTGGGGAGCGCGCGCCGCGCGCCGGTGACGTGCCAAGTCAGCGTTTGCGCATCCTTGACAACCTGCAGCGCCAGGCACTGCGCGAGGACCAGCGTGTAGACGGACAGCGCGTCGACGCGCGCCAGGGAGACCTTCGCGATGGAGATGGGCATCGGGGGCGGCCGCGGAAACAGACGGGGCGCCAAGAGACCGCCGAACGGTGTCTCGGCGCGCGCGCGTGTGCGCTCCAGATGTGATCGCGCGGGAGCAACGGTTTCGGGGGTCTAGGTCAAAGGTTTTTCGGAAACGCAACCTCTCAACACTCTAGGGCGCGCCCTAGAGCCGTGCCCCACGCGATCGCGCGCTCGGGGGCCCGCGCGTCCACGAAGAGACCGCGACGAAGATGGATATCATCACGGACGCGAAAGCGATGCGCCGGTGGTCGCGAGCGCACCGAGCGGCGGGTCGACGCATTTCGCTGGTGCCCACCATGGGGTACCTGCACCAGGGGCACTTGTCGCTGGTGCGCGAGGCCATGTCCCGGAGCGAGGCGTGCGTGGTGTCAATATACGTCAACCCAACGCAATTCGCCGCGCACGAGGATTTCGGGACCTACCCCAGGGACGAGCAGGGCGACCTCGCCAAGCTCCGGGACCTGGGCGTGCACGCGGTGTTCATGCCGACGCGCCTTTACGCGGAGGCGGATCCGTCGACGGCGGACGGCGCTTCCGGCGCGCACGAGACGTACGTCACGTGCGAGCGCCTGCAGACAGGGCTCTGTTCAGAATCGAGGCCGCACTTCTTCCGCGGGGTCGCCACCGTGGTCACCAAGCTGTTCAACGTCGTCGAGCCGGACATCGCGGTGTTTGGCAAGAAAGACTACCAGCAGTGGCGCGTCATCCGCCGCCTCGCGCGCGACCTCGACTTCGACGTCGACGTCGTCGGCGCGCCGCTCGCGCGCGAGCCCGATGGCCTGGCCATGTCCAGTCGGAACGTGCGGCTCGCACCCGAACACAGGAAAAACGCCGTCGCCATCAGCGCGTCGCTCTTCGACTTGAGCGCGAAACACAGCCGCGGCGACGTCGCCGATGCGCGGGGTTTGTCCGACGCCGTCGCCGAGGTGTGCGCGCGCGTCGAAGCGGCGGGCGGCGTCGTGGATTACGTCGAGGTGCGCGAGCAACACTCGCTCGCGCCCGTGCGTGCGGTGCCCGCCGACGCCAAGGCAGTGTGTCTGGTCGCCGCGGTGTTCGGGGACGTGCGCCTGCTGGACAATGTCGAGCTCGGGGGAGAGGACGCGTAGGGTCGCGTGAAAGTAAAACGTCGCGAAAGGAAGTGACGTCGCGGCACGCGAGGTGTTAGAGAGTCGCCCGTCGCCTTCGAAGGTTGAGCGCTACCGAATCGCCGCCCCCCTCTCGTCTGACCTCACTTGATGAACGCCTGCTTGAGCGTGGACGTGCACGCCCCCCCGGAGGTCATGAACGGCACGCCGTCGTAGCACGCCACGCCCTCGTCGTTCGTCCGCAGCTTGGGCGCGCACGCCTCGAACATTTTTTTCTTCGGCGTCAAAACCTCCACGGGCTCGCCCTCGAATCCGGCGAAGCGCACGCGCTCGCCGTTCGGCGCCCCCGCCGGAGGAACCACGAAGTCCACCACCGTGTGGTCCTCGTTGCTCGCGCACATCACCATACCCTCGCTCAGCTCGTCGCGCAGAGGGCCCTTCTTGACGTTGCACAGCACAAGCACGCGCGCGCCCTCCATCTGCGCTTTGGTCTTGAACGCGCGGAGGCCCGAGACGACTTGCCTCTCCTTCGCCTCGCCCACGTCGATGCTCTCCACCCACAGCTTGTCCGCGCCGGGGTGCTCCCACACCCGGGTGATCGTACCCACCTTGATGTCCAGCACATCCACGGTGATCTCCTTCTTGGGCGTGGGGGCCGCAGGAGCCTTGCCCTTCGCCTTGTCTTTCTCCGCCTTGGCCGCCTTCTTCGCCGCGCGCGCCGCGGCGACAGCCTCTGCGTCGGGCTTGCCGCCGCCGGGCGCGCCGCCGGCGCCTTTCTCCCCGCCAGATGCAGTTTCGCCATCCTGCTTCGCCGCGGCGTCCTTCTTCGCCCCGGCGCGCTCCTTCGCTTTCTTGTCCTCCGCCGGCGGCGACAGGTCCAGCGGCTCGGCGCGCGGGAACGGCACCGCCCCGAAGGTTCGCTCGCCGCCCGACACGGCGCCGACGTGGTCGCACCAGCGCGTCAGGTGCACGAGCGCGTTTCTTTTCTCCCGCGCCATCGCGCACAGCGCGCCGTGAGTCGTGCCGTACGCGGCGAGATCCGCGAGGGAGATGGCGCCGCGCGTGGCGACGAACGAGCGCGACGCGAGGTGCGCGTCCAGCTCGACCAGGTTCTCGTCGCCCACCGCGCCCTCGACGCCGTACTCCGCGGCGGCTCGAGCGAGCCACTCCGAGATCATCGCCTCGTCCTCGAGGGAGGCGCCGGCGAGCTGCTTGCCGACGGGCTCGCTCGCGAGGGACGCGACGTACTTGCACACGGTGGCGAGGCCCTCCAGCTTCCCGTCGGGCCCGGCGTCGAGCTCGATCGAACCCGCGGCGGCGCCCTCGGCGACGCCGATCTTGTCGCCGACGCCGGCGTGGGCGACCACCAGCGCGACGGTCTTGCCGGCGATCGAGGTGGCGGAGTCCACCTTCACGGAGAGGCCCATGGCGGGTTGCGACGGCGGAACGCGAGGATGGCGCGCGCCAGGAAGTGCGTCGGCGGACAGGTGGCGAGGAAAGGCAAAACCCCGGCGCGACCCGACGAAAAAGTTCGGCGATTCGACAGCAGGATTTTCCAGCATCGCTCCTCCCTCCTCGTGCCGAGTGGTACGGGACGAGCGGGCGGACTCGTTCGGCAGATAGCGACACAGAGGTCCACGCGGGGTAGCGGGCGGTGTGGACATGCCCGCCGACGCGGAAGAGTCGGAAGGCGACGTTCGAGGCGCATCGGTGCGTGAGACGACACGCACACCGCTCTATCTCCGCGTCCGATTCTCGGATGCCCCACGCGGATGCCAGCGCGGAAGACTGACTCATGCCCTCCGCTCCCTCGTCCACAGTGCCCCCTGGCGGGCTTCCCCCTGGATTACTCGTACAAGGAGGTGCGCACGATTGCCGGGTTCCTTGACGATGACCCGTACACGGGCGTCGCCAAGGGAATGGACCGGTCGTCGCTCCCGAAGGGCGCGGAGGTGAACGCGACGGGCGTGCGGCTGGCGAACAACAGGCTGGAGAGCCTCGACGGCCTCGCCGACTTCCTCGAGCGAGTCCTGGACGACCCGCTCGAGCTGCGGTGGCTGGACCTATCCAACAACCGCCTCACACGCGTCGACCCCGTGCTGCTGAACTATCCCAAGCTGTCTTGCCTGTACCTGCAAGGCAACAAGATCGCCAAGCTCTCCGACATCGAGGCGCTTGCGGCGGCGCCGGCGCTGAGCAAAATCACCGCGCAGGGCAACCCCTGTCAGCAGAAAAAGGATTACCGCCTTCGCGTCGCCGCCGCGCTCCCAAGGCTGCGCTCGCTGGACGTCATCGCGGTCACCAAAGAGGACAGAGCGCGCGCGGACGCTTACGCGCACGTGCGCGCGGAGCGCTTGCGGCGGGAAAATATGTGATGAGGCAATCCGGGAAAGCGCGCGCGGCGCTCTCGCGCGGTTGCGATTTTCGACAATCATATTAAGAACTGTCACCCACTACGCGCCGCGCCCAACCCTATGGAGTTCATACGCGCGAGGACTTTGCAATCGACCCGCGCGCGCGGGGGTAAAAACGTGGCGTTTGACCAAAGAATCCGTAACGAGCTTGCCGCTTAATAGCGGTACGCGGCGGGCTTGTAGGGGCCCTCGACGGGGACGTTGATGTACGCCGCCTGCTCCGCGGAGAGCTTGGTGAGCTTCACGCCGATCTTGTCGAGGTGGAGCGCGGCAACCTTCTCGTCGAGGTGCTTGGGGAGCACGTACACCTTCTTCTCGTACTTGCCGGACTTGCGCTCGTTCCACAGCTCCAGCTGCGCGATGGCCTGGTTGGTGAACGAGCAGGACATGACGAAGGAGGGGTGGCCGGTGGCGCAACCGAGGTTGAGCAGGCGGCCCTCGGCGAGCATGATCACGCCGTGGCCGTCGGGGAACTCGTAGCGGTCGCACTGGGGCTTGATGTTCTGGTGCTTGATGCCGGGGTAGGACTCGAGGCCCGCCATGTCGATCTCGTTGTCGAAGTGGCCGATGTTACCGACGATGGCGTTGTTCTTCATCTTCGCCATGTGCTCCACCATGATGATGTCCTTGTTGCCGGTGGTGGTGATGAAGATGTCGCAGATGTCCACGACGTCCTCGATGGGCGCCACCTGGAAGCCGTCCATCGCCGCCTGGAGCGCGCAGATGGGGTCAATCTCGGACACGATCACGCGCGCGCCCGCCGCCTTGAGCGACTGCGCGGAGCCCTTGCCGACATCGCCGAAGCCCGCGACGAAGCACGTCTTGGACGCGATCATCACATCGGTGGCGCGCATGATGCCGTCGGGGAGCGAGTGGCGGCAGCCGTACAGGTTGTCGAACTTGCACTTGGTCACGGAGTCGTTGACGTTGATGGCGGGGAACAGGAGCTCGCCAGCCTTCTGCATCTCGTACAGGCGCTTGACACCGGTGGTGGTCTCCTCGGAGACACCCACGCAGGTGGAGACGATCCTGTGCCAGCGCTTGGGGTCCTTGGCGAGGTTCTCCTTGATGGTCTTGAGCACGAGCTTCATCTCCGCGTTGTCGGTGGTGGAGGGGTCGGGCACGGCGCCGGACTTCTCGAACTCGATCTCAGCCTTGTAACCCTCTGTTGTGGCGTTCGGACGAAGCGGGGAGGTGGACGAAGAAGGTCAGTCGGAGTTTCCGGGGCGAACCGCGGCGGAGTCTCCGCGCGGTTTCACAAGAAAAAAACCCGTCCTCTCGGAAACAGAAACGCCCCGTAAAAATATGCCGACGCGGCGCGGCGTCCGCGAAACCGAAGGCCCGAGACGCCACGTGCCGGTTTTCGGAAAAAGTGCCGACGGCCATCGGGTCGCGGGTCGCGGGTCGCGCGACGCGGCCGGGGCGGAGCCCGCGCGCGGGTCGCGCGGTGATTGTCGCGAATCGAACGAGACCCGCGCGCGCGTCGTCGTTTCCCTCGGCACTTGGCCGCGCGGGCGACGACGACGGCCGCGTGCGTGTCGGCAAAAAAGAACATCTTCTCGTGACGTGCGGCGTCTCGGCCGCAGGCGCCCGATGGCGATCGCGAGAGACGCGCGCGACCGGGAAACGCACCGTGGATGAGGAGGGTGGCGTCACCGCCGTCGTCGACGATGATGTCGAGAGGCTCGGAGCCCCAGTCGAGCATCTTGTCGGTGCACCACCAGTACTCCTCCAGGGTCTCGCCCTTCCAGGCGAACACCGCGGCGGAGTCGCGCGCGACGGCGGCCGCGGCGTGGTCCTGGGTGGAGAAGATGTTGCACGAGCACCAGCGCACGACGGCACCGAGCGCGACGAGGGTCTCGATGAGCACGGCGGTCTGGATGGTCATGTGGAGCGAACCGGAGATGTTCGCGCCCTTGAGGGGCTGGGCGGGGCCGAACTCCTTGATCATGGACATGAGACCGGGCATCTCGACCTGCGCGAGCTCGATCTCGAGGCGACTGTCGACGGAGTTTCGGGACACGGCGCGCGGTCAGCGGCGGAAGGAAGCGTCGAGGCTGGGGGTTGTCGGGGAAAACTCGCGCCGACGCGCGTCCCTCGTTCGGAGCCGCGCGTAAAGCCATCGTTCCCGGGTGGTCGAGCCCGACGGCTCGTCGCGCGAGGGCGTCGAGGCCGTCGCCGGGGAGAGGCGGCGAAGCGGCGGGTGGCGCGATCGCGACGTTTTGGCGATTTTTCCCGCAACAGCGCGCGCCGGCGTACGCACCCGAAGTCGGCCATGGCCATGTCCTTGACCTTGTACTCACGACCGTTGACGGTCTCGATGTTGCACATAGCGGTAGGGGCCGCCATCTTTGCTGATGTAATTAGGTGTGGAAGGTGAAGTTGTGCGGGAAAGTGTGACGATCGCGCGTTCGACGGTCCCCTTTTGTCCGCCGCTTGGCTTCAGCACCTCTGGACAGCAAGCGCCTGGCGGAAAGCAGAGGAAGCCGCTCAGCCGCGAACGCAAATCCGCCACGGATGGGTTCTGTGAATTTAAACTCGTATGAGGTTTCAGTCTAAATTAAGTTGCAGTCTCGAAGAAACGCACACCGCCTTTGCGCGCAGCCCACGCTGCAACATCCCTCGCATGCCACATCCCCTGCATGGGGTCGGCACCATGGGTGTCGACGCCGAAGCGCCCGTGCGTCCGGGGGTGTGCCAAGTCGAACTACTTGCTGCATACAATAGCGCAGCGACGTACAAGCACAGCGACGTTTCATCACGCCGCGAACCAAAAGTGGCGCGCGGCACGTCGAGGTCTTAGCTTTCGGGAAAACCTGTCGCCTGTGAAACCTGAGAAACCTCCTCGCGAAAAGCCGAACGGGAAGATAAAAGTGCATCTGAAGAGTCGGGCGGCGTCGCGCCAGCCCTCTCACACGCGCTCGCAAGGTCGCACGTCGATTGCGCGTTCACGATGCTCAAGAAGGCACTCGCGACCGTGGCTGTCCGCCCGGACGCGGCGAGCCCGCTCGCCGGCCGCAGGCCGGCGGTGTTGGCTCGCGCATCTTCAAACGCCACCCCCGGCGGAGGGATGCGAGGCTCCCACGTCGCGCGACGCACCGCGTCGTTGACGCTGCGCACGCTCTCCTCCCGGCGGCCGCACCCGCCCGCGGGCATGCCCACGGGGCGCCCGAACCGTTTCGCGCGCGGACGCGCGCCGGTCACCACGCGCGCGCTGTTTGGCAAGAAGCCCCCCGCGTCGCCCTCCCCGAGCGAGAACGCGTCCGTGTCGGTGCGCGAGCTCACCGAGACCTGCCGCCGCGCGATTAAGACGTACGGGTACGACGACGCCGAGACGCAGGTGCTTTTGGACATCATGATGTACGCGCAGCTCCGCGGCAATAACCAGGGCATCATCAAGGTCACCACCAAGGGCATCGCTCGCGACCCTGACTGCGTGCCGGTGGAAAAAGAGCACGAGACGATGTTGAGCGCCAACCTGAATGGTGGCAAGAACGCGGGCATGGTGGTGTTGCATCAGGCGATGACCATCGCCGCGGAGAAGGCTGAGGCGCACGGGTTTGGCATCTGCGGCACGAACAACACCAGCACGAGCACCGGCGCGCTCGGGTATTACGCCGAGTCCCTCGCGAAACGCGGGCTCATCGGGCTCGTCTTCGCGGTGTCTCCCGAATTCGTCGCGCCCAACGGCGCCGTCGAGCCCATCTTCGGCACGAACCCGATCGGCGTCGGCGTGCCCACCGCGAACGGCCCGGTGGTTTTGGACATGGCCACGTCCGCGTACTCGTTCTTCGGTTTGTTGGAAGCGCGCACGGCGGGAAAGAAGATCCCGCGCGGCGTCGCCATCGACGGCGAGGGCAACGTCACCGAAGACCCGAACGCGGCGATCGACGGCGGCGCCATCAAGACGTTCGACGGCGGATACAAGAGCTCGAACCTGGCGCTCATCGTCGAGCTGCTCGCCGGGCCGCTGGTCGGTGCGGCGGTGCAGGACAAGATGAGCGAGAAGAACTGGGGTAACCTGGTGATCGCCATCGATCCGAAACTGCTCGGGCAGGACGAGTTTGAAAAAAGAGCCGCGCTCGTCGCGGCGCGCGTGAAGGGCGCCAAGAAGGCGCCCGGCGTGAACGAGATCCTGCTCCCGGGCGAGCGCGGCGACGCGTTCGCGGCGGGCGTCGCGGCGAAGGGCGCCATCGACGTCGAGCCCAACTTGTGGCGCGAGCTCCAGGAGCTCGCGGCGGAGTACGAGCAGGTGGAAGAAGAAAACGCGACCGCGGCGTCTTCCGGAAGGCGCGACGGCGCGTACAGCACGTACTCGTTCGGCGGTTCCGAAACCGAGCCGAAGCGCGGCGCGGGCGGTCCGCACGGCTGGGGCGTCGCCACTCGGCTCGTGCACCCCGCGGCGACGGTGGAGGACCCGTTCAACTCGACGAACCCGCCGCTGTACCAGACCGCGACGTTCGGGCAGCCGAGCGCCACGGAGAACGGCCCGTACGACTACACGCGCTCCGGAAACCCCACGCGCGATTTGCTGGAGAAGCAGATGGCGGAGCTGGAGGGCGCCGACCGCGCCTTTGCGTTTTCCAGCGGCATGTCGGCGCTCATGTGCGTCACGCGCCTGGTGCGAACCGGCGAGCGAATCGTGACGGGCGACGACATCTACGGCGGCACGAGCCGTCTGCTGGCGCAGGTTGTGCCGAAAGTGGGCATCGAGGTGGTGAACGTGGACATGAACGACCTGGACGCGGTGAAGCGCGCGATCGACGGCGGGCCGACCACCATGGTGATGCTTGAGTCGCCCACCAACCCGCGGCTGCAGATCACCGACATCCGGAGCATCTCCGCGTTCGCGCACGCCAAGGGCGCGCTGGTGTGCGTGGACAACTCCATCATGGCGCCGGTGTTCCAGGCGCCGCTGGACTTGGGCGCGGACATCTGCATGACCAGCGCGACGAAGTTCATCAGCGGGCAGTCCGACGTGACCGGCGGCATCTTGGCGTGCCGCGGCGAGCAGCTCGGGAAGGACATCTATTTCCACCAGAACGCCGAGGGCCTACACCTCGGGCCGTTCGACTGCTGGCTCGCGCTGCGCGGGCTCAAGACGATGGCGCTGCGCATGGAGAAGCAGCAGGCCAACACCATGGCCATCGCGCGGTGGCTGGAGGCGCACCCTCTGGTGCAGTTCGTCAACTACCCCGGGCTCGAGTCCAACAAAGGGCACGAGCTGCACAAGTCGCAAGCGACGGGCGCGGGATCCATCCTCTCCTTCGGCACCGGGAACGTCGAGCTGAGCCGCATCGTCGTCGAGCAAGCCAAGCTGTTCAAGATCACCGTGTCGTTCGGGAACACGAGCTCGCTGATCTCCCTGCCTTGTTTCATGTCGCACGCGTCGATTCCCGCGGAGGTTCGCGCGGCGCGCGGTTTGCCGGACGACCTCGTGCGCATCTCCACCGGCATCGAGGACGTCGAGGACCTGATCGCGGACCTGGACGCCGCGTTCGCGATTGCGGCGCGCGAGGCGGGCGTCGGTGAGTTCGCGCGGAACGGCGCGCTGACACCCGCGCAGAAACGGGAAGACGAGCTCCTGAGGAGGATCGCCGTGCTCGAGGCGCGGCTGGAGTGAGGATGATGACGGCGACGACGACGACGCGAGCGTTTCCACATTCTTTTGATCCAGTAAAAACGCGGTGGCGACGGTGAAGATCGACCGGTGCTTGCTCGGCGTTTTCGATCGGCGGTCGGAGTCGTACGTAATCCACCTCACCACGCGGAGGTTCTTCCGCCCACCTCATCAGAGGCACCACAACGCCTCACACGGGGAGGGTGACGCGTCCGCGCGCGCCGCTCGCTCGTCGTCTCCCCGGTCGCGCCGTCCCGCGGGAACTCGGGCGACTCGGCGCGCGCGCGCCGGTCGTCGCCTGAGCCGCGCTCGCGATCCGAGGCGGGCCGTTCGAACCACGCAAATTGCGTGCTCCGCCCCGCCATGTCGGCCTCGGCGCGCGTCCCGCAGGTGGACGAGGCGGTGAACTTCCGCGACCTCGCGCTGGGGATCAACGACTGGTACAACGTCACCCCCTCCGTGCGCGTCGCGATCGAGGGCCTCGCGCTGGTGGTGCAGGACCAAGCCGCGCGCCTCGAGCGCTTCGAGCAGCATTTCGGGGTGCCCGGGGCCCCGGCGAGCGCGCCTCTCCGCGCCTCGGGGACCGCGCATTCGCAAACCTCCCAGGGCGACGTCGCCGTGCTCTCCGAGCGCGTCGAGCGTCTGTCGCAGGAGCTGGCCGCGACCAAAGCTAAGCTCCGCGCGGTGGAGTCCAGTCGCGGGGGCGCCGACGACGCCATGGCATCCGCCGCCGAGCGCGCCTGCGACCTCGCCACGCAACGCGCCGAGACGGCGGCTCGCGAGGCGGGCGCCGCGGCGCGCGAGTGCCGCTCGTTCGAGCAGACCGTGGCGCGCGCGGAGAGCGCCGCCTCCGAGGCGACGCGCGCGCGCGACGCGTTTTCGGCGTCGCTCGCGGTGAAGACGGAGTCCTCGGAGTCGCGCGTGCGCGCCGCCGCCGCCAAGGCGGAGGTGCGGTGTCGCGAGGCGGCGGACGACGTGCGCCGCGCGGAGTCGCTCGTGCGCGACGTCGATCTCGCCGCGCTCGAGCGCGACGCCGCGAGCGTCGCGCAGTTCACGCAGTCGCTCGGAACCATTCAGGACCTGAAGCGCGCTGTGTTCGGCGAGGGCGCGGGCGCCAACGCCGGGACGCCCCGCGCCTTCTCCACCCCTTCTCGGGGGGCGGCGTCGCGCCTCGGGACCCCCGCCGCCGTCGGCGCGCTCGCCGGCGACGCGGGGACCCTCCCCTCGCTCCCGCTGGGCGCGCGCCTCGCGGAGGTGGAGGCCGCCGCGGGCTCCGCCGTGGCGGCGATCGAGGCGATGCGCGCGGGCGAGGGCACGCCGGCGACGGAGGCGCTCGGCGCGGGCTTGCAGCAGCTGCACGCTGCGGTGGGCGCGAGCCTGAAGGAGCGCCCCACCGCCGCAGAGGTGCGTTCGATGGTGGAGGAGACGCTGGCGGCGCGGGACGACGCGAGCGAGACGTTCGCGTCGCTGAAACAGCGCACGGCGGCGGCAGAGGAGGCGGCGGCGACGAACACGCGGCGTGTCGGCGTGCTGGAGGAGGTGGCGCGTGGCGTGGAGCGGCGGCAGAAACGCACGGAGCGGCTGGTGGAGGACGTGCGCCGCGCCTGGAGCGCGGCGTCCGCCGAGCGCGACGCGGCGACGATGCGCGCCGTGGCGGCGGGCGAAACTTTAACTCGGCCCGTCGCAAAGCGGTCGGCGCTCGAGAGCGAGGACACGTCCGCGCTGACGTCTCTGAACGACTCCTCGCGCGACTCCTCGGACGACGACTCGGGGAGTGACGAGGAGTGACGGTCGGTGGTGGTCCGCGCGAGGGGTCGCTCGTTCGGGGTGACTAAAACTACGTAGAAAGTATGATATTTATGAGCCGCGCGAGAAAGTATACGCGCCGACGAGCGAACGCGCCGACGGTGGCCAACCGACGCCGCAGAGTATTTAGTCGCGCGCGACCTTAGCGACCCATCGCTCACCGCTTCTCCTGTATCTCCTCGCGCGCGCGCGCGAGGTACGCGAGCTCGATGGTCGCGCGCTTCGCCGCCCGCACGTCCGGCGGGTCGCCATCGAACGCGCGCGCCAGCGCCGCCGCGCACGCCGACTCGCGCGCGGCGACGGCGGCGGCGACGGCGGCGACGTCGCTCCCCGACGCGCCCGCGGGT
>MDSV01100096.1_pt1 | contig 22478 bp, 33 predicted proteins | sample 810851 | NCBI WGS metagenome assembly MDSV01 (sample SAMN05326640, study PRJNA326480) | marine metagenome | isolation source: seawater | place: Atlantic Ocean: North East | collected 2012 | reverse complement strand
TGCTTGAGCCGACAACTCAATATCGCTTGTGAATGCTGGACTTGCGGTTGTGGCGTAGCTACTTAAGCTTGCAGTCGTTGCGTATCCAGCAATATTCGCGCCACTGGGGATCGTGACTGTCCCTGTGAATGTGGGGGATGCCACCGCTGCTTTCGCATTGATTGCCGATGCGCTTGGAATGCCTGAGACCGACAGGCTCACATCTGATCCAGAGTTGTCATAGATCAGGGTGTCAACTTTGACTGATCCATATGCCATTTAGAATTTCCCCACTGTCCAAGTAGATGTTGCCGGGACTTCAACGGTCACCCCGCTGTCAACTGCAACGCTGTAAAGAGACAGACCGTTATGGCCTGCGTTCAGAATAACGTCGGAGCTAATTGTTTGTGCGGCCTGCATGATGGGACCGCCTGCACCACCACCACTTGCACCGATCTCAATAATTGATTCAGTGCCGCTGACTGATTTCTTGACGAACAATTTGCCGTCATAAGTATTGACTGCAATTTCTCCCAGGCTGATGTCCGAAACTGCCGGGCTCGCCGAGGCGGTGGCCGATCTTTTATGCAGGACTGTATTAGCCATACTCAAAAAGTCCCACAGTCGAGGGTCACATTATTAATGGTGTTGTTTGCTCCGGTAATCGCTACATTTGACATAACTCTGGAAGCACTCAAGACCTGCGTTCCACCGATCTGGACTGTGCCGCTGTTGACGATATTGATCGGCTGGTTAAAGGTCCAAGACCCGGTTGCATCTAGCCACTGAATGGTCTTTGTCGTGGTTCCAGCTAGTGAAATTCCGCCACCGTCTGCTGTGGTGTTAGTCGGTGTGGAGGTATCGCCGAGCAGGATATTTTTATCCTGAACACGTATTTCCGATGTAGCAATTGTTGTCAACGTTCCATTTACTGTCAGATCACCGCTGACGGTCAGGTCATTCGCGATCGTGACATCATTTGGCAGTCCGACCGTGACGGTGGTTCCGGTCGTTGCAACATCCACCTCATTGGTGGTGCCTTGAACAGTAATCGCCCCACCCAGGTTGACCGTTCCCCCATTAATTGTGAACGAGCTGTTAGTGAGCGATGTGTTTGGGACTGACGCCAGGCTGAACACACCAGACGTTGAGTTGTAGGCAATACCCGTCGCGCTGGTTGAGCTAACAGCAGCTCTGGCCCTGGCATCTGTGTAATAGAGGTTTGATACTTCACTAATCACCTGAGTGGTGATGCCCTGCAACGTTGAGGATGCAAAGTTGACGGTGCCACTAAAGGTCTTATCTCCGTCAATAATTTGTGTTGAGCTGAGGGTGGCGTAAGAACCCGAACCTGCAACTGCAATCAATGACGTGGCGTTACCGCTGCCATCGTCACCATATCCGTAATAGAGATTATTATCTGAGGAAACCTCGTTGTAAGCCAATTCGCCTGACTTAAGCGCCGAGGGTGCCCCTGCGGAGCCGGATGCTGACCGGCGTTTAATTTGAAGAGTTACCGCCATTTTTAAAAGTTCCCCCCGTTAAGAGTCAGGTCGTTTTCGAGTAATTGAGTGGGTTGAAATAGGGAACCATCCCATTCCAAAACTGCACCTGCATTCCCATTACTTAGGTTGCCAATTGCAGTGTTGTTGAAAAAAGTTGCCCCTGCAAATGATGGCCCCTGAGGACCTGCTGCAGTCAAAGTGACTACACTTGCCGCCCCTTGTGTTTGTGTCACCACAGAAGCATTTATATTGCTTACTGCGACGGTACTTGCAGAGCCGACTGTTACTTCTATTTTATTAGATTCTGTCTGAGAAATAGTAACATTTGCTTTCGGTGCTTTTGTAACTTCCAGTTTATTCTGAAAGTTTTCGGTGATATTGATCAGTTGCGAAACTGGTCTAAGTATTTGAACTTTACTTGTCATGGCATCCCTGAAATTCCAGTATCAAGAAGTGTTCTTCCCTGGAGTAAATAAAATTTATCTCCCCCTGGTTCAGTAATTAACACGTCATACAGCCCGCTTTGTGTTATGGACTGGGTTGTGCTTGCGGTAAGCTTCAACCTAAATTTACCAACAGCCTGATCGACAAACGAAGTCACAAAGGTTGCGATGTCTGTTCCACCTTGATCGACAATTTTAGATGTAACACTGTAACCAGACATGTTCACACCATTACCCGTAGAATCCTTGTACTGTAAGTCCAAAGAAAACGTTGCACCCTGGTGTATTGTTATGTCAAACGTTGCCGGATCGACCATAAAGTTTACCGCTTTTCCCTTTTCGTATTCTACTCAAAGCTATTATTAAGTTAGTGGTTTAAATGAATTGGAACCAGTGCTACCCCTGAGTATTGTTATATCTGTAGTGGGTGGGGCTGCTGCTGGTTTTCTGACGCTTGGACGTAAGTTCGGAGATATGGAAATTCGTTACTCGACACACATAGAAAGGGTAGATCATCGAGTCGATGCGATTGAATTGAAGCTTGCTAAGGACTATATGGACAAATCTGATCTGCAATCCATGATGGAAAGGTTGGAAGACCGAATGGAACGGGTTGATAACAAATTAGATCGTATTTTGTTGGGTTACGATAGGGACGCCCTGGGCTAATAAATTGTAATGGGACTTATCGAATCACCTATTTTTTGGGTTGTACTGGCAGCAGCCAGTGAGATCCTGTCATTGATCCCGAATAAGAAGATTAAAAGCAATAGTGTCATTCAGCTATTGATTGCTGGAATGGATGCGCTGCTTGCCACACGTAAGGGAAAGTAGGTTGGCCGCCTGACGGGCGAATGATTTGGGGGGCTAGTACCCGATCCACTCTTCAAACTCTGGCGCGAATTATTAACGCGAAAAAGTTTTATACGGTGCTGCCAAAGCGGCTGGACCGTGCTGTTGAGGATTGGCACAAAGAGCAGCCCGATGAGCGGCCAACAGTGGAAATTTTGGAAGATCCTCCTGATGGTTCCGAGGCGCAAGCACTGCTGGGTGGTGCGCTTCGCTCCAGTTATAAATTTTTTAAGAAAAATGGAAAGGTTTGAAGCTGGTAAATTGCAGGATTTTTTCCGTTATTACGATCCTGCAAACCAGAACCACGTAGCCGCGATCAATCTTCTACAGGAAGAGATCGAGGCACAAGACCCAGATATGTTGGCTGATTATGCCTCATGGGTCAGGCTATACCGCAACAAAAAATCAGCGGCAACCGGCATGAAGTTCACGCCGTTTTTGTTTGAACAGCTGACCGGTTACAGCGCCAAAAAGTTTTCAGTTGAGTTCTGTCACGACTGCGCCTATCTGTTCGAGGAAACTGGATTTTCAGATTCACTCGAAGCCTCTCGCATGTTGATGGGTAATTTGCTCCACGAAAGCGGGAATATGAAATGGATGAAAGAAATAGCCTCAGGAGAGGCTTACTGCAACAGGGTAGATCTGGGGAATACTGAACCCGGAGACGGGCCAAAGTTCAAGGGGACGGGTCCACTGATGGTTACAGGTCGTTACCACTTTACGAAGTTCTACGAGTGGATGCGCGATGACGAAGGAATTGACGATCCTAAAATTTTAGAAATTGGGTGCGATTATGTAGCCGATAAATATCCGTTCTCGATCGCAATTAACTGGATTAAACGCAACAACCTTTTGAAAGTATGCCTTGAGGAAGGTTTCGACGCTTGTTGTTATCGCATCAATGGTGGATGGACGGGCTACCAAGATCGCGTCGATAAATACTACATCTGTCGTAAGTACATGGTTTGACTAATGCTTAACAAAGACAATTTTATTACGGGCACGCCCAAAAAGACTTGTATCGGAAACGGTCGTCGCAAAGGTTCTGACGCTGGCCGAACAAAACGTTCACCACGACGGAAAATTTATCGAGGACAAGGCAAGCGATGAATGAGTTCCCATGGGATATCTCTTTTATGATCTTTTGCCTTTTGTGCTTTATAAGTTACATTATTGTGGCGATTATTTCAATGGATGACTAATTTTTGGGCAGCTCTTCGTGCCGTTTCCAACCTGTTGCCCACCCGTAAATCTTAGGGTTTGAGTCCAAGGGGGCCAACTCACTGAACCCCCTTGTCCAACCTTGTTTCCGTAAAATTTCCTCTACGCTATCTCTAATAGCGTTTAAATCTTCCAGGCTCCCTGTATAGCGGAATCTGAGATATTTGATGGAGTTGTCACCCATGCCTAATATTTTTGTCCCCGTGAATCTCCTTATGCAGTTCGATTGCTGTCTCTAGGCTTCTCTTTGCCTTGATCAAATCATCTAACTGTTTTTCAGGAGATCCTTTGTATTTGAAGGGATAGCGTTGTATATACTTTATCGAGTTCGTCATGACAAATATAAATAAACCCTCGGGACCATACATGGATTTTGCAACATCGTAAGGCTGCACACCTTTTTTGTAGTGTTCAGGTTCAGCCACAGATTTGTCTTTTACGTTATTTATAGGCGCGTCTTTTAAAACTTCACCATATAAAGATCCAGACCCCGATACTTGTGGATCAAGGCCTGGATTTGAGAGGTAAGTCGGAATGGACAGGTGGTCATCACCCCACCCACCTTGAACGCCGTCATTTACAAACATTTGAGGAGCACATCTGCCCCTCTATGTAACCGTCTATTGGATCGGCTGGTTTGGGCAGAACGCCCATGGGCCCGGCCCTGCAGAGGGGTATTCAACCCCCCGATACATCAGCATCTTGGGCTGTGCTTTCACGGCTACTTTTTGAGCGGCTTTTAAAGCCTGCTTCTTTTGCGTCTTGTTACGGACGATCTCTAACACGTTCATGGCTTGCTCCATGCAGCCACCCCCCGTTGCTTGGGTGGATTCAGTGCAGCCTCACTAGGCTCAACGTATCCCCAGCGTAGCCGTTTATACCAATGTTTGCCCTGTTACAAACGGGCTTTGCAAGTGGAGAATAGCGGGCTCGAACCGCTGACCTCATCCATGCCATGGACGCGCTCTACCAGCTGAGCTAATTCCCCTTTGGCTGTGCGTTTAAGCACCTGACCAATATACAGGAGCGCTTTAGGGCAGTGATACGCCCGTTCCCTGAGCGCCGCTTTCGTTACGGAACGACAGAGCCACTGGTAGACAGCTGCTGGTAGAACTGGTAGAACGGCTTTGTCAGCCCAGTCCACGACTGCCTTTCTACCTGCATGGCATACAGTTTCACGGAAGCTGAAAACCATTGCAGTCACAGGGTTTTTGGGATTTGCTGGTAGAAACTTTTTCTACCAACTCCTACCAAATTCACCCTTCTACCACCGAATTTTGGCCTCTTCTACCAGTTATGCAAGGGGTCTCTACCAGTGGATTTGGATCGGTATGTTGAGGGCAAGGTTGATCCAACACAACCCTGGAATGAATCGATGGCTCCGGCTGCAGGAACAATCCTTAAGTACGAATTACAGCCCAGGAATGGGCGACCCCGGTCCATCGCTCTAGAGATCGAAAAGAACACCCGGCATTACCGGATAAGGGCAAGGGATTACAGCCGAGATAAAAACATCATCTCCAAAAGCCTCGGCCTTAAATGCCCCTCCAATTGCTACTCAACTGACGAGGCGGTCAGTCATCTGCGCGAGCACCCCGAAATATGGATGTTCTTCGAGGGCTGGAAAGAGACCATGGAGGCCGGCAACTGGCCCAAGGAGCTACGGCAGAAGGTTGTGTCTCAGGGCGTCAGTGCAGCGGCCCGAGCGTTCCCTCACGGTTCGCTTGGTGACATGCTCCGGTGGTATCTGAAATCACCTCTCGGATCAGAGGGGCAAAAGCAGCAGTTCGCTAGTAATGCTCGCGAAGTTTTAACTCTGAAACGAGACAGATACGAGGCTTTTGCTCACCTGGATGCTTCTGATTTAAGCGTTTCCCATGTCAGTGAAATGCTGCGCCAGTGGCAGGCCGAGGGGAAATCAATGCACACGTTCCGGCAGGCCTGCACGCTCTTATCAAAGGGGCTGAACACCGCCTGCGACAGGCCGGAACAAACGGGATGCAGACGCGGTCCTGATTACGGGATTGTCGTCACTGACAAGATGAATTTGCCGAGCAACCCCTTCAACACGGTGCGCCGTGATTTAGATGCGGTGATTGCCCGAAATCGAATGGATGACCCGGACAAGGGGCCAGATCCGTTTGATCACGACGAGTGCCGAGCAATTCTGACCGTATTCCGCAAGACACCTGCCCTACGACCTTATTGGCCTTTAGTCGCACTGTGTCTGTCCACAGGAGCGCGACCTAATGAAATCTTGGCTTTGCCTTGGTCAAACGTTCTTGGTCTGTGGAAGGGCTACTCAATGCGCAGCCGTGAATTTCTGGTGGACCCTGCAGAGCGCCAGTTGCACGGTGGGCCGGTGATGATTTCGAGGGCCGTTTGTAAATACAACGCCCGACATCTAATGAAAACCATGCGGTTCAAGAACACAAAGAACCGGAACGAACGTCGTCCAAAATTGAACCGCTATATACCTGGATATGAAGACCTTTTTAAAGCTGCAATTGAGGCGCGGTTACCTACTCGCCTAGGCGTCACGAACTTGCCAGAGTTTCGCGACATGTTGGTTTTTCAGGGGCCGCGTTCACGGTCTACCCGGGAGGCCTACCGCACCGATCCAACCACCACACGCTTGATTCGTAGCGAGCACTCACCAAGCGGCGGTAGTGGTACTGGGAACTCCAGGGTTGCTGAACTCCACAGGTTTAAGGAGCGGGGGCGAACCGGTCGGCTCACGCACCACATGATCAAACCCTCCTTGGATGCAGATGCACGCGCAACCGCTACCCCAAATTTTGCACTGTTGACCGGGAACAACGATCCGTTTCTTCCTTTTGACTGGCACAACTTTGCTCGCTATTGGAAGCAAGGGCTTGAGCTTGCTGGGGTTCGTTATCGGTCCCCGTACCAGATGCGGCACACGTATGTGTCATTGATGTTTTACGAGGGTCACGCCGATCACGACATCGCGGCTTGGATCGGTGACACTCCGCAAACGATGAAGGAGCGATATCAGGGGCGCATTTTGCGCGGCAACCTGGATCTATGACTAGCGAACTTTCTGCAATTCTCGGAGCACCTCCAGTTTGTGGGAGCCCCGACCACCCGACTGACAGAATTTTTCGATCCAGGTTGCGTCGTACCGGATCGTCTGCGGTCCAAATTGAACCCAGTGGACACCTCTGACCAAGCGCCCATTTTGACGCCACCGCCTGAGGGTGTTTGGTGAAATTCCGACCCTTGCGCAGGTCTGAGCCGCATTTATCAAGCTCACATCGTTCTAGAAGCTGCAAGCAGTCTGCCGAGCCAACTTAATTAGGTCCAGGTTGAATGCTGCTTTTACAGAATTCCCTCAGAAATGCCTACTCGGCGTCTGGCTGCTCCAAAGGTGGGTGTGCCATATAGTCCCCACCCCCGCTCAGAATCGCCACGCTGCGGCGGTAAAAATGTGAATCAGTCTTTCCGCTAGCTTCAAGAGCTATGCGAATCTTGCGCCAGTTTTCAAGTTCTTGACTGTCCATATTAGGTGTGAAAAGGCCAGCAAATTTCAATATCTTGGTGCCAAGCCTCACTGTCTATGGGCCGGGCTTTTGCATAGTCCCTGAACTTATCTTTCAACTCTGCAGTTGTGATGTTCAGGGATTTAGCAAGTTTAGCGACATTTGCTTGGCCTTTATAAATAGCGTCTAACGACTCTTCAAGGCTGAGCATCTATTTAAGTAATAGGGGCAAACATTGATTCCTTAGAAAAGGGTTTTGGTTTGGCTTCTGCGTCTGCAGAAGAACTCAGGCAGAAGTCTGAATCACACGGTGCAGGCCCGGCCTCAATCAAATTCCCCCCGTCGTATTTGCGTAAGGCTGAATTAAAATCATCGTTACGTCGGCGCTGGTGGACTTCCGCGACTAAATTGTCGAACTCGACCTGATTGACAGGTTCAAAGGGAAGCCGTGGAAACGTCTCTAATGAGTCAAAACGGGCCAGCAAGGCAGCTGAAATGTAACCACGATCCATCTGGATAGATTCCCAGATTTGCTGCGACAGAGGCTCGATTTCGTTCTCCCTAAATTCAATCGTTGCGCTGGTGTTATGCGTCGTATAAAAACGCTGCACCTGCATATAAAAATCGAATTGAGCCCCTGCGCTGAATTTTGAGATATCAATCTCATCGCAGCCCTCTAGGCTCGACCAACTAACCGCACTAGGTATTTCTACTAGCCATTCAGTGCAGCGAGGATCAAACGGGTCATCTAAAAGGCGACCCTGGTCGTCTTTGTCGCTCTGAGCAGGAATAATGTTGTAGCCAAAGTCTTTGCAGGCCAGGGCGACTGGGTCGTTTTTGCGGAAGGTGATGCGGCGAATAAACCTGGCCGCCTTGGGAGGATGCCAGCCACTGCTAGCGCCAGTGAGCAAAGACTTAGTGCCTGCAGGCTGAACGGTGGTAAACCGGTTCGGACATTTAATGCCGTTGCGCTCGCAGTATTCCCGCAGGGTGACCGCAACGACTTTGCGCCAGCGGGTCAAATAATCCGCCTCTAGTTTCTTGTACTGCCGGCCCTGGTCACCATCTGGGCGACCTGCTTCCCACCAACGCAGCCAGTCCACCCCAAAGGCATGGACACAGAAATCAAAAAAGCCAGTGAAGCTGACACCGACAATCGGATCCCATTCACGGCTCTGCTGGTATCGCGGCGTCGTGAATTCGTGGTGAAGCAGTGCTCCGGCTATCAGCGCCCCAGCCCGGAACGCTTCATCCTGAGCCTGGAAGTCTTTTGGATCAATTTTATTTAGGTGAATCTCGCTCAGGTTGCAGTGAAAGTCTGTACCAAGAATTTCGCCGCACGGGTTAAGGCCGTAGCGGTCGAGCCGGTGTTCGAGTTCTTCTGGCGACATGGTGACGCCGGATTCTTGCGCCAATTTGGTCAGGTATCTACCAGCGTCTTCACGACCAAAACGGGTGTAAGCGCACAAAAAGTTTGCCCGTTTTGTTTCGTCACTAAGCAGATCCACATTGGACCGAGCGATGGCTTCGGGGGCGTACTGAATCGCACCTTCTCCGCTGTAAAACTGACGCGTTACAGCCTCTTTCACAGTCGATAGATCAGGTCGATCGTGAAAGACTCGGGTGTGGTTGGCCATGCGTAGCGCATCGCGACGTGGGTCAATTCGCCAGCTCCCGTCCTCGCCCTGACTCCAAAGGCCGTCCTTTGCTGTTGCCGCTTCAGTGTCATTAGACCCGAACTGGCGCATTCCTGCAGACCGGCGGATGTTTCCCGCTACGACCACAACGGCGGCCTCATCAATTAGCAAGCAGCACTCAACAGAGGTCAGCTGGCGTCCGTAAGCGTTGTTCAGGATCTCGACCATCTTCGGGTAGAGGTCGGGAAGTTTGGCCGGGTTGCTGGTGCCTCCAAAGCCTTTGAGTGGTTCTCCTGCGGGTCTTACACGGCTGCAATCGACGTGCAGGCAGACAGGCCGTGTGTGATCAAATTCAGTGTTGGTAGCCAGGTCTAGAAGCGCTTCGTAGGACTCGACCCAGCCCCGTCGTGAGTCGCCCACCTGAATGGTGACGGTGTTGCCCACTATCTCGACGTACGTCAGATCACGTCGATTTTCTGGAGACGTTCCACCAACGCCCACCACGTCTCTCAGCTCGATGCGATTACGAATTACGGGCAGCTTGGAGATCATCCGCTCTTCCAAGACGGCCCCTGTGCCGGATCCCATCATCGCCAGATCCATCATCAAGGCCAACGCCTCCCAGCTGTCAACCCGCGTGGACGTGCAGTTGTAGGAGCCGGAAAAATTACGGGGCTGATCGATCCACGGGGTTCCCCCTGTCCAAAGCCAGCGCCCAGACGGCAAGACCTGCATGGTCTCTTGCATCCGACGGACAAGAGCGCTCTCCGTATCGGTAAAACGTCCCAGCTCTGAGATGCCCTTAATCGTCCGGTCTGTGACCTGCTCGTACGTCTCGCGACCTGTCTCAGTCATCCGGCTATAGGTCCGGTAAAACACTGGATTTGCGGCGGGTGCGCCTGCGTCGTTAAACGTGTTGATCTGTGGCATCTGGCCTATGACCTGAATTTTTTTAAGTTATCGATTCCAGAACAGCCTTCAACCTAAAAAGGTTGAACTTCACAAAGGCAACAGAAATTAGCTCAAACTGTGCGTTTAAGACTCTTTTTTAAGGTCACCCTGGATTTGATGTTGCGTGCGGTCTATCTGCAACTTCAACGCGGCTCTGGCAGCCGCGCTTAAATTAGGCTGTTCCGCCAATCTAATACAATTTTTAATTTGGCGTTGTAAATCTTCTATAGATTCCTGAGAGTATCTTTCCATAAATGGCACAAAAAACTTGGACAGTTCCTGTTAGTTCGGAGGGCGAAGTCACATTTCCTGAAGAGTTAATTAAGGCTATGGATTGGGAAGACGGAACGGTTCTTGAATGGGAATTCAAGACAGATGGATCAATCTCAATTAAGAAAGCGAATTCCGACGGCCCAGATACAGCTCAGCTTGAGTAATTGTTTTGAAATAGTGCCGCTCTCCTTCAATAATTACGAAGAAAGCGGCGCTATCTCCGACGGGAAAACCTACCTCGTAGATCTTGTGACCTTCACGCTCGTAGTAGGTCCTAGTCATCTTTTGCGGCGCTAACAGTTGTATCCCCAAAATAACGGCCAACGTATGGCTGTTCTGCTTTTTCGGCGTACTCAAAAAACGTTAGCTGAGCAATCCTTAGATCTGGATAGATACCAATTTTGCCGTATTTGAGTATATTTTTAATCTCAAGTGTCAGAACACCTTTCCAGCCTGCGTCTATTAGTCCTGCAAGAGAGTGATTTAGGCCTTCCCGGGCACGGGAACTGACCAAATGTAAATGCGCCTCAACATTGTCAGGTAGCCGGACATATTCAACCGTCTCACCGAGCATAAAAGTGCCAGGTTCCAAATACAGAGGGTTGACCTTGTTATAAACGGACAGGTCTATGTCTAACCAGCCGTTTTCGGTTTCAATCCTGGCTTTTGGTCCTAGGTGTACGTCGTATGAACAGGGTTGAACGCACCCATCCACAAAAGGCTTGATCATCTCCTCCGTCAGGCAGAGTTCACGAATGCGGCGGTCAATCATGGAAACGTCCGTAACCTTTTGGTGATTTTCCACGCCATTTAGCGCGGGAGAGCTTTTTTAATTTGTGCCAAGCTATGAACTCTTCAGCATCAATAACGAGCCTGTGCAGCAGCCCCTGAGGCATCTGCTCTGCCAGTTCGTTAAGACGCCTCAGAAGCTCGTCCCGATACAACGTAGCGACCTGAACCTGTATTGGTTATACCGGTGATTTGCTCGGCTCTATACCGTTTATAAAAGGCCTGCTCCAAAGCAGTAAGTCGAGGATTCTTCTGGCGTTGGTTTAAACAGTGGATGGCTCTGGCTTTTGCCGCTTCAATGTTGCCCTCTGGATTTCTAGAGGGGTGCATCAGGGTTTTGATCTCAGTGGGGACTTTTTTCCTGGGGCTTGCCATGGACAACCTAAAGCTGATTCAACCTAGTCCTATAAAAGATTATTTTGCTGACCAGTCAGGGCCTGCAGACGGTTCGGCAACGATTGGGACTGAAACGATTCCAACCAATGGCGCAGCGTCCTCCATGCACTCTTTAAGGATGTTTTTCACGTGCTCTTCGCGCTCTTTTGGTGCTTCCAAAATAATCTCATCATGGACACATGCGACTAATTTTATTTCTGGATCATCGCAAAGATGCTGTTCCCACAGCAGGGCTAAAGCCGCTTTTAGGCAGTCTGCGCCTAAGCCCTGAATAGGAGAATTTAAGTTTGTGGTGAAGTTGGATTCACCTTTTTTGCACGGCATAAGGATTCTGCGCCTCCCAAATTTGGTTCTTACCTCTAGCTCTTCGTTGTTTCCCTGCCGGCGCTGCCAATCAACAACCCCAGGATATGCCTGTTTCCAAGCGTCAAGTTTTTCTTTTGCCTCCTCTACGGTCCACAAAATACCGAACATAGATATTGCCTGCTGTCTTAAGGTCTTCGCGCCACACCCGTAAAGCGCCCCGAAATTTACAGCCTTACTCGCTGAACGTTCCGCGCTAGTAATACTTTCGGGGTCAGTTTTGCCGGTCATCAACATTGCCGACCCTCTGTGTACGTCTTCGCCGCGCAGATAAATGTCCAGCAAATTCGCGTCACCGGATACCTCTGTAACAAGTCGAATCTCAAGCTGAGAATAATCAGCTACGCACAGTATCCGGTTTATTTCAGCTAAAAAACCCTTTCTGTATTTGGGCCCTCTTTTCAGCTGTTGTAAATTCGGATCACTACAACTAGCTCTTCCAGTTCTTACGAGCTGGTTATATCGAGCATGAATACGATTGTTTGGATAATGTTTCGCAATCTTTATTAACTTTTCTGTGTAACTACACGCGACTGCTGCTTCTTTGTATTCTTTATAAATCCGAAGAATTTCAGAATCAGCGAGGTAAAAAGCTAAGACATTTTTATCGCAGCTGTAAGAAACCTTGCCTTTCGAGTCAACTTTGCTTTTGAGTGGCACGCCCACCAAAGCTAAAGCGACACCAAGCTGAGCCGGCGAACCAAGATTGAAGCCTTTTACCTTGTTCTTACCTCGGCCTGAAAACTCTGGATGGACTAAAAGCTCACCAGTGATTGGACATTTGTAATCTTCGAGAACGCCGTGGTGATTTAAGTATTTAATTACCTCACGTTTTTTCTCTTCTCTAATGTCGCGATCTTCGGCTAAGACCGCTTCATAATACTTAACGTCTAGTTTAAACCCGTTTACATACATCTGGACAAATGCGGGTAATGCGCGGTTTTCCAGCTGCCAGATGTGCTCTAAATTTTGCGAGACACATGTTGCTCGAATCGAATCATATATTCCCCAAATAGTAGGGCCTACATCGTCAGCAGAATATTGAAGCTGTTCATCTAAAAATTCGCCTTCGTGGCCTACGAAAGATTTTTGAAGCAGGCTTTTTTCTGACAGACGCTTGCCCAGAAATCTTTCGGAACAGGCCGCCAAACTGTTCAGGCCTTGCTTTTCAGGCAGACCTGAGGTCAAGACCTTGCTGCCCAAATACGTGTCAACCAACTGACCGCGCACAGGAAATCCCTGAACCTCAAGCCATCCACAATCAAATGCAAGATTGTGGCCCAGCTTCCCCCATTTGTCAGAAGCCAAGAATTCTCGCAACGGAGCTAGGTCATTTCCGCATTTTTGAACATCAACTACGACCGCTTTTTCTCTTGTACCTAGTTGGATCAATAACAGCTGATCATGCCAGGGGTCTAGGCCTGTAGTTTCAATATCAAGGGCAATCAACCGACTGGTCAGTATCAGCTCTGATAGTGCTGTTATCAGCTGAGATCCGTTTGTGCAGTAGGTCCACGGATGTTTTGAGTGCATCGATGTCATCTGGGTTCAAGCTCAATGAGATTGATTTTTGACCGCTATCCACAGAAAGCCTTACCGCCACATCGCCTTCCTCTTGGTGAAAACCAAGGGTTGCGCCAATGGAGCGCTCAATTTCTTCAGCATTTTTTGGACAGTCACCAAGCTCTATTTCGAGGGCAAACTCGAACGGAGCATCTGCCTGTAAATCAACCTTTGAAGACCGCTGAGTGGACAAAAAGAGAAACTCAAACTGTTTCAGGTTGCCCAAAGCCTAGTCCCAATACTGAAAAGGGATGTGCCTTTTGGGCAATTTAAGATTTCGTTAACGCATCGTCGCCTGTGAACCAACCTAGACCATTTTCGTCAAAACGTGCCTGGTGATACAATTCGTTGAGGTCAAATTCTGCTCTATCCGTCCCCTCCCTATGTGTTCCTGAATTTGCAACTTTATTCAAATCGCTGTCCTGGGCAGGGTTTAAAGCGTTGCAATGGGTATCAGGTGCAACATTAATATTCTGAGAATCCTGACCCGAAAGCGTTTCCATTAATGACGCATCTGCAACGCAATTATTGCCACGCTTAACTTTTTCAGGTTTTGCAGTGCTTTTGCAGGATTCATCGTTTTGTTGCCGCGCACCTGCAACATTATTCAAATCGCTGTTAGGGACTGTGTTTTTGTAATTATGATGAGATGATGATCCCCCCCTCTCCTCGCGAGGCGCACTGTTTAAGCGTTCGAGGAGTTCGAGGCCTTCTGCAGTACAGGCGAACCAGTGACTTTCTGGAGCACCTCTACGGCCCTCTGCAGGGCCTGGAGCTGATTGGATGAGCCTGCGGGTCTTAAGACGGTTTAAAGCGCTTCTAAGGGTGCTGGCTGTGGCCCTGCGTCCGATCGACACCTCCAGCTCTTTGCGGGTTGTTGATTCCCCTCTTGTGGTCTGTGTACGGATAAAGCTGTGAACCAGATCAATGACGGGTGTTTTCCCGCTGTACTTTCTTTTTCTTTCTACGGGCGTGAAATCTTCGATATCCAAAGAGTCATCGTCATGCAGAAGTGTGACTAGCTTGTCATTTTCACGGCCAATTCTTGATTTGCCAATAGTGATGATTCTGCGCATTTCTGTATCTGGACCATAAACATCTTCCTTGCATTCATCTTCACTGGGTTTATCTAATGCCCAGGTCTCAGTAACAGCGTCTCCGATACTTGAGTGCCCTCTAAATCCTCCATTGCGATTATTGTGATGTAATATAAGAATTGAACAGGCTGGGAATTCAGTACCATTATCGACTTCTAAGTCTCTTAGAGGTTTAGATATCTCCTGCTTATTATTATCCACCAAAGGCATACATCCAGACAGTGAGTCAATGATGACTAACTGAGGCTTAAGCTCGTTTAATTTTTGATAAAAACGGCGCTGCCACTTGAGTCTGAACTTTGGCCACGAATAAAAATTAGGGTCTTCATTGATACCGTGAGACTCTAATTGGTTCTCAAAGATTTCCCTGGACTGGTCTCCGTTGCACCATAAGACGGTCCCTTTTCGTACCGGCATATTTGCTCCTCTGACTTTAAAGGGACGGCCTTGCAGGATGTGTTTTGCAATTGCTGCAGCGGTCTGTGATTTACCTGTCCCGTAACCTCCATGCAGGCAGATCACGCTTGGAGTCAGCAATAAATCGGGAATGACAAAATCCAGACCTACTAGGCCTTCACGTCGTTGAGTGCAGTTTTGGGGACCCGCCGCGGTTCTGAAGTCGTGGTCGTCCTGTAGGGCCTGATAGATCTGTTCTGTGCCCCAGCGCAGCTGGTGATCTGAAGCAAGGCGAGCGAACTCAATCGATTGCTCTGCTGGATTTTCAAACGTTTTCTCAATCCACCTGGCCCACTCCAACGTGGATTTGTCCTTGGGGTCGTAGGTGACCTCCCTTTTGAAGGCGACAGCTGCCTGAAAATCGTCCGGGTAGGTCTTACCCAGCAGTTTTGCGCCTTCTATGCAGTATTCCTCCAAGGTGGCGGCATTAGGCCAGCCGGCGTCAATGTCCCCAGTTCTGAGGGCGTGCAACAGCTTGATAGCCCCGCCGCCTACACGTTCCTTGTGGCACAACCAGCCAAATAACCCGCGCCCTTTTTCTTTTCCTTCCCCTTGCTGATCAGGCCAAAGGGTGAAGCTGGTTCCTGATTGCGAGTCATGAAACGGGCAACCTCCGACCAAAGGCTTTTCAGGGTTTCCGTGCTCCCTGGCCAAGGGCTGGCGGTCTTCTCTCCAGACATCAGCCTTGTAAAACTGCCAAACCAAAGCGTTCGGATCATCTGGCCCGGTTTGCTTGCCCTGGCTGTCTGTACTGACCAAAGGTTCGAGGATCTGAACCTTGAAATCGCGGGCTAATTGCTTGACGTTTTTCCCACTCAGTGGGGCCTTGTCCAAGCCTTGTTCAAGGGACTCCATCAACGCAGCCGGAACATAAGTTTCCGACTGTTGGCTGTGGTGGTCCATCAACCAGCACAAGATGCGATCAGGCAGATCCGCGACCTTGCCTCCGTTGTATGACAGCCACGAATATTGCCCCTGGGTGTCCGGGTGATAGGACCCCGGCAACACGGAATAACAACCGCCGTAGCGAATGCACACCTCAGAGTTTCCGCCTTTTTTCAGGTCTTCGTCGAGCTGCTCCCGAATCATTTTTTCAAAAAACTGGCGGTGGCCCTCTGGCATCCGGTACAGCAATTGGCGATTTGTGGGTTTCCCTCGCCAAGACATGGTCCCCGGGTCAGCTATGGCCGGATATTCCTGACCCATAAACGCTTCAAAAACCGCCTCAGCCTCTAGCCCGTCAATATCAACAGCGACCAAATATCCACCCGCAGGACCCGTTAAGACACCGAGGCCATTCTTTTTGACCGTGCGCAGGGCTCCGGTCTTGCGGTTTTTGACTTTTGATGTTTGACGCCACTTTTTAAAGACCTCCTCAGGGCTCAGGCCTTTGTTGCAATCTCCGTTGAACGCCCATTCAGGCGTTTTCTGCCCCGTGAACGCGGCCTTGTCTTCAAGGATGTTGTAGGTCCAGTCCTTAGGGAATGTGCCATTTCTCAACTGGTCTATTGCGCTCTCGTTCATCAGAATTAAGTGACAACCTCAATAAGTTGAACTTACCTAGAGACTGTCGGCCATTACTGGGACCCATTCTCATTATTTTTTATAGGTTGCGTTTGATAGTTGTTCTGGATAAACTCTGAAAAGTCATGCTCGTGCGCTATGTCCAAGGGACCAAAAATCCCCATAGGTTCTCTGGACCCGTGTTTTGGCGACGGTGCTGTCAATTACGCGGTCTGGTTCAGCAAATTTGTAGACGCCAACGGATGGACGAATCCGAAGCTGATCGCCCTTGCTAGGCGTTTATTCGGTGACGAAAAGGGCTATATGCACAGCAGCCAAATCCAACAGCTAAAGCTGGGTGGACTTAAAAGCCCTGGGCCCAGGTTCTTTGCTTCATTGGTGGCCATTTGCGCTGAAATAGATAAGTTCCAAAAGGGGGAACAAACTGCTGATTCCCCAAGTTTCAAAGGCTTAGAGCACTTAATTGAAGACGCGCAAATAATGCGAGACGACGAAGGAAATCCCGCATCTTTGGGTTTTCACTTTGAGGTCTTTGTTGGATGGCGAAAACCGCCCATCTCATCTGTAAATCTGGATTACAGCCCAGAACAGGCAAAAACCATCAGTTCAAACGCGGCTTACTACATCCGCAGGCTGATGACCGCTCATAACATCGATATTTTCAGGGACATCAACCGTCTTTCTGAGACCTATTCCAGCACTGCTGCAGATCAAACAAAATTTGCCGACATCATCCGAGAGCAGACAACATGGGAACCAGACGAGCTGGACCATGCCATGAGGTGCCTTTGTAACGTCCTCAAAAAACATTTTAAACAGGACAGAAAGCCTCTGGAACTGATGGACACCTTCCTTAAGAGTTAATTAAAAAATACAGGTTATAACTTTTTTAGGTTGCCTGTGGGCAGCACTTAGGGATACAACTCAGGCATCTGGGAGTTGATCTTCATGCCAGACCGTTCTCAACGTGTTCTGAGCCATGCCTCTGAAATCTGCATCGAAAAAGCCTGTCAAGGAGTTTCTACCCGCTTCGTTCAAACTTCAGCTTGAAAAAGAAGAACAAGAGCGGGCAACGCGACAAAAACTAAGCGAGGGACCGGGTCGCTACCTAAGAGCCCCTCAGGAAGTAACAAACGAGAAAACCGGAAAGATTGAACCCGGCTCGATTGAATTCAGGGTTATGTCAGAGGCGGTTTTCGGCTTCAACTTGTGGCACGAAACCCCCGAAGGTGGCCGCGCATGTATGCGATGGCTGGCTGAAGATTTGCTGGCCAAAGGTATTGAAGGCGGAAACATTCCCGCTGACATGCTCCCCGAAAAGTACGAGAAATACGCAAAGAGTGGAAACCCCAAGGTTTCTAAGTGTCTGTCGATGGTGGTGCTGAACATCAGCGAAAGCTCAAAGAATGATCGCAACGTCTTCCAGATTTGGGACCTAGACAAAGTCACGATCTTGGAGCAGTTCGCGGCAGCTTGCGCTTCGCAGAATTTTGGGTATCCCACTAATTACGATTTTGTGTGGAGCCGAGTCGGCCAGGGGACCAGCACTAAGCACACGTTGCAGCCACAACCCCCCTATGAGCTTCCACAAGACATTCAAGACGATTATTCCGCTCTGTCGGTCAATCTAAAAGCCCATGCCTCTGGCGGGCCTATGGACGAGGTCTGGAGTGACATTCAGAAACGCGAAGACTGAACGTCTTTGAACTAAGGGGAGATTTTTTCTCCCCACTTTTTTCTGATTAGGACTAGATGAATGCCACGCCGCTCCAGGGTTGAAAACATCCCTAAGTATGAATCCGTTCGCACCCAACAGGATGGAAATCGTTTTTATGACACACCGCTGGGATACATGCCCTCGGTAACCACGGTATTACGCAACGATAAGAAATTTGAGGGTTGGCGTAAGTGGGCAGGAGAGAAGAAAGCTAATTCAATTTTGCAGATGGCATCTGCGCGTGGGACCTGGACTCATGACGCCTCTGAACAGTTTCTATTAACCGGAGAGCTGCCAAGACATCACCACGTTTACCAGCCATGGTTTAACTCAATGAAGCCTTTCTTAGACATCATTGATCACACCTTGCTGACTGAGGGGGCTCTATGGAACGCGGATCGATATGCGGGTGCCTGCGATTGCATTGGTTACCTGTCAGCAAATAACCCGCTAGTTAAGGATGTAGATCCAAATCAAGCGTGGTTGATCGACTTCAAGACAGCCAACAAACCAATCGGAGGCTCAAAGCTTTACGATTACGAGCTTCAGATTTCAGCCTATATAAAGGCGGCCAATTATGTATATCAGCAGCAAGGCTTAGTGATTCGCCAAGGGCTTATCGCCTGCGCTGTTCCTGATTATGCGGTTCAAATTTTCACTATCGGGCGTGATGATATCAATCAACTCTATGCGCACTTCATTGAACGCCTAGAAGATTGGCACGACAAAAACAGCACTCCTGAAAAATTTATTCATACCCCGACTAACATCAATGTGGCAGACTAATCATGAGTTTACGAATCTCCGATTTTTTCTGGGAAGACTTGCTTGAAGAGCAACATCGCTGGTCTATTGAGCAGATTGCGATTTTTTACCAGACATCAATTGAAGAGGTTATATCCGCATTAGCCAAGGCCAATGAGAAGTATGCCAAAGACCCTAGATCATCTCTGTACTATCTGTCTGACAGCGACAGCGTCGGATCTATCACTGATCCCCTACCTGAAACATCACGCCGGAATGTTCATGGTTCTAGAGGGAAAACTAGGCCGAAAGATGGCCCGTGAGTGGCTGATCGGAATTGCTGTCGTTGAATTATTTAAAAACAATGGAAAACAAAAACCCTCCGGTTGATCTCGACGGTTCAGTTTCAGTGGTGCAATGTTCAGACGACGCTGAAAAGCTGATCGTAAAAATTGCCCGAGTAAGCAATCCAAAAAATGAGAGCAACTGGGGAACCGGTCCTAAGTTGTTGAAATTTTTAATAGATAACAGCCATTGGTCTCCCTTCGAGCACGCTTTTCTGACTGTAAAAATTTTCACTCAGGTTGATATAGCGGCCCAAATTTGTAGGCACCGCTCCGCTGTTTTCAGTCAATTTTCACAGCGTTATGCAAAGTCAACCTCTGCAACGATGCCAAAATTTAGAGCAAAACATCCCACGAATCGACAGGCCTCTCTTGATAATTTGCATCCAGAGATTATCGCAAGTGCTGAGGAAACAACGCAGGCACTTTTTGACCAAGCATTCAGTCTCTACGAAAGATTGCTAGAAAAAGGAGTAGCCAAAGAGTGCGCCCGAAGAATACTTCCACAGGCAACAAATACAAATTTATATATGACAAATAATCTTAGGAATTGGCTGATGTATGTGGCTGTCAGGACTGACCCCAGCACACAACTTGAGCACAGATTGATTGCTGAGGAAATCAAAAAGATTCTTATTTGGAAATTCCCGATCACATCTGAGGCCATGGGATGGCTCGAATAGATTACAGGCCAAGGCTTTTTATTTTAGATATTGACCCCAAGCCAGCAGCCCGCCCCCGCTTCTATAGGGGCAGAGTACACACCGAGCCTAAGTACCGCGACTGGCAAATCAGATGCGAACAACTCTTAAGGCCTATGTGGTCAGGCGATCCCTTGGAAAGAGTCCAAAGGATGGAGATGTTGTTTATCGGAGCAAATCGCAGAATGGATTTAGACAACTGCATAAAAGCTGTCCTTGATGTCTATGTCTCGTGCAAAATACTCCGTAACGATAATTTGGCGGTTTTGGATTCTCTTTCTGCAAATTATCATCACGCCAAAGATAAAGACCCCTGCATCATCGTCAAAATTTTTGACTAGGTACGATTGATTTAAGCCAAGAAAACTGAAATGCAGGTTGCACAATCGCCCAACGATTTGCTGTTCAACCTCACAGAAATACGGCCAAAGTATGCGGTAAAACGATTTAGAAAGTCAATAATCCAGGATTATCCTGGTGATCGTTGTGCTTATTGCGATCGAAAGGCTACTAGCTGGACCATAGATCATGTCATCCCAATCAGCCGTGGGGGTCCAAAATTAATGCGCTGGAATATGGTTCGATGCTGTTCTGAATGCAACGGATCAAAAAGTAATCATCAAGTGCTGCCCTGGTGGCGTCCCCAAACGATTTGGGATGAACACAGAGAAGAAACACTTTTCTCTTGGATGCGTGAAAATTATTCAAGTGTTGACGCCAGTGCCATGATCGCCTTAGAAGAATCACTAAAAAAAGGCACCCTAGATGTGGATGCCTTGCATGAACTTAAAAATCCCAAACCCACCAGAGAAGAATATTGGGACTCTTATTGTGCGATTCACTATGACGCGCCGGAGTGTCTAGTTTATGACTGTTAAAGGCAAATTAAACAATTTAGTACTTCAATAAATCTGAGAAACTAATGCACCCTGCCGCCCGTCGTTCTGGGCGAACGCCATCTGGATCGGGCAAAGCTGGTAGCAAGTCAGATCGTCGAGTGTGCGTGCTGCCCTTCATTTCTAGGAGCCAGTCCTGCAGCTCGTTTAATTCCTGACAGGTTTCGTCCAAACTTTGCAGCACATCCAGCAACGGACAACGTTCTGGATATCGGAACCGGTAGCGCTCGAACTGCGCAACGTTCAGATCTCGCCAACCAAACAACGTGCGCTCAACGTCGTCAATTTCATCGTTCGACATCTGCAGGGTTACTAGACCTTGTCTGAGTGTTGTCCAAAGCGCGACGGGCCCGAGCTGGTGTCGTTCTCCGATATATCCGTAAGCAAGTCTGATTACGCGGTTAAACCTGGAAACGTCCTCAGGGCTAACCCTTGACGGTTCCGAAGCCTTTAAGGCTGAAGGACTTTTAACCTGAATCTCTAAAGGTGAGAACCACCGCTGTAGGCCTTTACTAAGCCAAGACCCGGAAAGTACATCCAGATTCACTGAACGTTGAAAATCCTGCGAGGGCTTAATCAAATTTCGCTTTTTACTAGCCATGGAGGGGACTGGCGAGGGGCCAAACGCAAAACCCTGTCGCGTTTGAGTTCTAACCGTAACCCATAGAGGTCGGCTTTGCAGCCTCTGCCGATTAAATTTCGCAAGACTTAAGAAAGTTAACTGATGGCGTGTTCGATTATTTAATTGGACTTTTTTAGGTTGCGCTTAACCTGTTCGCTTTTAAGTTGAAAGCTCTCACCTTCTTGAACCAATGAAAACCGCTACAGCCTGGGACCATGTCTGCTGGGCCAATCAATCGATGAGAGCCCACGGGGTCCCCTATTGGATCAATCAATGCGCCCCCGGAATGTACGAACTGCGCCGCCTTGATGAGAACGGCTCAAGCTTGGCTGTTGCCTGCCCTAAGAAAGACTCACAAGCGATCGTCAAGTGGGCCAAAAAACTCGCGTGGGTTTTAGATGGCAATTACTAGAACCGTTTTTTATGGGATCAGTTTGGCGGTTTTTGTCTTTGCTCTGACCGCCTTCGAGCCATTGCCCAGAATCGAAGTCTGCCAACGTCTATATGAAGGCCACCCGGATTGTCCAAGGCTCAAGCCTTGAGCGAGGCTTTTTAGTGGGCCACCTTATGCCGATTCATTGGCTGGCACTTTGTGGCTACTGAGCAACCTATAAGCGTTTAAGTTGTTCTCAGTTCAGGGGAGACCCGATGAAAGTTGAAACGATGCCCGGCGGAATCCACGGACGCAAGGTCTGGGTAGACATGCCCCATATGGCCGATTACTTCCCTGGCGCTGTCATGCGGGCCGAGTTGATCGACGACCGCTACATGCACCGGGATGCTCGACCCGGTATGGCTTGGGTCCGACAGCTGGCAACTCCAGCCCTGCCGAATCCAGGCGAGGACGGGGGATGGGTCAGCGAGCAACCCAGAACGCGAATCGATGCCAATTGGGGTTGGTG
>MDSV01239899.1_pt1 | contig 22479 bp, 21 predicted proteins | sample 810851 | NCBI WGS metagenome assembly MDSV01 (sample SAMN05326640, study PRJNA326480) | marine metagenome | isolation source: seawater | place: Atlantic Ocean: North East | collected 2012 | reverse complement strand
TATCTTAAGACAAAGTACCATCGGCGCAGAAGGACTTAACTTCCGAGTTCGGGATGGGATCGGGTGTGGCCCCTTCGCAATAATTACCAGGCACAGTCTTATAGTATTTTTAATTTAATAAGTAAACAGACTTTTATTGGCAATTTATATAGATTTGGTGGGCGTGATAAGAATTGAACTTATGACCTCTTCGATGTCAACGAAGCGTTCTACCACTGAACTACACGCCCTAAATAATAGCTAAAATTCTTTATTATTCATAATATTGTTTTTCCAAACTAAGTAATTAAAGCTCAGGAATAAAAAATAGGTATTAAAGTGTCCTTTTGATTTAAACAAATCATCAAATAATTTCAACAATCCTTTGTTAATCAAAAATTCATCTTCTTTTGCTATTTTTGAGTTTATAATATCTAAAACATATTCTTTAAAAACTGTTTTTAACCAAAAACTTTGAGGGTCGGCTATTGGTCTTTTATTTTTGAAAACCATATCCTTACTTAATTGTGGCTTGCAAAATCTTTTCAGAATAAATCTTTGATAACCATTTATATATTTGAATTTTGTTGGTACAGAAAACATAGCTTCTACCAATTTATGATCTAATAACGGTAGTCTAGTTTCAATGCTATATCTCATAGATGCTCTATCTGCATATCTCAAAGTTCGAGGTAATTTTTTATAGATAAGATCGTTAAATTGAGCATTTCTCAAAATACTTTTAAATGGTTTCTTAAATTGATACTCGTTTTTGTATTTTATCAGATTTTCTGAATTTAAAGTTTCAAAATTACTAAATTCAGATCCATCCTCATGAATATTGATGTTTTTTGATAATTTCTTTAATGATCCAGCTAAAATTTGATCTTTACTTATCGTTTCATAACTTGAAAGATTTTTAAATATTTTTTTTTTCGAATTTTTATATCCATTATTTATCATGTCATTCATCCATGCTACCTGATGGTAATTATAACCAGCCCCTATTTCATCTCCACCACAACCATCAAAAATAACTTTGCAAGAGTTTTTATATTTTTCATATAGATAGTTTTGTGCAACTACCCTTAATGAAGAAAATGGTTCAAATTGTATCTTGATCACTTTTTCAAATTCTGAAATCAAATCTGAGTTTTTTATTAAAGAAAAAGAGTGTTTGTATCCTAGTTTTTTTGAAATTTTAAGAGCATCTTCTTTTTCACTAAAATTTTTTTCCTCAAAATCAAATGTAAAACATTGTGTTGGTAAATCTATTTTTTTACAACCAGCTGCTAAACAAGCTGAGTCATTGCCGCCCGAAATGTGCAATCCTATTGTTTGATCACTTATTGCGTGCTCATTTAGACTTGTTTCAATTAAATTAAAAATTTTTTTTTCTAAGCTAAAATAACCAATTTTCTTTTTATCAGCACTCTCATCAACATTTTCTGCTAGATCGTAATATTTTTGAAAATCAATTTTTTTTTTTGAAAAATGTAAAATTTGACCTGGTTCTAACTGATAAATATCATGAAACCACGTTTGATTAGTTGCATTAACTAATCCCATTTCAAAATATCTTGCAGTTTCAAAAAAGTTTTGTTTTTTCTCAATTTTCTTATTTTTCAGTAACACATGAATTTCAGAGCCAAATGTTAAAGTATTTTCTTTATCATCATGATGAAAGTATAAAGGTTTAATTCCAAATCTGTCTCTAATTAAAATAATACATTTATTTTTTTTATCGATTATGCATATAGAGAACATTCCTTTTAAATATTTTATGAAGTCAATTCCAAATTTTTGGTATAAGAGGGGTAAAATTTCTCCATCACATGAACTTTTAAAGTTGTGATCACTAAAAAATTGTTTTTTAATATCTTTAAAATTATAAATCTCTCCATTGTAAATCGCTATTATATTTTCATCCTTTGAATAAAAGGGTTGATTTCCTTTATTGCTTAAGTCATTTATTGATAATCTCACAACTCCTACATTGTAAAATTCACCTTTCAATGTTGTTTTAAAATCTGGTCCTCTAAAATTAATACTTTCCATCATTTCTTCAATAATGCCGGAATTATTTTTGCTTTCAAAATTTATTATTCCCGCTATTCCACACATAATTTTTTTTCTTCTAATTTTTTAAGTAAACGCAATTGGAAAATTATTAAAGGATTTTTTATAATTATTGATATTACATTTAATACGCTTTTAAAAATCTTTTTTTCATCAAATAACAAATTTAATTTAATATTATAAATATCTAATATCAATTTTAATTTTTTTTCATCTTTTTTATCTAAATAATTTGAAACAAGAATATTCTTACTTATTTTAATATTTTCTTCTAATACTGTTCTTTTAAGAACTTTTGATTGAGACATATTAGTATTAGGCTGACAAATATTAGTTAAAAATTCCTTTATTAAATATAAATTACCTTCTTTGAGTAATTTTATTGTTAAATCATAATCTTGTGCGAACTCAAGATTGTCTGAATACCAGCCAACTTTAATTGCATCTTTTTTTTTATACATAATCGAAGAATGTGGAAGAATATTTAAAAATTTTAATTTTTCTTTTAATTCACTTTCATTTAACTCGCTTGCAAAAATTTGTCTAAGCTTAAAATTGTTGTCAAAAATTTTTGTCCATGTGCTGCAAATCGATAATTTTTTATCATTATTGAATAATTCGACCTGTTTAGATATTTTTTCATGATGAAAAAAATCATCAGCGTCTATAATTGATATAAGTTCCCCTTTTAAATGTTTTGCTGCTTCAATTCTGCTTTTACCAAGTCCGACGTTTTTTGATTGCTTAAAAATAAAAATTCTTTCGTCTTTGTAATTTTCCAAAATTTTGGGAGTATTATCTTTAGATCCATCATCCCAAATAATTAACTCCCAATTTTTATATGATTGATTTATTACACTCTCAATCGCTTTAGCAACAAATTTTTCAGCATTATAACAATTTAAAAGAATGGATACTAGGGGGAAAGATTTTTTTTTATTAGAATCGTCTTGCACTTAATTCATTTCATTTTTTTAAAAGATAAAGTCATCATGTTTCCAGGATGTGCTTCTGTACTTTTATTTTTTTTTCTTAAATTAGAAAAATTAGAATTATAATCTTTATATGGTGTTTCATTATATTGAAAAACAACTTGAACATTTAGAAAGTTATTTTTTAAAAAAAAAGATCCTAAATTAATATGATTGAAGTGATAAATATGTCTTGGATTATTTAAATGAAAATTTTTTGCTTTTATAAAATATGGTAAGCAAAGATTGTTTGGCGTCGCAGTAATAAAGAAAATTCCACCTTTTTTTAAACACCTAAAAAGTAATTTAAGAACTTTATAAAACTCAGGTACATGTTCTATTACTCCTCTCATTATTATTGCATCATACTTAAATTTTGATATCTCGTTATAATTTAAATATTTGACTTTAGATTTTTTGTCAGCCTCTTTATTAAATTCGTATCCATATTTTTTAGATTTAAAGTAAGTCAAGAACTCTCCATTTCCACAGCCATAATCAAGAATTTTTTTATTGGCAGAGTCATCAAAATTTTTAACAAGATATTTTTTGTCTATTTTGTATTGAGTTCTCCTTTTGAAAAACATTAAGTTATTTTCTTTATAAGTTTTATAAAAATATTTTCTATTATAAAATTTAGCAACTTTTTCGTTAACTTTTTTTATGTCATCTTGTAAAATTGTTTGAAAAGACAACATGCACGTTTCACATTTTAAGTATGTTAATTTGTTAAATTTAAATGCAAACTTTATATTCTTGCCTTTAAAAGGGAATGAACATTTTTTATCACTTAAAAAACATTTTAATTTATTTTTATTTTTCATATAATTTTATCTAAAATAAATTTTTCAAAATTATTAACTTTATTATTAATTAATATGCAAGAATTTTTCTTTTTTAAACTGTATATATTTAAATTGTTGTTAATACTTTTTACTCTCACGTTTGGCCACAGCTTTGTTGAAAGTTGGTCCCTTATAGGATCTAGGCTTATATGAATTACTCTTATTCCATTTTCAATAGCAACAAAAATTGATGTTGTAAGACCAATAACTATTGAAAAATTTTCTTTTACTGATGAAGAAAATTTTTTTTTGTAATCTTTCATCAATTTTTGAATATCTTTTTCTAATTTTTGTTGTTTTTTTAAATTATAAGGAGATGGATGAGGCGCGATCCTAAAAAAGGGTAAAGAGTAATTTTTATTATTTTTAATAAAATCTTCAAGTATATCCAAAACAATAATCTCATTTGATAGCTTATAAGGGAAAAATATTTTTGATTTTAGTTTATTTTTTTGATCTTCGTTTCTCTTATGCGAAAGAGCTGGAATTAAAGAAATCCTTTTTTTTCTCCAATTTAACTTTTTAAAAAATTTTAATTGATCGGGTGAATAAGTATAAATTCTATCGGGAGATCCTTTTCTATTGATTATTTCTAATTGGAATGGATGAGTATAATGAATGTATCCAATACTTTTAATATTTTTATTTTTTTTCTTTATTTCTGAAATTAGCAAGTTTTGAAATGGTTGTCCCTCATATGGAAAAAGGAAATTTTTAATTTCATCTATTAAAATAAAGTTTTTTATAATTTCATAATTTTGAAATGCAAAGCAGGATTGAAAAGATAAGGTATGATAAAATTTTTTTAAATTTAAATTAGAGCGAATTAACATACGAAAAATATATTGAAACAAATACAAAAAATCAGGAAATTTTCTTCTTTTTCTAAAAATCAACAAAATATTTTCATCAATTTTTGAAGGTAAATCTTCATCAAGATAGATTACTATCCACAATATTTTTTTATTTTTTCTAGAGTTGATGTTAAAATACCTATCGTTTAAGGAACCATCTTTGAGAAAGTTTTTTTTTAGTGCCCAGGTTTCAATTATTGTCTCGTGATCTAAAAAATTTTTAGAATTTTTTATCTGTGGATATCCATTTATTGATATGGAAAAGAAATGTTTAAATATTTGAAAAAAATATTTGAAAAAATTTTTTTTTTTATTAGTCCAAAAATTTATTTTTGAGTAAGCCAAAGTAGACTCTTGAGAAGAAAAATACATATGTGAACTAACTGAATAAAAATCAGATTTTTTATCTAATTTACTAGAATAAACTTTAATTTTATTTATTATCTGACTCCTTACGGTTTCAATATTTTTCATTAATAAAATCCATATATTTTTTTATCCCACTTGAAATATTTAAAAATTTTTTAGTATTAATTATTTTTAATAATTTTTTGTTGTTAGAACATACGAAATCTTGATCACCCGGTGTATTTTTTTGAACATCTATTTTGCATCCAATAAAATGTTTTTTAATAATTGATATTAATTTTCTTACCGATGTTGGTGATCCAGTTCCTACATTAAAGTCATTATTAAGCATTGAGTTATTAGTTAGAGTTTTAAACCAGACCTCAACTACATCATCTATATAAATTAAATCTCTTACTCTATTGAGGCTCCCTTTAACAATTATTTTGTTTTTATCAATGGCTTGAGCTAAATATATGCTAACCATACCTTGTTTTAAATTATTTAAATCTTGACCCGGTCCATAAACATTAAACATTCTTAAATTTACATATGGAATTTTTTTTGAAAATATTTTAAGATAATTTTCAGAAGCTAGTTTACTTACTCCATAACATGACAATGGTCTTAAAGTAAGTCTCTCATCTAGTTTTTTTTTATAGTTTCCATAAACAGACATCGAGCTCGCAAAAATAATTTTTTTTACTTTAGATTGTATTCCATAATTTATTAGATTTAATGTGGACGCAGTATTTTTTTTAAGATCATCTAAGGGGTTTTCAAAACTTATTTCTCCCGATGATTGACCTGCTAAATGTAAAATAGAGTTACAATCTTTAGGTAACTTATTAAATTTTTTATTATTAGAAATATCTAATTTAATAAATTCTACTTTTTTTGGAATAGAATTTTCTTTTCCTCTAGAAAGATCATCAACACCATACACCTTAAATCCTTCATCTAGTAGTCTTGTTGCAAGACTTGAACCTATAAAACCAGCAACTCCTGTTAATAAAATTTTTCTTTTCATTTTTTTCTTCCTAAAATTTTACTTACCTTTGCGATATCTGAACTAATATCTACTGCTACACTTGATTTACTTAACTTAACCATTTTTATTGGTTTTTTAATTTCGAAAAATCTTAAGATTTCAATATCTTCATATTTTTCAATCAAACTTTTTTTTCCGTAATTATAAAATTCTTTGAGTTCCTTAAAATTAAAAGCATAAATACATACCTGTTTTAAATAGTTTAATTTTTTTTTTGTTTAAAATTTTTACACCCTGGAATTAAGGATCTAGACATGTAGATAAGTTCAGAAAATTTGTTTATTAAAACTTTTGGAACGTTTAAACTATTTGCTTCCTTGTAACTTGCATTAGTGTAGCCACAGATAACATGATCACGAAATTTCTTTTTAGCTTTAATTACTTTTAAAATATCAGAGGGTTTAATTAATGGTTCATCTCCTTGTACATTAATATAAAAATTTGTTTTAATTTTCTTGGCTGCTTGATAACACCTATCCGTTCCTGTTTTGCAAGATTTAGGTGTCATTAAAGCCCTATATCCGAAATTTTCACATGTTTTTTTAATTAAATTATTATCTGTTGCTATAATTATATTTTTTTTTCTTGTAATTTTAGAGCATATGTCTGCAACTCTTATAACCATTTCTTTTCCAAGAATTTTTTTGAGAGGTTTTCCGGGAAATCGAGAAGATTCATATCTTGCAGGAATTATAATTTTAAATTTTTCATTCATTTAATTTAAATATAAGATTTTTATAGCTAGTTTTTGTTAGACTTATTATATTTTGTTTCAAATATTTTTTTTTAAATTTTGCAAGGATTTCCTCTGTTTGGTCGTGTTCAGGATCAGACCTGTCATAACCATCAAAGCCAGCAAGTAAAATTGATTTGGCTTTTCCTGAGATAGATATACTTAGTGCGTAGCCCACTGCTAGAGGATATGGCAATAGACAATTTCTTTTTGAAATTTCAGGATCTTTATTTTCATTTATTTTTAAACCAAAATCGTAATATCTTTTTAAATTCTTTCTAAGTATCATTTTTAAAGACTTAGATAATGAGCTTAGTGGAATAACTATGGGACTTTTTAAACTTGAAAAATTTTTTTTATCTGAAATTAATCGCAATGGATGACATAAAACTCGTAATTTTATGAATTTCTCTTTGACTGTTTTAATAGTATTAAGTGAAATGACAAAATAGTTTTGTTGAATAATTTTGTATTGAATTTTTTTTAGTGATTTTTTTAAATTTTTTCCTGGTCCTACAATTAAAACTTTTTTGTCTTTAAGTAGTTTTTCCGGGGACCATGAACCTTTTTTATTATTTGTATTATCATTAAAATATATTGAATTTATTAATTTAAATGGATTAAATTTTTTAGAGTCTATTTTAGACAAAGATCCAAAAATTTGTTTGTAGTCATTTTTAACGTATCTTTTATCTGATAAAATTCTTTGTATATATGTGGGGTGAATTTTATTTTTGGCTGCGTACTCATAATATTTGTTAGGGCCCCACTTATAGTAAGATTGAAGTTTTTGAAAATCAGAAAGCAATTTCTTAAAATCTTTAGAAGATCTAAAACCTTTTAAATAGTTAATTATTTTTTCTGTTCTAAGATTTCCTGGACCCCGTCCCATTCCAGTGACAGTAGAGTCGATCCACAAGCAGTTTTTACTTATTGCTTTTAATGAATTACTTAAAGCGAGATTTAAATTATCGTGCGCATGTAGACCGATATCACCATTCCAATATTTTTTTATAAAGTTAATGATTTTCCCCAACTGAGCAGTGGTTAGGCAACCTAAGCTATCAGCTAAATATAAACTTGTTATATCTTTTGTTTTTAAAAAATTTAAAATTTTTTGCAAATATTTGTAATCTATTTCAGAAATTTGCATAAGATTTACAAAAACTTTTAGATTTAATTTTTTTAAATATTTAAGACAATATGCTAGATGAAATACCTCATTTTGATGACAAGCTAATCTAATAAATTTTAGTTTTTTAGTATTATTCTTGTTTACTAATTTTTTAAGAACTTTTACATTTAATTTGCCGTTGGTTATAATATCTCCGGTATTAATCATGACTCCAAACTCAATATCTTTTGGTAATGCGAGACTATTTATTAATTTTTTATCTGTATATGCGGTAAGTCCTTTAATTTTCTTTTTTTCATTAAATCTAAACCCGATTTCTACAAATTTAATTCCGGTAGATCTTATGCCTAGGATATATTGTTTGATAAACTTTTTAGAAAAATCCCAGTTATTGTAATATCCGCCATCTCTTAAAGTGCAATCAAGTAAATTAATTTTTTTCATATTTTTTATAGTCTGAATTTAATATTTTATAGGTAAATTTATTGATTTGGCAAAATTTAAAAATTTTGTATTGTTTTCATCATATGCCATCAAATGATCAAATCTTTCTTTAAGCAGTATATTCCAATCTTTTTCGCTTACTGACTCTAAAAAGTTTACTACTCTATTTATCTCATCTATTTCTATACTATTTGTCCAAAATGGACCTCGCTTCTCCTCTAAAGCAGGCCAACCAAAGGCAGTTTTTTCATAAATTTTAATTTTACTTTTGGGATTAAACATACCAACCTTTTTTCTTCTTGATAAAGCTTCATAGAGTAATGTAGATGTAGTCCCAAAAATAAATTCAGACTTATCAATTAAACCATAGGAATAACCAGATTTTCCTATGTAATTGTAATTTTCTTTTCCTAGAAGGTTATCATATAATTTTTTTGCTGAATTATGGTCTTCTGATTTTCCTAATATATTTAGTTTTTCTTTTTTTCTCTCGTTGATAAATTTTGCTAATATTTTACATACTTCTCTATCAGTTTGCAGATATTCTTCAAGTGTAACTCCTTCTGTTATCTTTATATTTCTTTGTTTTGGGTTTGTATTCTGACCAACTAGTAAATATTTATAATAGAAGTTTCCTTTGTTAATTTTAAAGCTGTTAGATGTAAAGGATCCAAAAGCCAAATACTCAGCTTTAATTATTTTTTGAAATTCTTTTTTTACATAATCATTAAATACGATAAAAAAATCCACCTGATTTTTAATGTCACCATCTTTATTAATCTCACCAACAGGAATTGAGTCAACTATATTGTGTCTCCAAGCGAACTGGATCAAAATGATTTTTATTTTTGGAAATTGTTTTTTTAATCTATAAAATCCATAGTTTGTATCTATCATTGAAATAATAAATTTAGGTGAAACAAGTTCAATATATTCTGTTTTATAGTTTTTTGGACTTAATTTTAAAGATAAAATTAATTTAAAGATTACATAAAAATTCAATGAATTATTATTAATATATCTGACATTTAAAATAGTATAATTTTTTTTTTCAAGGTATTTTTCTATAATTTTAGTCCTTGCCTCATCGTAAATTAAAATATCCCTTTGTGGTGGAATTTTCCAATTATCAAAATATAAAGATGAAATTAAAATAGATTTAAAAGTATTTAAAAATTTTATCATATTATTTTTTCAAAATTATGTGAACCTCGGAACATTGCTTTTCTTTATCTAATATTGATTGAAATTTATCTATATGCTTAAAAAATATATTACTAAATCCTTTAGCAAACTCTTTATTATTATTATTTTTTAGATTTAAAGAAACAGCTCTGTGTAAATCTGCAAAATCAGTTCCAAACCACCATTCTCCTATAATTTTAAGATTGTATTTTTTTTTTAGATAATTTATTGAGTCAACTGTAAATAAATGGGTATGTGTCCCGCTTAATTGTTTGGGATAAATATTTTTAAATAAATTTTCAAAGTAAATACTTAATGAAGCCATCGGCAAAGCTAAATATAAATATTTCAACTGTGATTTTTTGAATATCTTAAATATTAAGTTTGGATCAGGTAAATGCTCTAGAACAAAAATTAATGATAAACAATTAATATTATATTTTTTAATTAAAACTTCTAAATCGTTATTTTTGATAGTTAAAAGTCGATCTTGCAAACTTTTATTTGAAAATTTTATTAAATTTTCGTTTGCTTCAATACCCCAAGCGTTTATTTTTTCATCTAAACAAGCTTTAACAAAATGCCCAGCTCCTGAACCAAGATCTATCAAATTGATCTTCTTTTTTATTATTTTTTTTAAAAATTTAACTTTTGGTAGATGAATATTTTTTACAATTCTCTGAAAATTCTTTGAATAAATATTTTCAAAGTTGCTTTTTTTTGATTTTCCAAGATAAATTTGCTTATGGAATTTTAATGTATCATCATATTTACCATTTAAATGATTACACTTAGAGCAAAATATATAACCTATGGTAAATGATTTAAAAGAATTTCTTTTTTTTAATTTGTTTCCACATATTTTACATTTTTTTCTTAGCGGTTGTTTTAAGTAAATTTTGTTTATATCTAAGATGTTTTTTAGATATGATGAATTTTCATTTTTATAAAATTCCTTAATTGATGAAATATCAGAATAACTTTTCGAAAATTTAATCATGTTTAGTATAAAAGAAAAAAGGATTTATTTTTTAAGCTAAGAGGCTTAAATGAGTCATCTAATTTTTTGTTAAATTTTTTCGATATTAAATATAATGATTTTTTTGACCACCCAGTGAAATGTTGAATTGGCACTCCTTTAGCCGAGTTTTCTAAAATTATTCCACATGAATTAAAATTTTTAAAAATATTTGAGAAAAATTTAAGTGGATTTGCTACATGATCTAAATATAAAAAAATACCAACAAAATCATGTTTCTTATTAAAATTACAATTTTCGAGATTTCCAATTTTTTTTATTTTTTTATTTAACTTACTGCTACACAACAAATTTCGTTTTTTACAATTTTTTCCCCAAAACTCATACTCTTTTCCTTTAATGAAAGAACAATTAACTTTTTTTTTTGATAGAAAATTTAAATTTCCCCACAAGGGGCATCCTATTTCAGAGTATGAAGAAATATTTCCTATTTTTGACTCTATGTGATTTATTAAATTTTGTGACTCAAATCCGGTAAACCTAGAGAATTCTGCTGGTTGCTTAATATTTTTGCTTATTTTTTTTAATTCATGATTAATCCCTTTAAAATTTTTATTTTGTAAATGATTTATAAAATTTTTCTTTATATTAGAAATTCCATTAAAAAATTTCATGGAATCTATGAAGGATATTATTTCTCGTGTAATTCTGTTTATATTTGATCTTTTATTGCCTCGTAAGGTTTTAATTATTTTTTTATTTAAAATTCTAAAATGTTTTTTACTAAATTTTTTACTTAATCTATCCCAGCCCTTAGGGTGTTGGGGTACAACTTTGTTAAATATTAGGTTTAATTCCCTTTCCTTAAACCATTTTGACTTATAAATTAAATTGCATTTTTCGCACTTAATATTCTTAAAAATTAAATTAAAACTTTTTTCTTCTTGAAAAAAGAATTTACTCAATTCCTCAGAATATCTATTTAGATAACCTAATTTTGTTTCTCTTTGTTTTTTTAATTTACAAATTGGACAACGCTTATAAGCTTTAAGATTTATTGACATTAATTTTTATTAGATCTTTTTATCTTCCCAATTAAAAACATATTTACCTTGAGAATTGATGCTTGCAAATCTTCCTCTGTAGTACCCTCTATTTAAAATTTCAATATTAGATAGTTTTCTTGTTTCTTGGCCAAAAGAGTCTTTATAATTGGGAAAATTTTCTTTTAACCATCCTTCTATCTCTGTTTTATCTTTTTTTGTAAAATCAACTAAATTTTTTAACTCTTTAGCATCAAGTGATACAACGCCGTCTTTTGTTTTTGATTTATCGATGACAGTAAAATGTCTTTCTATATAGCTAACATCGAATAACAATGATGCTACTGATAATAAAATACCGTTCTTGGGTGTTTCTGAATGATCGCTAAAGCCAACTGATTTTGTTAATTTTTTAAGAAAATTTATTCTATTTAGATGAGCCTCACCTAAAGGAGTAGGATATATTGAAACACAGTGAAGTAAGCTATATTTTTTCTTTGAATTGTTTAAAATATTTATTGTTTTTAATATTTCATCATCATAAGCAGTTCCTGTAGATACTATTATTTCAGGAATTTTTGAATTAGCTACTTCACTGATCATTTTATGAGACGCACAGTCAAAGCTAGCAATTTTGATAAGATCGAGGTTCATAGACTCAATAAATTTTAATTTTGATCTAGTGAAAATTGTAGTAGTAGGTTTAATATTATATTCTTTACAAAATTCTAAGAATTTAAATTGAGATTTTTCAGATAAATCTAAGGGGTTGAGCCTTTTTATTTCGTCTTTATAGGGTCTTTTTATAGTCTTTACTATTCCATTAACTTCTAGGCCAGTATCAAATATTTTTCTATGGGTAAGCTCTTTGGAGTCAATCGTTTGTATTTTACAATAATCAGCTCCGGCTTCGGCAGCTGCATGCACCATTTCTTTTAAAATTGAAAGGTCTCCATTATGATTTTGGCATAGTTCAGCGATTATTTTTGTCATAAAATTTTTTAATTTCTTTTTTTATATCTTTAACAATTTGAGTTGAGCCGTTATTTTTAAAATTATTTTTTTGTATATTTCTTAATATCAAATCATAATCTTTTTCAACAAAGATATCTATTTTTTTTTTTAATTTATATTTATCCCAATCATTATATGTGATTGTAGAACAAAGATGTTTTTTATTCATAATACGTAAGTTTGTATTTACTTCAGGATTATATTGTTCGTTAGAAAGTATTGACGGTTTTTTAAGTATTAGACATTCAGAAATTGTATTATATCCTCCTCTAGCGATTACTAAGTCAACTTTATTTATATAAGAGTACATATTTTTTAAAGAGCTGTTTATTAAAACTATATTTTTCGTATCATTTTTTTTTAATTTGTTGGATGAAATATAAAATTTATAATTTTTCATATCTTTAAGAAAAGGTAGAGTTTTGTTTATCAAATTTGTTAAGGCTCCAGTTCCATTATTCATTATTAAAATTTTCTTTGGTTTATTTCGTGTGTTTATTTTCCTAAAAAAAATTTTGTTTGTTATAAAGTTAACTTTTTTTTTACTTTTAAAATTTTTCAAAATTTCTGGAAATGTAAAGGGTGGAAAATAAATTTTTGTACTCATTTTAATATACTGTTCCATTAATTTTACTGATTCTGTTTTTTTTTGTATTAATTTTTTAAAAAACCAGTCCCACGTAAAATGGCAAACAGAAAAACATGGTTTGTTATTTTTTTTTGCGTAATATGAAATTTCTGGCACTAAGTCTGATATAAAAAAATCAAATTTTTCCAAATCTTTGTTTTTACTTGATATAAAAATTTTAGTTTTTTTGTGCCAATATTTCAAATTTTGAATAGCTTTTTTTTTATTTAAGAAACCATTTTTAGTTGTCAAAAAACTTATGTGATTGTGCTTAATTACATACTTAATTTTTTTTCCAAATGACTTTTTTAAAATATTTATATTTTTTTTATGAAAAATAGTGATTTCAATATTTTTAAAATCTCTTCTTAAGCTATATATAATTTGTCGCTGCCTAATCATATGCCCAAAGCCAACGTCAGAAATAAAAATTGCACAATAAATTTTTTTTTTCATATTTTTTTTTTTACTTTTAGGTAATCTCTTTTATTATGTATATCTGTATAATTAGTTTTAAATATAATTATGTTTGTGCTTAAAGATTTTTGAAAAACAGCAGAAAATGTCATAATTCTAAAAGCAGCATTTTGACGGTTATCACGACCAACAGATATGAGTTCTTTATTTTTTTTATTTTTAAAAGAATTAGAAAAGAATTGAATGGCTTGATCTAAATCTTTTGATTTAAATTCTGGTGAGTTTGGTTGAAGAGAAATTACAATCGGTGGGTTGTTTTTAGATTTTTTGGAAAGCAATTTTACAGCATGAACGACAACCAATTGTTTTTCTACATTGCTTTTTGAAAGTTTTGTTGGCCTTTTTAAAAAGTTAATATTAAACTTTTCACAAATTTTTTTAATTTTAGAAGATTCTGATGAAACCCAAATCTTGGGATTATATTTAGATTTTTGGGCCTCTTTTGCAACATAGACAAACATAGGAATGCCTTTAATTGGTAAGATATTTTTATTTTTCAAACGGACTGAGCCCATTCTTGCTGGTATGATAATTAAAGGAGATACTTTATATTTTTTTCTCTTCATTTAATTTGCCCTTTTCAAGTTTATATATTTTTTTAAAGTGTTTTTTTAAATTCTGGTTATGCGAAATAAAAATAATAGTTTTATCCTCGTTCGTTTTTAAAAAGTCATTTAAAAAATCCCTCTCTGTTTCTAAATCTAGTGAGCTAGTACTTTCATCAAAAATTATAAAATCTGGATTTTTAAAAATCTCTCTCGCTATACCAATTCTTTGCTTTTGACCTCCAGAAATTCTAATGCCGTCCTGCCCCACATAGCTATTATAGCCCTCCTTAAGTGAGTCAATAAACTTGATTAATTTTGAGTGTTTAATTGATTTGATCAATAATTCCTCATTAGAGAGATTTTGAAATAAAGTAATATTATTTTTTATGCTTTCATCAAATAAAAAAACTTTTTGAGGTACATAACCTAAAATTTTATTGAAAGAAAAGTTATGCCCTGAGAAATCTTTTCCATTAACAAATATTTTACCATGGTTGATTTTTTTTAAACCCAACAAAATATCAATTAATGTTGATTTTCCAGAGCCAGTTTCACCATAAATAAAAATTTTATCCTTAGAGTTTACTTTAAAGTTCAAATTATGAAAAATTTTTTTCTCTCCATAATAATAATCGACACTAACTAGTTCCTCACTATAAAATTTTTTTATATTTTCAATTGAGGAGTTTTCATCTAAATCTAAATCTTCATTTAATTTTATAATCGATTTATCCATATATTTAATCTTATTGAATGACCCTATTAATCTATTAGCAGATGGAAGAAATTTAAATGATGCTCCTGCAAATACACCTAACGTAGTAATCGAATTTGTTATATCTTCACTTGTAAAAATTATTGTTATAGTTACGATCAAAACTAAGATTAAAACAGCAAGTGTTTCAAAGAAAATTCTTGGTAAATGATTTAGAAAAGTATAATCTGCTGTATTATTTTTTAATTTTTCAGAAATTCTCTCGTAATTTATTTTAAAAATATTTTCAAGTTTCGAAACTTTAATTTCTTTAATAGCTGCAAAAGTTTCTTGAAATATTTTAGATCTTGTATTTTCTGTAATTTGTCTCTCATTACCAAGAGTTTTAAATTTATTTTTAAAAAAAAAGAAAAACAAATAAGAGAAAAAACTCACTAAAATGAAAACTGAAATCAAAACTTTTGGATTATAAATTATAAGAAAAGATAATATTCCTAGAATTATAAAAATTTCTGTAAAAATAGTAGATAATGCTATTAAGGATGATCTGACTGCTGGTAGATCTGATCTAAACCTATTTATAATTTCAGAGGTATTTATCTTTAAATAGTAATTATATGGTTGATTAATATAAGTTGAATATAAATTTTGAGAAATATTTTCAAAAATACTTGCCAATAAACGCGACTCAACAGTATAAAAAAATAAAAAGTATAGATTTTTTAATATATATATAACTCCAAATAGTAAAATAGAAATAAAAATTAGTTCTTGGTTAGTTGGATAATTTAATAAAATGTTGAAATCTTCTAAGATTGGATATTTATTAAAAATATTTTTATCTAACAAACTAATAATTACTGGAATTATTAAACTTATACCTAACATTTCTAAAATAGATGCAAAGAGCATCAAGACCATTAAAAGATAAAATTGTTTTTTAAATTTGTTGGATAAAAGATTGAATATGTTTTTCATTTTTAATTAATAAAATCATTTCTGATTTTTTTTTATTTCAGATTTTAATTCTTCATATTCTTTCATTTTTTTTTTCATAAAATTTATTGTTAGTTTAGTTTTTTGGGCAATACCCTTAGGAGTTAAAATGTAAACATAATTTATTTTTTTTGGATTTTTTTTAAAATTTGATACTTTGATTAACCCCTTTTTTTTTAGCTCTCTCAAACAATAATGCAGTTTGCCAAGGCTAAAGCCTAAATTAGAAGCTAATTCTCTTTGACTTGTTTTAGGTTTTTTTACTATTAACCTAAGCAAGTTAAAATGATCTTGATTTTGTTTCATTGTTCAATTATTGAACATATTATTGATTTTTATACTTAAAGCAAATAAATATTTACTTAGGATAATTTTTGATATAAAGTTAAATTATGTTCATTTTTTGAACAAAATAATAATAGGATATAAAAATGGCTAAAAAAACAAAGCTTATAAACGTGGACATTTCTTCAGATGACCGAGGCGAACTGGTTTTTAGTAATAAATTTGATTTTAGTACTAACAAAATTAAAAGATTTTATAAAATCAGTAATCATAACATTAACTTCATCAGGGCGTGGCATGGACACAAGAAAGAGGAAAAGTTTATTTTAATTCTTAGTGGTTCATTAAAAGTTGCTGTCGTAAAAATTGATAATTGGAAAAAACCATCAAAAAAGTTAAACTTAGAAAATTTTTTTTTAAATGAAAAAAAACCTCAATTGCTCCATATTCCCGCTGGTTATGCGCATGGAACTCAAAACCTTAAAAAAGAAACATCTTTTATTGTTTTTTCAACTCTATCGCTAAAGGATAGTCTTAAAGATGACTTTAGATATCCTTATAATTATTGGGGTAATTGGAAAATATCTTTTAGATAAAATTTATGCGTAATGTCTACCTCATCAAAGCAGATGAAACAATTAAAACTGCACTTAAAAAAACAAATGAGAATTTTTTTGGTAAAATTATTTGTGTAGTTGATAATAAAAAAAGATTGCTTGGTGGAGTAACGGCTGGAGATTTAAGAAGGGCTATTTTGTCTGGGTACGGCGTTAATGAAAAAATAAAAAAAATTTACAATAATAAAATTTCATTTATTTATGAAAAAGAGCTCTATCAACGAAAATTCAAATTTAGTAATTTTAATAGTAGAGAAATAAATGAGTCAATTTTTTATATTCCAATTGTTAATAAAGATAGGAAAGTTAAAGATATCTTATCAACTGAAAGAATAATAGAAATTATTGAAAATAAAAATAAAACAAGCATCAGAACTCATAAAAATCCAAAAGTTTTAATAGTTGGAGGTGCTGGTTATATTGGAAGTGTTTTATGTAAAAAACTTCTAAAAAAAAATTACTCCATTAAAGTAGTTGATAAATTACTATATGATCAAAGTGTGATTAAGATTTTCAAAAAAAATAAAAATTTTGAATTTATTAAAGCTGATATTTGTGATCTGAATACGCAGATTAATGCAATTAAAGATGTTGATGCAGTTGTTTTCTTAGCAGAGATAGTTGGTGATCCAGCATGTAATGCAAGACCAGAAGATGCTCTAAAAACTAATTTTCTTTCCATATCGAGCATGGCTCAGTTATGTTCGCATCTAGGTATATCTAAATTTATCTATACCTCTTCATGTAGTGTTTATGGAGTAGATAAAAAAAATAGACTTCTTACAGAAAAGTCTAATCTCAATCCAATTTCGCACTACGCTAGAATGAAAATTATGTCTGAAAAAGCTCTTTTAGCCATAAAAAATGAAACATTTAAACCAACAATTTTTAGGTTAGGTACCGTATTTGGTCCATCTATCAGAAATCGATTTGATCTTGTAGTAAATACTATGGCTAAAAATGCCTACTATAATAAAAAAGTTATTTTACATGGAGGGGAACAATGGAGACCAAATATACACGTAGAAGATGTTGCAGAAGGTATTATTTGTGCTTTAAGAACAAGTTCTAAGAAAATTGGAAATAAAATTTTTAATTTGTCTTCTGATAAATCAAATTTTAAAATTAAAGATCTGGCATTTTCGGCAAAAAAAGAATTTAAAGGTTCAAATGTGCAAGTAATTAAAAATATGGTCGATTTAAGAAATTATAGAGTTTCTTCTCAAAAATTTTATAAGATAGCAGGATTTCAAGCTAAAAAATCAATTGTACAAGCTTACAAAAGTTTCAATAATTTTTTTATTCAAAACAAAAAATTTAATCCAGAAAAAAAATTATTTAGTAATATCAAAATATTAAATGAAAATTAAAAGATTTTTACCATATAGCAAACAGCATATTTCTAACAAAGATATAAAAAAAGTAGTAGAGGTATTAAAATCAAATTTTATTACACAAGGACCAGAAATAACAAATTTTGAAAAAGAATTTGCAAAATATGTAGGCTCTAAATACGCTGTTGCGTGTGCAACAGGAACTGCAGCACTGCATATTTCCTGTCTATCTCTTGGAATAAATAAAAAATCGAGAATATTAACTACCGGTGTCACTTTCGTAGCAACGGCTAATTGTGCAGAATATTTAGGAGCAAAAGTAAATTTTGTTGATATAGATAAAAATACTCACTGCATATCGGTAAAAAACTTAGAGAAAAAATTAAAAAATGGTCAAAAAGTTAATTTAGTAATTGTTGTTCACATGGCTGGGCATAGTGCAGATATGAAAAGAATTTTAAGACTAAAAAGAAAATATAATTTTAAATTAATTGAAGACTCTTGTCATGCTTTAGGTGGAAGTTACGAAAACTACAAAGTGGGATCTTGTAAATTTTCAGATATCTCAACTTTTAGCTTTCACCCGGTAAAACCAATTACTACTGGAGAAGGTGGGATGATCACCACTAATAATAAAAAGATTTATGAGAGACTTCTGCTATTCAGAACTCATGGGATACATAAGAACCCAAAAAAATTTATTAACAAAAAACTTGGATTTGAAAAAAAAAACCAAGCCAATAGATGGTATTACGAAATGACTAACTTAGGATATAATTATAGAATAACTGATATCCAGGCAGCACTAGGTTCTAGTCAGCTTCAAAGAATAAATGCGATTACAACGAAAAGGAATAAAATAGCAGAATTTTATAATAAAGAATTCAAAAATTATAATGGTATAGTCACTCCGTCAAAACAAAGAAATATAATTCATGCTTATCATTTATATACTTTATTAATAGACTTTAAAAAATTTAAAATCTCAAAAAATTATTTTATGACAAGACTTGCTCAGGAAGGTGTTGGATCTCAAGTTTTGTACATACCTGTTTTTTTGCAACCTTATTACAAAAAGAAATATAATTATAATATTAAAAATTTTCCTAATTCAATGTCTTATTATAACAAAGCAGTAAGCATACCTATATTTGATGACATAACAAAAAAAGAGCTTAATCATGTATCGCGAGTAATCAAAAAAATTTTAAATATCTGAGATCAGAGCAATTCTATTTATTTTTTTCTTTTTTATATGATTTTAAAAATCCTTTTATTAGCTTTTCATGATTAACAGATTTAGATAGTTTTTTTAAAAATTTGAAATTCCTTATAAAAAAATTATAGTCAGATTCATAATCTAAAGTAATTCTTAAGCGAGAATAATTTTTTTTATATATTTTGACCGAAAGTATTTTTCTGGGATTTTTTTTTCTTAACCAAGTTGTTACATGCTCTCTATCAAATTTAGTTTTAGCATTTTTGTAAATTTTATTCATCAAGGCTCTCGAGAATATCTCACAATCAAAACCGTGGGGGACAAATCTAGGGCTATTATTTGTTAAAAATTCTAGATTTTCATTTCTATATTTTTGAATCATTTCAGATACGAGATGAATGTTAATAAAAGGACAATCGCTTGTAATTCTCAAAATATTGTTTGATTTATATTTTTTGGAAGTAAGATAAAATCTTTTTAAAACATTTTTAGGGTCTACGTTTGGAGAATAAAATTTGACATTATGTTTTTTTGCGTAAGCTTCAAATAAATCTTTATATTGATCATCTGGTGTTGAAATAATTATATTTTTAATAGACTTAATAGATCTTAAATTTTCTAGCAAAAAGTCTAACGAGCATATGTTTTCATTTAAAGGTAATAATATTTTTGCGGGCAGTCGTGTAGAATTGAATCTGCATTGTATAATTGCATCAATGGACATTTAAATTTTAATCAAATTTGAATTTTTAATTAGTCAACTTTTTTATTAATTGAGAAATTTTTTTATCATCATAATTTATTTTTTGCATAATTTTAGAAGCCCTCTTAGGGTCTAGCTGAAATGCTAATTTTAATATATCCATCCAGTTGACATTGTTTCTTGAGCGTACTTTCTGAATTTGATTGATTATTGTGTTATAGTTTTTTTTCATAGTTTATAAATAATTTAAAAATATTTAATAAGCAACGCTATTAATGGATGATAAGTAGATTTTTCTTAGAAATTTTAGTAAAAGTTTAAATTGCTGAGTAACATTTTATAAATAGTTTGAATCGACCTGATTGCTATCATAACTATGGAATTATTAAAAAAAAAAGAAAAAATTAGCATAATAAATACTAGAAATTTTGATTTAAAAAATAAAAATAAAAATTCTTTAAATAATAAATTAATCTATTTAGGTCCTTGGTGTAAAAATAACATTAAATTAGATGATGAAGATTATAAAAAAACTTTATATTTAAACTCACCTAACAATACAAAAGACTATAAAAAAGATGTAATTTTAATGAAAAGAAATTATTTAATTCTTCTTAAATTACTTACTAATATTCTAAATAAAATACACAAAAAAAAATATAAGCAAAGATTTTGGGAGATCACCATAGGATTTTGGCTTTATAATTATATATATAATACTTACTCGAAGTGGTCTTATGTTAAGAAAATTAAAAAAAATTTTGATGTTGAAAGTTTAATTTGTTCAAAAATTGATTTCAAAGATATTACACCTTTAGACACTTTCGATGCCAGCAAACTATATCATGATAGATTAAAAAATTACGAGTGGGGAGAAAAAACTTTTGAAGAAATATTTTCATTTATTTTTAATAAAAAAATCAAAATAATTAAATTTAAAATTAAAAAAAAAGAAAAAAAAAATAAATTTGTAAATTTAAGATATCCTATTAATATTTTTTTTAATAATTCAAAAAAAATTTTCTTTTATTTGACTGAAATAAGTTGGAAAATAAAAATGAAAATTATTAAAATTTTGAAATCACCTCCAATAAATATTTATGCAAACAAAAAATTAAAAATTGATAACAAATTTAATAGAGATCAAATCTTAAAGTATTTTCCAAAATTAAAAAAGAAGAAAGACTTCACAAATTTTGTTATTAAAAGTTTAATTTACAATATACCCAAAATTTTTATAGAGGGATTTAAGGATTTAGAAAACTTTAACAAAGTTAGCAAGTGGCCCAAAAAGGTAAATTACATAGCTACTTGTTATGGACACTATTATGATGAAAATTTTAAATTATATCTATCAAATCAGATACAGAAAAATAAAAAAACTAAATTTTGCGTACTACAACATGGTTATGCAAATATGTTTTTGTGTGACGATTTTTATAATGTTTACTTAGATAGAAAATTAAGCGATATTTTTTTAAGCTGGGGAAAATTAAAAAGAAATAAGAATACACCTTTTTTTTATCCAAAGGAAATTAAAAATCAAAGACAAAATTTTTTATTTAGTAAAAATAAAAAAATTTTAATTGTCTCGTACACTAGAGGTAACTCTTTGCGTTACACCTCAAATGGAACTCAAAATAGCTCAATAATTGATAGAGAAAATTTAAAAGTAATTTCAAATTTTTTAAAATTAACCGAAAAAAATTTTTCGGGAAAAATTCTTATAAAAAATTTACAAGTAGGATTGCAAAAAAATTTTTATAAATCTTTAAAAGAAAATTTTAAATACTTAGTTTTTGAGTCAGAGCAAAAAAATTTTTTACAAGTTGAAAAAAATTATAATTTGTTTGTTCACACCTATATTGGCACACCTTTTTTTGAAAGCCTGGCGTTAAATAAACCTACTATAGTTATATATAAAAGAAATTTTCACTTACCTTTTGACAAAAAATTTAAATCTCATTTAAAACTTTTAAAGAAATATAATATCCTATTTGAAGATGAAAAACTGGCGTCAAAATTTTTAAATAAAAATTATAAGAACATAAGCGGATGGTGGAAAAATAAAGAATTACAACGAAATATAAGAAAGTTTTCTGAGAATTATTGTAATATAGAAGTATCTCCGGAAACAACATTCAAAAAAGTTTTTAAAGTTTAGGAAATTTTCAAATCTATATAAACTTATATTTAATTTTTAAAAATTTTTTTCAGTGCATAAATCAAGCCAATTGAGCTATTAGTACTGGTCAGCTACACGCGTTGCCGCGCTTCCACATCCAGCCTATCAACGT
>MDSV01042789.1_pt1 | contig 22499 bp, 25 predicted proteins | sample 810851 | NCBI WGS metagenome assembly MDSV01 (sample SAMN05326640, study PRJNA326480) | marine metagenome | isolation source: seawater | place: Atlantic Ocean: North East | collected 2012 | reverse complement strand
AGCCCGGTGCTGCAACTTGTTGATGCCTGAGACGGCCGTGGGAATCAGTCGGCCTCGTAACCAATACGTTGAATCCAGTAGCGCGTAGGCTCGGTGGTTGCATCAAAGGTCAACACCTTGGTGCTTGTGCCTGTCTGTAGAATGGCGATTTCGTCGCCTAGGGATTTGCCGAGCAGGGCTTTCGCCATGGGTGAATCAATACTGATGTATTCGGGCTTGTCATCAATCTCGTCCGGGCCAACCAAGCGATAACGTGGGCTTAGATCTCCGTTGGCCGACTCCAGGGTTACCCAAGCGCCAAAATAGACCCTGTTGTTGTCACTGGGCCGACGGTCTACGACCTGCATGGTGCGAATGCGTTTGTCTAAATATCGTATGCGGTGATCGATTTCGGCGAGTTGTCGTTTGCCGTAAATGTAGTCCGCATTCTCCGATCGATCACCCAGGGCTGCAGCGGCTGCTACTCGAGAGGTTATCTCCGGGCGTTTTTCTTTCCACAAATAGTTCAGTTCCTGCTGCAAACGACTGAAGCCAGCAGCGGTGATGATGGCTGTTTTCTCTGGTTCTGGTGGTCGGTAGCGTCCCATGCCCAGAGCCTAACCCATGGGCGTGACGCCTTCGCTATGATTTCGCAGGTGTGTCAGACCGGCTGCTTGGATACAATCCAGCCACCGCAGGGAGTGACTTGCTCGGAGACAATGTTGGCAGCCTCAATCGATCAGATTCAAATTAGCAAAGCGTCAGGTTCCTTAGGAGCCTTTGTCACCGGCGTATCTTTGAAGGATATCGTCACCAGCGATGCCATTTGTCGAGCTGTCCGCGGGCTGCTGGTGCAGCACGAAGTCCTCTTTTTTCGTGATCAGGAGCAAACTCCGAGCGTATTTGCTGCCTTCGCTAAGGCGTTTGGTGAGGTTCTTGGTCACCCGGCCTACGCCACCGTCGGCGAGGCGCCGGATGTTCAGATACTCGAGAGCACACCTGAAAACCCAACGAAAATCGAGGTCTGGCATTCGGATATGACCTTTATGTCGCGTCCGCCCAGTTTCACCTTGCTGCAGGGTCAGATCATTCCAGCCTTTGGCGGAGACACGTTGTGGGCAAGTGCCACGGCGGCCTTTGACTCGCTATCGCCTCAGATGCAAGCCTTTCTTCTGCCGCTTCAGGCGGTAAACGATTTTCGTCACGGTTTTCGCGAAAGTTTGGCCGAGCCTGGTGGGGCAGAACGGTTGGCGCCGGCCATCGCGGAGAATCCGCCGATGGTTCATCCGCTGATACGCACGCATCCTGAGAGTGGCCGCAAAGCCATCTACGTTAATGCGTTGTTTACCACCCACATTGTTGGGTTGCCCGGCAAGGAAAGCGAGGCATTGCTCGACTTTCTATACCGCCATGTGGTGGCGGAAGAGCATACGGTGCGTTTGTCTTGGCAGCCGGGCACCGTCGCGATTTGGGACAATCGTTCCACTCAACACAAACCCGTGAATGACTTCTTTCCCCAACACCGCTTAATGCACCGGGTGACGTTGACTGGCGACCAGCCCGCTTAAGCTAATTAAGGAGCCGCGTATGCGTCTGTACTTTGTTTTTTTACTGAACAGCCTTTTGTTGATGGCGGCGCCGAGCCTTGCGGCGGACGATGCTATCGAGCTAAACCTGTTTCCAGATTCGGCGCCTGCGGAAGTGCGTGAAGCCGAATCACAGGCCCTCGACGTGATGTATGACTTCATGCGGACATTCAATGGGCGCGATGTGCCAAACTTTGCCCGCACACTGACCTACCCGCATGTGCGAGTTGCCAGCGGCGGAGTGACAGTCTTTCCGGACCGCCAGAGTTTTATCGACGCAACCGACTTAGAAGCATTCGCAAAACGCTTTAACTGGTCCCACAGTCGCTGGGACAGCATCTCCACTGTTCAAGCGGATGCTGAAAAAGTGCATTTTGCCGTCCAGTTCACTCGGTTTAACCCTCAGGGGGAGGCTTACGTGTCGTTCAACTCCCTCTACATTGTGCAGCGCACGGAATCCGGTTGGGGTATCCGGGCTCGTTCCAGTTTTGCGCCATAGAGGAATTGTCAATCGTTGATGGGCGCAAGTTAATGAGCGTAGTCGCGACAGTCGACGATTATCTTCAGGAGGCCGGGGCCTTGGACAAGGCGATGCTACCCCTCGGCTTTTTTTTGGCGTTTTGCGCCCAGCACCGGCTGCTGAGCCAGGAGTTCACGCAGCAACGCGCCGAGCAGTTGTCCGCTGTAAGGCTTCAGGAAGGACGAGTAACCACGTTGTTCGCTGCCCATGGGGCAACGCTCTATGCGGATGATTTCACACCTCAAGGCCTAGAGTTTGTGCGTGGCTATCTGCCTCAGCTACATGCTGACTTTGCACAAACCTTTGAACCGGACTGTTTCGAGATTGAAGATGCGTGGTCGAACTACCAGCAGCTTGCAGACGTAATGATCCGTCACTTGCTTGGGCAGCCAAGGTCCGCACATACGTCTCGGGGAATATGGTCGACAATCACAACACGGGTAGCAAGGTTATGGCGCTAGGCCAACGTGACTATGAGGTGTTTCGGGGTGACCCCGCCGCACTGCCAGAGGAAATGGCAGAGGTCTACGGGACCATCCAGCCAACGCCCGACGTGCTGCGCGTGGCGAAATTCCAGCAGCAGGTCATTGGTTGCTACGCCATGCATTCGCCTCAATCGCCACACGCCGACGGAAAGCCTATGCCGTTCGAGCTGTGCATGGTGATGGTCTTGGATGCCTATCAGCGCAATGGCGTGGGCCGTTGGCTGGTTGGGCATGCCATTGGTGTGGCAGAAAGCAAGGGTGGTAGGGAATTGCGAGTGCCACTGCCCGGGCCAGCTGAATTTTTTGAAGGCTTGGGGCTGCGGCAGGTTCCCGGTGGCTTTCACTATGCTATGTACCCTGAATAGACACGCTACCGGCAAGACGAGTAATCTCCAAGGGTCAGAGAAAAAGGGAGCACGCGTTTTGCAGAATAATATCAACATCAGCTATGAGCACGCGCCTCGCTTTAATACCGGTGACTCTGAAGCGCTGCAGTATTTGAGTGACAACGGATTTGTCATTTTCGGTAATGTCCTCAGCCAAGAAGAAGCGGACCACAGCCTTGAACTGCTTTGGGATTATCTTGAGCAGTTGGGAACAGGCATTGACCGAAGCGACGTCGATACTTGGGGCAACGATCGCTGGCCAACCGCTGTGCATGGCGGCATTTTGCCAAGCTATGGCATAGGCCATTCCTCGGCCCAGTGGTTTATCCGAGATGTGCCCAATGTGAAAGCCTGCTTTGCGCAGGTTTGGGACGATGATGATGATCTGTTGGTAAGCTTTGACGGCGTTACCCTCTGGCGCCCGTGGACTCATAACGAATCTTGGAAAACCAATGCCGGCAACAGTTGGCTGCATATTGACCAGCATCCGATTGGCCGGCCGGGCAAGCATTGTATTCAGGGGCTTGTGAATCTCCTACCGACATCACCGGAAACCGGGGGCAATGTGATCGTGCCGGGCAGCCATCGGCTTTTTGAGCACATTCCCGAGCAGTACGCCGAGCGCCTGGGGCGAATTCACCCGAGCATCGATCACTTTCGGTTCCCCAATGACGACCCCAATCTGACAGAAAATCAGCCCGTCATGTGTCATATGGAAGCCGGCGATATGCTGCTTTGGGACTCTCGTACCATCCACTGCAGTGCGCCAAGTCTGGAGACACCGAGTTTCAATGATCGGCTGCTGCGTGCGGCGAGTTTGATTTGCATGATGCCTCGGTCGAAGTCCAACCCTCAGGTCATAGAAAAGAGAAAGCAGGCGGTAGATAAACGAACCTCTACCACGAATTGGTCAGATCGTTTTATCGATGCCGATGCGTTTCCCAATATCGTGCAGGCACCTGAACGCGAGAACTACATATGGCCCAAGGCGCCGAAGCTTAACGCCAATCAGCTGAAAATGGTGGGTTGGACAGAGCAAGAAATTGCGGCCCGGCACGCCGAGAGCGGTGGGCCGCGGGGAACTTAGCGGGGTTCGTTGTCGGCTCGGGCAGCTCTGCCCAAGTAGCCACCGTGGTGGCGTAAACCATAGTCCTCGCGGGTGACACCTTTTTGTTCCAGCAGCGACAGCGCTAAGGCATCGCTAATGGCAAGCATGACGGCCATGGAGGCGCTTGGCGTGAGGCCCAGCGGGCAGGGCTCGACAATCGTGCCCATATCCAATATCAGATCCGAGTGCTGGCGCAGTTCAGAATCGAGATGAGAGGTTACGCCTATAATTTTGTCCACGCCCAGATGGCGCGACATTTCTAAAATTTCCAGTACTTCTCGGCTTTTGCCGCTGGTTGAAAACGCGATCATGACGTCATTCGCACCCACCAGGCCAAGATCGCCATGAGCGGCCTCCGCCGGGTGGATGAAGTCGGCGGGTGTTGCCGTTGAGCACAGTGTCGCTGCGAATTTCTTGGCAATATGCCCTGCCTTACCGATACCTGTGGTCAGAATCTTACCTTTGCAACTCATCATGACTTCGACAGCACTGACGTAGTCATCGTTGATATTGATAGCGCTGATGGCTTCCGCTTCGGCTTTGAGCACCGACTGCATGCGTTCTTTAATGTCCAAGAGATGTTCCGTTGGTTGAGTCAAAGAGGCGCGCAGCTTAACGCAATCTTGGCTGGATCGCCGAGGGAAAAGTGTGGGTTTGCGTCAGATGTCTTGTTCTGTTCTTTCTGTCAGCGCATTTGCCTTGGTTCTCCGGAGCGTGCGTTTCCATTTGCCTGGCCTGACCCATATTGAAATCGCGCCGGTTGGTGCATGATTGACCCCATGAAAGATAGTACTGAACACGCATTGGTCTGCATGCCGTGGCCTGCACATGTCGGAGCCATTGATGAATCCGTTGCAGCGCGAGTCGGCCTTGCGCCGACCACTTTTCGATATTTGGGTGTTGACGACCCGAGGGTTCGTGAGCACGCCGAGCAGGTGCTTGGTGACCATACCTTGGGCTTAATCGAGATCGATATTTCGGGGAAAGAGTTCGAGCCTTTGCCGTCTGTGTCCATGGACGAATCCTATCGTCTTAGCCTAGCCGAGGATGCCATCTCTCTTGCCACGAACAGTGTCTGGGGGGCTCTGCGTGGATTGGCGACCCTGGCGCAGTTGGCGCGACATGGACAACTGTTTGCGGGGCTGACAATTGAGGACAGACCCCGCTTCCCCTGGCGCGGGCTGTTGCTTGATGTGTCCCGACATTTTTTTCCTGTGCGGTCGCTGATGTCTGTGATCGATGGTCTGGCAGCGTTGAAAATGAATGTGCTGCACTTGCACCTTTCAGACGACCAAGCGTGTCGTTTCCCCAGCGCGGCTTTTCCCAAATTGGCCAGCGACGAGCACTATTCGATTGATGAACTGCGCGGCTTAGTGTGTTACGCGGCCGACCGCGGAGTTCGTGTGATTCCTGAGTTAGACATGCCAGGGCATGTCACATCATGGCTTACGGCCTATCCCGAGTGGGGGAGCGAACTCACGAAACCAAGTCTTCGCTTTGGCGTTCACCAAGCATGCTTGAATCCGCTGAATGAAAACGTTTACGACGCAATCTCGACCCTCCTAAGCGAACTGGCCGATGTTTTTCCCGACGACTATGTGCATGTCGGCGGCGACGAGATGAGTTCGGCATGGTGGCGCAGAGATCCGATCATCGCGGCCTACTTAGAAGATCACGAGATGACCACTCATGATCTTCAAAATGCGTTTCTGGTCCGTGTTTGCGCCATGGTGCGCAAGCTGGGAAAGCAGCCGATTGGCTGGGATGAGATTTTGCACCCGGATATGCCAGACTGCGTGGTGCAAAACTGGCGCGGAGCTACCACGCGAGATCGTGCCTTGGCTCTGTCAAAACCAACGCTGGTATCCGCTCCTTACTATTTAGATCTGCACTATCCTGCCGACATTCACTATGGTTTTGACCCTGAGACTCCACAAAGTCAGTGGCTTGAACAAGAAGACGCGCTGCAGGGCGACCCACGATTGCGCCATGTTGCTGATGGCATTGAGTGGACCAAACAGTGGCGTGTCGGAAAGTCGAATTTCGCCGGCGAGGTAAATGTTATGGGTGGCGAGGCCTGTTTGTGGGCAGAGCTGGTTGATCCGGCAGTGCTCGCGACGCGGCTTTGGAGTCGGTTGCCTGCGGTGGCTGAACGGCTTTGGTCCCCGGCAAGCTGCACGGACGTCAATAGCATGTACCGGCGCCTGCAGGCTTGTTGGTTGAGCTTGCCAGAAGAGCCAGAGTTAACCGCTCGGCGCCACCTGCACGAGATGGGCTTTAGTGCAGATCAGATTTCATTGCTGGCCTTGCTCGAGCCGGTGAAGTGGTATGGACGTTTACTGGGGGAACAAGCATTGAGAGCTAGGCTTGCGGGCTCTGAAATGCCTAAGGCGCGACCCTACCAAGCCGATACACCGCTGGATCGCGTGGCCGATTTCTTGCCGCCGGAGAGTATGGCAGCGCGACGCTTGGATGAACTAACGCTCCTCGACTCGGCCACTCGAGTGAAAGACCTCATGGCGGGTTGGCCAGACGGCAAACCCAAGGGCGAGCTATCCACGGTATTGGCGGCGCTGGAACAGGGCGCAGATGTGCTGCTGTCTCTAGAGTCAGATACCTGTACCTTGGCGGATGCTCGACAACGCCTGTCGGCGCTGGACGTTTCCTATGGAGAATATATCGCGGCTCCGCTGACCTACTGGCACTTCGCCTTGGATTCGGCGACTGCAGATGTCAGCGAAAGGCCTCGGATTGAAGAATAAGAAACAGTGGTTAGGGCTGGCCCATGCAGCGGCACGCGCATGGCTAGATGCGCCCACTCTTGAGCTCTTGGGTAACGGTCACATTCACCAAACGTTTCTGCTCAGTGATCAAGAAAAACCGGCAGATCGCTATGTGCTGCAGTGTGTGAATTCGGCCGTGTATGGGGACATCGACTTGTTGATGCGGCAAACTCGTATGGTTCTTGATCGGTTGCATACCGCGTCTGCCTTTGCCGCGGAGTATCGGCTGCCTGAGTTGATATCGACGCGATTGGGCGAGTCGGTTTTCGTTCAAGCCTCGGACGGCGAAACGCGCTCCTGGCGCCTGTGGCGTTTTATCAAGGGTTCGAAGACCTGCGATCCACCCGAAAATCGGCAGCAAATCCGGCAGGCGGCTCAGGCCTTTGGTGCCTATCAGCGAGCGTTGGCTGGTATGGAGATCGAACAACTGCATGAAACGATCCCGGGCTTTTTGAGCATGTCGGGCTATTTGCGTCAGTTCGATCAGGTTTTAGCGACGGCAACTCTGGCTGAATGCGAACAGGCGGCGCCGTGGATTGCGCTTGCTCAGTCGCATCGTCAATGGCCAAGTGCTCTGATGCAGCCCAACGGGATCATTCACGGCGACTGCAAAATTAACAATGTGCTGTTTGACCAACAGGGCGAGCGCGTATTGTCAGTGATTGATTTGGACAACAATATGAAGGGTCACTGGGCCTGGGATTTCGGTGATCTGGTTCGTTCTGTAGCCTTTAGCCGAGGCGGGTTTGATGTGGATGACTACCGGGCCTGTCTTCAGGGATTCCTCACCGGTCGTGGATCAACCCCCTTTATCAACGAGCACCTGATTTACGCACCTTCCTATTTGGCCTTTATGCTGGGTCTGAGATTTCTAACAGATCATCTCGGTGGTGACGTGTATTTCTCGGTGCCTGAACACGGCGACAATTTGCAACGAGCGATGGAACAGTTCGCTTTGTTTCAGTCCTTTGAGAGAAATAAGGCATTGATGGGACGGATTGTTTCGGAATGTAGCTAGGTTGCGACGTTTATCACCAATGTGACCACGCCGGCCATGGCCAAAACAAACAGGGCCGTGAGCACGACGCCCACAATAATGAAGTGGCTGGCCTTACCCCTGGCGAAATCTCTTTCTCGCTTCTCTTTCGACTGCACGCCCACCATGGCGGCTAGGGCGCTGCCGAACATCTGCGCAAGGCTGAGGTTATCCTGTTCCTTCGGGTTGTCCGGCGTAGCTGACGAATTGTCGTAGTTCACAGAATTCGGATCGGGTTGTTGTGACATTCGTAACACCGATAGATTGTTGGTTGAAGAGGTTTCAGTATAGGGCAGAGGAGTGGCGGTATGCGGATCGATTTAAACGTTCACGAAGGTTTTGGTGCGGTGCGTCGGGCCGTTGGGTTTTTCATTGGCTTAGTAGTCTGTAGTTTTTTCAGCTCTTGCGCCCTGCAACCAGCCTTAAACCAACCACTGCAGCTGTTGAGCGGCAGTGCGCCTGTGTATCCCGCGAAACGGAAGTCCGAAGGGGTTGGTGGATTGGTGACCGTTGCATACGATGTGAGTACTGAGGGCAAGGTCGGAAACCTTCGTATCGTCAGTAGCGAACCCCCGGGGCAGTTTGATGCCGCCGCATTGCGTGCCGTCGCCAGTTGGCAATTCAAGCCCCAGATTCGTAATGGTGTTGCTGAGCCTGTTTTGGGATTAACCAGTAAGCTAGAGTTTCGAGCACCTTGATGGCCGGGGAGGGCTTATGCAGCTGAGCACAAAAACACAAGGCTTGAGCATTGTCGGGCTTGCGCTGGTCGTTATAGCAATTGTCTATGCAGGAGCACCCAGTGCCTCTAACCCAGAGACCTTGAGCGACCATATTGGTTATATGCTTCGGGTCACCGCCCGGTTGAGCTTTGGTGCGCTGCTACTGGCCTACGTTGCTCGTCCTCTCGTTCAGCTCGTTGGCTGGGGCAGGCCGCTGCTGATACAGCGTCGTTATATTGGGTTGGCTGCTGCTGCCAGTCTCACCGTTCACTTCGGTTATGTCGCAGCCTTTTTGATCACGTCTGGTGAACCCTTGGACTGGGTGACCGGTGTCTTTGGGGGCGCGGCTTTCGCTCTGATGTGGGCGATGGCGTTGACCAGTACGGACCCGGCTCGACGCAGGCTTGGCGCAGGTTGGAAGCGGTTGCATATCACTGGAATCCATTATGTCTGGCTGATCTTCATGCAAACTTTCTTCGGTGTTGCCGTGGAATCCGGGTCACGATGGGCTGAAGTAATGGCGACCTTGGGCTTGGTGGCCCTGTGCATTCGATTGGCGGCTTGGCTGAGTCAGCGGTTTAAGCGCACGGCATAAATCCCGCTGAATTCACCGGCCCGTGAGCCATCCGCCAGTAGCACGTCACAGGTCAACGGGAACCTCCCCTTACCGGTAGATTTGAGTTTCTCCATCTCGGTCAGATGTTCACCAAAGCTGCAACGCACGGCAATGTCCTCGCCAACGGGTTTCGCGTAGTTGATCTGACCGCTGGCGATGACGATGGACGCATCCAGCGCATTCAGCTGTAGCTGCAGATGCATCATGCCCCAACCGGTCAGCGCTTGAATGGCGTAGAGGCTGCCTGCGAAGGCCGTGCCGTGTACGTTGACGTTAGGCTCTAATGACGCCCGAGTGGTCAGCAGGTCACCATCAAAGTCTTTGATTTGCATTTGCATGGCCTTGGACAACGGTATTTGTTCGTGCCAAATGGTCTGCAATTGCTGGCAAAGCGCTTTGGTGTCTGTTGCGATTTCGGTCATGATGAGAAGGGTCCATATGCTGCTGAGAGAAAACAGTGATCAGTGTGAATCTCGTGGGTATCAATGTCTATGAAGTTGTCTTGGAGGGTAGCGCTGAGAGTTTTCACTCGGTGACGCTGGAGCCTTCGTTCTATCAGACGCTTTGCCAAGGCACGAACACTCATGAGTGGGTTCTCATCCACGCCTTTAAGTTTTTGTTGGAACACGAAGAGCGCAGCGAAATTGCCAGCCAGTTTGATTTGGCCAGCTTGCCTTCGCGCTATCCGGACTTCGTTGCGACCATGCAAGACCGATTGGGGTTCACTCAGTTAAAGGAGGAGCGGGGCTGGTAGCGGTCGAGATTGAGTTTTTTCGCCGATCTGTGTCTGCAGTACGCTTGTTTTATCGTTGGGAGACTACTATGAGAACGATTTATATTTTTACCACAATGATGGTGTCTGGCTGGATGGCTTCCGTTTCCGCCGACTCGCTGAACGAGGCTATTGCCGATCAAGTCGATGCCGTTACCGAGCGTGTCGTTGCGTGGCGACGTGACATCCACGCCAATCCAGAGCTATCCAATCGTGAATTTCGCACCTCGGCCTTGGTCGCCGAACACCTTCGCAGTCTGGGTATCGACGTGCAGACCGGCGTGGCGCATACCGGGGTTATTGGTGTGCTCAAGGGTGGCAAACCTGGCCCGGTCATCGCGTTGCGCGCGGATATGGATGGATTACCGGTGACAGAAAAAACTGGATTACCCTATGCCTCAACGGTGCGCGGTGAGTACCAAGGTCGAGAGGTTGGCGTGATGCATGCTTGCGGCCATGACAATCATGTCGCCATTTTGATGGGAGCCGCCGAAGTTCTGGCGGCGGTGAAAGAGGATTTGCCGGGTACGGTTAAATTTCTCTTTCAGCCTGCTGAAGAAGGCCCACCCAAGGGCGAAAACGGCGGCGCGAAGATGATGATTGCTGAGGGAGCTTTGCAGAACCCAGCAGTGGATGCGGTGGTTGGACTGCATATTTCTCAGGGCGAAGAAGTCGGGCGTGCGAGTGTTCGTCCGCTGGGCTTGATGGCAAGCGCGCAACGTTTTGACGTTGAAATTATGGGCAGTCAAACCCACGGTGCACGGCCTTGGGCAGGCATCGACCCGATTGTTGTCGGTGCGCAGATCGTCAATGGATTACAAACCATCGTCAGCCGGCAAGTCGATATTACTCAGCATCCGGTGGTAGTGACCGTGGGCCAATTTGAAGCCGGTGTGCGCAACAATATCGTGCCTGAAACCGCGCGCTTAAGCGGTACGATTCGAACCTTTGATCCTGATGTGCGCGAGCAGGTACATGAAAAAATTCGTCGTATTGTTACCCAAGTTGCAGAGTCACAGGGGGCTACAGCCACCATCGATATTGACCCGGGTGTGCCCGTAACCTTCAACGACGCGGCGCTGACGGGTCAGCTGAGTCCCACGTTAGATGCGATCTATGGCGCGGAACATGTGTCTGAGCCAGCGCGGATTACAGGCGCCGAAGACTTTTCGTTCTTTCAAGAGAAGGTCCCGGGCTTCTTTTTCTTTATTGGCGGGCGACCCGCTGACCTCCCTGCCAGCAAGGCGATCCCCAACCATTCACCCTACTTCTATGTAGATGAGGGTGCCCTGCCACTCGGGGTGCATGCGATGTCGCGCTTGGCATCAGACTATCTGCGAGCTGGTGCCGAGTAGCTCGGTCGGGGGCTTACAGCCCCCAGCACTCGCCGTCATTGGCGAATAAAATTGCGCCATCGTAGTGCTCCTCCATTGCGCTACGGCTGATACTCTCCCTGCCCCGGGTTCTGCTGTTTCGATGGCCCAAGATCATCATTCTCGCCTCTGCTTGAGCTGCCACTCGGCCTAGTTGAGAGGGTCTGGCGTATCGCTCTCGCAGTGTGCCACGAGAATTTTCTGGAATGGCATGGCTGACCACGAGCGCGTCAGTATCCTTGGCAAAGGACGCTACGACATTCTTGGAGTTGTTGAAGGCTCCGGTAATAACCACAACCTGATCTGCAATCTCGATCCGCCAGGCCAAGGCCGGAACGTCACCGTGGTGCACCGGAATAGCCGACATTTTGACGTGTTCGGTCTGGTACTGGGCCCAGCGTTTTGAGCCGGTTGCGGGGATGTCGACACTGCGCACTCGGTATCCGAGGCTGGCTCTGGGTTTGATCGTGCTGGCCAAATAGGGGTAGGCACCGTTCGCGCCGAACAGACGCTGCATCAACTCGCGGGTCGATATATGAACGTCGCCATCGCCAGTTGGACCCATGATGGTTAGGCGCATGTCACGCGTATCGCTTTGGGCTGCACTGATATAGGCGGGTAAATCGCCACTGTGATCGGGTTTAAGCTGGGTCAGTGCGATGGCCTCAATGGATTCAAAGCGTGCTCCAGACTTTTCAAAGCCGATTTGCGACCCAGAGCCGGCGTCGACGAGGACCCGGGCGACATTGTCGTGCCAGATTAAATAGCTGGGCGAGGCTTGGCCGTCGTTCAGCTCGCCACTGCCCGCGCCGAGAATTTCAATCCACACACCCTCATCACCACAATGGTTGCTGCTGGCGTGCGCGGTACTGATCAGCGTGATACACAGGGCAGTGGTAAGTACAGATCGCAAGATGGTCATTGCAGTATCTCTCAACGTTAGGGATTTGATTGTGGGTTTAGAAGTGACTCGACTTCCTCGACCAGTTGGCTGAATCCGGCTTCGTCTGGCATTCGCCAGTCCCCACGGGGAGACAAACTGACACTGCCGACCTTGGGGCCCGGTGGCAGCGTGGTGCGCTTGAATTGCTGGGTCATAAAGCGTCGGAAAAACTGCGCCAGCCAATGCTGGATGACGTCGGGCTCATGGTTATCGGCAAAACTGGCACAGGCCAGATGGAATATCTTGGTCGGCGATGCACCGAAGCGTAGCCAGTGATAGAGAAAGAAGTCGTGCAGTTCGTAGGGCCCGACGAACTCTTCGGTGCGCTGACTGATTTCGCCGTCTTGGGGCGGAATCAGTTCCGGGCTGATGGGAGTCTTCAGAACGTCGATCAACACCGCGGCCAAATCGGGTTCGGCCCGGTGCTGTGCGTACCACCGAACTAAGTAGGCCATCAACGTTTTCGGCACGCTCGCGTTGACATTGTAGTTCGCAATTTGATCCGCGTTGAATGTCGCCCAACCCAATGCCAACTCGCTTAAATCGCCGGTACCGACGACAATCCCGCCTACCTTGTTGGCGAAGTTGAAGAGAATCTGAGTGCGTTCTCGGGCTTGGGCGTTTTCAAATACGACGTCGTGTGCGCCTTCATGTTCTAAATCGTCCAAGTGCTGAGCCACCGACGCGTTGATGTCGATTTCTTGCAGCGATACCCCGGCGTATTGGGCCAGTCGGTGCGCATTGGCCAGAGTGCCTTGGGTAGTCCCCGGCCCCGGTAGGGTGAGTGCATTCAAGTGATTGGCCGGTAATGACAGTTTCGTCAGCGCATCTTTTGCCACCAGAAACGCCAGTGTCGAGTCCAATCCCCCAGACAGTCCGATCACCAGACGGTCCACCTTGGCCGCCAGCATGCGCCGAGCCAAGCCTGTGGATTGAATAAGCAAAATTTCTTGAGCTCTGGCGGCGAACTCGTCTTCGTCTTCGGGCACAAAGGGTTGCTTCGCGTAGTGGCGCTGCAACATCTCCAAGGATGGCTGCGCTCTGTCGATGCTGACCTTGCGATAGGAGCGTGGTCGAAGCGTCTGTGCAAACGTACTGTTTTGGGCGCGATCGTGATTCAGCCGTTGCAGATCGATGTCTGCGATCAGGCTTTGCGCTGCGAATTCAAATCGGTGGCTTTCCGCGAGCATTTGGCCAGCCTCTGCAATCAGGCAATGCCCCCCAAACACCACATCCTTGGTGGACTCCAGCGCGCTGGCACTGGCATAGACATAGCCGCAAAAATTACTGGCGCTGGTCATGCGTACCAAATCGCGCCGGTAGTCGGCCTTGCTGATGAGTTCGTTACTCGCCGAAAGGTTGCAGACTATGTTGGCTCCAGCCAGAGCAGCGTGAGTGCCGGGGCTGATGGGTGCCCATAAGTCTTCGCAGATTTCGGCGCCAATGCAGCAGTCACCGAGTTCGAAGAGTTGATCAACGCGGACATGGAATGTGCCCAAGTCTGGGTCGACCTCGGTTTCGTTCACACCGGCACCCGAGACGAACCAGCGCTGCTCATAGAATTCGCTGTAATTTGGCAGGAATGACTTTGGCACCATGCCCAGCACCCGGCCGTTGCCAATCATGACCGCACAATTGACCATGCGGCCATCGGCGAGTCGCCATGGTGCGCCAACGGCCATCAGTGGGACTCGAGTGCGCTGTAGTTGAATCAGCGCGCGACGTGTCTGTGCGAGTAAGGCCTCGGAGAAAAACAGATCTTCAGCCGAGTAGCCTGTCAGGCACAGCTCGGGAAAGACTGCCAGCGAAACGCCTTGATCTGCGAGGGCGTCTGCCTGGGCCAAAATGGTTTCGGCATTTGCAGCGGCATCGCCGATGGTAAGGGTCGGTGTCGCTGCGCATACCCGCACGTAGCCGAGATTGCGGAAATCTATTGGTGATGTATTTTCTGTGGCAGGTCGAATCATGGACGGCAGTTTAGCCTAAATTCTTGTCCGCTATGCTTTCCTTGGCCCTATTGGCTGTCCAAAACAACGCGCGAATGTTCGTCGAAGCGGGGCCAGTTCCTCTGCTATATTCGTTGGCAAGCAGAATAACGCTATGGAGGGGACGTATGAATTTCGAATTTGGTGAAGAACAAGAATTGCTGCGGGAACAGGCGCGAGGCTTTCTCGCAAACCATTGTCCGCCGACCGCTGTGCGCGCGGTGCTGGATGGCGATGCGGATCACGATGCGCAGTTGTGGCAAAAAATTGTTGAGATGGGCTGGACCGCAACGGTGATCCCTGAAGAGTACGGTGGCTTGGGCTTGTCCTACTTGGAGCTGGTCGTCATCGCTGAAGAGCTAGGACGCGCAGTGGCTCCAGTTCCCTTCAGCTCGTCCGTCTACTTAGCCACTGAAGCCCTGATGGCGTGTGGCAGCCAAGAGCAAAAAGAGAAATGGTTACCCATGTTGGCTGCCGGTGAAGCCATTGGCACCTTCGCACTGTCTGAGGGTAATGGCCGTCCTAGTGTCAAAAGCTTGAAGACACGTGTAACAGACGGTGGGTTAAGCGGGCGCAAGCTGCCCGTGGCCGATGGTCGAGCAGCCGATTTTGCAGTCGTGGTCGCTGCCTCGGACTCGGGCGACGGAGCCAGCTGGTATTTGGTTGAGCTGGATCAAGACGGGGTCTCTCGCGAGGCTGTCCGCACGTTGGACTTTTCCCGCGGACACGCGGTCGTCGAATTTGATCGTGCCAAGGCTGAATTGCTCGGTGGTGAAGGCGCGGGCTGGGGGGCGACTGAACGGTTGCTGGACCGCGCAGCCGTACTTTTCGCTTGGGAGCAGGTCGGCCTGGCCGATGCCGCGATGATTCAGGCGCGAGATTATGCCATGGGGCGTTATGCCTTTGGTCGCGCCATCGCCTCCTATCAGGCGATCAAGCACAAGCTGGCGAACATGTACGTCAAAAACACCTTGGCCCGCAGTAACTGCTACTACGGTGCTTGGGCTCTGAATACAGACAGCGCAGAGTTGCCCTTGGCTGCCGCCACAGCTCGGGTAGGAGCCATTAAGGCAGCGGTATTCGCTGCTGAGGAAAACGTACAGACCCACGGCGGCATGGGATTTACCTGGGAATTTGACTGTCAGTTCTACTATCGCCGAGCAAAGTTGTTGGGCGTGAACGTCGGCAGTGAAGGGTACTGGCAAGATCGTTTGATTACGGCCTACGAGCAAAACAACGCGGCCTAGAGCCAAGTGTTACCAGCTTAGTGGATACAGAATTTTATTGAGGATTAACGATGGATTTTAACGACACACAAGAAGAAGCCGCCTTTCGCGCCGAAGCAGCAGCTTGGTTGAAAGACAATGTCCCGACTCAGGATGAGTTGGCTGGCTTGGACGACATCGCTGCCGCCAAACTTTGGCAAAAGCGTAAATACGATGCGGGCTGGGCATGTATCCGTTGGGATAAAAAATATGGCGGCCGTGAGGCCAGTGCGATCGAACAAGTGATTTGGAATCAGGAAGAGGCCAAGCACAGCACGCCGGGTGGTGTGTTTGTCATTGGCCAAGGCATGGCCGCGCCGACCCTGATGACTTGGGGTCGACCTGAGCACCACGAACGTTTTCTGCCCAAACTGGCCAGCGGTGAAGAAATTTGGTGCCAGCTATTTTCCGAACCCGCAGGAGGTTCGGACTTGGCTGCACTGCGTACTAAGGCCGAGCGCGACGGGGACGATTGGGTGATCAATGGTCAAAAAATCTGGACCTCCGGCGCGCACTATTCCGATTACGGCATCTTGGTTGTTCGAACCGACCCGAATGTGGCAAAGCACAAAGGGTTGAGCTATTTCTTTCTCGACATGAAGTCTCCGGGTGTCGAAATCAAGCCGATTAAGCAGCTCACCGGTGGCGCGAACTTCAACGAAGTGTATTTCACCGATGTTCGGATTCCGGACAGCCAGCGTTTAGGTGAAGTCGGCCAAGGCTGGCAGGTCGCGCTGACCACTCTGATGAACGAGCGCGCGGCTATTGGCGGTGGGGGCGCTGGCGTTAACGTAGACGTGGCTTACCGTATTGCCAGTGAAGTCATGATTGATGACAAGCCGGCCATTGAAGACAGTGCGGTTCGCGCTAAGTTAGCAGACTGGTACGTATAGGAAGCTGGCCTACGATTCACCGGCTATCGATCAATGACTGCGATGTCACGGGGTGCGATTCCAGGGCCTGAAAATTCGATTGGCAAGCTCGTTGGGGCGCCGAAAACTCAAGAGATGGCATCCTTCTGTATGGATCTATTGGAAATGAGTGGCGCGATTTGGGACGAAAATCTGTCCAAGGAAGCCGGGTTGTTGCAGCTGACTTACATGGGTGCTCCCGGTGGTCGGATTGCCGGCGGCACCGACGAGATCATGGCCAACATCATTGCCGAGCGGGTGTTGGGTATGCCTCAAGAGCCGCGTATGGACAAGGGTATGTCGTTTAGCGACGTGCCAACCGGCAGCAACTAGCACCTTGTACCTGTCAAACGAAAGCGTGTTGGTTACGGCCAACGCGCTTTTTTTTGCCTTGGTCTCAGCGGATCAGGCATCCAGCCACTGAATGACATCACCAAGGCCGATCACGCCGGGTTCCTCAATGCTGAGATAAACACCGAGATTGCCGCCGTTCTCCTTAACCAAGTGACGCATGACCTTGGGGTCTTTTGGGAGGTCGTCGAAGCCATGGGTGGTCATGATGCAGCGAGGGCAGGCGACCTCAATTTTGACCACTGCGGAACCAATCCGGCCTCGCCGCCCCACCCAGGAATTTTCGGGGAAGCCGTCCTCGGGTGTCTCGACCACGAGGTTGGGTCTAAAACGCCGCAGATCGAATCGAGAATTTTCGCCCTTTTCGGTCATGGTTTTTGCGAAGAATCTCAGGCTTGCCTCACTCATAAGCAAAATCGGGAAAGCGTCGAAGTAGGTACCTGGTGAAGATTCGTAGATAAACAGTTCTTCCGGGAAAACGGAAAGGTCGGGTAGAGGTTCGTCCTCTGTGCGTGCGAACACCTCACGGAAGTAGGCCTCTGGATCGACCCCTTCTTCCATCGCCGGGCGTCGGTAGTGATCGAGCTGATCTTTTGGAAGCAGCGGCCACAGGCTGACTGGGGCACCAACTTCGGCACTAAGCACCTCGTTGACGCCTTGGTCCGAAGAGGAAATCTGACGACCGTCTGCCAGGGCAATGCTGACTTCCGGGGACACGTGTTGCGCTGTGGGTTCACTGACAAAGCTGGCGCTCATACTGAGCAGCTCTGGAAAGCGCTTACCGCCTTTTATGCCCCCTCGTTCCTCATCCTTCAGTGCCCAAGCGCGGTCGCCGGGAATGCCGTTGACGGTCAGGGGTGTGCTGCTGAGCGAGTGCCCACCCATACTTTTGACGGGGTAGCGAAACAGGTGGGTAACAGTGCCAGACATACAGGGTCCTTAATGGGTGGTTAGGTCAGTAGCCTAACAAGTCCTCGATAATCTGCCAGAACCTCATCCGCTCCGGCTGCTGCCAAGGCTTCAGCGTCGTTGCTGCCGGTCAGGACGCCAATACAGCGCATATTTAATTCTCTGCCCGCTCGCATATCCAATGCCCCATCGCCCACCATGATCGATGCGGAGGGTTCGACGCTCAGAGTATCCAGATTTGACTGCAGGTGTCTTGGGTCCGGCTTTAGGTGCTCGACGTCGTCTCGTGCATGCAAACAGTCAATATAGTCATTCATGTCCGGGAACATCGTGGTGACCGCAGCTCGGCAGTTTCGTGTGACGATGCCAAGTTTGTAGCCTGCGTTGCGCAGTTGCATCAGCACCCGCCGAGCGTCATCAAAGAGACCTGTATTTTCTGCTGCCTCCATCTCGATATCATGGATGCGCTGGTGGCTGGCTGCTGCGTATTGATTGGCAAGGGATGTTTCGACACTTTGTTGTGCAACAAGCCACGCATGGGACGCCTCAATAATTTCGACGATATACAGATCGGCATGCACAGCGTCTGGAACGCCGGCGGCGGTGGCCATGGCAGCGATTTGCCGGCGCATATCCGCCAAGTCTAGATTCGGTACTAAGGTGCCGTCGAAGTCGAACAGGATGCCCTTGCCGCTCACTCGTCAGACTCTTTGCTGCGATTTGCCCACCGTTCTTCGTGGGTGTCCTTGATACGCTGACGAAAGCGCTGTATCAAAATCCAGCCAATGATCAGGGCGCTAACGGCCACCAGCATAGGGTAGGCGGTGGCCGGTACCCAAAATGCGGCGGCTAAGTCGGCATGCAACAGGGCCAGGCTGCCCACCGCAATTGCCACGGCCATAAGCGATAGAGTCATCAGATAGGCACCGGCGGCCAAAAGCAGCGGTAGCCACAATTGGTTGACGACGTCATCGACCGTGAGATCGATGACGAAAAGCACGGCTAAGGTCACGACCACACCGGCCATCCGCAGGGATAGATGTTGAAGCGAAGGCCTGTCCATCAGTTGACGACGCCCAGTTGGCCGCCGTCGATGCGGATGTTCTGCCCATGAATTGCATCGGCCATCGGGCTGCACAGAAACGCGACGAGGCCAGCAACTTCCTCGCGGCGGCTGATCCGCCGAATGGGAATGTCCTTAGCGACATGGGCTTCGACCTCTTCCCATGTGTCCCCCCAATTTTTCTTGGCCGCCATGCGCATGTAGTTTTGCTCCACTTCAGGCGTATGAATCATGCCCGGTGATACCAGATTGACGCGAATGTTGGTGCCGGCCACTTCTTTGGCGAGGCCGATGGTCATGTTCGCCAACGCGCCCTTGGCCGCGTAATAACCGGGCATTCGGGCGTTAGGGCTGGTGGAACCCACTGTGCCTAGGTTGATGATCCGCGCCCAAGGCATTTCGGCCATCTTGGGTAACATGCCGGTAATCAGTCGTTGGGCGGAAAGCACGTTTTTTTGGTAAGCCAGCAACCAAGCGTCTTCGTCCTGAGACTGCCAGGTGCCTGCATCCGCTGCGCCGAAGTTATTGATCAGAATGGTTGTATCGAATCTCTCGCACTGGGCCAGCAGTTCGTCCGAACCTTCGCGGGTAACGATATTGCCCCATACGGGTACGCCTGCGCCGAGGGTGCCAACGGAATCTTCTGCCTGCTGCTGGGTCATGCCATGAACCAATACGTTGGCACCCTCTTGCAGTAGCGTTTTGGCAATGATTTGGCCGGTGCCTCGGTGACTGCCCGTCACCAAGGCGACTTTGTTGTCGAGAGCGAGATCCATACACCCATCCTTGAAAAATGATCGCCTACCCTACCAGATGATGGTTTGCCCAGAAATTCGTTGCAGGGCCCTCTTTGGGGCAACTAAATCCATGCGTTCTTGCTGTCTGTGGCAGACTGCGCCGATGTTCGATTCGTCCGATATTTTGATATTGCTTGTGCTGCTGGTGGGTAGTTACGTTCAGGCCGTAGCTGGCTTTGCGCTGGGTATGATTGCCGTTGCCGTGATTGGCGGTTTGCGGCTGCTCGACATTCCCACGCTGGCGGCCATGGTTAGCTTGCTCAGCATGCTGAATGCGTCGCTGTCCCTCGGTGGTCATACCCAGCACGTGCACCGCCCCATGCTGATGTGGTTGGCCATAGGCATTGTCCCGGGTCTGCTGCTGGGTTACTGGCTTATGCTGTATCTGAACGGGAATCGACTGTGGGTACTCGAGCTGTGTTTGGGAATCTTTATTACGGTTGGTGGTCTGTCCATGAGTATTCGGCCTCGCAGCTGGACCCAAGAGTCTCGAGGTCCTTTTACGTGGTGTATGGGGGCGATTGGTGGCATTTTGGGTGGCCTGTTTTCTGCCAGCGGGCCTCTGTTGGGCTGGTTTGCATACAGCCAACCTTTGCCGGTAGCGGCCATTCGAGCCACCCTGCTCAGCTATTTCTTTCTGGCGACGGCTACACGAACAATTATTGTTTTTTTCGAAGGCAGCCTGTCGGCTTCGGTATTACTATATGTGGCCTTGGGGGCACCGGCGGTGATCGTAGGCGCCTGGCTTGGTCGGAGGTTTCCGCCAGTCGTGTCTGAACAGACCTTAAAGCGGGGCGTATTTTTGCTGTTACTGCTCATGGGGCTGTGGATCAGTGCGACGGCAATGAACACGGGCTTGCACGGCGTACCGATTTGAGGCGGCCAGGGTAGAGCATAAACAGGGCTAGTGATGGAAAACAGCAAGTCGGAATTTGATGCCATACGGCCCTACTACGACCATGAAGTACCTGATGTGCTGGCAAGGTTGGTCGCGTCCCGGGAGCTTGCGCAAGCGGCAAGTCAATTGGTCATGCCTCGCTGGCTGGGAAATCGTTCGCTGGGTCGTTTGCTAACCCGGTCCGTTCTTCGACTGAAAACGCGGAACCTTAAGTCCATACGAGACTGCCAAACTGTGGTTGCCGGACTTTTTGAAACGGTTATTGCCCGTAGCATTGATCGGTTATCCGTCAGTGGCTTAGATCGTCTTAGTCCCAACGATCACTATCTGTTCATCTCGAATCATCGCGACATCTTGATGGATTCGAGCTTGCTCAATTATCTGTTGCAAGACGCCGGTCACGACACCTGTCGGATGGCGGTTGGCGATAATTTGCTGAGCAGTTCTCTTGCTGCGGATTTGATGCGGTTAAATAAGAGTTTTGTTGTGGAACGCAGTGTGGCGGGCGCGCGGGCCCAGTATCAGGCGCTCAGTCGTACCAGTCGCTATGTGCAGCAGTCGCTGCAACAAGGCATCTCAGTCTGGATCGCTCAGCGACAGGGCCGGGCCAAGGACGGCTTTGACCGTACGGATCCGGCTTTGCTAAAGATGCTGTTGTTGGCCTACCGCGATAAAACGACCGCTGATTTGCCCATGGAACGGATGCTGCAGATGGCACCTGCGGTACCCGTATCCGTGTCTTATGAACTGGATCCTTGTGGGCCGAGCAAGGCCCACGAACTTGCGGTCATTGATCAGCAGGGTGTGTATGAAAAATCACCCCAAGAGGACTTGAACAGCATGGTCAAAGGTTTGATGGGACACAAAGGGCGTGTGCGGCTGACCTTTGGCGAGCCGATTTCTCGTGCATCCAGTGCAGAAGAGCTGGCAGCTCAGCTCGACCAAAGTATTGTGGCGAACACACGACTTTACCCAACGCACCGGTACGCCAAGATGGTGCTGGAAAACAGTCCAACGCAAGAGCTAGAAAATCATCCGGCGGTACAACATCTCGCAGCGGAGCTTCATGCTATGCCGTCAGATGAGCGGCCATATCTGCTGCGACAGTACGCGAATATTTGGCGTAATCGCGACGAACTGAATATCGTCTAGTCAGGTGCTCGCCAACCGACGTTTGCACCGAGCCGGTTGGTGATGGCTAACAGATCGGCGGTTTGATCCTGAGCTTAAGCGCTCTGTACCTTTAACCCTTCATTGTTCCCATCACGGCGCACGCCATCGTAGATGAACTCTGAGCCGTTCAGATCTGTGGCGGGTATCTCGTCTTTTTCGCGCCAGTAGTCTTGATTGTGTCGCCATTCGGCCTTCGCGCCCCGTTGGGGTAGTTTGTCCATATCGCGCGTCAAATAACTCGGGTTGAAGTTGTCTTCTTCGATCCAAGGCAGTATCGGCATGTCGCCATCCTCTTCGCGGAGGGCGACTTCGATGCGGCGAGCGCCAATGTCGTCCATGTGATTCAGCAGACCGCAGACAAAGTCGCCCAGCAGGTCGACTCTCAACGTCCAGCTCGCGCGGAAATAGCCAAAGACCCAAGCCAAATTAGGCACGCCGGTAAACATCATGCCCCGATAGTTCACTGTGTCGTGCCAGTCTACTGGCTTACCATCGACGTTGAACGGGATATCGCCCATGACTGACAGGTGAAAGCCGGTGCAGACGCAGACGATATCGGCTTCGAGTTCTTCACCAGATGCCGTGCGTATGCCGTGCTGGGTGAAGGTGTCGATGGTATCGGTTACAACGCTGAGCTTGCCGGCCGCAGCGGCTTGGAAAACGTCGCCATCTGGGCAAAAAGCCAATCGTTGCTGCCAAGGCCTGTAGCTCGGCGTGAAATGCGGTTCAAATTCGAAGTCTTCCCCGGCATAGCCCCGTATCAGCGCCTTAAGCTCCTCAAAAACGGCATCGGGTTCGTTCTTGCAGCGCTCGGTCAGCACGTCTTGATCGTAAAGAATTT
>MDSV01069657.1_pt1 | contig 22504 bp, 20 predicted proteins | sample 810851 | NCBI WGS metagenome assembly MDSV01 (sample SAMN05326640, study PRJNA326480) | marine metagenome | isolation source: seawater | place: Atlantic Ocean: North East | collected 2012 | reverse complement strand
GGGGGTATACGATGTGAAAAATCAACAGCTTACCTTAAGAAGAAGGGTTTTAAAGAAGTTTACCACCTAAAAGGTGGAATTCTAAATTATCTAAAGAAAATTCCAAAAAAAGATTCATTATGGAACGGAGAATGCTTTGTATTTGATAACAGAGTATCTGTAAATCATGACTTAAAGAAAGGAGAATATGATCAATGTCATGCTTGTAGAATGCCAATAACTGAGAAAGATAAAGAAAGTGATTATTATAATAAAGGGATTTCATGTCATCATTGCTACAATCAAACCTCGGAGAAACAAAAAAAACGTTTTATGGAAAGACAAAAGCAGATTAAAATAGCAAAAAAACATGGTATAGAACATATTGGGAAAAAATATAATTAAGCTTATAATATTATTTTCGTTTCAATAAATCGAAGCTTTCGTTTTTTTGATTAAAATCAGGTTTTTTAATTTTAAGATTTATGGATTGATCTTGATTTAAAACATTACTCATAGATTTATTAAAATCTTCACTAGATAATCTTCTTAAAAAAGCAATATACATTTTATCATCTTTGAAAATATCAAAAACAGGATCTTCTATCCATTTTACTATGACAGCACGACCAAAAATATTTACTGACTTACTAAGATTATTAATGACATGATTTAAATTACCTAATTTAGCACTACAATATATATAATCTTTGTAAAATTTTTCTTCCCTATATCGAGTCTTATAAACTATATCTAATAATGAAATTGCGCTTTCGTATTCGTGTAACCTAATATGAATATCGATTTTACTATTTAGTAATTCTTCATTATGTGGATTATCTTTTAATAGCCTATTAAAACAAATTAATGCTTCATCTAAAAGTTCGCTATTTTTTAATGCATTTGCATAAAGGAAATTTATATTATATGAGTATCCAAAATATTTTTGATAATATTCACTTAAAAAAATAACTGATTCGTAATCACTAATTTCATATAAAACCGTTATTAATTTTTCATATATTTTAGGCTGATTATTATCAAAAGTTAAAATTCTTAGAATAGTATTAATCATTTCAATTTCATTATTTTCAATAGAACTATAAAGGTTTATTAAAAGTTTCATTGTTTCGATATTTGCGGAGTTTATATTTAATGAGTTATAGCAATTTTTAATTGCTTCCTTAGTATTTCCTTGACGTTTATTTTCAGATGCTATTCGTAAGAATCTATTTGATTCTTCCCAAATATTTATTTGTGATTCAAAAAATGAAAGCTTGTTAGAATTAATAAAATAATCATTGTCATTTATTAGTTTTGTATTTTCTAAAATAGGTATTTTTTCTTCTGTTATTACATAATGATCAATTTTATTATCTCGATAAATTGTTGTGCCCCATTTAATTAAAAAAATAGATAAAACCAAAATAGATAAAATTATACATGATCTTAAAATAATATATAAAGCTGAAGCATCTCTGGTAGAATTTGAAAAACTATCTTCATTTGTCCTTTTTTTATCAATTGAATGAGGTCGATTATATGAAGACGACGATAAGTTATCTGATTCACTTAGGCTTCTATTTCCAACAGTATTATAAATATTATCATCATTATGATAATTATCTTTTTTAAAATTATTAATTTCATCATTTTTTTTCATAGACATAAGGGCCATATAGTTATAAACAAAAAATATCTATTTAAATAATCATAAGAAGCAGATAGCTGTCAACTTTTGCTTTAATGAGGTTTTTATGAACGTTATTGGTTTATTCTTATTAACATTAATTATTTTAAGTATTCCTATAATTATTTTGGGATTCATAAATTATAAAAGGGGAAAACAACCCCGCAGTTGTGGCGGATCATCTTGTGATGATTGCTGGTGTAAAAAATAAAAATGATGGAAAGCATAACATGTCATTAATAATAAATAATACATGCATAAGTTGTGGTAAATGTGAGAAAACATGTTCAGATGATGCTATATCTATTGGAGACGATCAATATTTCATATTACAAAATAAATGTACTGAATGCAATATGTGCCTTGGACATTGCCCAGTAGAAGCAATTGTAACCATATAATCTAGTATAATAAATGTACAATTACGTATGCTGATAATATACCACATATAACACCGCCTAAAACTTCAAGACGGGTGTGCCCTAGCAGTTCTTTTAATTTTTTCTCAGATAAATTATGTTCTGTTAAAAGCTCGTCTACAATCTGATTTAATAATTTTGCCTGCTCTCCTGCTGACTTTCTAACGCTTTGAGCATCAAACATTACTACTGATGCAAAGGCAATAGCTATAGAAAAAGAAATGCTATTAAAGCCATTTATGAGACCGATGGATGTAGCTAGTGAGCATGTCATAGATGTATGAGCACTAGGCATGCCTCCAGTACTTACTAAATAACTAAAATCTAGTTTTTTAGAATTAATAAGGCATGTAATCATCTTTATTAGTTGGGCAAATAACCAACCAAATAATGCGGCCCAAAAACTAGGATGTAAATCTAACATTTAAAATACTCCAAAAAAATAAATATGGTTTGACCTAAAGTTTGGTTCAAGCTTTCTTTTATGAATTTTAATAATCTAAAAATTAATTAGGACTTATCAATAAATCAATAATATCATCTTTTAATGAGAAAACTATATCACGACCTTTTATCATAGCGTATCTTCCAGATAATGTCTTATTTCCTATCAATAGCTCATTGGAGGAATAATTATTTTTTGTAAAATAAATTTTAATAATACACCATGGATTATCTAATTTAAATTCATTTAATGATGAAGGAAATGCAGCTATATAAGATTCAGCATTTAAATTTGCTAATGTTTTAAGAAAATTATCATTTATATTTTTTTTATGGATTATATTATTAGTCCCTAAATTTAATATTTCTATTTCCTCTATGTCTTGAGGTAAGAAATTAAATATCTTCTTAGATTTAAAAAATAAAGGGCTTAAATATTTATCGATCATTTGAGGTTTATTAACCTCATGGATAGCTTGCTCTTTATTAAATTGTATAAACAAAGAATCATTTGTATTTTGTGATATGTAACAAGTTATTTTTTGATCTTTTAAATCTGATGAAACTATTAATGAGACTGGCATAAGATTTTTTAATGGATTAGTATTAAATTTGGTAATTTTAATATCTTCTAAATATTTTAAAAAATCTTGTATGGATTTAGATTCAACATCCCAATTAAATGGACTTTTCATATACCAAGAACGATCTTCATTCATATTTAAAATAATATTGTGATATTTATCAGAAAGATGAATAAAATTAGGATCAAAAGAATCAAAATCAAATACTTGTGTCGTTCTAAATCTTTTAATGGCTGAATTAATATCATCGTAAACACTATTAGAAATAATAACTACTCTATCTTCTGATTCTCTTCTAGCATATCTATAGCCTTTTTTACCAGGAACCTCATTTCCAACTATAAAACTATATAAAGGTCCACTTATTCCTGATAAATCTACCTTTAAACCCGTATGATCCTCTAAACCATAAATAGAATAGTCCAAAACAACTTCATCTAAGAAATTCTCTATCTTATATTGTCTTAAAGATTCAATAAAGCTATAAACTTCTAGTCTCTTTAAGATTCCTTCTCTAGGTTGAGATAAGGACCATCCTTTATCTGGATTCCTTAATAATTGAATAAAACCAACATCCCCATTCATATCAATACGTTCAATTATTCCATCTATATTAGATACTAATTTCATATCTTGTAAACTTTGTGTGTTTGAAGGAAATAGTGAAATTAAATCAATTGAAGCTTTATATATAATATTATGATTTTCGCGCATTAAATATACATAATTATCAATAATTGATTTTGAACCAATCTTCCAGGTTACTTTTCTATTATCACTATGTATTAATAATTCTTTAATTGGATTATCTAAACCAAAGTCACTTAAGATTAATTCTTTATTGTTAAGTTCATTAATATCTATAATTGGTAAAAGTTTAATATTACTTATGGAGTCAATTAATCTTTTAACAATAAAATGATCAGCTTTTTTTAATGAATCTTGAGAATCACCTACTCTCCATAATTTGTTAATTGTAGTACAAATAATATTATTTGAAGATGTAATAAAAGTAATCGTATTAAGATCATCTATATTTGAAGGAATAATTCGATAGTTTTTTATAATATTATCTTTATGTTCTGACTGAATAATAAAAAATAAAAAAACTATTAAAATAATAAAAAATAATAGAACAATATTAGTTTTCCACCCTATCACCTATGATCTTCTCCGAAAAGTAATTAAAAAACCTACAATAATTATTATAACTGGTATAATAATCACTGATAAACAAAAATATATTTTTATATTATTCTGTGAAAAAGAAATTTTTAATTCTTCTATTGGCTTTCCTTCAACATTAATTAAATTATCTCTACTTAACAACCAATCTAATATACGACGAAAAAAATCACTATTACCAGCAACTAGATTCCCGTTATTTATAAAATCTGAATCACCAAGTATTACTGCTCTAGACGGAGGAATTTCTACATCTAATTCTTGTATAGATCCTCTTTCAACTGCTATTCCGAGTTGAATAGGGCCTCTAATATCACCATCCTCTTCGTTAAGCATTAAAACTTGCTCATTAAGAGAACTTTCAAGCCAACTACCTTTTGAACTTCGAAGTAATACAGAAAGATTTGGTTTATCAGCATCATTATCTGATGAAACTGTTGCAGGAATTACAGCACAGGGTAAAATTAATTGTACAACCTTATTCATTCCGTCATTAATAGGATGTACTCCAAAATTATTCACATTTACATCCTGACCACGTAATGATTGTTCAGGATCTAGTACGAAACCAGAATTAATAACTACACCCCATTCTCTTAGAAAATTCTCCAAACCAGTTTCATATAAAGCATCAAGCATTATAAATAATCTTCCGCTCCGATTTAAATAATCTTCGATCATTTCTATACTTGATTTACTAAGCTTTCTTTTAGGTCCAGCAATAATAATGGCTTCGGCATCATCAGGTATTGCATTTGGCCCATTAAATTCAAAAGATCTTGCCTCTATTGCATTATAGTTTAATAAAGATACTAATGAGCTATACCCATTTTCACTAAAATCTTTTAAATTACATTCACCATGACCTTGTAAAAAATACACAATTGGACGAATATTATCTCTTAGCTCTAAAAGAGCGGATGAGATAACTTGCTCCCCACGAAAAACTTTAATTCTATTCGTATTGTGATCAATATCTACAATTTTAGATTCTTTAATTACTCGATGCTGATTTCCGTCATCAAGAATAATAACGGGATGTGATTCTAATTTATACCTATATGATAACTCCTCAGTTTTGGAAGGATTATTTATTGGGTCAACCCATGTAATATTAATATTTGATTTAAAATAATGATATTCATCAATAAGATTCTGAATATATTGATATAATTTATCTTCTTCACTTATAAGAATAATTATTGATATTGGTTTATTTAATGATTCTAATAAAGTTATTGATCTAGGAGATAGTTTAAAATTTGACTGACTGTTTATATCTACTCTTAAATAATAAACACTTGAGACATAACAAATAATTAATACTAGTAGGTAAGAAAGAAAAATACTTAGTAGCAGATTAAAATTATGCCATTTTTTCCATCCCTTTTTCATAACTCAATTACGTTTCCATTCTATTATTTTAATTATTGAAAAAATAATCCAAATACTATGAATAAAATAAAAAATTAATATTCTAGTATCAATAATTCCTCGAGAGAACCCAATAAAATGATCAAAGGTTGAAAAATATTTTCCTATTAATCTAAGTGACATATCGTATGTGTTTATTCCCATAAACATAAAGAATATCAAACTACCAAATAGTATTCCAAATGAGCTTACAGATGCAATAATTTGATTTGACGTTATAGCAGACATTAAAATACCTACTGAAATATAAAATAAGCCAATGCAAATAATTCCTATAAAAGAAGATATAAAAATTCCTATATTAAAAACCTCTTCCTCTAAAGGAAGGAATAAAGAATTAAGAATATTTATATAAATAATATATGGAACCCATAAAATTAGATAAAAAATAAAAGCACTTAAATATTTTGAAAAGATTAAATGTAAATCAGAAATAGGAGTAGTAAGGGTCATTTCTAGTGTACCCATCTTTGCTTCTTCTGAAAATAATTTCATCGTTATTAAAGAACTAATAACAGGTAATGAAAAAATTACTAATGGTCCACAAAATAACATCTGTGTAATTTCAGAAAATTGTTCTCCATCTGCAAGTTGAAGCAATATCCAATAAAAATTAAGTCCTGATAATATCCAAAAAAAGAAAAGTACAGTATATGCTAAAGGAGAGTAAAAATAACTTTTTAGCTCTTTTTTTAATAAGCAATTAAAAACTCTAGTCACTTTTTTCTCCGCTCATTTATTAATCTTATAAAAATATCCTCCATAGAATCTTTTTTTTCTCTAAAAATTCTTATTGGAAGCTTTAAATTATTTAATTTACTAAAAATATATTCATTAGAATTACTATCTTTATCTTTAAAATTTACTGCTAACCATTCATTTTCAAGGTTGCTAATATTAATTACTTCTAATAATAAAATATTAAAATTCTTATTTAGATCATCACGAGTAGTCTTAATTTCAACATAATAAGAACTATGCTTCTTTTCATTGTTACATAAATTATATTTACTATCAGAAATCACTAATTTACCCTGATTAATCATTATTACATGATCACATAAAGCTTCTGCTTCTTGCATAATATGTGTTGATATTAAAATAGTATGAGAATTTGATAACTCATATAATAAATTACGAATCTCAATAATCTGAGATGGATCAAGTCCTACGGTTGGCTCATCTAGGATTAAGATTTCTGGTTCATGAATTAAAACATCGGCTAATCCTACTCTTTGACAAAAACCTTTAGATAATGTTCCAATAATTCGACTTCCAATATCTCCAATACCGCACTGTTCTTTAACTTTTAAAATTCTTGTAATGACCCTTCTAGGTAGAACGCCCTTTATGATTGCCCGATATTTGAGAAATTCATCAACTCTCATATCAGTATATAAAGGACAATTTTCAGGCAAATATCCAATTCTTTTTTTGACCTCTGGCGCGTCCTTAAGTACATCAAATCCAGATACTTTAATTATACCACTATCAGCTTTTAAATATCCGCTTAATAACCTCATTATTGTTGTTTTACCAGCACCATTTGGTCCAAGTAATCCTACTATATTATTAGCTTGAATATTAAATGAAATATTATCTATGGCATTAAAACTACCAAATTTTTTTGAAATTGATTGAACCTCAATCATTTTTTAAACCATTTATGATTTCATTTATTGAATCAATTAATGAAAAAACTTGATGGGCAGTACCAATAGTTATTCTAAGATAATCTTTAGTTTTATTATCGTTAAAATATCTTATTAAAATATTTTTTTTGTATAATTCATTAAATAATTTTTCAGCAGTAATTTCTACGGGCTTTACCCATAAAAAATTTGTTACTGATGGATAAACATAAAACCCCATTTCGGTTAATTTTTCTCTTAAAAGTTCTCTTGTTTCAATTATTGCCTCTACATTTGCCTTCATTGTATTTTGATCTAACAATGCAACTCGTGCTATCTCTTGAGAAAGATAACTAACATTATATGAGTCTTTAATCTTATAAAGTGTTGTTATCAAATTTTCATGACCAATACAATATCCACATCTAATTCCAGCTAACGAATAAGATTTTGATAATGAACGAGATACTAATATATTTTTACTGTTAATTGCTAAATCCATACAATTCCAATTACAGAAATCTACATATGCCTCATCAATTAATACTAGTCCTAGAAAATTTTTCAAAAATTTAATAATATCCTCTTTTGTAAATGATATACTAGTAGGAGCATTTGGGTTAGCTAATAGAAATAATTTTGCTGACATTTCCGATGGTAAAATACACGAAAAATTATCATTTAAATTAACTATTTCTTTATTTAAATTATGAATATCAGCTAATGTAGAATATAATGTATAGGATGGATTTAAAAAAGCCACTGACTCATTATCTTCTACAAATGCTTTTATAATTAAAGATAAAATTTCATCTGATCCATTTCCTATAAAAACTTGATTTATATCGCAACTATGAAGATCAGAAATTACCTTTCTTAATTCAATAGAATTAGGATCAGGGTATTTAGATAATACTGATATGTCTACCATAGATAAAATATCTTGGACGTCTGGGGATGGAAGATATGGATTTTCATTTGTATTTAATTTAATTATATCATTACCACTTAATTGTTCACCAGGCTCATAAGCCTTTAATAAATTGATATTTTTTCGAGTGAATTTACTCATACTAGGACCTCTTATTTTTTAAAACGTATATTAGCTGATTGAGCATGTGCATCAAGTGTCTCAATACGTCCAAAAGTATTAATGATCGGTAATGATTCTTTAAGATCCTTTTTAGAATATTCAATTATACTCATCCTACGACGAAAATCATCTACTGTTAGGCCAGAAAAATAATGACAACTTCCCCCCGTAGGTAAAACATGACTAGGTCCAGCAACAAAGTCACCGACCACTTCCGGAGACCAAGGGCCTATAAATAAAGCGCCAGCTGTTTTTATTTTTTCAATCCAGAATTTTGGTGATTTAACAATTAATTCCATGTGTTCTGGCGCGAAACTATTAACTAATTTTATCCCATCTGATAAATTCTTAACAACAACTAATAACATACCATTACACATTACTTTAGTTATAGGATCTTTTCTTTTTAAATCATTAAATTGTTTAAATAATTCAGTACGAACTTTTTTAGCATGACTTTCTGAGGTAGTAATTAGAAGAGATTTTTCTAAACCTGTTCCATGTTCAGCTTGAGAAAGTAAATCGGCAGCGATGTATTCTGGATTTGCAGAAGTATCGCATAATATTGCAATTTCGCTTGGTCCAGCTATCATATCTAGTGCTACCTCACCATAAACTAGACGCTTAGCAGCGGTTACGTAAGGACCACCTGGCCCTACAATCTTTCTAACTTTTTTAATAATATTTGTACCATAAGCCATAGCAGCAATAGCTTGTGCGCCACCAACCTTATATATTTCTGTAGCTCCAGCAAAATTTAACGCATAAATAATGTAAGGATTTAATGAACCATTATTAACTGGAGAGCATGCTATAATTTCCTTAACTCCGGCAGTTTTAGCTAATGTAACAGTCATTAATGCTGTAGATACTAATGGAGCAGCTCCGCCCGGAATATAGGCACCAACTCTATCAAATGGAATAAACTTTTCTCCCAGAAAACTATTTCCCTTAGTTTTAATTGACCAATTATGTCTCATACTATTTTCAGAGAATTTTTTAACTCGTCTATGAACTTCTTTGACTGACTTCTTAAAATCATCATCTACTATTTCTATAGCATCATGAATTTCAGATTGATTAACACGAATAGATGAAATAGTAAGATTCGTTTTTTCATATTTTTTAACTGCTTTAATAAGTGCTAAATCGCCATCTTTTTTAACATCTTGCAAAATTTTTTGAGCAATTTTATCTGCATTAATATCAATAACATCTCTTTCAAAAAAAGAATCAATTTTTTTAGATTTCCTATTTGAATTCCATTTTATAATTGGAGCTATATTTTTAGACATAAAATAACCTTTTTTTAAACCTTATTAGCTAATCTCAAATTAAACCTTATTTACCAATACAGAATCGAGAAAAAATATTATCAAGTAATTCATTATGATAAATTTGACCTGTAATTTGACCTATAAATTCCAGGGCTTTTCTAAGATGATCACAAATAAAAACGGAGTTCTCTTCTATACTATCATTAAGTAAATTATGAGCTAAAATCATTTCATTCTTTGAGGCAATTAGTAATGACTTATGCCTTTCAGAAATAATGGCTTCTGAACCAATATCAATATTATCTTTTTTTATTATCTTAATTATTCGTTTCTTTAAATTATTTAAACCTTTCTTATGCAATGCACTTATTTCTACACCATTATTTATGGTTATACATTTTCCATTATCAATTTTATTTAAAACTATAATTAATCTATCGTTATTAATTTTTGATAATTGTAATTTATCATCTGATTCAAAAGGCTTAGAGGCATCTATTAAATATAAAATAATATCCGCTTGTTTAGTATATAACTTCGTTCTTCTAATCCCCTCTAATTCTATATTACAAATACTTTCTCTTAATCCTGCTGTATCAACTAATTTAAAAGGATAGCCATCTATAACATAATTTTCTTCTAAAAAATCTCTAGTTGTACCAGGAGTACTAGAAATAATAGCTCTATCTTCTCCTAATAAATTATTAAATAATGTTGATTTACCTGCATTTGGTTTTCCTATTATGGCTATACTAATTCCTTCTCTTAATATTCTTCCTTCGTTCCATGTATAAATTAATTCATTTATATCATTTAGAGTATTGTTTAACTTATATTGAATATCTGTAAATACATCATTAGGTAATTCATCTTCGACAAAGTCTATAGTAGATTCTAGATTGGCAGTAATTTCTATTAAATTATAATATATTTTATGACATATATTACTCAAGGATCCATTTAATTGGCGCAATGCTGCTTTAGCAGCTCTATCTGATTTAGCGTTAATTATATCACAAATTGCCTCTGCTTGAGTAAGATCAATTTTTCCATTTAAAAATGCTCTCTTAGAAAACTCACCAGGATCAGCTATTCTCGCACCCGCTTGAACTACCGATGATATAATAGATCGTAAAACTACAGTTCCCCCATGAGCTTGTAATTCAATAGTATCTTCACCAGTAAAGCTTTTCTTATTAAGCATAACCAATGCAATACCATGGTCAATTAATTCTCCAGATTGACTAATTATATCTCCATATACAAATTCACCGTGCTTTTTATTTAAAATATTATCATTTTTTGGAATAAAAACCTTATTAGCTACTTCTAATGCAGATGAACCAGATATTCGGATAATACCTATTCCGCCTTTTCCTGGTGGTGTTGCTATTGCTGTAATAACATCATTTAGTTTCATAAAGTATAATTTTTTTTAGAATGATAAAAAAATAAATTCTAATCAAAAGTATTTACTAATAAACCTGATCTTAATTTTGGTTCAAACCAAGTGCTCTTAGGAGGCATTAACATACCTTTATCAGCAACAGAAAAAAGCTCTTCCATTGACGTTGGATACATAGAAAATGCAACAACTGCGCGACCATCGTCAACCCATTTCTCTAATTCAACTGTTCCTTTAATACCGCCTATAAAATCAATATTATTATTTTCACGTGGGTCGTTTATTTTTAAAATTGGTTCTAGAATAAAGTTTTGCAAGATACTTACATCTAAATTTGATACTGGATTGTCTCCATGTATTTTATTTCGTAGTTTTAATGTATTCCATATACCTTCTAAGTACATACATATTTCACCAGGTTCTTCTGGATGAGCCTTTCCATTAGCCTCAATTGAAAAAGTTTTTGATAAGTTGGATCGAAAATCATCTACGGTATTTGGTAATGATAATATAACTCTATTATAGGCAAGTATTTTTAATTCACTTGCTGGAAATAATACTGATAAAAAATAATTATAAGGTTCATTACCCGTGTGGTTATGGTTAGATTCTCTTCTTTTGGCTCCAACCTTTGCTGCAGATGCTGATCTATGATGTCCATCAGCAACATATAAAAAAGGAATTTTTTCAAAAGCTTTTTCAATTAATGATACATCAATAAATTTCCATACAGTGTGCTTAACACCATCATTAGCTGTAAAATTGTAAATCGGAGTTTCTTTTTTCGTAACCTCTACTAATTTATTAATTTCATTGGAATCTCTATATGCTAGGAAAACTGGTCCAGTGTTTGCATTTTGAATATCAACATATTTAATACGATCTTCTTCTTTTAAACGTCTTGTTTTTTCATGAATTTTTATTTTTCCATTTTCATAATCCTCGACATGACATGTAGCAACAATTCCATACTGAACATGATCATCCATTTTCTGACTATAAAGATATATAGATGGTTCCTTTTCTCGAATTAATATCCCATCATTAATAAATTTTTCTAGATTAATTTTAGCCATATTATAAACAGCATCATCATAAGGGTCGATATGTAATGGAACATCGATATCAGCCCGGACAACATGTAGAAAACTTTCAGAATTTCCATTTGCTAATGTATATGCTTGATTCCTATCAACAACATCGTATGGAACAGATGCTACTCTTTCTACTAGTTTTTTCACCGGTCGCCAGGCTTTAAATCTTCTAATACGCATATAAAATCCTTAAAAATAATTTAAATAGAAATTGTACAACCCTTTATTTGTCATGTCAAAAAACTCAATATAAATTTTATTAATGTTCAGATTTTGGAGAACGATCCATTAATTCAATCATGGCTAATTTAGGATCTTTTCCCTCGTAAAGTACAGAGTTAACTTGTTCGCATATTGGAAGAGAAATATTTAATTTTTTAGCTAAATTTTTAATTATTCGAGCATTATCTACACCTTCTACAATCATTTCAGTTTTACTTGTTATATTCTTTAATGATTCTCCAGAGCCAATTTTTTCACCTATTCCTCTATTACGACTATGGTTACTCATACATGTAACCATTAAATCACCAACACCACTTAATCCATAAAAAGTTTTAGATTGAGCATTTAATGCATTACCTAGACGAATCATTTCGGATAGACCTCGTGTCATTAAAGCGGCTTTTGTATTATCACCAAATCCTAATCCATCACTTATTCCTGCTGCTATAGCAATTACATTTTTAAATGCTCCTCCTAATTCAACACCTTTTACATCTACAGACGTATAAACTCTGAAGCTCTTATTATTAAAAATCTTCTGGAAAAATTCAGCAGTTGATTTTTCATATGAAGAAATAGTTACTGCACAAGGTATATTACGTGCCACTTCTTCAGCGTGACTTGGCCCAGAGAGGACAGATATAGGTCGTCCTATAATTTCAGAAGCTACTTCACTCATAGTTTGATAGGTATGACTATCTAGTCCTTTTGTAGCACTAATAATTGATATATTTTCATTAATATATGCTTTAAAATTATCAACTACGGAACGATAAAACCTTGAAGGCGTTACAAAAACTACTATATCTGAATTCAGAACAGCCTCAGATGGATCAGATGTAAAAATAATACTCTCGGGTAAATCTACGCCTGGTAAAAAATAAATATTTTCTCTTTCATAAATAATTTTTTCAATTTGATGTTTATCAGGACCCCATACACATACTTCATGATTGTTTTTATTTAGAACCAATGCTAAAGCTGTACCCCATCCACCATTACCTATTATCGAAACTTTCATAAATTAGTTTTCTTTCTTATTACTAGCTCTATTTTCTGTTCCATTAATTAACCTATAAATATTTGTTCGATGTAACCAAATAATTAATAAAGATAAACTACTTAATAATATATTAATCTCTAAATTTATAGGATTTATAATCCAAACTGTTGCAGCAACAGCAATAGAAGCTATTATTGAAGCTAGTGAAACATACCTAAATATAATAAAAAAGATTATCCAAAAAATTAATCCAATAATTCCTGCTATTGGGCTTACGCCTAATAAAACTCCTGCGGTTGTTGCTACTCCTTTTCCGCCTCTAAATTTTAAAAAAATCGAGAAAGTATGTCCTAAAATTGCAGCTAATCCAAATAGTAAGCTATTGTTGAACAATGAGGTTATATTTAAACAATATATAGAAAAAAAATAGGTAGGTATAAATCCTTTAATAGCATCTAAAAAAAAGGTAATCAAACCCCATTTTTTTCCTAAAACACGAAATACATTTGTTGCACCAATATTACCACTTCCGTGTAATCTAATATCTATATTGTGGATTTTTGCTATAATTAACCCAAATGGTATAGATCCTAATAAATAGGATACTAAGATATATACTATAAAATTAATCATTATGACTATTTTCTTTCTCGGAGAATATTACTTCTTTAATATCGTCTTCAATACGATCATATTCTTCTTTAAATTTTTCATCCCATTCAGATATACTTAATTTATCATCTAGAGTCCTAAGTTCATCTTTAATATTATCCTCTAAGTCGCTTAAATCTAAAGATTCATACATGATATGAAAAATATTCTCAATTGCATGTCCGCCTAATTTTTTTAATGCGGGAGTAAAATTAAAATCGGGATCATTAAATGTTCCATAGACAGGTATATTAAATTGCATTTTTTGTATTTCTGAATCTGATTCACTGTTTAAAAAAGTAGTATTATTTAATCTTAGAATAATTTGAGAATCTTCAAACTGTCCTTCATTACATATTAGATATGAGTCCATACTAAATGAAGTACATGTTAATTTGAGATCTGATAATGAATCTTGCCAAAATTCTGGACTAAGATTTAGTACACTACCATTAATTTTAAATGTAGGTTTAGAAGAACTAATAATTGGGGCAAGATCCACATCTAATCTAATATTAAAATCAGAATCATTAATATAAGAATTTGCAATAATTTGAATATCAGCCCATTCAGAACTTTCAATATTTGATATATTATTACCTCCAATAACCATATAAGCAATTACATTGGATGAACCATCAATATCTGAATAAGTAACATCTGAATTTAATTCAAATTTTTCTATTAGGAATTGATCAAAATAAAATAAACTAAATAATGATGAGTGTAGATAATTTTTTTTAATCTGTGATATTTCAGAAATTCGGGAATTAACTTTTTTGCTTCGTCTATTCAGAAATAATTCTTCAATATTTAAGTCACCTTCTTCATTAATAAATAAATTTAAGTTTCCTTTTGAAAACTTAGCACTCTTTACAATAAAAGTATTTTTTAATAAAAATTCTTTATTTAGAAGAAATTCAATTTTTGGAAAAATAATAGCTTTTTTTTCATTAAAAGTGGTTGGATTATAAATATTAAAATTAAACAATGATAATTTATTATTAAAAATATTATAAAATGAAATACCGACTGATGTTTTAATATTATGGTTCTTAGAAAATGAAAATAAAGATATTTGAATTATTAAATTTAGTAAAATAAATCCAATGAGAATTATGCCAATAATAAATTTAAGTGATGTAGCAATATAATGACTATGTATTTTTTTTATCATTCTCCTAAAACAAACTATAAAATTTAAATTTATATTATATAAAAGTAATTTGATATAATATGTTAAAATTAGAATATGATATTTATAAAAAAAAGATTTAAAATATTAATTATATGTAAAGCTAATATTACTCGCAGTATCTATATGCAAGGTTATATGAAAAATATGTTAAAAAAAAACTATACTCAAAAAAAATCTAAAATAATAATTAATTCAGCAGGACTTCATGCTAAAAAAGGACTAAAGCCTCACGAAATCATTCAGCATGCTGCTAAATTAAATAATTTTTCTCTTAATAATTATAGATCCAAAATATTTTCTTATTACTCGGGAAAAAAATCTAATGTCATCCTAACAATGGAAAAATGGCAAAAAGATGAAATTATTAATAAATTTCCAGTGTTTAAAAATAAAGTGTATTTAATAACAGAATTTTTATGGCATGGAGATGATTACGAGATTAAAGATATTACTGACCCAACTGGTAGCAATACTGATCAATACAAATTATTTCTTGATACTGTACATAATGAAGCAGATCGTATTCTTCATGAATTATCAAGAAAAGGTATTATTTTATGACTGTCTTGGCTTTAATTGAGGAAATAAAATTACATCTCGAATTGAATCAGCACCAGTAAAAAACATCACTAAACGGTCTATTCCTATCCCCATTCCTCCTGTTGGTGGCATTCCATGCTCTAGAGCCAGCAAAAAATCGTAATCTATTTTAGATAACTCTCCATTTGCTTGACTTAATAATCTGTTTCTTTGCTCAATCGGATCATTTAATTCACTATATGCTGGAGCAATTTCTTTTCCGCCAATAATTAATTCAAATACATCAACATAAGATTCGTCATCGTAACAAGTTTTAGCAAGAGGTACTAATTCTGCTGGAAGTTTTGTTACGAAAGTAGGTTGAATTAATGTACACTCAATTGATTTTTCATAAATTTCGTATGTTATTTGACGATGATTCATACCATTATCTACTTCAACACCTCTTTTATTCGCCTCTTCAATCGCTAGTTTTTTATCAAGATTAAACCATTCGGCTCCTAAATTCTCAGATATTAAATTCTTATAGGATATTTCCTTCCATGGTAATGCTAAATCAATAGTATTACCTAACCAGTCAAATTCTGTTTTATTAAATATATTTTCTGCAATATGTATTAATAATCCCTGAATTATATTTTTCATTGTTTTTACATCACCATAAGCTTGATAAAGCTCAAGACACGTAAACTCTGGATTATGTGTTCGATCAACTCCCTCATTTCTAAAATTACGATTAATCTCATAAACTCTATCCATTCCTCCTACTATCAAGCGTTTAAGATATAATTCTGGTGCTATACGCATAAAAACATCTATATCTAAAGCGTTATAATGAGATTTAAAGGGCTGAGCAGTTGCTCCTCCAGGTATTTGGTGTAACATAGGTGTTTCAACCTCTAAATAATTAAGCTCATCTAAATATTTTCTTATCTCACGAATTATCTTTGTGCGTTTTTTAAAAATATCCATAGTTTGAGAATTAGAAATTAAATCTAATGATCTTTGTCTATATCTAGTCTCTTTATTACTAAGTCCATGAAATTTTTCAGGTAATGGTAAAAGGGCTTTAGCTAATAATTTCCATTCCTTAACTTTAATAGTTTTCTCTTCAGTTTTAGTTAAAAAATATGTCCCTTCAACTCCAATAAAGTCTCCAATATCAAGGAGTTTAAATGCAGAAAAATTTTCTTCACCAATAGCATCTCTTTGAATCATTAGTTGTATTTTACTTGATCCATCACCAATATGAACAAATGCCATCTTTCCCATTTTTCTCATAGTCAAGATACGACCACATGCTAGAATCGTATCATCTATATTAAATTTTTCTAGCAACTGATCTATTCTTGCGCTTCTTTCAAAAGCATCTCCATAACCTGAAAAACCAGCATCAGCTAGTTTTTTCATATTTATAATTCGTTGCTGACGATATTCATTTGCTGTATGTTCTTCCATAATTTTTCTCTTTATATGATTAACTTTAATATAATTGATATTAACTAGAATACTCAATCCCAATCTTTAAGTCGTAAACTTGAATTAACATCTATAGGATTAAAATTTCCTTTATTAATAGAAAACATCTCATAAGCAACTCCTGCAATCATTGCAGCATTATCCGTACATAATGTTGGCGGACTTAATAATAACGGAATTGATGTTCTAGTAGATAAATCCTTTAATCTACTACGTAATAATGAATTTAATGATACTCCTCCGGAACAAGAAAAGCTTTTAACTTTATATCTACCTATTGCGTTTTCCATTCTATTAATTAATGCGTCAACTACAGCATATTGAAAACTAGCAGTAATATTTTTTAAATCTTCTGAGGAAGGAGGTTCCTTTAAATGAGACACATAAGTAACTAATGAAGTTTTTAAACCACTAAAACTAAAGCAAAGCTCTCTGGGATAATTATATATCCATCTGCCCCTGCTGTTTCTTTGAAGTCCTCTAGGAAACAATATCTTTTTATTATTTCCTCCTTCTGCAGTTTTTTGAATAATAGGTCCTCCAGGATAGCCAAGATTTAATATTGCTGAAGCTTTATCTAATGCTTCTCCTGCCGCATCATCAATTGTCGTACCAATGATTTTATAAGAACTTATATCATTCATAAGTATAATGCTTGTATCGCCCCCGGATACCATCAACCCTAACATTGGAAATATATTTTTTTTATCTACATTCTGATCATTCATAAATACAGAGTATAGGTGTCCAGTATGATGATTTACACCAACAATAGGAATATTTAAACGATGAGATAATGCTTTACCCGCTGCAAAACCAACTAATAAGGAGCTTGCCAATCCAGGTCCGTAGGTTACAGCAATAGCATCGATATTTTCATATGAAGTATTAGCTTCATTCAGGGATTGCTCAATTATTAAAGGAAGTTTAGTCACATGATTACGTGATGCAATTTCAGGTACAACTCCTCCATATGGTTTATGCTTTTTAATTTGTGAATAAATACAGTTAGAATGAATTATATTACCGTTTTCAACTACTGCTGCTGCAGTTTCATCACAAGATGTTTCTATACCTAAAATTTTCATACTATTAATAGAATGTGCATTTAATGTGAATGCAAGATTGTTTTTTAGATGATTATAAGAAAAAATTATGTATATTATAAATATATGAAAATCCTTTTTTTATCAAATCGTGTGCCCCATAGCGAAGTTGCCGGTAGCCATAAACTCATTTATAGAAGAATGATTAGACTCAAACAAAAAGGTCATTATATTGGTCTAGCATGTTTATGCTCTGAAGAAGAATCAAAATACGTTTCAAATCTTACTTCGTCTTTTGATGAAATAGAAATTATTGATAACAAAAAACGTACACTTCTTTTTAGATTATTAAATGATTATATTAACCCATCACTGCCAGCTATTTTTTGGAAAAATAGATCAAAATATATGATGAAAAAGGTTGGAGATATGGTAGATAAAAATAATTACGATTTGGTTATAGCTGAATTTGGAGAAATGGGACAATATTTATACAAAAACCCCTATCTATCAGCAGTTCATAAAATAGTTTCATGCCATAGGTGTCTAACCGATACTTTTAGAAAATATGTATCAATATCAGGAGTTCCTTTATCCATAAAACTAAAAAGTAGTATTCAATTAAACAGGTTAATGAAATATGAATTTGAAATGTATAGCGCCATGGATCATATTTTAACACTGACAGATGAAGATAGATTTAGCCTACTTCGCTATGCTCCACAACTTCCAGTATCTGTTATACCTCCAGGAATAAATTTAAAGGAATTAAACAATGTAAATATAAAAAACAAACCTGATTATCCATTATTAATGATGTGCGGGTATTTCACAAATAAATCAAACCGTGATGCAGCATTATGGTTTATTCGTAATGTCTGGCCTATTATTAGGAAAAGATGCCCGTCAGCTCGATGTTGGTTTGTGGGGAATGGTATCGATAGTGTTATGCAACAAACTAATTATCATAAATCTGGAATTACAATGATTAACAATATTGATGATTTAACACCCTATCGAAAACTTGCTTCAATATTTATTAATCCTATTAGATTAGGATCTGGATTAAGTATAAAAATACTTGAGGCTATGGGAGTAGGTCTACCAGTTGTTACAACATCATTAGGCGCCGCTGGAATACCCGCACAAAATGGAGTCAACTGCTTTATTAATAATAGCCCGAAAGGATTTGCCGACTCGATAATATGGTTAATACAAGATACAAAATTAGCTAAATTAATTGGTGAAAATGCAAAATATATGGTTTCAAGTCGATATGATATAAATTTATGCATAAAGCAATTAGAATCTATCTGTACTGATACAATCTCATTATCTAAAATGAAAAAGAGAAGTGCATAGAATTTATAAGAATACTTTTCCTAATGAAGAAAGCGCAGATTTTCTATCTTGATCTTTTACTGCAAACATCATACTTATTTCGGATGCACCTTGGTTAATCATCTCAATGTTAACATTTGCTTCGGCTAGTGCTTTAGTAGCTTGTGCAGCCATACCTACTGAAAAACACATTCCTTCACCTACTACCATTAAAAGAGAGAGATTATGCTCAATTTTAATAGCATCTGGCTTAAGCTCATAGCTTATTTTATCAATTATGATATCTTCTTTTCCGGATAATTGTTCACTCTTAAGAATAACCGAAACATTATCAATACCTGATGGAGAATGTTCATAGGATATATTTTCATTTTCTAAAATTTGAAGTAATTTTCTACCAAATCCTATTTGCCTATTCATCATATATTTATCTATATAAATAGCACTAAACCCTGCTGAACTTGATATTCCAGCAACTGGACGATTATTAATTTTTCTGTAAGGGAGAATTTTTGTACCTACACTATCAGGATCATTAGTATTTTTAACGCAAATAGGGATTTTAGCATTAATTGTTGGGATGATAGCCTCATCATGAAAAACACCAAAACCAGCATATGCTAATTCACGCATTTCACGATAAGTCATTTCTGCAATCGCTGGTGGATTCTGAATTATTCTTGGATCCATGGCATAGACTGCATCTACATCAGTAAAATTTTCATATTCGTCAGCATTTACAGCAGCTGCAAGAATAGCTCCAGTGATATCAGAACCACCACGAGGAAAAGTAGCTACTTTTCCATCCTCTGTTTCACCAAAAAAACCAGGAAAAATAATTAACTCATTAATATTCTTTAAACATGATAGTTTTTCATAAGATTTTGTTAAAATCTCAGCATTACCAAACTCACTTGATAATATCATACCTGCTTTTCCGGGATGAATATATTTTGCCTGTAATCCGCGTTTATTAAATGCAGCAGCTATTATTTTTGCATTATTATCTTCTCCAGCTGCTTTAATTGAATCCATAAACTCATCATTATTATCTGATTTATTTTCAATACGATTTAGAATATCTTTCTTGATATTTAAAAATACATCTTTTGATAAATTTAATTGTATTTGTATTTCCTCAAATCTTTGAATAACTAAATCAAATTCTAATTCATAGGAATTACTGCTAATAATTGCTTCACCCAAATTAATTAATAAATCAGTTACTTTATTATCGTTTATATCTCTTTTGCCAGGTGCTGAAATAACAATAATTTTTCGAGCATTATCAGATGAAACAATATCTATTATTTTCGATATTTGTCTTGCATCAGAAACTGAAGATCCGCCAAATTTAACTACTTTCATCATCAAAATCCTCTAATCTAAATCGAATCACTTTTTCTTGTAATATATTTAAACTATTAATTTTACTAACAGCATTGATAAAATCAGATTCTTTAGCTAACTCTGTTAAGATTATAACCGGTACCACTCCATTTGGATGAATTTCCTTTTGTAATACCGAAGCAATATTAATATTATTTTCTCCAAAAGAGCTCATTACCTGTCCCATTGCTCCAGGTTCATCTGATAAAGATAAACGTAAATAACAACGCTTTAAAACGTCTTTTGAAGAAATATAATTTAAATGATTATTTTGAATCATTACTGAAACAGATGATGGAGAACCCCTGTTATCTAAAATATCAGCTGCTGCCTCCATAATATCACCAATTACTGCACTTCCTGTAGGAAGTTTTCCAGCTCCTCTACCATAATACATAGTATCACCAACAATATCCCCTTTTATAAATACAGCATTAAAAGAATCACTTACTGAACCTATCATATGGGATTTTGGTACTAGTACTGGCTCCACAGTTAATTCAATTAAATTATTTTTATTTTTTATTATAGATAATAATTTAATTCTATAACCTAATTCTGATGAATTTTTAATATCAACTTGTGATATTCCTCGAATTCCTAAAATAGAACAATTAGACATTGATATTGAAGAGCCAAAGGCCATTGAGGCCAAAATTACTGCTTTATGAGCAGTATCAACTCCATCTATATCTAAGTCGGGTGGAGTTTCAGCATATCCTAGTTTTTGAGCATCTAATAAGACTTCACCATATGAAAGACCCTCCTTTTCCATACGAGTTAGAATATAATTACAGGTTCCATTTAATATTCCAAAAATCTCTTCTATCTGATTTGCAATAAGTCCATCACGCTGAGATCGAATGATAGGAATTCCACCACCAACCGAAGCTTCATAATAAATACCAGTATCATACTGATTAGCTAAAGTAAATAATTCAGCTCCGTAATCGGCTAATAATGCTTTATTAGCAGTTACTACGGGCTTACCTAGCCTTAAAGCGGCCTCAACATATTTTTTTGCAATTGTTGTTCCTCCAATGAGTTCAACAATAATGTCGATGGAGTTATCATTTATTACAGATTCTGCGCTAGTAGTTAATAATTCTTTTGTTGAGGAAATTCCTCTATCGTGCTCAATATCTCGATCAACAATTTTCCCAATTATAGGAATTATACCACATCGATCAGCTATCAAATTTTTATTTTTTAGTAATCCCTCAACGACACCACTACCAACAATACCAAAACCTAATATACCTATTCGTATTTCTCTCATTAAAAACCTTTTAATAATTTTTACTAATTAAACCTGGCGGAAAGGGAGGGATTCGAACCCTCGGAACTACTTACGCAGTTCACCGGATTAGCAGTCCAGCACCTTAAGCCACTCAGTC
>MDSV01005326.1_pt1 | contig 22506 bp, 25 predicted proteins | sample 810851 | NCBI WGS metagenome assembly MDSV01 (sample SAMN05326640, study PRJNA326480) | marine metagenome | isolation source: seawater | place: Atlantic Ocean: North East | collected 2012 | reverse complement strand
GGAATATATATTCTCAATTCATCTAAATTAAAAAAAATGAAAGTAAGTTCTAAAATTGATATGGATGAACTTTTAAAAAGATTTATTTTGAAAAAAAACAAGATTATAACATTTCCAATTAATGAATTTTGGACAGATTTGGGTACCCCATCAAATATCAATAGAGCAAAAATTATAGATGCTTTGACAATATAAATGAATATCGATGAAATCTTTATTTTTGAAAGAGGGGGATCGAATGAAGTTAAAAATAAGAATATAACAAAAATAAAAGGTGAGCCATTTATTGAATATACAATTAATTTTGCAAAAAAATTTTATATCATATAATTATAAATAACTTATTATTTGACCAATATATTAATGTCTAAGATTCTATTTATTATTCCAGCACGATCCTCATCAAAAAGAGTTAAAAATAAAAATATAAGAAATATAGGTAAGTCCTCTTTAATAGAGAATAAAATAAAAACATGCCTAAAAACTAAAATCGGGGATGTTGTAGTAACAACAGACTCAAAAAAAATTGCGAATGTTTCAAAAAAAATTGGTGCGAAAGTTCCTTTTCTTAGACCTAAAAAATATTCTACTTCAACAGCTACAATGATGTCTTCAGTGTTACATTTATTAAGATTTTTAAAAGATAATTCAAAAGAACTTCCAAGTTTTATTGCGATAATGCCACCAACTTATCCTTTTATATCACCCAATTCAATTAAGAGAGCATTTACGAAAATTAAAAATAATAATAAACTTGTTTCTATATGCGCTTTTTCCGAGTCCAACGAACATCCATATTCTTACGTAAAAAATGATAAAAAATTAAAGTTTAATATTTTAAAATATGCGGGAAAAAAACTTCTGAATTATGAGAGAACTCAAGATTATCCTAAAGCTTTTGTCTTATCTGGAGCAATTAGAATTAGTAGGATTTCTTATTTTTTAAAACATTTGAAAAATAAATCTTCAAGCATCAAAAATTATGTAATTGATTTTAATTCTTGCCTTGGTTTTAAAATCAGCAAGAGAGAAGCGTATGATATTAACGATAAAAATGACTTCAATATAGCAAAATTCTTGGAAAAAAATAAAAAAATTTTTAAATAAACTTTTAATTTTGTTTACTAGCCAACATCGTTCTATTTTCTACATCACTAGTTTTCAGCTTTTTGTTTTCTCCAATAGGTACATCCGTCAGTTTTTTATATTTATCTTTTGTGCCAAGTAAACAATTTTTACAAACTGTATTATCTAATTTTTTTTCCAAGTGTTTCAATCTTAATTTTTGCATTATAGAATTGTTCCAAAGCTCTTTTACATTTATTTTGGAGTCTTTAAAATTTGCATAAACTAAATCTAATTCGTAATCGATACAACATGCAGTTAAAAATCCTTCACAGGTTAAATGAAGTCTGTTCCACAACATTTCACAAGGCTCAACATTTTTTAATTCTTTTTCTTTAAAGTCAGTGCTTATTGTCTCTATAATGTTGTTAATTCTACCACCTTGAGAACCTGCAGGAAAAAATTTTACATCATCAAAGTATTTGCCTAATGTTTCTTTATAAACAGGAATTTCATTCACAGTTTTTTTTGTATATATAAAAGATCCTAACATATGGAGATCTATATTATTTTTAGTTTTCCAGTCGAAAACATCTTTTATATTTTTACAAACTTTTAAAAAATCATCCTTCCCATGAATAATTTTATAATTTTCTTTCGTACCTGCATTAACCGAATACTTAATGCTATTCAAACCATTGTTAAAAGCATTTATCACTTTTTCTAAACTTGCTAACGAACCATTTGTGGTTAAATAAATTCTTTCTATTCCTTTTTTTTTTGCTTCTTTAATATACCAAGAAATATCTTTAGTTAAAAAAGGCTCACCAGTAGCGTACAAACCAATTTCTCTCAGTCCAGACTGGTAGGCCTCAACCAAAAATCTTGTGTATATATTTTTGTCTAAAGTGTTTACTTTTCTTTTCATCCTTGGGTTATTGCAAAAAACACATAAATGATTACATGCATTACTCAATTCTATTAAGGCGTTGTCTGGAAAACTTGCTATTTTTGTTTTTGAGACTATTCGATTTTTTTTCTCTCTACCAAGAAAGTATTTACCCTTGTATTCCATAGTTCAATTTAAATAAGCGTTATAATGTTTACAATACATCTTTAAAACTTATTTGGAAATCTTTATTCAGATTTCGTTTGGCTCGTTTTCCTAAAATTTTAAAATAAAACTCTGGTTTCATGCCATTACCCGGTCTTTTAGTTGTAATGTTTTTGCTTGAAATTTTTTCTCCTTTTTTAATATCAAATTTTGTCACTACACTTCGTCTTGCTAACAATCTTGTTTTCTTTTCAGATGCAAGAACTTTTTTTCCTAAACCACCATAAGATTTGATAACCTCATCAACATTTTTTCTTAAATTATTTAATTGTTTTGGATCAATCGACAACCAATGGTCAGCAGACTTCTTTAAATTTTTATCTATAGTAAAATGTTTTTCAATTGCTCTTACACCAAGTAGTACAGAAGAACTAGCTACATTTATACCCAATGTATGATCACTTAATCCAATAAGATAATTTTTAAATACTTTATTTAAATGTGTTACGGCTGATAAATTAGCATCAGAAGGTTTTGTGGGATAGCATAAAGTACAGTGCATGATACAAATCTTATTAGATCCGTTATTATTTAAATAATTTACTGCTTTTTTTACTTCCGAAATATTTGATGCTCCTGTTGATAGTAAAACTGGCAATCTCTTAGATGCTATCTTTTTTAAAAGTGGAAAATTAGTAATATCACAAGACGCAACTTTAAAACCTTTTACACCGATTTTATAAAGCATATCTACGGACTCTTCATCGAACGGGGTCGATAAGAACTCAATTTTATATTTTTTACATAAATTGGATAATTTTAAGTATTCTTTTTTATTAAAGATATCTAGTCTTTTATAAGACTCATATTGAGATCCATTTTTTTTTACTTCTCCAGACCAATTCCAAAATCTCGGAGATTTTTTTATTGTCAGTTTTTCTGCTTTGTACGTTTGAAATTTTATAATATCAGCACCAGCTTTCTTGGCAGATTTTATTAGTTTTTCAGCGATTTTTAAGCTACCATTATGATTAACACCAGCCTCAGCTATTATAACACATTTTGAGTTGGAAAAATTTACCTTTCCAATTTTGAACGATTTTATTTTCATTTTTTTTTGATCAGCTTTATATATTTATTTCTATTTCCTAGGTTTGAAATATTCTTACCATGTATAAAATATCTATAAAGTGGTATAGGTAAATAAAAACCTTTGCAAATTTTGTTTAGCCTTAATATTAGATCATGATCTTCAGCCTCTCTAAATTTTTTATCATAATTACCAACCCGCTTTATAAGATTTTTTCTAAATAAAATTCCTGCTCCGTGAGCTAAAACTTTTTTTTTATTATTGAGCTTTACTATTCCCTGTTTAATTCCAAATTCATCACTTTTATAATGATCGCAGTAAACATATCCATATTCTTGATTATTTTTTAAAATATTTGTCATTATATCTATTGCAAATCTATTTAGGTAATCGTCGGAGTCAACACGCATAAAAAATTTACCTCTACTTTTTATAACAGCTAATCTAGAACAATAACCTGGTCCCATATTTTTTTTATTTTTAAATACTCTTATATAATTTTTTATAAGTTTATTTGATTTTAAATATTTCATGGAATCGTCAGTAGAATTATCATCTATAACTATTACTTCATGTGTAATCCCGCTCATAGATTGGTCAAGACAAGATCTTAAGGCTCTATCTAAATATTCTGACCTATTATAGTTTAGTATTGCAAGCGTAACGTCTGGTTTATACATAGTTTTTGGTATAAATTTTTCTGAAATTAGTTTATATTTAATTTATTGTAAAAAAATATACTTAAAACTATGTATAATTCAACTAAAAGCTCTGTGAAAATAGAAGAGCAAAACATTCAATTAGGTTCTTCGCATATTTTAAAATCAAATCAGGTTAAACCCTTTGATAGAATTGATTTTATGATAAAAAATATGAAAGATAATTTTGCATTCAAAAGTTATTTAATAAACAATAACGTCCAAAAAGATTACAAAAAAATTTTAAGCGATTTTCAAAAAAGATATAAAGAATATAGATCAAAATGGCATGATGAGGCTAATAAACAATATGCTAGCAAAATTGATTTTCTAAATGATACAAGTACATTATCAAATCCACTATGTATTGATATTGAAGTAGCAGCAATTTGTGATCTTGGCTGCCCTCATTGTTTTAGGGAGCATATAATAACACCTGATAAAATCATGTCAGAAAATCTATTTAAAAAAATAATAGACTCAATTTCAAAGCTCGATGTTCCATCAATTAAGTTAAACTGGAGGGGGGAGCCGTTGTTGAATCCTAAGTTAAGTAAGTTTATCAAATATGCTAAAACTAAAAATATTCTAGATATCATAATAAATACTAATGCAACGAGACTAGATGAAAAAACATCTATTTCATTAATTAATTCAGGCTTAGACCAAATTATATTTTCTTTTGATGGAGGTACTGAAGAAACCTATAATAAAATGAGGCCTGGAAGATTCAGAGAAAATAATTTCAAAATTGTATATTCAAACATAAAAAAATTTGCAGAAATAAAAAAGAAATTAAACACTAAATTCCCTACAACTAAAATTCAAATGGTGCTGACTAAAGATACTAGAGATGAAATAAACAATTTTTATTCATTATTCCAAGATATAGTTGATGATGTTACAGTCTTACAATATAACGAAAGGGGAGGAACTATTTCATCTCTTAATGATAGTAACAAAAAAAAAATTAATGATTACTTAAATTTCAATCAACTTCCTCTTGATACCCCTTATATGGTTACTGCGGATAACAAAATATACGTTTCCTCAAAGAGAAAACCATGCGAACAATTATTTCAGAGATTAATGATAACCTATGATGGTAGAGTAGGAATGTGTTGTCATGACTGGGGTGCACAACATTGTATTGGATATGTAGACAATGAGGGTTTTAAAGATGAAAAAGAAATTGATAAGATTGAGGAGGCCATAATTAGTAGAAAAAAAGGCTTCGAATTACTAAAAAATGCTACAAGACCCAAATCACTTAACAATCCAGAAAAGAAGGTTGAAAGTATAGAATCAATATGGCACGGCAAAGAGCTAAACAAGATAAGAAATTTACACTCTGAAAAAAAACTTAATGACATTGAAGTATGCAAGGATTGTACTTTTAAAGATACATACTCATGGACTAAAATTTAATTCAAAGAATTTTAGATGAAGTCATTTAATATTTTTGTTAAATTTTTATTTGCAAAAAAAACCTTTTCATCACCAAAAAAAAAAGATGTTTTACTGTACGATAGGCATGGAATTAGCTTATTAGAAAAATTTTTTAATAAAGACCAAATAGAAATTGTCGACACCAGGTTTGAGTCAATAAATTTAAATATATTGTTAAAAAACTTTCTTAATTTTAAATTCAAAAAAGCTGATTATTTCTTAAGCTATATAGACAAAGTCGACCCAAAAATTGTAATAACATACAACGAGAACTATCCTGAATTTTATAAGATAGCTAACAAAACATCAAAAAAAACTTTAGCTATTCAAAGATCTATGAGGTCTTATCATACGGATATTTTTCAATTACTTAAAGATAATGCTAAAAAAAATATTGGCAGTCTTTCGGTTACGAATTTTTTTTGTTTTAACAATCAGGCAAAAAGAATTTATGAAAAGTATATAAAATCAAAATATGAAATTATCGGATGTCCTATAAGTAACTTTCATTTAAAAAAAAATTTACCAAAAAAAAAACAAGGAATCTATGTTTCAATGTATATAGCTAAAGACAAATATACAAATGTTAAATTATATCACGGGACGTCAGTAGATAATGAGAAATTTATTGCATATGAAACCAAATTTATAAAATTTCTATCAAATTATTGTAAGAATAATAATTTGGAATTAAATATTTTAGGTAAACTAAAATTAAATCAAGAGGAAGAAAATGATTATTTCAAAAAAATTTTAGACAATGAAAATTTTAATTTTGTCAAAAACTACAATGGAAGGCCTACATTTGATTTAATTGATCGTGCAGAATTTGTAATTGGATGCACTTCAACGTTATTATATCAATCAATATCTCGAGGTAATAAAACTGTATTTTGTGGATTTATCCCAGACGAGTATCCATTGAGCACTAAGTTCTTTGGTAGATTATCAAATTATCCAGATTCTGGTTTATTTTGGAGCAATAAATTTAATTCCCAAGATTATGAAATAATTTTAAACAAAATAAGAAATACTAGCGTTGAGGATTGGGAAAAAGAAATTCAAACGCATAACCCAGAAATTTTCAGTTATGATAGAAATAATTCAAAACTTAAAATGTATTTTAAAAATTTAGGTTTAATGACCAAATAACCTTAGACTACCATTTCAAATTTTTTAGAGATAATAGATTTTTTTGCTGCAAAAATTATTTTTTCAGTCTCAAAATTAACTGAAGACCTAAATGGTTTAACATTACAAATTCTTGCTAAAATATGTTTATTTTGTTTTTTATAAATTTTATTCATTTTTAATGGAGATATTTTCTTAAGATGAGAAAATTCAATTTTTTTTTGATTTTCTCTTGTATTTATAACAAAAAATCTTTCTTCTTTTTTCTTATAGTTAAAGTCTAAATTTAAATTAGATACGATTTTGTTTTTATGTTGAATGATAAGCATAACCGAATTCTCAACATCGGTTGCTAGATTAGATTTTGTTTCTATGCAAAAAACTCTTTTTGCCCTCCCAAAAAGATAGTAAGCTAAATCAATTTCGTGGGAACAAGTCAATAGTACACCGCCTCCTAATTTTTTTTGCGCAGCATAAGACGAGTTATATTTTTCCCATTTATGCCAATTTGGCAAGTAGGTTTTATAATAAAAATTACAATATCTTATGTTATTCATCTTTTTTTTTATTGTTTTTTTCAAATTCTCAATTCTGGGGTCAAATCTATGTTGGTATCCCACAAAGAGATTTATTTTAAAAGTTCTACAAACTTTTTCCAGTTTTTTTAAATCTGTAAGTTTTGAAACAGCAGGCTTTTCGATTAGTACATTAATTCCCCTTTTTAAGATTTTCTTTAAAGTAGAGAAATGTTTATTTGTAGGATTTGAAATAATATAGAGATCAAATTTTTTTTTTCTTAGTTTTTTTAGATTATACAAATTTTCATGCGAATATTTCGCTGCAATTTTCGTCCTTTTTAAATATTCTCTAAAAAAAAATACATCACAACCAAGATCATTAAATATTTTACCATGCCTTATGCCAATAGAACCTTTACCTACAATACAAACCTTTACTTTGCTTTTTACCATGCAGTCCATCCGCCATCGATTGTCAGTTCTGCGCCAGTCATGTAGGATGAGGCTTCTGAAACCAAAAAAAGTATCGCTGCACTATAATCGTCTTTTTTTGCCATTCTTTTTAATGGAGTTAAATTTTTATAGTTTGATCTAAATTTAGCCGTCTGACCTTTGCTTTCTACACCTCCAGGGATTAAAATATTTGCCCTTAGTCCCTTATCACCGTAATGAGTAGCTAAATATTTTGTAAAACCTATAATTGCTGATTTTGTAGTAGCGTAACCAATTGGAGAATTTATACCAGATTTTCCATATATATTTTTATTTGGAGAGACTTTTCCGTAGATTGACGAAGTGTTTAGTATAACAGAAGATGTATTTTTTATTAAAACTTTTAAAAAGTGTTTAGTCATGAAAAACATTCCATTAAGATTCACACCTAAAGTCTTATTCCATTCTTTAGTTGGATAATTTTCCAAACTATTAAAGAAATTTTTGTTTGGAACTAATTTTTTTTCATTACCTTTATATTGCGCGTGATTAATTAATATATCTAGTTTCTTAAATTTTTTTAAGAACTTCTTTTTAAAGTTTATCACACTTTTTTCGCTTTCAATTTTGACTTTAAAAAAGGAGTAATTTTTATTAATTTTTAAACTATCGTATAAATCAACATTGATTACTTCACATCCACTATTTAATAATGCTTTAATTGTGTTAGCTCCGATTAATCCAGAGCCACCAACTACAATTGCTATTTTATTTTTTAAAAGTAAATTATTTTTTTCCATATTAATTTTCCACATTAATTAACTTACCATTTTTAATTTCAAATACTTTATCTACATTTTTTAATGTGCTAGATTTGTGAGTAATTACTATAACAGTTTTTTTCCCTTTAAATTTATTAATATTTTCAACAATTTTTTTTTCAGTCTCCATGTCAAGTGAGCTTGTAGCTTCATCCATTACGATAATATCTTTTGCATGGTAAAATATTCTAGCTAATGCTAATCTTTGATTTTGTCCACCTGAAAATCTAAGTCCTTCGTCACTTAATTTACTTTCATATTTTTTAGGTAAATTGTTTATTAAACTACTTAAATCAGCGTTTTCGATCGACTCTATCAATTTTGATTGATCGACCTTCTTTTTATTGTTTTCTAAAACTATGTTATCAACTATCGAACTTTCTAAAATTAAAGCTTGTTGTGGTAAATATGCAGTTATTTTGGATAAATGTAAGTTTTTATCTTTAATTATATTATCATTAATAAATATTGAACCTTTCTGAGGTTTTAAAAGTCCTAATAATAAATCAATCAAAGTAGTCTTTCCACTTCCAGATTTACCAATAATACCTATACATTCATTTGCATTTACCTCTAAACTTAAATTTTCAAAAACAGGACTTTTTGACGAGGGATATTTAAAAAAAATATTTTTCAATTTAATACTTTTAAACTCATCATTCATACTGTTATCTAAATAATTATTTTTATTTTCTCTCTTAAATTTTTCAAAGTCGTCAAAAATAATTTTTACTGATTCGTTATGGTGACTTAAATTAATCATGTTCCTAGAAATATTAGCTGTGATTGGCAACATTCTAATACCTGCTACACCAAAGACACTTATAATGGCAATAGCGTCTTTACTGGACGAGTTTTGAAGAGAAAAAATAATAATAAAACTCACTACGAAGAATATCATACCAATCTCTAACAGATGGCGTGGAGCATTTATGACAATGTGATTTTTTATTTTATTTATATATATTTCATTTGCAGCTTTTTTTATTCTAAATAAAAAAAAATCTTCTTTATTAATTACTTTTATTTCTTTAAATCCTGTGACAGATTCAGAAATATTTTTATATATTGAGACAACAGCTTCTACAATGTTTTTTCCGTACCTTAAACTTTTTGGCTTTAAAATTATTTGAAGTGGAAAATAGATAATTAATATTATAAATAAAAGATACAATAAAACTTTAAAATTAAAAGAAATCAAATAAAATGTTATAAAAACCAAAATTATTGCATCCGCAATAATTAAAATTGAAAAATTAACACTATCAATACAGTTCTTACATAAATCATTAACGTTTCTTATATATTCAACATTTTTTCTTTTCACATAATCTAAGTAATCCATATTTTGATAAATTGACATCATTCGAGATTGTAGAAAAGCAAATTGTTTATATGCGAAATTCATTATAAGAGCTTGAGATCCTAGTGAAATTATATTTTTTAAAGTGTAAAGCACTAAAAGCAAAATAGAAAATAAGATTAAGTAAAAATTGTAATCATGTTCACCGACAATTTTGCTTGAAAAATCTATTATGTTTCTCGTTAACTCACTTTCAGGATTTACAATTAAACTAATAATAGGAGCTATCAAACCTAAACCAATAACGTCAACTATTGCTGAAACGAGAAACAAAATAACGTAAGGCACCAAATCAATAAATTTTTTATCAATGATTAAGAGAAGTTTTTTAAGGTTATAAAAAAAGTCCATAACAAAAGTATTTATATTTAAGCTTTACAGTTCAATTAATGAACGCTATAGTTGTTCAATATATGAACAAAAAAAGGGAAAATCAAGATCATTTTGACGTGATGAGAGAAATACAGAAGCAACCTCAAACTTCACAAAGAGATTTAGCAGAACAACTTGGCTTTAGTTTAGGTAAATTAAATTATTGCTTAAAAGCATTACAACAAAAGGGTCTGATAAAGATCAAAAATTTTGAGAGGAACCCTAATAAACTAAACTATATCTATGTTCTGACCCCAGAAGGAATCGCAGAAAAAACTCGTCTCACTATTAATTTTATGAAAAGAAAGATGGAAGAGTACGATGAATTAAAAAAAGAATTAGAAAAATAATGTGGGAAGATATTAAATTAAATCATAACAATATTGGATTGTTAAAAAGTGACCTAAAAAACAAAAATTTTTCTATTGCCAAACTTTATAGCAGTGGAGAAAAAGCAAAAAAGATACTAAAGATAATTAATTCAAAGTATATTTGGTCCACACCCAGACAAAAAAATCTGCAAGAAATTTAGATCAATGAAAAAAAAATTAATTTTACTTTGGCCGTATGGCTTTAGAGAATTTGATTGGGAAAGATATGAATTGTCTGAACTCTGTGAAAAAGAAAATATTGAAGTTGAGGTTCATGAGTTAGTAAGTTTCCTTATTCCGGGTTTTATAAAAGCTTATCAAAATTTATCAGATAGTAGCAAAATAAAAAAGTTTAAAAGTTTTCTCGAATGGAAAAAATATATGAAATTGCAAATCGAATTAACTACTAAAGAAAAAAAAGAATTACTAATATTAAAACATTCTCTAAATGTGAATCTAAACTTCAACTATTTACTTGTGAACAGAGAAATTAAAAAGTTAAAATTGAAAACCTTAGAAATATTTGGAGTTTCTCACCCAGTAATATCAGTAAAAAAAAAATTTGATTATATTTATTTTTTAAAAAGTATTTTTAAACATCTTAACAATCTAAAGCTTTTAATATGGAACTTAAAAAGATATTTATATACTTTTATTTATACGAATTTGTATAAAGGTAGCAATATAATTTTGTTATTTAATAAAAAAATTCCAAAACAATTAATCAGCAAAGAAACTAATATAATTAAAGCTAATTCATTTGATTATTCAAGGGCTCTTAAATTTACCAAAATTTTAAAAAGATCGACTAATGACTTTAAATATGCATTATTTTTAGAGGCACCAGGACCGTTACATCTGGGCGATGATTTAATTTTTGGAGGTGAAAACGAGGGTTTCACAAAAGAAAAGTGGTTTCCATCTTTAACTAAATACTTTGACAAAATAGAAAATATATTAGGTTTAAAAGTAATTATTGCTCCTCATCCAAAAGTAAAACATGAGAAATACCCTCCCTATTATGGAGGTAGAGAAATTAGTGAATTTAGTTTAGCAGAGTCAGCTTTAAATTCAGAATTGGTTATAACACATCACTCAAGTGGTTTATCTTTCGGTGTAATTTACAATAAACCAATTATGTTGGTTACCTCAGATGAGTTAATTAAAAACGCACGGTTTACTAGACAACAAAATAATCTTTCAAAAGAATTAGGATCAGAAATAATTAATATTGATAGAGAGATAAGTGAAGATAATTTGAAAAAAACATTGATCATTGATAAAACAAAATATAAAGAATATTTTCTTAATTATTGCTCATCTAGAGAAGATAAAAAAAGAAATTACCAAATAATCTTAGATATTATTAAAAATAAACACATGTAGCGCTTGATAATTTTTGAAATTTAAACTACTAATGTTCAATATTTGAACACAATGACTTCAAATCATCTAAAAAATAAGAAAATTCTGGCAATAATACCTGCGAGATCAGGTAGCAAAGGTATTAAAAACAAAAATATAAAAATTTTTTGTAAAAAACCTTTATTGTATTGGATAGGGAAAGCAGCAAAACAATCAAGACTAATAGATAAAATCATAGTTTCAACAGACTCTTTAAAGATAAAAAGAATTTGTCAAAAATATAATTTAGAAGTTCCATTTTTACGACCAAAAAAAATATCTAAAGATAATTCAAAAAGTGTAGAATTAATTTTCCACGCGATTAATTTTTTCAATAAAAGAAATCAATTTTTTGATTATGTTGTTTTATTAGAGCCCACTTCACCTTTCACAACTGCAAAAGATATAGATAATGCCATCGAACAATTATATAAAAAAAGAAATCAGGCTGATGCAATAGTAGGTGTTTCTGAAAATATAAACAGACATCCAATTTATAATTTTAAGATCAAACAAAACGGAATAATAAAGCCTCACATAAACAAATTCTCTACTGTAAGAAGACAAAAATTAGAAAAGCTTTATTTTTTAGACGGCAGCTTATATATATCTAAAATTGATAAGTTAATTAAAGATAAGACTTTTTATCATAATCGAACTCTTGGTTTTATAACTAAAAAATGGAAATCAATAGAGGTTGATGATATTGCTGATTTTATAATTGCAGAGTCTATTTTTAAAAATAAAAGAAAATTGGAAAAAATTGAAAAAAATTAAAAAATGAACAATTTAGGACAAAAATTACTTAAAGAAGCTCAAAAAATTATCCCCGGTGGAAATCAACTTTTATCAAAAAGGAGTGAGATGTTTTTGCCAAATCAATGGCCATCTTATTATAAGTTTTCAAGGGGCTGTGTAGTTTTGGATTTAAATAAAAGAAAGTATTACGATTTCGCAGGTATGGGAGTTACATCATGTATATTAGGTTATGCTGATAAAGATATTAATAGAGAAATAAATAAAGGTTTAAAGAATGGAGCAATGTCTACTTTAAATTCACCTCAAGAGGTAGAATTAGCAAAAAGATTAATTAAAATACACAAATGGGCTGAAATGGTCAGGTTTTCAAAGTCTGGAGGCGAAGCATGTCTTATTGCAATTCGAATAGCTAGAGCTTTTTCTAAGAAAGAAAAAATAGCATTTTGCGGCTATCATGGATGGCACGATTGGTATATGGCTTCGAATCTTAGTAATAAAAATAATTTGAACGAACAATTATTACCCGGTTTAGGTAATAAAGGAATTTCAAAATCTTTTAAGAATTCTATTTTTTCTTTTAATTACAACGATATTAATTCGCTTAAAAAAATTTTTGATAAAAATAAGAATAAAATTGGTATCGTCATAATGGAACCAATGAGATTTTCTTTTCCTAATAAAAATTTTTTAAGAGATGTAAAAAAATTGGCAAAAAAAAATGGCGCGATTTTAATATTTGATGAAATTACCTCAGGTTTTCATGAAAATTACGGCGGGCTACATCTTAAATTCAAAGTTAATCCTGATATGGCAATATTTGGAAAAGCTTTAGGCAATGGACATCCAATCTCCGCTGTTATTGGTAAAAAGAAAATAATGAATTTTGCTCAAAAAACATTTATCAGCTCAACTATGTGGACAGAAAGTCTTGGTTTCATAGCTGGAGTTACTGCCTTAGATAAAATGAAAAGACTTAAAGTGCAAAACAAATTGGTTAAGTATGGGAAAAAAATTAAACTTGGTTGGAATAAACTAGCAAAAAAAAATAAAATTAAAATCTCTGTAAATGGCTTAGACTCTCTTCCTGTTTTCAAGTTTGAGTATAAAAATAAAAAAGAAATTTCCACTTACTTTACTCAAGAAATGTTAAATTTAGGTTTTTTAGCTAAAGAGGCTATAGCAATTACCTATGTTTATAACGATAAAATTATTAATAAATATCTAAAAAGTATCGATATAGTTTTTAAGAAAATAAATAATATACAAAGTAAAAATCTTAAATTTCCCTTAAAAGGACCCATGAAACATTCAACATTAAAAAAAATATCCTATTAAAATGATAAAACTGAAAATAGAAAAATTGTAAATATTAAATAGTAATAAATGAATAAAAAATTTAGTAATTTCAGTTTTATAGATAATATAAAAAGATTCAGAGGAATTTTTCCTACGCGATTAAATAAATACCGCTTAGACGCGAATGAAAGAGTTTCTGATTTTGATGTAAAATTTATTGAAAGATTAAAAAAAAAAATTAAATCTCATCATTTTACTACATACCCAGAGGTAGAGGAAATTTATGATTTAATAGCGAAATTTAATAAAGTAAAAAAAGAAAATATCATGATCACGTCAGGATCTGATATTGGAATAAGACACTGCTTTGAATTATTTGCAAAACCTAATTCAAAAGTTTTAACCTTATTCCCAACTTTTGGAATGTATGATGTCTACAGTAAAATTTTTAGAGTTAAACAAATCAAAATTAGATACGATAAAAATTTACAATTAGATTTTCATAAATTACTGAATTCAATAGATAAAAAAACAAATCTAATTATGATTGCTAACCCTAATAGTCCAACCGGAACTATAATTTCAGAAAAAAATATTTTTAAAATATTAAATAAAGCAAAATCAAATAATTGTTTTGTTGTAATTGACGAAGCTTATTTTGGTTTTTATAAAAATTCATCAATTAAATTCATTAAAAAATTTACGAACCTTGTAGTTTTAAGAACTTTTTCAAAAGCCATTGGTATGGCCGGTATACGAGCTGGGTACATAATTTCAAATAAAAAAAACATTGAGCGACTTTACACTTTTAGGCCGATGTATGAAATTTCGTCAATTTCATGTTTGGCTATTAAAGAAGTAATTAAAAATTATGGATTGGTAAAAAAATATATTACCCAAACTGAAATAGGAAAAAAATATTTAATTAGGGAATTAAGAAAATTAAATCTAAAAAGTTTTGAAACATACTCAAATTTTATATTGGTTGATTTTAGGAATTTTACCTTAGCTTCAAAAGTTTTTTATCAATTACACAAAAAAAATATTCTTAGTAGAAGAGCTCCAAATATCCAGGCTTGCGCAAACAGTTTAAGATTTACTTTAGGACCGAAAAAATACATGCAAACATTGATTAAGGAGATAAAAAAAATAATATAATTTAACTGTTCAAACTTTGAACATTAGAGTATAAGAAAGGTAAATTAATTATGTCAATTCAAGCTAATAAAAGAACTAAAAAAGTTAACAAACAAATTAAAATAAACATTAAAAGAAGAACAGTTATCGTTGACGACAAACTTGTATATCACGAAGGTATCCCAATACCTAGTTGGATTGAATTAAGTTTGATAGATGTCTGTAATAGAAAATGTGTTTTTTGTCCTAAATCAGATCCTTCTGTAGCTCCTGACACTCACCAAAAAATGAATATGAAATTAATTGAAAAACTTACAAAAGAGTTAAAAGAGATAAATTATAAAGGTTCTGTTGTTCTTTGTGGTTATGGGGAACCAATGTTACATAAAGATATATATCAAATTTCAAAAAAACTATCTGAAGCTGCATTTGTAGAAATTGTAACTAATGGAGATCCTTTATCAAAAGAAAAAATAAAAAAACTTTATAATTCAAATGTAAATAAAATACTAATCAGTTTATACGATGGTCCAAAACAAATAAAAAAATTTACCGACATGGCTAATGCTGCACAAGTTCCAGAAGATTTTGTAATTCAGAGACATCGATGGATGTCTGAAAAAGAAGATTTTGGTTTAAAATTAACTAATAGAACTGGAATGATTAATGTAGGAAAACAAGATAATGTAAACACATTTTCTTATTGTTATTATCCATCATACTCAGTTTTAATTGATTGGAATGGAGATGTTTTTTTATGTTCACAGGATTGGCAAAGAAGAAGAACCATGGGTAATATAATGTTGGAAAATTTTTTTGATATTTGGAAAGACAACACTATAACAAAATATAGAAAAAATCTTTTAGAGGGAAAAAGATGTAACAGTCCATGTACAGAGTGTAACGCCGAAGGTACTGTTTTAGGTTCAAAACATGCTAAAGCTTGGAGAAAAATTTATAAAATAAATGACAAATAATTTTACGTTAATTACTGGCGCAGGAAGAGGAATAGGATTTGAAATAGCAAAAAAATTTGCTTCTAATAATCATAATTTGATCTTAACAATAAGAAATAAATCTCAACAAAAAAAACTAGAAAATTTAAGTAAAGATTTTGATATTAAGATTATGGTAAAAGTAGGAGATCTTCGAGATTTAGCATTTGTGAGAAAACTGGGTAAAATAAATTTTAAAGTAGATAATGTCATTAATAATGCAGCTGGAGAAAATCAAAAACATTTTTTAAAAGTTTCTGAGAAAGAATTAAATGATATGATTTCCATTAATTTAAAATCAACTTTTTTAATTACTCAAATTTTCTCAAAAAAAATGATCAAATTTAAAATTAAGGGTAATATTATTTCTATTTCTTCTCAACTTGGGCATATTGCAGCATACAATAGATCAATTTATTGTATGACGAAATTTGGAATTGAGGGTTTAACCAAATCATTGGCTATGGACTTAGGCAGGTATGGAATTAGGGTGAATTCGGTTGCTCCGACAAAAACGATTATTAATAAAAATGAAATTAATAAAAATAACACAAGATTAAATATAATAAGAAAAAAAATTCCTTTGAATAAATTTTCAACAACTGAGGAAATAGCGTCTATTGTTTATTTTCTTACCACTAAAGAAGCCGGTTCAATAACTGGCACATCGATATTATCTGATGGAGGATGGACAGCAGGTAAATAAATTATGAATAAAAAAAGAGTTTTTATAGACCCTAATATTGCAAGGAAATCAAAAATATATGACGCTTCTTTCAAACTAATGGAAAAAGGGGTTCCTTTGCCAGCTATTATTGAAATTAGTAATTCAGGAGTATGTAATAGAGAATGTTCATTCTGCCCTAGAAGTGATCCAAACTATAATCATGTTAACGAATTTTTTTCTAACAAACTTCATGACAAATTATGTGATGAGCTTGCAAATTATGATTTTAGCGGAATATTTGCTTATTGCGGATTTAACGAACCATTAATTAAAAAAGATATTTATAGAGATATACAATACGCAAGAAAAAAACTTCCCAATTCAAAAATTGAGATTGTAACTAATGGCGACGTTCTCAATAAAGACAAACTTAAAAAACTTTATGAGTCAGGTTTAACAACAATATTAATCAGTGTTTATGATGGAGGAGATGCTGAAAAAAAATTCTATGATATGTGTGAGGATATAAATTTGGCTCAAGAGGCTTATGTGATTAGAAACAGATATAAAGAGGCACAAGAAGATTTTGGATTAACATTAAGTAATAGAGCTGGTAACTTAGAAAATTCATCATATAAAGTTTACTCATTAAAAGAACCTCTAAAAAAACCATGTACTTATCCTAGTTATATGTTTTTTGTCGACTACAATGGTGATGTCCTTATGTGCTCCCACGATTGGGGTAAAAAATTAATTTTGGGAAATTTAAATAAAAATTCATTTTCTGAAATATGGAAGGGTAAAAAATCAATGTTTGCCAGAAATAAACTTAATAAATCTGACAGATGTTTTTCTCCTTGTAACAAATGTGATGTCATGGGTGATGTTGTAGGAGATGTACACGCACAATCTTGGAAAAATTAGTTTTTTTGGATGAATGTATCTAATATACAAAAAAATGTAATTCGTGAGACCAAAAAAATAGTAAAAAAAAATTATTTCTTTTCCAATTCATTATCATATTTTCCTATATTTTCAAATACACCAGGCACTTTACTTTTAAAATCTTTAAACGACAAAAAATTTATATTAGATTTTTTTTTAAATTATTCTAAATTTTTTCTGTCAATTTTTTTTTCAAAAGTAGAATTCAAAAAAAATTTTAAAAAAAAAATATGTTTTAAAAATATTTATTTTTCTTGGGGATTTAAAAATAATTTTGACAAGCGTGGCAACTTTAAAGACAAATACACGAATATAAATATTTCTAATTTTAAAAATACCTTGATATTTTTACTATATTTAGACGATGAACTTCCTAAAAAGATAAAACCAAACATAGTTTTAGTGTTCAAAAAAAAATTTTTTAAAAATTTAAATTTTTTTTATTTTTTTAATTATTTTATTAAAAATTTAGGAACAGGTTTTTTTAAAAAAATGTCCTCATTAGACTCTTTATCAGACCAAATAGTTAACTTTGTAAAAAAAAATGTTTTAATTGAAGGAACAAAAAATGTTTTTATTATATATGAAGGCCAACCCTATCAAAAAAATATTATTCATTATCTAAAAAAAAAAAATAAATTTTTAAATGTGACTGGTTATGATCATAGTGCTCCACCAGCTCTTCCATTAAATCTAATATTTGATGGGTGTTCGCCAGATAAACTTTTAATAACTGGGAAAGAACAAGGTATTTTTTATAGAAAATATTTAAACTGGCCGAGGAGAAGATTAAAAATTATTCCAAGTTTCCGTTTTAGAAAAGAAAAAAAAATATTTTTTAAAAAAAGAATTTTTTTACCCTTTGAGTTGGATAATAAGAATGTATTTCTCAAAAATTTCCAAATATTATCTGATTTGAATATAATAGGCGATATGAAAAACTTTGAAGTTAAAATTCATCCCTTAGGTTTAAAAAATAAAGAACATATTGAATTTTCTGAAAAAATAAAAAAGATTATTGAAAAAAAACAAAATTTAAAAAAAGATAAGTTCCATAATTCTACCGTATTTTTTGGCCAAACTACAGCGATCTTGGTTGCGCTTGAGCTTAATTTTAAATGTTACCATGTTTGTTCGTACCCAATTTTTGACTGTTATTCATCAGAACTTTGGAGTGCAATAAAAGTTAAGAAATTAAGTAATAATTTATTTATGTATAAATTGAGAAAAAAAAATTCTTTCCTTAAAAAAGGATTAAATATTGAAAAAATTTTTTAAAAATAAAACTGTAATTGTTACAGGTCATACTGGATTTAAAGGTTCTTGGCTTACATTAATCTTAATTCATTTAGGGGCTAAAGTTATCGGTATTTCAAATAATATTCCAACAAAACCATCTTTTTTTCAATCTTTAAAATTAAATAAAAAGATTAAAGATTTACGTGCTGATATTAGAGATTTAACAAAAGTAAAAAAAATACTTAAAAAATATCAACCAGATTATATTTTTCATCTTGCTGCCCAATCTTTAGTAAAGAGATCATTTAGGGAACCATCTAACACTTTTACTACTAATATTGTCGGAACTTTAAACATTTTAGAATCTTTACGAAGTTTGAAAAAAAAATGTGTCTCAGTGATTATAACTAGTGATAAAAGTTATAAAAATTTTGAAATACAAAGAGGCTATATTGAGGACGATATTTTAGGTGGGGAAGATCCTTATAGCGCTTCGAAAGGAAGCGCAGAGCTTGTGATACAATCTTACTGTAAATCATTCTTTAATAAAGATAAAAAAAGAATTGGAGTTGCTAGAGCTGGGAATGTAATTGGTGGAGGCGACTGGTCCAAGGATCGATTAGTTCCTGATTGTGTGAAATCATGGTCTAAAAATAAAAAAGCAATACTTAGAAATCCAAGCTCAACAAGACCTTGGCAACATGTGTTAGAAGCTGTATTTGGTTATTTAACATTATCAATAAAACTGAAAAAGAATATAAAATTACATGGTGAAGCTTTTAACTTTGGCCCCAACAATAAGATTAATAAAAATGTTTTAGAATTAGTAAAAGAGATGAAAAAAACATGGAATGCGGTATCATGGAAAATCATAAAAGCAGCAAAAGATGAAAAAGAGTCGAAATTATTAAAATTAAATTCAAACAAAGCAAAAGAAAAACTTAAATGGCAGACTACTTTAAATTTTAGAGAGACAATAAAAATGACAATAGATTGGTATAAAAATTTTTATGATAAAAAAAATGATAATTATAATTTTTCTATAAATCAAATATCAAATTATCTTCAGTTTAAAAAAAAGAGAATATGAAAGTTGTTATTTTAGCAGGAGGACTAGGTACTAGACTTTCAGAGTACACTAAGTCTATTCCTAAGCCTATGGTCAAAATAAATGGAAAACCAATTTTGATTCATATAATAAATCATTATCTTAAATATGGTTTTAACGATTTTTACATCGCGTTAGGTTACAAAGGTAATTTCATAAAGAATTATTTTAAAAAAAAAAAATTTAAATATAAATTAAATTTAATTGATACAGGTTTAAAAACTATGACTGGAGGTAGATTAAAAAGACTTAAAAAAATTATTGGAGATGGAACTTTTTTACTTACATATGGCGATGGCTTATCTAATGTAAATTTAAGTAAATTAATTCGATTTCATAATAAGAATAAAAAACTAATTACACTTACTGCAGTAAGGCCACCTGCAAGATTTGGTGCAATAAAAATTGATGGCAATAACGTGAAAACTTTTAAAGAAAAATCAAAATTGGATGAGGGTTGGATAAATGGAGGTTTTTTTGTAGTAGAGTCAAAATTTTTAAATTTTATAAAAGGAGATACAACTTTTTTAGAAAAAGATCCTCTTGAAAGCGCAAGTAGAAAAAAGCAACTCATTGCATATAAACATCACGGCTTCTGGCAATGTATGGACACCAAAAGAGATAAAGAAATTTTAGAAAAAACATTAAAAAAAAGAAATTATAAAGATTGAAAAAAAAATTACTAATTACAGGTGGAACAGGTTTTTTAGGATCAAATTTAATTAGATCTCTGGACTTTAAAAAATATGATATAACTGTACTTTCGAAAAATAAAAGTGCAAAAAAAAAATTTAATAAAAAAAACATAAAATATCTTTTTTTTGATATCAGCAAAAAAGCAGTTTTAAAAAAGATAAAAGATAACAAATTTAATTATGTTATAAATTTTGCTGGTAATATCGATCATAAAAACAAAGAACAAACATTTAAGGTTCATTACATAGGTCTTAAAAATCTAATTTCATTACTAGATAAAAATTTTTTAGAATTATTTATTCAAATTGGAACTAGTCTAGAATATGGGAACAATAAATCTCCACAAAAAGAAAAAATTATTTGTAGACCCAGTTCTTATTATGGGGAGGCTAAGTATAAATCATCGAGATATATTGAAAAAAATTTAAAAAAATATGTGATACTTCGTCTTTATCAAATTTATGGACCAAATCAGAAAAAAGATAGACTTATCCCTTTCGTAATTGATCAGTGTCTTAGAAAAAAAAAATTCAAATGTTCAAATGGCGAACAAGTGAGAGATTTTTTATATGTTGAAGATCTTAATAATTTAATAATAAAAATTTTGAAAACAAAATTTAAAAACTCTAAAATTTTTAATGTTGGAAGTGGAAAACCTAAAACTGTAAAATCATTAATTAATATGATCGTAAAAAAAACTAAAAGTGGCAAACCGATGTTCGGTGAAATTAAAATGAGAAGGGATGAAATATTAAGATTATATCCAGATATTAAAAAAATAAAAAATTTTTTTAATTGGAGGCCGAAATTTACAATTGAAGAAGGGTTAAATAAAACAATAAAATTTTATGAGACAAATTAAAAAAGAAAAAAATTTTCCTTTAGTATCAATTATAATGAATTGTCATAATGGCGAAAAATATCTTAAAGAAAGCATTAAAAGTGTCATAAATCAAAGCTATAAAAATTGGGAACTAATTTTTTGGGACAATAAGTCAACTGATAATACTTTTCGTATTTTAAAAAATTTTAATGATAATCGTATAAAATATTTTTTTTCTAATAAATACGATAAACTTTATAAAGCTAGAAATTTAGCAATTAAAAAATCAAAAGGAAAATTTATTTGTTTTTTAGACGTTGATGATCTTTGGAAAAAAAAATTTATTGCAAGTCATTTATATAAATTTCATAAAAATAAATGCGATATTGTATTTTCAAAATTCACAATTTTTAATAAAAATAAAAAATCTCAATTTTTAAACGAAAAAAATCTTTTACCCTCTGGTAAAATAACCCAAAATTTATTGAATAAATATAATATTGGAATCCTTGCTGTCATGTTAAAGAAAAATATATTTAATAAGCATAAATTTAATAAAAATTATCAAATTATAGGAGATTTTGATTTTTTTATTAAATTAAGCATCAAATATGTGTTTTGTTGTATAAACACTTCTTTATCAAAATATAGAATGCATGAAAATAATTTTACAAAAAAAAAACTTAAACATTTACATCGAAGAATTTAAACATTGGCTGAAAATTAATGAAATAAAACTTAAAAAACTTAAGTTTAATTTAGTACCATTAAAATATTATATGTTTAAATTGAATTTAAAATATTTTTTAAGAAGATAATTTCTTAAATAAGGGCGTGTAGTTCAGTGGTAGAACGCTACGTTGACATCGTAGAGGTCATAAGTTCAATTCTTATCACGCCCACCAAATGCCTATTTATCCTTGATATTTGTAATTAATATTTTGTTTACAAATTTGTTTAAAAATATTATAAGGCCTTGCCTGGTAATTATTGCGAAGGGGCCACACCCGATCCCATCCCGAACTCGGAAGTTAAGTCCTTCAGCGCCGATGGTACTTTGTCTTAAGATATGG
>MDSV01223147.1_pt1 | contig 22509 bp, 18 predicted proteins | sample 810851 | NCBI WGS metagenome assembly MDSV01 (sample SAMN05326640, study PRJNA326480) | marine metagenome | isolation source: seawater | place: Atlantic Ocean: North East | collected 2012 | reverse complement strand
TCTCCTGTTATTAATGCTTGGGGAGAACTTGTTGGAACAGCTTTTGACGGTAATTGGGAAGCTATGAGCGGAGATATTGCTTTTGAAAAGAGTGTACAAAGAACTATCTCTGTAGACATAAGATACATACTTTTTATTATTGATAAATTCGCTGGAGCAAGTCATTTAATTAATGAAATGACAATTGCTCCAAGTCGTAATGAAAAATAACCTAGCTCTAAAAGTTCTACTAATAAGCTCTTTCATTTCGTCCTTCAATATAGTTCATAAAAGCCTTACAGACAACTTTTACCCCCCCAGGGGTTGGATAGTCTCCAGTAAAATACCAGTCTCCTAGGTGTTTTGGGCAAGCTTTATGTAAATCCTCTATACCCTGGTAAATAATTTCTACATCTGATTTTATCTCTGAAGGCGTAAGTAGTTGGCTAATTTTTTTTGATATATCATTTGCTGAAAACGACTCATAAATCTCTTTAACAAAATTCTTCATTTTTTCCTTGGGCAAGTTTTCTTGTTCTTTACATTTGTTATAAACATCCTGAAGGATGTGTTCTTTTTTCTGATCCTTTAATAAAGAAACCGCTGCTTGAAAAGCAATAAAGTCTCCCATTTTTGCCATATCAATTCCATAGCAATCAGGATATCTAATTTGTGGTGCTGAAGATACTATTATTATCTTTTTAGGATTTAGCCTGTCTAAAATACTTATAATAGATTTTTTTAATGTAGTGCCTCGCACAATACTATCATCAATTATAACTAAGTTGTCTGTTTTCTTTACGGTACCATACGTTATATCATAAATATGAGCAACCAAATCATCTCTTGTGTCGTCTGAGGTAATAAATGTTCTTAATTTTGCGTCTTTAATGGCTATTTTTTCGGCTCTAGGAGATATTTTCATGATCTCACTAATATCTTTATCAGACGGTTTTTCACCTAAAGCTTTTATCTTTTTTACTTTAATTTGATTTAAGTGGTCTTGACAGCCTTTTAAAAGGCCAAAATACGAAACTTCAGCAGTATTTGGGATATAAGAAAACACTGTGTTCTTTAAGTCATTATTAATTGCGCTTAATACTTTTGGGAAAACCATTTTTCCTAGATTTAACCTTTCATTATAAATAGACTCATCATTTCCTCTGGAAAAATAAATTCTTTCAAAAGAGCATGCTTTTTCTTCTAGTGGTTTTCTAATTTGTTTATGATAAACTTTTCCGTCTTTTTGTATGATTAACGCCGACCCTCTTTGTATTTCGTTAATATGCGCACTTGACACATTAAAAGATGTCTGTATAACAGGTCTTTCAGAAGCAACTACAACAATCTCTTCATCATGATAATAATAGGCTGGCCTAATCCCATTTGGGTCTCTAAGAGCAAATGCATCTCCATGTCCCAAAAGTCCACACATAACATATCCGCCATCCCAATGTTTTGCAGAATTAATTAAGATTTTCTCTATATCTAATTCTTTTATAATTTTATCTGTTATCTCTTTTTTAGAACTCTTTGTTTTGTGTTTATTGTAGATCTCATCATTTGCATCGTCTAAAAAATGACCTATCTTCTCCAAAATTGTTACAGTATCAGCTTTTTGTTTTGGGTGTTGTCCTAAATCTAGTAATTGTTGAAAAAGCTCATCTACATTGGTCATGTTAAAATTACCTGCTAATACAAGATTTCTTGTTTTCCAGTTATTTTGTCTTAAAAAAGGGTGACATTGTTCAATTGTGTTTCTACCATAAGTTCCATATCGCAAATGTCCTAAAAATAATTCTCCACTAAAGGGAAGGTTATTCTTCATCCAGCTACTATTACTTAATTGTTTTTGATTAAGTTTTTCAAAATGTTTGTGAATTTGTGAAAAAACATCCTGAATAGGGTTTACAGCTACAGACCTCGTTCTGCTTATGTATCTTTTCCCTGCCGGTGTATCTAACTTTACATTAGCAAGACCAGCTCCATCTTGACCTCTATTGTGCTGTTTTTCCATAAGTAAATACATTTTATTTAGTCCATAAAATGGTGTCCCGTATTTCTTATAGTAAAAATCTAACGGCTTTAGAAGTCGCAACATAGCTACTCCACATTCATGTTTTATTAATTCACTCATTTAATTTAAGTTATACCGCAAAAATAGTCTTTATTGATAAATCATTTTGTTTAATTGATAAATTCCAGGATTTGAATAAATTTTATTATTAATTACTATAGTTGGTATGATTCTTTTCCCCTTATTAATTTTTTCTACAAAAGCTATTGCTTTAGGGTCATCTGTAATAATTATATATTCGAAATTTATTTTCTTAGAATTAAAAAAATTCTTAACTATAATACAGTCAGAACACCAGTCCGCTCCATAAACTTTAATATCCATAGTCATCTGTTTTAAACACATATCTTTTTTCATTTTGAATAATAGTACACTGCTTACAATGAGAAATATATGTAAATACAAAATCTTGATTTATATCAAAACTTGTGTCATCAACAAAAAAAATGCGAGAACATTCTAGTTTTCCTTTTTCTGAATATCTTTTGATTCTATAGTTAGCCTCTGCTTTTGAGATATAAAACCACGAGCTCGCGCCCACCCCTGTTAAAAGTTGAGACGACAGCTCTATATTTTTTGGCCTTTTATTCATATGATTCGATGCTACTAAAATATGCTTTTAAAAAATTTTTTCTGATTTTTTTAACTTTATTTTTTAAAACAATATAGTAGTTGTTGTTTCCAATAGCAATATTTCGTTTTGGAGATGGAGAAACACAAAAAGGAAATTTAAATCGTATGCGCTGCAAAAAAGAAACTCCTGATATTCTTGTTGTTTTTGCAACAAATCTAGAACAATTTGTGCCATTTAAAACAAAAGGACCATAAGGAATCAGTCCTTTTTGCTGCATAATTTTGGCATAATTAAAAGCCCTTTTAAAATTAATATTGTTAACCAAAGATGCATAAGTAGCCCCTTCTCCATGGTGTTCTATATTGGCGGATATATCAAGTAATATGTTTTCAATATTCTTTATTTTATTGTTGTCAATTTCTGCCTTCTCTTTTATAGATATGTCAGGGTCTGTTTCCATATCTCTAACTCTTCCAAATCCGAATGGTGTGTGATAGCGGCCAAAATCAAAATAATGTATGTTCTTTGTTTTTGAGTTGACTAAAGCCAGGGCTGAATGCCCAACTCTATACTTTCCTTCCTTATTTAAAAATGGATTCCACCATTTATCATACCAGGACCCTGAAGCGGTAACAAACCCTTCAGGCCACGCGAGAATAATAATAAAGTCATTGTTCATTATAATAGCACTAGTTGTTTGTCTCTGTTTTTTTAAGCTCCCCTATATTATCTGAAACAAAAGACTCTAAAATATCAAAAAAATCTTTAATGTCTTTTTTAGACACCTGATTGTTGATTGTTACTAGCCTCAAAAAAGTGTCATCATTAAAGCTGCCAAAACCTATCATTAATTTGTTATTCTCATAAAGTTTTGTGCACAAATCTTTAGGGTCAATATCTTTATAATTAAAGCATACTGATAAAGAATCATCAAAACTATATAATTGATAGTTTGTGTTATTAATAACATATTTGCGTGCAAAATCAGCTAATTCAAACTGGCGGTCAACAATTTTTTCTATTCCTTTTGTCCCAATTGCTTTCCACATTGTCCAAAATTTTAAAGCATTATTTCTTCTGCCGCATTCAAACGATGTTTGTCCTAAATTAAACTCTTCATTATGCGTTTGATACAAATATGTGGCTTTATTGCTAAATGAATTATATAAGTTCTTTTTGTTTTTTACAACTAAGACCGATGTGCTTAAAGGGGCGCCTAATGTTTTATGCGCATTAAAGCAAAAAGAATCTGATTTTGAAACTCCCTCAATTAAATCCTTGTGTCTATTAGAAAAAATAACAGCTCCTCCAAAAGCCCCATCTACATGTAGCCATACATTATGCTCTTTACATATATCAGACAATTCTTTAATTTTATCAAAAGCACACATAACCGTAGTCCCTGCTGTAGCATTCAAATAAAAAGGATAATAGCCTAAATCTATATCTTTTTTTAATTGTCTTTCTAATTCTTTTGCGATAATTTCTCCCTTGTTGTTTGTATCTATATAGCGAATATTATCTTTCCCTATACCTGAAAAAGAAATGTTTTTCTCTAGTGAATAATGCGCATTTTTAGATCCATATGCTATTAGCTTTTGATTAATCCCCTTATCCTTTATAGATGTGTCCTTTTTATCTCTGGCCATAATCAATGACATAAAGTTGCTCATTGATCCCCCGGTTGGAAAGGTGCCCCCTGACTTATTACCATAACCTATGATTTCGCAAACTTTATTTATTATCTCTTTTTCAACTCCAACTTGTGCTCCAGCAATTTTATACGTAGCCATAGAGTTATTTAAAAAAACTGCCAACAAGTCTCCTAAAACCGCCTTACTTTGTCTGCCCCCAAAAAGCTGATTAAAAAACAGCTTTGACGATGATTTTGGAGTATTAAGTATAAGGTTTTTTAAATGATTTTTATAGTCAGGTAGAATCATCGGCTCTTCTTGCAAGCTGAAATCTAATTTTTCATATAACTCTGTAGTTGAAACTATATTAGAAACTGGATTTTTTTGCTCATCTTTTAGAAATACATCTATAAGCTCATTAAATAAAATTAAGTCTTCCTTTATATTGCTCTCCATTCCCTGTTTTCCTTTACTTATTATATACAAAATTAGAAAAATACTTTTTTAAAAGCTTTTTCAATAGTTTTATTTAACCTCTTTCTGTTTTAGCTAGTATATAATAATTATACATAAAAAATAATAATTTCTTACCTTTGTGGCATGTATAGGCTCATAATATCTTTCTTTTGTTTTTTATTTGCTTTTTCAATAATAAGCGGGCAGGTTGTAATTAATGAATATTCTGCCGCAAATTATGATACTTACACAGATAATTATGGTGAATATGAAGACTGGGTTGAACTATACAACCCTACAACTAATGATATTGATTTATCTGGATGGGCTCTCTCTGATAAAATAAACAATCCCTTAAAATGGGTTTTTCCATCATCATTCAATATTCCTGCTGGGGGATTAGCTGTTGTTTATTGCTCTGGAAGAGATGAAATTGTTGGGGGTAATGCTCATTCAAATTTTAAAATCACACAAACAAAAGGAAATGAAGTGATTATGCTTTCTGATGCATCTGGAATTTTACAAGATTCTATTAGAGTATTTCCAAATCAAAAATCTCATACTAGAGGGCGGCAAACAGATGGGGCGATAATCTGGAGCGTTTTTACAACAGGCACACCAAATGCCACAAATATTGGGGCAATGCAAGAATATGCAACAACACCTGTTTTTTCTCAAGCAGGAGGGTATAACTCTACCCCTCTTAATCTTACTTTAAGCTCTCCTGACCCAAATATTACAATATATTATACAACAAATGGAGACCCTCCTAGCAACATCTCAACAGTATACACAGGCCCTGTAAACATTACAGCAACCACGGTTATTAAAGCAGTAGCTTATAGCTCTAATTCGAATATTCCTCCGAGTTTTATTGATTATCACACCTTTTTTGTTAATGATACTCATACTATTCCGATTCTTTCAATATCTGGAGATAATGGTCAAGGAGGTCTGCTTGATTTATTAGACGGAGGCTGGGGTAGCACAGGTTTAGAGCCTGAAGGGACAATAGAGTGGTTTGATAAAAATGGGATGTTACTCGACAAAGGGACTGGAGAATTTAATAAGCATGGTAATGACTCTTGGGCGTATGACCAGAGAGGGTTTGACTATATTATGAGAGATCAATTTGGATATAACTATGCCTTACAAGACAAAGTATTTACAACTAAAGATAGAGATAAGTTTCAAAGAGTTATTGTAAAGGCTGCGGCAAATGATAATTATCCATTTGCTTTTGGAGGGTCTGGGGCTCATATTAGAGATGCTTATGTGCATCATCTTTCACAAATTGGAGACTTGCGACTAGATGAAAGGTCTACCTCTTCCTGTATTCTCTATTTAGATGGTAATTATTGGGGAGTTTATGAAATGAGAGAAAAAGTAGATGATCATGATTTTACAGATTACTATTATGATCAAGACAAAAATAATTTACAATACTTGAAAACCTGGGGTAATACTTGGACTGAGTATGGCGCTCCTAATGCGCAGCCAGATTGGAATAATTTTGTAAATTTTGTAACTACAAACCCAATGTCTAATCAAGCAAATTATAATCAAGCTAAAAGCCAATATAATACGGGAAGTTTAATTGACTATTTTCTTTTAAATGCATATGTGGTTTGTCAAGACTGGTTAAATTGGAATACGGCTTGGTGGAGAGGCATGGATCCTAATGGGGATAAAAAGAAGTGGAGATACACCCTTTGGGATATGGATAACACATTTGATCACGGAACAAACTACACTGGAATACCTAGTTCTGATCCTGATGCAGAGCCTTGCGACCCTAGCACTTTAGGAAATACTGGAGGGCAAGGACATGTGCCTATTTGGAATGAAATGCTAACTAATCAAGAGTTTCATGATGATTATATTAATCGCTGGCAAGATTTATCAAACGGCCCTCTTTCGTGTGACTTTATGATCCACATTCTAGATAGTATGGTAGCGGTTATTGAGCCTGAAATGCCAAGACAGATTGCAACTTGGGGGGGGACGTATTCTGCTTGGCAGAATAATGTTACAGATCTAAGAAATTTTATCTTAGCAAGATGTGACAGTATGAATGCTGGATTTGTTGATTGTGATACTGCGATAACTGGCATCTATGATATAACTGTTGAAATTATTGGCATTGGAGAAATAGAAATGAGCAATAATAACCTTATTAATGATTTAAACACTCCTTTTAGTGATCAAAGATTTGGCGGAATCGCGCTCCCTTTTGAAGTTAAAAGTGGTCCTTTCGATCGCTGGGAAGTTATTTCATCAAATACTTATGTATATGATCCTTATGTTGACACCCTAGTTCTTGACCTTCAGGGAGATGCTCTTGTTAGAGCATATTTTGTTCCGCCTATTCCAACAAGAGATATTGTATATAATATTAATCCCCCTGGAACTAATACAACTATTGATATTGATGGGGTTAATGTTGCTGCTTTCCCAACATCTATAAATTATGTTATCGGAGATACTGTTTCTTTAGTTCCCAACATTGATCCCCTGTACGGCTTTAGTTATTGGTCTTCTGATAGTGTCACTCTAATGCCTGGCCCAAATAATCCTACAGATTCTTTTTATGCTACAAATCATGACAACATAACGCTACACCTATATCTCCTCCCAGTTGTCAATGCTTTTATATCTGGAAATGATACTATTTGTAATAATGATAAAAATAAAGGGAAGGTAAGAGTATCTTTTAGTGGAACGCCTCCATATACTTTTATGTACTCTATTAATGGAGAGGTTCAGCCTCCAATTACAACATCTGTCAATCCATATGTTATTGAAAGCAAACAAGCTGGCTTCTATGCATTAAATTCTTTTTCTGATGTTAGTGAGCCAGGAGGTATAAGCGGTCAGGGGATAATAACTGTACTAGAGTCTCCTAATGCTAACTTTGAGGCGCAACCAGATACTATGTCTGTTTTGTACACAACAACGCAATTTGTTGATCAGTCGACAGAAAATATAATAAATTGGCAATGGGATTTTGGGGACAATACAAGTTACTCGTTTGAACAAAACCCTTTTCACGCTTATGCAGATTCTATTGCGATATATCAGGTTAATTTAATTGTGATTAATAGCTTAGGATGTGCAGATACAACATCTACAGAGGTCTTTATAACTGATGATTATTGGATATATGTTCCTAATTCGTTTACACCAGACTTAGACGGAATAAATGACAAATTCTGTATATCATATCACGGAATACGAGAAGAAACATTTGTATTTAATATATATAATAAGTCTAGTGAGCTTATTTATTCTACAAATAATATAGAAGATTTAAATTGCATAAATGGATGGGATGGAAAACACCAGTCAACAGGCAAGGACGTCCCAATGGGTGTATATATATATAATATCTTCTATCAAGATTTTGAAGGCTGGAAGCATCAAGATATTTCTAACATTACTCTTATTAGATAATTAAATAAGCCCGTGCTTTGATTTAACTCATTTACTGTTGACTTTTTAAATTCAAGGCTTATCTTTGCGAGATTATTTACCGTTTCCTAAAAATGAATAAGTTTAAAGAATATAATAAGTTAGATTTAGCAAAAATCCACAAGGATATATTAAACAAATGGATTGGCTCTGATCTGTTCAATCAAAGTATTAAAAATAGAGAAGGTTGTGATGCCTTTACTTTTTATGAAGGGCCTCCTTCCGCTAATGGCAAGCCAGGCATTCATCATGTTATTGCAAGAACAATTAAAGATATTTTTTGTCGATATAAAACTTTACAAGGGTTTAAGGTTGAGCGTAAAGCAGGGTGGGATACACATGGCCTTCCAGTTGAATTGGGGGTTGAAAAAAAGTTAAATATTACAAAAGAAGATATTGGATCAACTATTTCAATTAAAGACTACAACAAGGCTTGTCAAAAAAATGTGATGAAATATACGGATGCATGGGAGGATATTACAAAAAAAATGGGTTATTGGGTAGATATGAAAAACCCATACATAACGTATGACAATAAATATATAGAAAGTGTTTGGTGGCTACTATCAGAAATGTATAAAAAAAACCTGCTCTATAAAGGGCACACTATTCAGCCATTTTCTCCAAAAGCAGGAACGGGGTTAAGTACTCATGAACTAAATCAGCCTGGATGTTACCGAAGCGTAAAAGATGTTTCTGTCGTTGCGCAGTTTAAAGTTCTCAAGGACATAAACTCTAATTTTTTATTTCAAAAAACAAATCATGATATTTATTTTTTAGCATGGACAACAACTCCGTGGACTCTCCCATCTAACACGGCTCTTGGTGTGGGCAAAAAAATTCATTATGTCTTAGTTGACACAATAAACCAATACACTGGTAAAAAAATCACAGTAATTCTAGCAAAAGAGTTGTTTGGTAAATATTTTTCACAAGAAAATATAAATTTAGATTTTACAAAATACACAATTGGAGACAAAAACATTCCGTTTAAAATTATATCTGAATTCAAAGGTCTTGATTTAGCAAATATAAAATATGAGCAGCTGCTAAAATATGCTTCTCCTTCAGAGGGGGATGCTTTTAAAGTTATTTTAGCAGATTTTGTTACAACTGAGGATGGTACCGGCATTGTCCATTTAGCCCCAAGTTTTGGTTCTGACGATAGTATTGTCGCTAAACAAAACAACATCGGATCTCTTACATTAGTCGATAAACAAGGGCGGTTTACAAAAGAAGTCTATGATTTTGCCGGAATATATGTAAAAGAAGAGTATTATGAAAACGATGAGGAAAAACCAAAGCTTTCTGCTGATGTGCAAATTGTAATTAAGCTAAAAAAAGAAAACTTATGTTTTAGAGCAGAAAAATATGACCACTCTTACCCTCATTGTTGGAGAACAGATAAGCCTATTCTGTATTACCCAATGGACAGCTGGTTTATTAAAACAACGGAGTTCAAAAACAAAATGATAAAATTAAATGAGTCTATTAATTGGAAGCCAGAATCAACAGGAAAAGGGCGTTTTGGAAATTGGCTTGAAAATTTAGTTGACTGGAATTTATCACGCTCTAGATTTTGGGGTATTCCTATTCCTATTTGGAAAACAGAAGACGGAGAAGAAGAAATATGTGTTGGCTCCATTGAAGAACTTAAATCTGAAATTAATAAGTCTATTAAGGCTGGGATAATGCAAAAAAACCCACTTGAGAAATTTATTACATCCGATTTTTCAGAAAAAAATTATACGCTTTTTGATCTTCACCGCCCATATATAGATAATGTGTTTCTTGTATCAAAAAGCGGGAAAAAAATGAAAAGAGAAGAGGATTTAATTGATGTTTGGTTTGATTCTGGTGCTATGCCGTATGCTCAACTACACTATCCTTTTGAAAACAAACAACTATTTAAACAACAATTTCCCGCAGATTTTATTGCAGAGGGCGTTGATCAAACAAGAGGTTGGTTTTTCACACTACACGCAATTTCAGTAATGCTTTTTAATTCAATAGCATATAAAAATGTTATCTCAAATGGCCTAGTTTTAGATAAAGAAGGAAACAAAATGTCTAAACGTTTAAACAATGCTGTTGATCCTTTCACTATATTAGAAAAACATGGGGCAGACGCAACTAGATGGTATATGATTACAAATGCTCAACCTTGGGATAATCTAAAATTTGATGAAGAGGGCATTAGCGAGGTAAAAAGAAAATTCTTTGGCACATTATATAATACTTATGCATTTTTTGCACTATATGCAAACATTGATCAGTTTTCATATAAGGAAAAAGCCATTGACTTAAATAAACGCAGTGAGCTAGATATATGGATTATCTCTGAATTAAATAGTTTAATAAAAAATGTAACGAAAAGTCTTGAAGATTATGAGCCAACTCGTGCTGCTCGATTAATTCAAAATTTTGTAATAAATAGATTAAGCAACTGGTATGTCAGATTAAGTAGAAGAAGGTTTTGGAAGGGGGAATATAATACAGATAAGATCTGTGCTTACCAAACATTATATGAATGTTTAGAAAAAATTGCAATCATTGCTTCTCCTGTGGCTCCATTTTTTATGGATAATTTGTTTTGTGATTTAAGTTCCGTGGTTAATAAAAATAACAAGATTTCTGTTCATTTAGCTGACTTCCCTAAGAGTAAAGAGAATCTAATTAACACCGATCTTGAAGAAAAAATGCAGCTAGCTCAAACGATATCAAACTTAAGCCTTTCTCTAAGGAAAAAAGAGCAAATAAGGGTGCGGCAACCCTTACAAAAAATACTTATTCCTGTATTAAATTCTAAAATGAAAGAACGAATTGAATCGGTAAAAAATATTATTCTTAGTGAAATTAATGTTAAAGAAATAGAATATTTAACAGCAGAATCAAATGTTTTAACAAAAAAAATTAAGCCTAATTTTAAAATATTAGGTCCTAAATTTGGAAAAGACATACAAAAAATAACAAAAATCCTTGCTAAACTAAACAATATAGAAATTAATAAATTCGAGCAGGAGGGAGTTATTCATCTAGAAAACAATGTGAAAATTAAAATATCTGAAGTGGAAATTATAACTTCAGATGTTCCCGGCTATATTGTGAGCGGTAACGAACATGTTTCAGTAGCCTTAGACGTTACGCTATCGAAGCAGCTAAAAGAAGAGGGTTTAGCCCGAGAGTTTGTTAATAGAATTCAAACATTAAGAAAAGAAAATAAATTAGAAGTTATGGATAAAATCTGTCTGGAAATTATGAAAAATGAAGAGGTTGAGCGGTCTATTAATAATAATTTAACTTATATTTGTGATGAAATCTTAGCAGATAAATTAACTTTTGTTAATGATAAGGATTTGGATTTTACAAAAATTAACCTTATTGATTCTATTTCAGCTAGTGTTAGAATTAAAAAATGTTAAATTATGTCAGAAAAAACAAAATATACCGCAAGTGAGCTAAAAGAATTTGAAAAAATTATTCTAGAAAAAATTAAGAGAGCAAAAGAAGATTTAGAAATTTTACGTGCTGCCACGGCAAATGATTCTGATAACGGAACAGAAGACACATCCCCAACCTTTAAGGCTTTTGAAGAAGGCTCTACTACCCTCTCAAAAGAAGAAAATATTAAGCTTGCGGAAAGGCAAGCAAAATTTATTCGTAACCTAAATAATGCGTTGATTCGTATTGAAAACAAAACCTATGGCGTTTGTAGGGTAACTGGCAAATTGATTTCTAAAGAAAGATTAAAACTGGTTCCACATGCAACATTAAGTATAGAGGCAAAAAAAGCGCAATAACTAAGTTTTGAAAAAAATATTTATTACAGCATTTCTTCTTTTATTAGTTGATCAGGCACTAAAAATTTGGGTAAAAACCAGTATGGAACTTTGGGATAAATTTCCTGTAATAGAAAGTTCATTTTTAAAATTTAATATTTGGTTTGTAGAAAATCCTGGAATGGCTTTTGGGTGGGACATTATGCCTAAAGGCATGTTAACTATTTTAAGAATAATTATTGTCTTAATTGGCATAAGTTATATTAATTTTTTAAGTAAGAAAAAACTGCCTAATGGCTGCTTAGCCTCATTAGGGTTGGTTATAGGTGGGGCTATAGGCAATATTATTGACAGTGTATTTTATGGTGTGTGTTTTAATCATAGTTATAAAAATATTGCAACATTCTTGCCTGAATCTGGGGGTTATGCTAATTGGTTTCAAGGCGAGGTTGTCGATATGTTCTCTTTCCACTTTTTTACAATTGATTTGCCTGATTGGTTAGCAATACCTATACCTTTTTCACAAGAAACAATACTTTCTGTTTTAGAGGGTTATGATGGGTTATTTACTTTTTTTGCGCCTATATTTAACCTTGCAGATTCAGGCATATCGGTAGGTGTTATGTTGTTGGTGATATTTTATAGAAAAAACTTTTAGCTCTATTTTTTCTTGTACTGCATATCTCCATAAATGGTTCCCTGCATGCTTTTTCCTTGAGGAGTTTTTTTAAAATAATGTGTTTTAATGCACTTCATAATAGAAACTATTTTAAACATTACTATACTTGTAATTGATATGTTTACTGGGCCCCACCTAAAGGGGAAATCATATCCATATTTCTTCATAAAAGGCCCAAAAACATAAACAGCTCTTTTCTTGATTTCTTCCGTATAGTATTCTTCTAGATTTTGTTTTTTTTCAGGAGTCTTATTCGCTATAGGTAGCGGCCTTGGATTTTTTATCCCACAAGACTCTAAAGCAAGGAGGTATTCATTCTCAATATTTTCATACCTAATAATATAATCACAATACTCTTTTGTTAAGCTTATTAAATTGTCATATGGTGTGTTGTAGTATTTTAAAAAAAACTCTTGAAAGCTAGCATTTTTATCATTTATAAATTTAAATTTTTCTCTTTGTAATTTTGTTATATGTCCACCGTTCTCTTTAAACAACTTATTATTAGTGAAATTCCCATTGCTGTTTTTTCTCATCTTCTCATAAATAGTAACAACCACATCCATTGGATTTCTTAAAACAGCAAAAACAAAATATTTTTTTTCTTTATTTGATGCTTTCTTTAGAAACTCATGGTATAATGAATGTTTTTGCAAAAAAGGTATTCCCCCATATTGTAAGTTTAACTCCTTAGAAATAGCTGAAGAGGCAGAAAAAGGAAGGCCAATAAAAAGAAACCTATATTTATGACTAATTATCATAATAATTTTTTAACTAATAAATGTTCTGCTATTTGAATTGCATTAGTTGCCGCGCCTTTTCTTAAATTGTCTGCAACAATCCACATATTAATAGTATTTGGTAATGTAAAGTCTTTTCGTATACGGCCAACAAAAACCGCATCTTTTCCTTGAGCAAAAATTGGCATAGGGTACTTATTATTTAGCGGGTCATCTATAATCTGCACTCCATCTGTTTTTTCTAATATCGAATAAATCTCCTTTATTGTAATATCTTTTGAAAAAGTAACATTTACGCTTTCTGAATGTCCTCCAATAATAGGTAGTCTTACAGCTGTTGCTGAAAGGCTAATATTTTGATCTAATATTTTTTTTGTTTCCAGGGTAAGTTTCATTTCCTCTTTAGTATATCCGTTTTCTTGAAATATATCACAATGTGGAATTGCGTTTTGATGAATAACATATGGATATGCGTTTTCTCCTGTTATGTTGTTTTGCTCATTCTTTAATTGGCGAATCGCTTTAGCTCCTGATCCTGTTACAGATTGATAAGTTGAAACAACTACTCTTTGTATGTTAAATTTTTCATGTAGGGGGGCAAGGGGCATTAATAATTGTATTGTTGAACAGTTGGGGTTTGCAATTATCATGTCTTTGTCTTCTATCTGGTCTCCATTAATTTCTGGAATAATTAATTTATGTTTAGAGCACATTCTCCAATAAGAAGAATTGTCTATAACTTTCGTCCCTTGTTCTGCTAATTTAGGCGCCCAAATTTTAGAGATCTCTGCTCCTGCTGAAAATAATGCCAAATCTGTTTTTTTGCTTAACAGTTCCTCTAATGATATAATGACATGCTGTTTGTTTAAATAATTAATTTTATTGCCCACAGATTCTCCTGAAGCAACAGCAATAAGCTCATTAACAGGAAAATTTCTTTCCTTTAAAACTTCTAATATAACCTTTCCTACTGTGCCTGTAATTCCAACTATTGCTAATTTCATTTCTACTTTTTAGATATCAAAAATACTATATTTACACTCTATTCTATTATTGTTAGATATTTTTATACGCAAAAAAATTATTCATATCACTAAACATATTAATTTTTTACTAAGCAGTTTGCCCAAGGGGCCTGGAGTCTATATGTATTATGATAAAAAAAATACTTTATTATATATAGGAAAAGCCAAAAACTTAAAAAAAAGGGTTACGTCTTACTTCAAGAATAATAAGCAAAATAAAAAAATCACACTGCTGGTTGGCAAGGTTTATGATATAAAATACCTCTTAGTTGAAACGGAGTCAGATGCATTATTGCTTGAAAATAATCTAATAAAAAAGCAGCAACCTAGGTATAATGTTTTATTAAAAGATGATAAAACATATCCATGGATCTGTATTAGTAAAGAAAAAATACCAAGAATTTTTCAAGCAAGAAACATAAAAAATATTAAGGGAGAGTTTTATGGCCCATATGTTTCAGTTCAAATTGTAAAATTACTTTTAAATATTTTTTCTAATTTTTTCTATAATAGTGGGTGGACCCCTTTTTCTTATCTAAAAAGATCTATTGAGTCAGAAAAGGAATTAAAAAAATATCTTGCTATTATAAAAAAAATTAAATATATATTAAAAGGAAACATGAAGTCATTAATTGACGAGTTAACTAAAGAAATGTTGTTGAATTCTAAAAAATTAGAATTTGAAAAGGCACAAAAATTAAAAGAACAAATTTTGTTGTTAAAAAAATACCAGGCAAAATCTACTGTTGTCAGTTCAAAGATTCATAACATTGATGTAATAACTATTGTTTCTTATAATAACATTTCTTTTGTAAATTATCTCCGAGTATATGAGGGGGCGGTAATTCAGTCATATAATTTAGAAATCAAAAAACAATTAAATGAGCCTGAAGAGGAGCTGCTAGAAATAGCCTTAATTGAGCTAAGAGAAAAACTGAATAGCTCTTCAAAAACTATCTATTGTTCAATGCCTATAAAGTCTAATTGGTCTAAATTAAAAGTCATTGTGCCTAAAATAGGTGAAAAAAAACAACTCCTAGAATTAAGTTTAAAAAATGCAAAATATCAGCGTTTAGAATACAGAAAAAAATTACAAGTAAAAGAAAAAGCTAAAAACTTCTCAAGTATTTTAGAGCAATTAAAAAAAGACTTAAATCTTAAGGTCATACCTAAATATATAGAATGTTTTGACAATTCAAATATACAAGGAAGCAGCCCTGTTGCCAGTTGTGTGGTTTTTAAAAATGGTAAGCCAAAAAAATCAGACTATCGAATTTTTAATATAAAAACTGTTGCTGGCCCAAATGATTTTGCAAGCATGGAAGAGGTTGTTTATAGACGATATTCCCGTTTAATAAATGAAGAAAAACAGTTGCCTGATTTAGTAGTGGTAGATGGCGGGAGAGGGCAAGTAACTTCAGCAAAAAAAAGTTTAGTAAAGCTAAATATTAATAACACGATTGCCTTAGTAGGTATCGCAAAAAAATTAGAGGAAATATATCTTTCTGAAGAAAAAGTGCCTCTATTTCTAGATAAAAGATCACAAAGTTTGCGACTTATTCAAAGGTTAAGAGATGAGGCGCATCGATTTGGTCTAAAGCATCATAAGCAAAAAAGAATAAAATCTAATTTACATTGTTCCCTTGAAGAGGTAAGTGGTATTGGACCAAAAACAATAAACTTATTATTACAAAAATTTGGGTCTGTGAAAAACGCTTTATCTGTAGAGCAAAGAGAGTTAGAAAAAGTAATTGGCAAGAAAAAGACTAAACTAATCTTAACTAGTTTTTCCTGAGTAAGAAAGAATTCCTCCTTCTAAATTAATGACTTTTTTGAAGTTCATTGCTTTTAATTGTTGTTGAACTTGATACGAACGAACTCCTGAGCGGCACTGCAAAATAATATATTCTTTTTTATGTTTTTCTAATTTTTCTGCCTTATGTAAAAATACGGATGTCGGAATTAAGTAATCTACACCGACAATGTGTTTTTGATCATACTCTTCTTGCTCTCTCACATCTACTAATATAAAGTGTGTCTTTTTCTCTCTTCTATCTTGTAATAGCTTTTCTAATTCTACTCCATTTATTTTATTCTTCTCTTTCATGCAAACCAATATATAACTCTAATCTGTTCTTTCTTCTTTCATTTGTGGAAAAAATAACACGTCTTGTATTGAATCACTATTTGTCATAATCATAGCTAGCCTGTCTATCCCTATACCTAATCCTGCTGTAGGGGGCATACCATACTCAAGCGCTTTTAAAAAATCCTCGTCTAACACCATAGCTTCTTTATCTCCTCTTTTACTTAATTCAACCTGTTTTTCTAATCTTTCTCGCTGATCAACAGGGTCGTTTAATTCAGAAAATGCATTGCAAATTTCTTTACCATTACAAACGGCTTCAAATCTCTCTACAAGTCCAGCGTGATTTCGGTGTTTTTTAGCTAATGGCGACATTTCAATAGGATAATCTATGATAAATGTCGGTTGAATAAGTTTTGCTTCACACATTTTTCCAAATATTTCATCAATTAGCTTACCTCTCCCCATACTTTTGTCAATTTTTATGCCAAAGTCTTTCGCCTGTTTAATTAGTTCTTTTTCATCCATTTTAGAAACATCAACTCCTGTGAAATTAATAATAGCATCATACATTGTATATCTTTTCCACGGCCTTTTAAAATCAATTAAATTGTCTCCAACCTTAACCTTGGTGCTTCCATGAAGATCAAGCGCTATTTTTTCTACCATTTCTTCAACTAAATCCATCATCCACTCATAATCTTTATACGCAACGTACAATTCCATTTGTGTAAATTCTGGGTTATGAAACCTACTCATTCCTTCATTTCTAAAATCTTTTGAAAACTCATAAACCCCATCAAACCCCCCCACTACTAATCTTTTTAAATACAATTCATTTGCTATTCTAAGATATAGTTCCATGTCTAAGGTGTTGTGATGTGTTTTAAAAGGCCTAGCAGCCGCCCCACCATAAAGTGGTTGCAAAACTGGAGTTTCTACTTCTAAATAGCCTTTTGCATTTAAATATGATCGCATAGAATTAGTCAACTGCGTTCTTTTAATAAATGTTTGTTTTACCTCTGGATTAACAACTAAATCTACATATCTCTGCCTATATCTTTTCTCTGGATCTGTAAAGGAATCATAAATCTTTCCTTCCGAATCTGTTTTAGGAAGCGGAAATGGCCTTAATGATTTAGCAAGTAGCGTGATTTCTTTAACTTTAATTGATATCTCCCCTACTTTTGTAGTAAATACCGTTCCCCTAACTCCTATAATGTCTCCTATATCTAATAGCTTTTTAAATACCGTATTATATAATGTTTTGTCCTCTTCACTACAAACCTCATCTCTATTAATATATATTTGTATTCTTCCTTCATTATCCTGAATTTCTGCAAAAGAAGCCTTGCCCATAATTCTTCTGGTCATTAATCGCCCAGCAATAACAACCTCTAAAGGGTCCCCCTCTTTATACTCTTCTAAAATTTTCTTTGAATTAGTATTGACTGCGAACAACTGTGATGGATATGGATTAATCCCTAGTTTTCTTAATTGTTTTAAAGATTCTCTTCTTATATTTTCTTGTTCTGAAAAATCTCTTTCCATGCTATTAATTTTTTACAAATATAAAAATTCTATTATCCTATTATTTCGTATTTTAGACTTCTTTTAAACGGTTATTTAAAACACTAATTATGCAAATGAAAGATTATATTGATGGCTTTACAAATCATCTAAAAGATGCTGTTCAAATTGGAAGCTCTTCTGCTTTAAAAAAGAATAATACGCAATTCAAAAATATCTTACTTTGTGGCTTAGGAGGGTCTGGAATTGGGGGGACTATTGTTAATGACCTTGTTTCTAAAAGTTCTTCTATACCTATTATAACAAACAAAGATTATTCTATCCCTAATTTTGTTGATGAAAAAACTCTTGCAATTGTATCTTCCTATTCAGGCAATACAGAAGAAACATTGTCTGCCCTAAAAAAATGCTCTGCTAAAGGCGCTGAAATTTTCATAATAACTTCTGGTGGAGAATTAAAAAAAATAGCAAAAAAAAATAATTATAATCATATTCTAATTCCAAAAGGGCATCCTCCAAGAGCAATGTTTGGGTACTCATTTACTCAGCTTTTTTATGCCTTATATCACTATAATATAATCAGTTCTAATTTTAAATCTGAACTTAAAAACGCCATTTTATTACTAGATGTTGAAAAAGAAAACATTCAAAAAAAATCAAAAGAGGTTGCAAAAAAATTATTTGGAAAAACCCCCGTAATATATGTTGCAAAAGGTTTTGAGGGTGTTGCTGTTCGATTTAGACAGCAAATAAATGAAAATGCAAAAATGCTTTGTTGGCACCATGTAATTCCTGAAATGAATCACAATGAATTATTAGGTTGGAGAATTAATGTGTCTAACCTGTGTGTTGTTTATCTCAGAAACAAAATAGATCATAAAAGAAATCAAATCCGTATAAATATAAATAAAGCTGTTATTTCAAAATTCACAAAAAACATTATAGAAATATGGAGTAAAGGGGAGTCGGCCGTTGAAAACGCTTTATTTCATATTCATTTTACAGATTGGGTTAGTTGGTATTTATCAGAAATGAATAATGTAGATGCTATAGAAATCAATACCATAAACTACCTAAAAGAAGAGCTTGCAAAATATAATGAATAAGAACGTTTTTTTTGAAGATTTAGGAACTATTGATTATAAAAAAGCTTGGGAATATCAAGAGTTTTTGTTCAATGATATAATTGAAAAAAAAATGAAAAACAGAAAATCCCAACAGTCTGTTACTACAAAAAATCACCTGCTCTTTTGTGAGCACTCACATGTGTACACGTTGGGCAAAAGCGGGAAAATAAAAAATCTATTAATTGATAATGAGCGCCTAACAAAACGAGGTATTGGTTTTTATAAGATAAATAGAGGTGGAGATATTACCTACCATGGGCCTGGACAAATTGTGGGATATCCAATATTAGATTTAGATAATTTTTTCACAGATATTCACAAATATCTTCGTTTCTTAGAAGAGGCTGTAATACTTACATTAAAAGAATATAACTTGTCTGGGGAAAGATCAGAAGGAGAGACCGGGGTGTGGCTTGATGCTGGAACGTTAAAAGCGCGGAAAATTTGTGCTCTTGGAGTAAAAAGCAGCAGGTGGGTTACTATGCATGGTTTTGCGCTTAATGTCAATTGTGATTTATCTTATTTTTCAGATATTATTCCTTGTGGAATTATTGGGAAAAATGTTACTTCTATGAAAAAAGAGTTAAAAAAAGAAATCCCTTTAATAGAGGTTAAGTCGAAGCTTAAAAAACACTTGACTAAATTGTTTAAAATGAATCTTGTATAATTCATTTCCTCTAATCAAATTATAAATTAATCCCTGTTTAAGTATTTAAGTTTGTTTAAAAACTATTACTTTTATCGTCATGAATAAAAAGTTATTAGAATTTAAAAATTTAACAACCGAGTTTCATACGGAGGGGACTATTGTAAAGGCTGTCAACAATGTAAGTTTTACTCTTAATAAAGGAGAAACTGTTGGAATAGTGGGAGAGTCTGGTTCAGGAAAATCTGTCACTTCTCTTTCTGCCATGAGGCTTGTGCCCTCTCCTCCAGGAAAAATCACTAATGGAGAGATTGTTTTTCATGATAATGACGGTTCTTCTGTTGATTTATTAAAATTATCAGAGGAAGAGATGAGAAAATATAGGGGGAATGACATCGCTATGATTTTCCAAGAACCAATGACCTCATTAAACCCTGTATTTACTTGTGGAGATCAAGTAATGGAGGCTATTATACTACATCAAAATTTAAGTAAAGCTTCCGCTAAAGAGTTGACAATAAGCCTCTTTAAGGAGGTTCAATTGCCTGACCCTATGAGGATATTTAACACTTACCCTCATCAAATTTCTGGAGGGCAAAAACAAAGAGTAATGATTGCTATGGCTATGAGTTGTCAGCCTTCCGTTTTAATAGCAGATGAGCCAACAACAGCTTTAGATGTTACGGTGCAAAAAACCATATTAGAATTAATGCAAAAGCTACAAAAAGAACATGATATGGGAATTATGTTTATTACTCATGATTTGGGAGTGATTGCAGAATTAGCAGATAAAGTAGTGGTTATGTATAAAGGAAATATTGTTGAGCAGGGTACTGTTTGGGATATTTTTACAAATCCCCAACATCCTTACACTAAGGGGTTGTTAGCCTGTAGGCCTCCATTAAAAAATCGGTACACTTTTCTTCCAACAGTATCTGATTTTATGAAAATTGATTCAAATGGTAATATAATTGACAATAATATATCAATTAAAGACTTCACAAAAAATCTAATTATCTCTGAGAAAGAAAGAGAAAGAAAGCAAAAAATATTATTTGAAAAAAAAGCTGTGTTGAAAATTTCTAATTTAAAAACTTACTTCCCTATTAAAAATGGTTTTTTTGGAGGTGTTAGTAGTTTTGTAAAGGCAGTAGATGAAATAAGCTTTGATGTTTTCCCTGGAGAAACATTAGGTCTTGTTGGTGAAAGTGGGTGCGGAAAAACAACTGTTGGAAGAACTATTCTCCGTTTAGAGGAGCCAACCGAGGGTTCAATTTTTTACAAAGGCTTAGATGTGGTAAATATGAATAGTGATGAATTAAGGTCTTTTAGAAAAGAAGTGCAAATTATTTTTCAAGATCCATATTCTTCCCTAAATCCAAGAATGACTATTGGAAATACAATTATGGAGCCTATGCAGGTTCATAAAATATTAAGTGATAACGAGGCAAGAAAAAAAAGAGTTGAAGAATTATTAGAGCGCGTAAGTTTAGATCCTTCACATTTTTACCGCTATCCACATGAGTTCTCAGGAGGACAAAGACAGAGGATTGGAATAGCAAGGGCTCTTGCTGTAAATCCTAAGTTTATTATTTGTGACGAGTCTGTATCTGCGCTAGATGTTTCTGTACAAGCTCAAGTATTAAACCTTTTAAATGAACTAAAAGATGAATTTGGCTTAACTTATATTTTTATTTCTCATGACCTTTCTGTTGTAAAATATATGAGTGATAGAATGGTAGTTATGCAAGAAGGTAAAATTGAAGAAATGGGAGATGCGGATCAACTTTATAACACTCCTAAAACAAGTTACACGCAAAAATTAATTGACGCTATACCAGAAGGAAAGATGGAGGATATTAAAGAAAATCTTAAGCAAAAAGGTGTTGTTGTATAAAAAATAATTTAAACTTTCATTTCGGGAATTTCTCCCTCTATAATTAAATTAGCTTCTGTTGCGCTTTTAATGTCTTCTATGGAAACTCCTGGCGCTTTCTCTAAAAGTTTAAATGCAGTGTTTTTTACCTCTAAAACTGCAAGGTTAGTAATCACCTTTTTAACACAACTCACTCCAGTAATTGGAAGAGTGCATTGTTTTAAAATTTTACTTTCTCCTGCTCGATTAGTGTGCATCATCGCAACAATAATGTTTTCTGCAGAGGCGACTAAATCCATCGCACCCCCCATGCCTTTTACCATTTTTCCTGGTATCTTCCAATTAGCTATATCTCCGTTTTGCGCAACCTCCATCGCTCCTAAAACTGTTAATTGAACATGCTGTCCTCGTATCATAGAAAAAGACATAGCAGAATCAAAAAATGCGGCTCCTGGTAATGTTGTGATAGTTTGTTTTCCGGCATTTATTAAATCAGGATCTTCTTCTCCTTCAAATGGAAATGGACCCATTCCTAAAACGCCATTTTCAGACTGAAACTCAATGTCAACCCCTTCTGGGATATAATTCGCAACTAAAGTAGGAATCCCTATACCTAGATTAACATACATGTTGTGTTCTAATTCTTGAGCTATTCTTTGAGCTATTTGGTTTTTCGTTAATCCCATTTATTTCTTGCTTATTACTGTTCTTTGTTCTATTCTTTTTTCATAATCTTCTCCTTGTAAAATTCTTTGTATAAAAATTCCTGGAGTGTGTATTTGATTGGGATCTAATGATCCTGCCGGTAACAGCTCTTCCACTTCAGCTAC
>MDSV01211464.1_pt1 | contig 22511 bp, 18 predicted proteins | sample 810851 | NCBI WGS metagenome assembly MDSV01 (sample SAMN05326640, study PRJNA326480) | marine metagenome | isolation source: seawater | place: Atlantic Ocean: North East | collected 2012 | reverse complement strand
TCCAATTATTGGGGCCGGAACTTGGTCAGACGATGCAATCGCAGTTTCTTGCACGGGCGTGGGTGAAGCCTACATCCGGACCTGCGCAGCTCACAATCTCGCATCAATTTACCAAGAAACAACTAAATTGTCAGAATCAGCAGAAAAAATCCTTGACGAAGTAGCACCACTAGGTGGGAGAGGCGGTTTGATTGCTGTAACTTCTTCAGGAGAATTTGAAATGCCGTTTCAGACGAGGCTTATGTATCGTGGATATTGGGATAGCGGCGAGTTAAGTGTGGGAATTGGCCCAGAACTCGAGCAATAGATATTATTTAATAATTAATTATTAAGCGCATACTATGTCGAAACATAGAGTCGGTGATAGGCGAATAATTAGCATTAGCATACCCGAGGACTTAGCGGTTAGATTAGACCGTAGCGTTGGTAAAGGAAAAAGTGGGCGCAGTGCAACTATTGCAAAGATGATCGATAGAGCGTTAAATCCCAAATCAAACCAAACCCCTTCAAAAGCAGCTAAACCATCAAACAAGGAATCCAATGGCGTACGCATAGAAAGTGATACTATGGGCGATTTAGAGGTTCCAAGCGATAGGTACTACGGCTGTCAAACCGCCCGTTCATTGATTAATTTCGATATTGGCATTGATACCATGCCTAGAGGCGTAGTACGCTCTTTTGGTATATTGAAGCAAGCAGCAGCAAAGACAAACGTGGCCCTAAAACAATTAGATGCTGAGGTTGGTGAACTAATAATTCAATCAGCCCAAGAGGTTATTGACGGCGAATTGGATGGCCATTTTCCGCTTAGAATTTGGCAAACAGGCAGCGGTACTCAATCAAACATGAATACCAACGAAGTTATCGCTAATCGAGCCATTGAGATTGCCGGCGGCGAGTTGGGTTCAAAAAAACCAGTCCATCCAAACGATCATGTCAACCGAGCCCAATCCTCGAATGATACGTTTCCAACTGCAATGCATATAGCGTCAGCAGAAGCCTTTGTTCATGATTTACTACCTAGCGTAAGGGCACTACGAAACTCCTTAAATGGCAAAGCTCAACAATGGTCGGAGATAGTGAAAATTGGCCGCACCCATCTTATGGATGCAGTCCCACTGACGCTTGGTCAGGAAGTATCAGGTTGGGTTTCCCAGTTAGATGCTGATTTGCGAAGATTAGATTTCGCGCTTGATGACCTATTTGAATTAGCATTGGGCGGGACAGCAGTCGGAACTGGACTCAATACCCATCCATTATTTGCTCAAATGGTCGCTGATGAAATTTCCAATATTACGGGATTGAGTTTTGTCAGCGCAGAGAATAAATTTGCTCAATTAGCTGCCCATGATGCGGTTGTAGCCGCTAGTGGCGCCCTGAATACTCTGGCAGTAAGTTTGATGAAAATAGCTAACGATATACGTTGGTTGGGCTCTGGCCCCAGATGTGGCCTTGGTGAACTAGCCTTGCCAGCAAATGAACCAGGGTCCTCAATTATGCCGGGCAAGGTCAATCCGACGCAGGCAGAGGCGATGACGATGGTTTGTTGCCAAGTTATGGGTAATCACACAGCAATTACCGTTGGAGGTTCTCAGGGTAATTTTGAGCTTAATGTCTACAAACCAATGATGATTCACAATTTATTGCACTCAATTAGACTATTAACAGATTCATGTCGTTCGATGAGAGAAAATTGCATAGAAGGATTAGAGCCAGTTACAGATAGCATCAATCAACACCTTGAAAATTCCCTAATGCTTGTTACTGCTCTAAACAATCATATCGGTTATGATAAAGCAGCCAAGATAGCAAAGAATGCACATGAAAATGGCTTGACACTCAGAGAATCAGCACTATCGCTGGGTTACCTGACTAATGAGGAATTTGATGAGTGGGTTAGGCCAGAGCAAATGATCGGACCATCAATAAAATAATCACAAGAAATCTGCCAACGACATCTGTTTAGAACGATCGTTTTGGAATAATGAGTCTGTACTATTTGCCAACCATTCGACATTTTGTTTAGTATAATTATCTACGCCATATTTTTCCATTACGTGCTGTGTGACTTTGATGTATTTTCTTACTGCACCTTCAGATACGGTTAATGCCAAGTTTCCGTTACACAAATCCCCCTGAGACTTCGAAATCCCAAGCGACCCAAATCCTGCATTACTTGCTTTACTCTGTTGTATACACTTGCCTGCAATAGGCATTCTGCGATATGAATGGCCGCACTTTAGACACCTAACCTTTTGTCGAGCGAACGCATTGAGGTTGCCTCTAAGATCGGGTAAAAAGTGAGAGCGAATTACGCTCGAAGCAACCCTTCTCACATCTACAGCTCGTAATCTATGGCCTAAATCCAATTGTCCATTCATCTTGTCAATCATAGTATCAAGTGTCTTGTATGCTGAGAGTCTTGGTCCGGCAGAAATCGAATCACAGTCATGAGTAAAACCATATCCTCTGACCGCAGCAACTGACTCTAGTCTACGCTCAACGAAATCAACCCTATTAGCAATTGACTTTGGATGTGGACAATCTTGAGTTGCTTCATAGAAATCACGTTCATAATACCAACCAGAGTCAACATTCAATGCTTCTTTATCAACTTCCGTGGGGTTTAGTCTAGTTGTTAGAACCAAAGGAGCATCCATTTGACCGCCTCTATTTGCCGGTAAAATTTCACGACTAAAGTTGAGCAAACCATCCATCAGTAACATGATTGCATCTTCATCCCCGTCACAATTTCTTCGCTTCGAGGCATGGAAAAGTGGGTGAGCATAGCCGCCTGAACAATCAGCCCAGCCAATAATTCTCGACAACACACCACCAGATGTGTGTGGTGCCAGAGCACAAATCAAGTGTCCAACTAAATCATCAGTATTGGAAACATTGTAGTATGCTTCGAGACCATAATATCTAGTTAACAATTCATCAACAAATTTAGCAGTTCGTACGAAATAATCGCTAGCATTCTTTGCGACAATGAAATCTTGTGGGTATAATTCGAGCATTTGGTCATCTGATGTTAATTCATTACCAAGATAATCATGAGTGTAGCCTAAGTTAACCAATTTCTTCCATGAAACTTCAATTTCCTTTGGCTTGAAATGGGTTACAGGAACATCGCTCATATCAAATCTAACAGTTCCATCTCTGAACACGGGAATATCATATTTCGCCCTTAACATCCCTTTTTCTAGGGCTTCAGGAGTTTGATTTTTACTAGCAATTTTCTTCATACATTTGACATTATTCGGGACCCGTTCAAGCCCTAGGTTTATCATTGCATCTTCAATCATTGATGCGATCGGCACTGTAGTAATCTCGCCCCTTCTTCTTCTGTTTGCCTCTAAGTCTTTCTTGAACTCGGTTCTGCCACCACATTTTTCACCGGGCATGGACTCTCCGTATTCATTCACTTTTCGATGATGACAGGATAGCATTGGAGATTTTTTGCCACAAGTGGTGCATGTTCTAAGGCCCAATTGAACACGAATATCGTGCTTATCTGCAGCATTGGTCAACAATCTTTGATTGCCGCCGTTTAAGTCGATTGGAAACAGAGTATGTGCCATTGGATTCATTACCCTTGGAGCGGATTTCTCTGGTCGGCCCATTCGGCAACCGATTCTAACAGGGGCAGAATGGTGCCATCTTAGTTTCGAGATTTTCTTTATCATGGGTAAAATACCGTCAACTCTGTAGTCATCTCTATCGATTTGAGCAGCAAGATATTTTTTGTCATCTTCCGGCCCTTCATCTAGAATACTTGCCGCAGCAATTCGGCCAATTTCGTCTGTTTCAGCAATTGATTTGCCTTGTTGTCTTGCCTTGGTTTCAGCAGAGATTCGTTGTATTGCACGTTCTTTTTCCAACTCTTCTAGCCTACTTTCTTCTTCAACCAGAACATCCTTAACCAGTTTTAGTTTGGCAATTCTATCTTCGAATAACTTCTTTGAATCAGATATCATAAGGATTTTATTTTCATCAATTGTAAATCCAAAAGCCTCTAGAAGAGCTGACCAACCACTAGTAATTACCAAATCATCACCTTCGTGGTGGTGTGCTAGGCCCAAAATCAATGCAGAACCTTTGGCGAGACCATGCTGTTGCAAAGTCCATAATGCTGAAGGTTTCTGGTCGAAAATGAAATCATCGACAGAAAATTCTGGGCCGGGAGGAGTTGTGAAGTCATTAATTCCAAATTTAGGTGGCGGCATTTCTAGCATAATCGCTGAATCCCAATTAATAACGCCGCCCTTTATCCTCAAGCATCTTTCTTCACGTTTTGGCATCAGACCGGCGTCTTCCTCAACGGTGAAACTTTCGACACTCGCATCTTTCAGTATTGTGATTAATTGTGGAACCCATTCAATTGGTAGATCAAGGAACCAAGGATTATGTGGAGGCGGCAAGGAGGTTTTGAATTTTTCAGATATTGCTTTTGCCTGTGCCCATGTAGGTTGTTGGGTAACTAAGAACCTGTGCCAGCGTAATCTGACGTTAAATCTGAGGTCGGTATCTGAGAATTGCTCTTTGGTAAGGCCAGGGACGCCGCTAGGACAATCATTTCTTGATAATTTCATGATCGAGCAAAAACCTTCGACAGATTCCGGAGAGTTCAACTCTTCTATGAGATCACTCGCCCACCAATCCATTGAATAACCCGCAGGAACCAGATTTTTATTATTCTCCATGAATTCTCCATAGCCAATAACAATCTCTCCATTATCCCATATCGTTGCAATATTCGCCTTTAATTTGTTGAAATTATCAACCGTATCACAGCGCGTAAAACTACCATCTCGCAAAACTACCCAAGGCCCATCCGTGTAGTCAGATGGAGTTATCGCGCAGGCTTTACCAGGGCGTTCAATCTTCATTTGTGTACCAATTGTAATGAAATCGTCCATAGCTAGCATACAGGCCGGATTAACCGATGCCGCCGCCAATCCAGAAGGTCTCGAGCGACCATATCTGAGACGAAATCCACCCGGTTCTTGAGGTGCACCAAAGACAGGCCGTCCTGCAATAATATCGTTCATAAATTTGGTAATGGGTTCTATCAATCTAGATTTGAATTTGACTTCATTGGAATCCTCGGTCTTTTTGTCTTTTTCAGCAAACTTAGTGATGAAATCCCATCCAGCAATTTTCATTCTTTCAGTATGCTTTTGGATTTTAGGTGCCTTCAAACACATACCTTCTCCAATTACCAAAAGCACGCCGCCGCGAATTCTTGCTTCATCGATGTTTCTTACGTTGCCATAGCCAGAACACTCTATTCGTTCGGTAGATTCACCGTTGATCATTACCGGACAAGCCCTAACAATTTCATCAATTTCTTCCGGACTTGGACGATATTGCAAATTACCGCGATATAATCCAAACTCTTCTTTGACACGTTCTACTTCAGGATCAGTTGGCTGATATTTACCGACATTTAATTCGATTCTAATCATGTCAGCAATTAGTACAGCAAGGGCCTGAGCAGTACCCCCGGCGGCTCTAATAGGTCCAGCAAAATGCACAGAAACAAATTGAGAACCATCTAAGTTATTCAATAGACGTACTTCACTAATTCCTTCAAGTGGTGCAACAAGTACAGCTTCTGTTAGAATTGCTAAACCGACCCTTAGCCCGACATCTATTGCGGTAACCAAATCATGCCCTTCGTCACGAAAGCCTCGAGCAACCGATTGAGCCATCAACATCGATGTAGTTTCACGGTCATGTTTTGCTAGCATTTTTCTGATATCGTCTGCAACCTCATACTCGCCTAGGTATTCCACTAACAGTTTCTCGGTTCTACCCGCCAAGTCTGCTGCCCTTGGTATTTCTACAAATGGCTTATAGTCGAGGTTTTTTGCTCTTGCAATCTCGGCAATACGATAGGCATCTTCAGTTCTTTCATCCATCCACTGCTGGTAATTTTCCATTTCATATTCAAGCCTTGAAATGTCTATTCCATCAAGAGGATTCAGGTCGGATTGTACTTTTACTGTATCCGCCATACCCCTCACCATTGGACAAGGTAGCCGGCCGCTTATCAAAAATTGCCTAATTTTGATTGCGAGCAGAATTATCGAGAATTTTCACCAAAAATTACTGAATAAGTAAAGAAAGTTCATTTGCCATTTGCCTAACCAGTAGCCGAGGGACATGTCACAATCGGTACGAAGTCATCCAAATTGGCCAAGACTTGTTGATTTAGTTAGGGAATTGGCCTTTATCGACGGCGGTAGCGACGAGGCTTTCACTTTAGCCAGTGGGCGCCAATCACGCTGGTTTTTTGATACCAAACCGGTAATGATGCATCCCGAAGCGAGTCATTTGATTGGTGAGATGCTTAACATCCGAATGGATGAATTGGGTGCAGATTTTGTTGGCGGCCTTGAGTTGGGCGCGGTACCGCTAACGGCTATTGCAGTCACAATGTCGCCAAAAGAATCTCCAAGAAGAGGTTTCATGGTACGAAAAGAACCCAAAGGCAGAGGCGGTCGAAAAACCAACAACCCCCCCGGAATTGAGGGCTCATCCCTGTCTGGCGGCGGTAAAATCGTCATTGTTGAGGACGTTACAACAACCGGGGGCTCAGCTATCAAAGCCGTGCAAAGAATACACAATGACACCGATTGTCAAGTAATCGGCGTCATCAGTATTGTTGATCGTGAGGAGGGGGCAGATGAGGCATTTGCTGCTGCGGGGATAAACTTTGAAAGCCTCATGACCCGAAGCGACGTTGCTGGACTTTGAGGGATTTCATGCCTCGAATAATTCACCCACTATCTGAAACTAGTGAAGGATTATTTGAAAACAATCCAGACAAAACATCAATCGAACAGTTCAAATTCTTTCATGCCAACGAAGGCAAACCTCTAGCAACACCATGGCAAGTGGCCTTATCAAGAGCGATTATGTTGCGCGAATATCAACTTCCAGAGGGGGTAATTCTTGATTGTGCATGCGGTAGTGGGATACAGATTGCGGCATATTCAGAGATACTCAAACGCCCGATTGTTGGTGTAGAATTAAATGAAAGCCGAGCGCGGGCAAGTGCAGTAAATTTCCGCACAGTCTTCACAGAGCGCGGCAATGATTCTATTGACCGATTAAAGGACAGCGCATTCGTTGTCGGAGATGGAAGGAATGGTTCAGAAATAATGGCGTTGTTAGACCTTCAAAAGGAATCAGTCGCGTTTCTTCATTTGGATCCAGCGAGGCCCCGTAACAGTCGAGCACATTCGTTAAGTGAAATGGCGCCCAGGCTGGATGAAGTTTTCGCGGGCTGGAAAAACCATCTCAAGTGTGGCAAGTTCGGTCCAGCAATACTACTAGACTTGTCACCCCGACTGTCTTCTTTTCAAATGTTAGAAGTAGAAGATTTAGTCGAGAAATTCTGGCCTAATACAAACAAGACTTGGACTTGGACCTCTCGTGGCAGGGGGAGGGTAGACAGGCTTGCATTATGGCTTGGAGCAATTGCCGAGACAACTTTACCAAGACGATTTGTTAGAATTCCTCCTGACCCTACATCGCCACCATTTATCTTGTTGGGGGGCAAACCAATAGCAGAACCAGAAACCGACAAGGAGCAACAATTCATTCAACCACAACGGGGCAATTATGTTTCGATTATTGATGCTGCTTTGGTAGAATCAGGCATGGCAAATGATTGGTTAGAAACCATCTCGATTGGAAGTTATGTTTGGGCAGAATCACAAGGCAGAAGGCCGATTATTTATCACGAAAAAAATGTAGAAACCTCCTCTCCAAATATGGCCAACTTGATTGTTGCGACAGGCCGAATAGTTGAACTGATCAATGCTGAATTAACCATGGAATCTGCAGACGAATTCGTTGAAACTTGTCTGCAACATGATATTGGCAAGCTAACCATTAGAGCCAGCTTGGACCCTAAAATACAACCTAAATTACAGGGTTCTTTCGACCGCCAACTAACCAGAAGACATGGTTCAAGAGAAGCATTTTTGCTCCGCAATCCCAAAGGCGAAAATTACCTTATTTGTGTCAAGAATTAAGGTTTTTTTATGTTAATTTAGCAATTCAAAAACAACTTGCTGCATCGCGGTCTTGATATATAGGAGGTTGGTCGGGAACTTGCTTCACACTGTGTGTAGCATCAAGGTGAAAAGAAATGGCACAACCGAAAACCGAAGACTTAGGAGAAGATTTTTCTTACATACTTCGTATGGCAGATACCGATATTGACGGTCTAAAACCGCTTGCTACAGCCTTGACAGCCGTCAAGGGAGTCGGTGCAAGAACCGCCAACCAAATCTGCAATAATACAGGTTTTGATGCAGCGTCTCTTGCAGGCCACTTGTCTGTTGAAGACCAAGAAAAACTCCGTCTAGCTATCGAAGGCTATAACCTGTCCGTGCCAGTTTGGATGCTAAACAGACAGAGAGATCTAGAAACCGGTGATGAAATTCATTTAACCGGTCAGCAAGTTAAATTGACACTCAAAGACGATATTACCAGACTTCGTTCGATCAAATGTTACCGTGGCGTTAGACACGCAAGCGGAAACAAAGTACGCGGTCAAAGAGGTCGTTCGAATGGCCGCGGTGGCTTAACACTGGGTGTAAGCAAGAAGAAGTGAGGGATTTAGATGGGAGAGCCAAAATTTTCGAGACCTAAGTTTGACACACCTTCCCACCCGTGGAAGGCTGCACGTATTGAAGAAGAGCACGCAATCAAGGCTCAGCACGGCCTGAAGAATATGCGTGAGATTTGGAAGGCAAAATCACAATTGAGACGTCATCGAAGACAAGCAATGCGCTTGATTGGTATGGTTGATACCAGTGAAGGGCACGGCAAGAGAGAAATGGATGACTTGCTACGTTCACTACACAACAAAGGCTTGATTCAATCAGATGCAACTTTGGACGATATCCTGTCGCTAGGTACTGAAGACATACTCAACCGCCGTTTGCAAGCTCAAGTTTACTACAAGGGCCTTGCAACCACTATGAAGCAGGCGAGACAACTTGTCAACCATGGACTAATTTGTATCGGTGAGCAAAAGGTAACAATTCCATCATACCCTGTTTCAAGGGATGAAGAAGAACATATCAGTTATCATCCAAGCAGCGGATTAAATAATCCTGAGCACGCCATTAGAAAATCCATTGAAGGACGTAGAGAGAAGGCAGAGTATGCTGTAGACGAAGTAGACCCAGAAGCAAACGCAGAATTTGCTGCTGAAGTTAAGGAGGCTGCAGAAGCAGCACCTTCAGTAGAAACGGGAGGCGATGAGTGATGACACGCAGGGCAATAGTCAACATTTTCAGCTCCTATAATAATATTCTAATGACTGCTACAGACTTAACAGGTGCTGAAACGATCACAACTTGTTCTGGCGGTCAGATGGTCAAGTCATCCAAGGATAGCGGCGGCCAATTCGCAGCAACAAGAGCTGCAGAAAAATTAGCCGACGAGCTAAAGGACAAAGAATTCACACAACTTATTGTCAAGTACAGGGCACCAGGCGGCAATCTGTCTAACAATACGGGCCCAGGTGCTCAAGCAGCAATTAGAGCATTGACACGTGCAGGTATGACGATTACTAGAATCGAGGACGTAACTCCAATCGCTCACGATGGGACTAAGAAGAAGGGCGGTCGACGTGGCCGACGTGTATGATACAGTGGTGATAAAGTGAAAGCGCAGATTGTAGAAGGCTGGCCAAAAGAAAATTCGATTAGGATCTCACTTAGTGAAACCGACGCATCCCAAGTAAATGCAATCAGAAGAGCTTTGATTTCTGATGTACCAAAATTAGCAATAACTAGAGTAAACATCAGCCAAGGCGTTGTTGAAAAAGATGGTCAAATTATAGAATCGGTTAACGTACTTCCTGATGAGATGTTAGCACACAGATTAGCAATGATTCCAGTTCCAACATACCCCGAAGAGAAATTAGATTTCTTCGAAACATGTTCAGTGTGTATAGATTTGGTAGAGGCAGAGAAAGGTTGTCCACAATGCCAAGTGCTTTACTCATTGAATGTCCAAGGCCCTGCTCCAGATGCTGAAGAAGATCACCTCACTGTTTATGCAGGAGATTTAACAACGATTTCAGATCCAATGTTTGATATCAGAGAAGAGCACAGAAGAATTCCAATTACCATCCTTTCAAAGGGGCAATATCTAGAATTGTATGCTTTCGCAACACTTGGCCGAGGGGCAAGCCACCAAAAGTGGTCCCCCGTTGCAGGTGTTGGATTTAGCAATAGAAATGTTGCAAAGTTGAACAACGCGAAGAAAGCGGAGACACTGTTTAAGTTGAATCTTAAGACAAGCGATGGCAGGGCCATCGATACCAAGTTGTTTAAAGACAAGAAAATTGATGATGTAAACACTGTAATGGATTTAGAAAGAGCTCTACACCAAGTTGGACCGGGTACTGGTCGAGATGCGGAATTTGATGGTGCAATAACTCTAGAGCCAGTAGAGGGCAACTATATTCTAACCTACGAGACCGATGGTAGCCTAGACCCAGTCACAGCGTTCAATCTAGCAATGGATGAACTGAGTAACAGATTCACTGGCTTGAATGAAGAACTTACTGCTGCACTAAAATGATTCAGTAGTGAGTATACTCAATTCCTAATTGGGAATGAACAACTTTTCGACCATTGTCTACTACATTTCCGATAATTTTTACCCCAGACATCTTCTTATCCAGCCAAGAACAAATCTTGTCAGCATACTCGGAATTTACTGCGATTATCATACCACACCCCATATTGAAAGTTCGATACATTTCCCAAGTTTCAACACCTCCAATTTCAGCCAACCACAAAAATTCTGGGTGAGGTGTAATCGGATCTTTGATTTCCCATCCTAAGTTATCATGTAGTCTCAAAAGATTTGACAAACCGCCTCCAGTTACATGACAAATACCTCTAATATCTGCAACTGAAAATCCACTATCTTCCGCTTGGGCGGCTTTGATTAGGTCGACCACCGGGTCACAATAAATTCTAGTAGGGTTAAGGAAAATCTCCCCTAGTGTTATGCTATTATTCGAGGTGTTAAATCGCATTATTTCTCTTGTAGAACTCGTACTATCAAATGGAGCATCATCAGTATATTGTAAACCAGAATGTGCCATAATTTTGCGCACTAAAGAATAACCATTTGAATGAATCCCTGAAGAAGGCAGACCAATCAATACGTCACCTGCTTGCAGATTTTCACCAGTAATCGCTTCACCTTTCTTCAAGTAGCCAAGAGCCGTTCCGGACAAATCCAATTCGGTAACAATCCCGGGCAGTGAAGCGGTTTCTCCTCCAGCAAGAGTTACCCGAGCAAGTCTACAAGCCTCGGCTAATGAAGCACCAAGGGCGGCATGAACCTCCGGATCTGGTTTTGGTACAGCAACATAATCGACGAAGGCAATTGGCTCTGCACCCACACAAAGTAAGTCATTAACATTCATTGCCATGCAATCTATTCCAACACCTGACCATTGATTTAGCATAGCAGCAATTTGCAATTTACTACCAACTCCATCAGTTGCTAATGCCAATAAATGGTCACCAAATTCAATCAGGCCACCAAATCCGCCAGGCAAATCCACCGGAGCACCAGGCGTTCCAGTTGTCCGCACAGATTTCCCCAGTGAAGAAATTAGCGAAGCGACAGCTGAGCCTTCTAGGTCGATATCTACCCCTGCACTGGCGTAGTCCATTTTATCGGCCATAATTATTCCAGCAGTAGACAGGCAATGAATAAATCGGCTCAGCCATAGAGTACTTTAGCTAGCATAGGCATGCTGATATCTAATCGATGTTCAATACCAGAATGAGTTCCTTCAAACTCATCCCAATGATGATTTATACCATGCTCTTGTAAGGTTTTTATCAATAACCGGCTGCCGTATTGGATACCATATTGGTCTTTATTGCCACAGTCGATATACAGCAAATCTAAGGATTTGAGCGAATCAGTATTCTGTTGAATCGAATATAATGGATCGAATGCTAACCAATTATTCCAAACTGAATTATCTATTTCACAAGTATCTAGATTGAATGGTAATCGAATACCGTTTCCTGAACTCTGTATTTCATTTGAATCATAAGATGCGGCCATTGCACAAATCATCAGTGCATGGAAATCGTCACCACTTAATTTACTACATTTTTTGACGTGAGTGAGAAACTTGTCCAAATTACCCTGCTGATTGATTTGGGTCGCAGTAGTTGGGAAATCTGAACGATACAGGACATCAAAGCCAACATCCCCTGAATGAGAGGCAATCGCGTTCCATTCACCCTCATGGTGTATTGCGTTGTGCAAGGCACCATACCCTCCCGATGATTTACCAAACAAGCCAAATTTACCATTGGTAGAGTATCGTTGTTGAATTGTTGGTTTTAGGCATTCATGGAGCCATGAACTCCATGACCCTAGAATTTTTGAATCAACAAATTGGTTGCCGCCTAGTGATGTAAAGCAATCAGGCAATACGAGTATCGTGGGCGGCATTTTCTGCTCATTGACCAACCGCTCATGTCTTTGTGGAAGTGTTTCAGCAAAAGCCTTCCACCCTGCTCGAGCCAAACCCGAGGATGTGAATGGGGCCAGATATATCATGACGGGCAACTTAGAACCTTGATTTATTAGAGCCAATCCTTGCTTCGGAATATGAACAAGAACTTCTCTCACAGTTGGGTCGCCTAAGCGATTATTCAGCAAGTTCGAGTCGATAACGAGTCGTTCCATGCTACCTTCAATAGGCACAAAACTATGTTCGGGCATGAACAGTCCATGGGGTCATTACTGATTTGTTCGACGGTTGGCGCAAGTTACAATGGACACCGAAATTCGACGGGGAAAAGCATGGTAGAGTTAGGAGAAACTCCAATGGAAACAAAGGGGTGTTGGAAATTGATAGAAGTAATGATATACCGTGGCCAAATAGTCTGTTAATCTAGCGTAGTAGGTTTGGTGAAATTTGTGTTGCAAGAATTTGATTTAGCTGCAAGATGGACTTCAATGATCCAAGATTTGTATGCTGAAGCAGTTCATAATCTTGCCCAAAAGTGGCCAGACGAACAATCTCTTGAAGTTTCATATCGGGATATTGAAGGGTTTGATGATGAATTTGCTCAAAACATCATCGCCCATCCGGATTTACATTTTCAAGCAGCAAATCAAGCACTAAGGCAATTTCTACAAGATGAGGGGCACACCTCGATGTACCCGTTTGTAAGAATCGTTCATTTGCCTAGCGACCAAATTAGAACAGTATCACAACTTAGGGCAGACGACATAGGCATGATGCTAGCAATAGATGCGATTGCTACCAAGATCTCTGGCGTTAGGCCAAGAATTTACTCAGCCTCCTTCATGTGTTCATCTTGCGGACATATTACCGAAGTCAAGCAACCAAACGAACAAGAACTAGTTGAACCACTTGAATGTTCTCAAATCGATGGCGGATGCGGCAGACAAAAGCGCCAAACTAGATTTATCTTGCAGGAAGATGACTCAATTTTAATCAACTCACAATTCATCGAACTTCAAGAATCCCCCGAGCAATTGAAAGGAGGTATACAACCAGAGCGGATAATCTGCATTGGAGAGCATGATATTGCAGGAAAACTAAATCCGGGAGATAGAGTCAAAGCCAACGGAGTCCTATTTATTCGCTCACAAAGAAAAGGGGGCAAAGACACACCAGTCTTCGATATATTCCTCAGGATCCACTCCTTGGAGCGACAAAACGTCCCACTTGAAGAAATACTGATTACTGAAGACGAGGAATTGGAAATTAAGGAATTAGCCAGTCGCTCAGACATCTATGATTTGTTTAGCAAAAGCATAGCTCCTTCGATATTTGGTATGGACCGAGTAAAAGAATCATTGATGCTCCAATTATTTGGTGGCGTAGCTAGAATAAATCCAGATGGAACGAGAAATCGCGGAGATATTCACATTTTGCTAATGGGCGACCCCGGTGTTGCCAAATCACAATTATTGGATTATATGTCCAAAATTTCACCACGTGGCCAGTTTACCTCAGGCCAATCGGCGTCAGCCGCCGGATTAACTGCAGCCGCAGTACAGGATTCTGCTGCAGATGGCCGTTGGACTTTAGAAGCCGGTGCATTGGTTTTGGCTGATTTAGGACTAGCATCGATTGACGAATTCGATAAGATGAACGAGGCTGATAGGTCAAGTATGCACGAAGCGATGGAGCAACAAACAATTTCAATCTCTAAGGCGGGAATAAATGCGAGCCTTAGAACTCGCTGCGCAGTATTGGCAGCAGCCAATCCAAAGAGCGGACGATTTGAGCCAGTATCAGATACCCCATTCACTGCTCAGATTAATTTAGCCCCACCTTTGATATCCCGTTTTGATATAATATGGCTGCTAACAGATAATGCTGAAAAAGACCGAGATGCAAAAATTGCTCAACATATCATCAATAACAGATTACTTGGGACCAGTGAATTATTGGTAAACCAAGGAAGCGCCCCAGATCCGTCGAGAAGACTTTCATCTTCAACTCAAAAATCTCAAGATGGTGATGAAATCTTGACTAAAGAACTGATTAGAAAGTATATTGCATATTCCAAGCGAGCAATTCATCCAAAATTGGACGAAGAGGCAAGAAGCCGCATTGTAGAATTTTATGTCGATACTAGAAAAAAGGGTGGAGAATCGTCTGATAGCGTATCTATTACCGCTCGTTCTCTAGAAGCAGTTGCTCGAATGGCGGAAGCAAGCGCAAGAATTAGATTATCAGAAATCGCCAACATCGAGGATGTTGAAAGGGCAATTCGTTTGACAAGAACATGGCGTAATGAATTAATGGGCGATAATTTTGATGAAACAACATTGCAAACTGGCAAAAAAGCCTCAGCAAGAAACCACGAAAGAATACTAATCGATACAATTAGAGATTTAGAATCACGGTCAAAAGAGTCAATCAAGTATGCTAACAGAATTGACATCTATAATGAAATGCAAAATCATAATGTTGATCGAGGTAAAGTTGACAACATGATTGAGAAAATGGTTAGAGATGGAACTTTGATGCTACCGAGAGGTTATGATACAATTCAAACACTCAGATAACAATCGTTGCTATCTTGAATAATGAACTACTGGGATTACTATGGCGGAGTCGCATTTCCCTGAACCAGAAGGCGATATCGCTGATGCTGAAGCGCTTAATCCAGACAAACTGGGCTTTATGTGCGGCATCGAAGTTCATCAACAGTTAGCGACCGGCAAATTACATTCAAGACAATCTGGAGACCTTTACGACGTCACGATGGATACCTTACCTGAAGATTGGCCGCGCTTCTCCAGGAAATTAAGGGCGGCAAGAGGAGAGGGCGGAAAAATAGATATCGCTGCACGGTTTGAAACACGACGTAATCGCTCCTTTGAGTACGTTCAATCGCCAAATTCAGGCCTGATTGAATTGGATGATCAACCACCACTGTCTCACGATGAGTCAGCACTAGATATTGCTTTGACAACATCAGCATTGCTCAATGCAAAACCGGTTTCATTACTACAGACTATGAGGAAAACAGTCGTTGACGGATCAAATACCAGCGGATTTCAACGAACCACATTAATCTCAACCGGTGGTACATTGCAGACTTCATCAGGCCCAGTAGGAATATCAGTTCTATGTCTTGAGGAGGATAGTGCTAGAAAACTCGAAACTTACAGTACAGAATCAGGTGAATGCGTGATTTACAATTTAGATAGGCTTGGATTGCCATTAATTGAAATAGCAACAGAACCCGATGTTAAATCGCCAGAACATGCCAAAGAAACCTCAATTGCGTTAGGCAGGACATTACGTCAAACACGTCGCGTAAGACGAGGACTTGGCAGCATAAGACAAGACCTGAATGTATCAATTGCTTGCGGCGATAGGATTGAAATAAAGGGCTGCCAAGATCTTGATTGGATACCTCGAATAATCAAGCTAGAAATGGCTCGGCAATTACATTTTTATCGTTTAGCAAATACTCTTAGGAGCCAATTATCTCTGCCGTCTTTACCTAGCGATAGAAGATTGGACGATGAAAAAACAGAGGGATTGGTAAGCGAGAAAGTATCACAAGCGTTACCATTGAAACTATTCGATGTGACTGATAAGTTTACAAATTGTGAATCAAAGATGATTGTGAATGGATTACAAAAATCCTACACAATGTTAGCCTTACCATTGCCCGGATTAGCCGGAAAAATAGGCACTAAACAACTTGATGGTGAAGACTCCCAATTGCCAAGACTGGGTAGAGAATTGGCCGGAGCAGCAAAATTAGCTGGCGTAAAGGGCGTATTTCACTCGGACGAGTTACCGGCATACGGCATTGAAAACAGTAATGTTGAGAGTGTGAGAAAGGCATTGAAATTATCAGAGGATGATGGTTTCGTATTGTGCTTGGCACCGCAATGGCAAGCAGAACTGGCCTTGGAGAGTGTTTTGTTACGTGCAAGAGCAGCCTGGCATCGAATTCCCCAAGAAGTTCGTAATGTAGTAATTAAGAAAGGGGCGCCCGAGGACGGAACAACATCTCCCATGAGGCCTCTTCCCGGAGGTGCTCGTATGTATCCAGAAACCGATATTCCAACACAAATTGTTGCTTCACAAAAATGGCAATCTATCCTCGATAATCTACCTATGACAGATAGCCAACGACTGGAGAGAATGAATCGTTTTGACGTCTCTAAAGATCAGAAAGACCAGATTCTTGCTAGAGAATTGGATGATACTTTTGTCGAATATCAAGATGACTTACCGGCAAAGGCATGGGCTGCTGTACTATTAGAGAATGATGAGGTCGACCCACGACTTTCCAGCCTTGTGTTGTCGGTAAAAGAGGCAGGAGAGATTACTAGAGAAGCGATTAACGATGTGATTGCCCACTATATTGGTCAGATTCCAAAGGTCTCAGATATCATTGCTTATGCCGAACAGCATGGTTTGAAACCAGCTGATGAATCAGAACTTAGTGACATCATAGATGCTGTGGTTGCTGAGAGATTGGATTTTGTTAAGGAGCGTGGGATGGGGGCAATAGGACCTTTGATGGGCGTGGTTATGCAGCAAGCCGGTGCAGCTGATGGAAAAGCAGTCAGTGCACTCCTAAAACAAGCAATCCTTGATGCAACAAAGTGAATAAAATGCGTTCAAAATTCCTAGTATTGGTAGTCATTGCCACCTTTTGTCTACCCTTAGCTAGTGGAGAAAATCATCAGAAAGGCGATGAAGCAGAATTTATTCTTCAATGGGATATTGATTTTGGCGAAGTTTATGTTTCTACCCAACCGATATCTTCAGATCAGGCAATTTTTGTGAGGACCTCGTCATCGAGTTTGTCCCAAGGGATACCTTCTGTATATTCATTGAAATTTTCTGGCGAAGAAGAGTGGCGAGTACAAAATCCAAATTCGACTTTCCAAGATATGTCTCCATTAGAGTTTGTTAAATCTGGCACTGGAGATTGTGGAACTTGGCCCGATATGGTATTAGTTGGATGGTCTGATGGTTTGTTTCAAGCACTGAACGCAAACACTGGTGCTGTAGTTTGGCAGTATCAAACCGAAGTCAATTCCTGGGGCATTACTGGTAGTATGCTAATTGAGGACGAAACAGTCACACTTCCAACAAGACAAGGCGTCGATAAACTATGTCTAAATGGGGTCGTAGAATTCTCCCACGAAACAGGAGTTGGTTGGCGAAATGGCATAACACGTGCTGGTGATTCTTACTGGATTGGTGACGAGGCGGGCAATTTATGGTCAGTAACTAATCAAAGTGCAACAAAATACTTCATTGCTCAAGGCAAGATTAGACATGCGCCAATTTCTTTGGTTAATGACAATCTGTTAATTCACTTACAAACAGATAGCGGCAGCACAATTTATCATTTCAATACAAGTTCGAAACATTCATCTGTTGTGATAAATTCAGGGTATAGCCCTGGAATACCAACAATTATTGGCGATTATGTGATAACTACAGATTCACAGTATTTGAGAAGTATTTCATGTGATATTGTATGTAATATCAATGATTTTGAAATCTTTAGATCTAATGGCGAAATTTCCAATGTTTTTGGCACAATAATGCTACCTCAAAATACAGCTGATGGGGGGTATGGTCAATTCGAACTTTCCATCGATGGTAACTTAATATCACTCGGGATCATGAATTATGCTGATGACTGGTATGGTACTGCAGGAATCGAATCCTGGGCATCTGATGGCGTAAAATACATGTTATTAGTGAATGATAATGCGAATTTGAAAATGTACTCTACAAATGAAGTTCCAATACCACAAGATAATCAGAATTCAGATTGGCCAACAATCTTGGCTATTCTTTCAGCTTTAATCTTGATTTCAACATCAAGCATACAATTGCTAAGAGAAAGATTTCAGTCAGCATTCAAATTCTTGATATTGTTTGTAACAATTTTGCTCTTCTTCACATTTGATGAAATTATTGAGACATGGTCGGAATTGGTGAATGATGATGCTCCAGCATCGGATGCATGGAACAATGAATGGCCCGAAGAATGGCTAGGTACACAGGTTGTTGTGTTTGAATTCAAAGATGAAACGGTTGTTACAGGAGGTTTATTGGGCAACAATAACGTTCTAGAAGCATCTTTGGAAGCGGCTAACCAACAAGGATTAGAGATTGAGGTTATTGAAAGCAGTCTTGGAAAATATGTTGTGAGCATCAATTCTGTTGCAGGCGAGGGATGGGAATATACTGTGAATGGACAGCCAGGGACTCTATCAGCAGAATTTAGTTCACTGCAATCAGATGGTATTGTGGTATGGAAACAACTCTAGTTTAGGCAATGCTCAAGACATTCAACCTCTAGGCTTGGCCATGTTCCAATCATATGGCATTCACGGGCCGGTGCTCGGGCCAGTCGCCGGATTGGTAATTGATGCCGTTTTACTAGGGCTAGCATTTTGGATGCTAGCGTCTCCAGATATGAAAAAAGTCTCTAATATTCTTACATTTGTTACACTGGTGGCCAGTGTTTCATTACTCAGAGTCGTTATGACCCCTCTGCCTAATATCCAACCAGTTACGGTTGCTGCATTGATTATTGGTGCACAATTAGGTGCCCGTAGAGGAATCGCCTTTGCCGTGCTAGTTACCATGGTTTCTAATTTTATCATTGGAGATGGCATATGGACACTGTATCAAGCCATTGGTTGGTCAGTAGTTGCAATCATTGGTTCATCATCAAAAATCATTATCGATGGCCAATTGAAATTAAACAAGACCTTTGCTTATGCTATATTTTGCGCATTTTTATTCGATTTTATCGTCTCATTAAGCGTGTTAGGAACAGTAAGTCTTTCTGGATTCATGGCATACTTACTCAACGGAATACCGTATGATTTGCTTCACGCAATGGGCAATCTAACCATTGCTGCTTGGTTTGGAAAATGGTTTAGCGAAGTCATTACAAAATTCCAATCCATGGAGGAAATTGAGCAGAAAGTAGTCGATGGATATGTCACAAGAACATGATGGGCCTTCTATGGCTTTGATAGTCAGAAAAGACCTGAGACTATCCGCTGGGAAAGTTGCTGTACAATGCTCTCATGCTGCAGTTAGTTGTGCACTAATAGCCAAGAAAAGTGAGCCTAGGATTATGGAGCGGTGGCAATCTAGCGGTGGACGCAAAATCAGCCTTGCAATCGACAGCCTCGTTTCTTTGAAGGAAATAATGGGCAAGGCCAAGTCAGCTGGTTTAATCACTCATTTGGTTAAAGATGCAGGACATACCGAAATACCTCCTGGAACAATTACAGTGCTAGGTATCGGGCCAGCGCCAAAAAGTAGCATCAATGCGTTGACAGGCAAATTAAAACCGTATTGAAGAGGTGTTTATTTGAGTCTACGTTCATTTATTCACCGTTTAACAGCACCAAAAACGCAGGACAGAATAGATAATGATCCTGTAAAGTTAGTTCTAGTAATCAATAATGAATTGAAAATGGGCAAAGGAAAAATTGCTGCACAAGCAGGCCATGCTTCGGTTACTGCAACCTTGAAAGCAGGAGAACACAGACCGACTACTTTGGATTCATGGTTGAAATCGGGCCAGAAAAAAGTATGTTTGAAATCGAATTATGATGAGTTGATGGAATTAGAATCGAAGGCTAAATCAAACGGGATTCAAACGGTGAGGATAACTGATGCAGGGAAAACGCAAATCCCTAGCGGTTCACTTACTGTAATCGCCTTTGGCCCTGATAATGAAGATAAATTACATGACCTAACAGGTCACTTGAAGTTACTTTGAAATCCGCTTATTTCATCAATGATGTCGATTTGGTAAGACCATGCGAGAGTATAATCTTGATAGAATCGACCTTCGCAGCGATACAGTAACTCAGCCTACGAAAGCGATGAAAGAAGCAATGATGGCTTCTGTAGTCGGTGATGATGTATTACAAGACGACCCCACAGTCAGGGCATTAGAAGAAAAGATTGCCAAGATGTGTGGAATGGAGGCTGCCTTATTTGTGCCCTCAGGAACAATGTCAAATGCTATTGCGATAAGAGCCCACACCTCTCCAGGTGATGAAATTGTCATGGAAAGAACTAGCCATATCTATCAGTATGAAGGCGGAGGTTATGCCGCTTTATCTGGCGTCTCAGTGGCCCTAATTGACGGTGAAAAGGGACAATTGACTCCTCAAGATGTTGCTAAAGCAATCAGAAAAGCAGAAGGCAGTTTAGGACACTATCCAGATGGTACTATGGTTTGTGTAGAAAACACTGCTAATCGCGGCGGTGGCACCTGTTATTCTCAGGAGGCTTTGGACGCAATTGCAGCAACAGCACATGAACATAATTGCGTAATTCACATGGATGGTGCGAGGATATTTAATGCGGCAATCAAGACAGATACACCGATTGATAGAATGCTAAGAGATTTTGACTCGGTATCTATTTGCTTGTCAAAAGGCCTAGGAGCTCCAGTAGGGAGTTTACTAGTTGGCTCTCATGAATTTATTACTAAAGCCAGTCGATGGAGGAAATTGTTTGGTGGGGGGATGCGTCAGTCAGGATTTTTGGCAGCCTGCGGCTTATACGCATTAGAGCACAATATTGACAGATTGGCAGAAGACCACAACAGAGCATATCATCTAGCAGAGACCATTAGTAAAATGAGCGGATTTAACATAGATTTAGCATCGGTTGAAACTAATATGGTCTACATTGATAGCGACATGGGTGCGAAGAAACTGATGAGTGAGTTAGCGAAGTATGGCATAGATGTATTGGATGTTGGCCCAACCGCAGTAAGAGCAGTGATACATTTGCATGTTACAGACGAAGATGTCGAGAAAGTAATCCAAGTTTTCAGTAAGTTGGCAAACTAACTTATTTTCGACGAGTCAGCATAGCTGCTCCGACAATTGCTAGAATTGCAAAACTTGTCGTAAAGCCAGGTAATGGCGACGCTTCATCTGGAGTAGTAGTTACAGGTAAATCATCGTTAGACTGAGGTATATTCATGACATAAACGAGGTGTATTTCTAGGTCATCACCATCAATAGCAGTGGGAATTGCAACATTAGCCGTGCCCTGAGAATTACTGCCCAAATTAACAATTTGACGAACTATGTCAAAATAGGTCCCCTGTCCGTTGCTTCCGTCAGAAAATTCAGCAGATTGTTCAACTATCCAAGCATTAACGCTCAATGTTGCGCTTGGATAAGCAGATACATCAGCATCCAAATTCCAACTAATAATGCCCATATCATCTGGTAAATCACAATCACAATCTGCAGCCGGAGTCCACGCAAAAGCAGAAACAGCGTCACCTAATTCTAGTTGAGTTTGCATCATGTTACGATAATCAGAAACCAAACTGTCTGAATCTGGAACACTACCTTCTTTCTTCATTATACCATTGATCGCAACTAATGGTGGACTTTGGACACTATATCTTGATCGCAAGTGTTGAGTTGTCTCAGCAGAGCCGAAACCTGACCCATCTATGTCTGGGTCTACATGGAATTCATACTTTTGCAACTCACCTTCTAATTCAAGTTCGTCAAGTGCATGTTCAACCTTGACACAATTGCTACACCATGTTGCAGTGAAATCTTCAGCAATAGGGGGCAACATACTGATTTGACTTGTTTGGTTAGATTGGGTGCTGGCATTTGTGTGTTGGCCGCCGAAAACAGGCCCATTATCACTCTCAACGGCAGGTTTTGCACTCGACAAAGGGACACTCATAGCGACAATTAACGATATGACCATTATCACAGCAACTTTTCGCATGTTTTACCCAGTAATTATCTTGCTTTGAACCCATCTGAGGTTTGATTTCAAGTTTCTTTGCTATTAATAGTGGGCATTTCAATGATAGTTTTCAATAACCATCGCTCCTCTGCTTGTTCGTACGGGGGTTTGGTTATGGCTAATTATTCAG
>MDSV01139399.1_pt1 | contig 22515 bp, 22 predicted proteins | sample 810851 | NCBI WGS metagenome assembly MDSV01 (sample SAMN05326640, study PRJNA326480) | marine metagenome | isolation source: seawater | place: Atlantic Ocean: North East | collected 2012 | reverse complement strand
TTCAATAACGGCACCGTCAGTAACCGCTTGTGTTGCAGCGTGGCCTGATCCAGCCGTTCAAGGTCAGCCAACAGCTGATCGATACCGCGCGGACCGCGGCGTAGCCAGTATTCCACAACGGCGTCGGTCAAATGATAACCCCGTCCATGGGCCCGGCGGCGCAAAACCTCGCACTTTTCCTCATCCGTCAGCGGTTGCAGCTGATGATGAGCCAGCGCGCGCAGGCGCGAATTCAAATCCGCCAAACCAAAGTCCAGCTGTCCAGCGCTTTGCCGGTGTGCGACGAGTATGCGTCTGTGCACCGCGCGATCACTGTCGTGCAGAGCGTTATACAACGCCATCAACACCTCTTCGGCCTCAGGGTCGTTCTGCAATCCTTCCACATGATCAACCGACACGGTCACCGAGAGGTCCAAGCCTTCACGCATTCGAGCAATCAGATCGTTTGCCAAGGCCGTAAATCGTTCGGGACTGAGTACACTAGCGTCCAGATAGGCCTGCAAATGTCCGGCTTCCGCAGAGGCCAAACAGCTGGCCTGTAGCAAATGGGATTTGCCGCAAACGTCTTCACCACAGAGCCAGAGCCCGGAAAATCCCGGGCCAAAAGACGCTAAGGCCTCGCACAGTTCACCATTATCGCCAACAACAAAATTCGCCAAACTGGGTTGGTGCGGCGCGTCGATGGGTAACACAGCCTGACCGCTCAAGAGTCCGTTTGCTCCGCATTCGCTTTGCCGCTGTCTTCGCTCGCAGGCACCTGTTCACCGCGCAAACGCCGCCAGGAATGTCGCCCCCACACAAAGAGGTAGTGCGAACCGGAAGCAATACACAGCGCGGCCAGCAGCGGAAAACCGCTATCTCTCAGCACGGCCAGCAGTTCTGCGCCCAGCTCACCAATGGGCATCTGACTGACCATCAACAGCAGCACCACCAAAATTTGCACCGCAGTATTGGTTTTACTGAGCAAACTGGGATTCACTGTCAGATCCCCAAACACGCCGCGATAGACACCCGCTCCGAGCAAAATCAAAATGTCTCGGGTGAGAATCAGCGCCACCAGCCAGACAGGTATCAGTTCATGCAGGGTGAACACCAGATACATGGCCGCGACCAAAAACTTGTCCGCCAACGGATCCAGCAGCGACCCCAATTCGGTCTGCCAGCCATAGCGCCGCGCCAGAAAGCCGTCCAACGCATCGGAAAGCCCAGCGACCAACATCAGCCAGAACGCGCTCATCACCTGCTGCTGCCAGAGCAGCCAAGCGATGGGAATCACCAGCACGATGCGTAACGCACTCAGATAGTTGGGTAGTGCATTCATGATCGCTCCCGCCACACAAATTCGGGTGCCTTAATCAGTGCCTCAGGCTCGATGTCCGTTGCTTCTGGCGCTCTCTCAAACCGGCCATCGTCTATTAGCAGGTTGCGTAACTGCTCATCCGTGGCCGCGGTATTCACCCGCAGCTTCAGCGTGTTCTGGTACATGCTCAACAGCATCACATCGTCCACAAACTCCAAGGATTGCAGATAGTCGAGCAAGCTTGAATACGCGCCAATATCATCGATACCAGATACCACCAAATCGTGCTGTCGCGGTGAATCGGCAAATACCAGATGCTGGTCCAAAACACCCTGCGCCGCCATGTCGATGCCGATACTGGCTACGGTGTCGATGTCGACTCCTTGGACAAACCTCGATATGTCCCCGCCTTCTAATCGAACCAACCATTCACCCGTGAAAAACCGTTCCCCGAGGATCTCCTGCACGCTGAAACGACCGACAAGGTACTGACCTGCGTCATATCGGTCGCTGGCTTGATCCAGTACCTCAGTAAACTTGCCCCACACCACACCTGTGCTCACCAGCAGACTGTCATCCAAATCCATCGCAGGCAGCAATACCGGCAAGCCACGCTGGTGCGCCGCGTAATCCAGAGCACCGCGAATGGAGACAGCACCTTGATCCACTACCGACCGGCCATCGGGTTCATCCAACACCATCCAGACTAGGGTGAGCGGGCGTCGGGACCACCACGTGGGGAGTTTCGCGCTGCGCGCAAGCTGCTTGATCATGGCGGGCTGAAACGTAAAACGCACCGCCAATTCCGTCGCGTCACTCTCCCTGGCGTTATCGATGCGATTCAGACCGTTCGCACCCGCACCCTTGGGATCAAAGTAAACATACTTGGCGTAGTAGCGCTCGGGATTCCGGAGCGCTTGGGCTATGGACGCGTTGCGCGGAACCGAGACGAGACCCGAGACCCGGGAGATCACGCGCAGCAGAGATCGCTGGGCAGCCTGACGTCGGGTCTGCTCACCTTGATCGGCGACGTACTGATCGACCTGATAGAGTCGCTGTGTCCTCTGGTCCGAGGGTTCTTGCGCCATTGCCGTGGCCACATTGGCGAGGACAGACCACACAAAAGCCGCGCGGAGCAGATGAGACATTAATCTGGAAACACGAGGCCAAGTGCGCATGAATGACATTCATTTCTTCAACGGTTCAGCGGGACAGTGTATCGAAGTTGCTCCGCTTATGAGTGCTTTTGTCCCATCAATATGTGCTCCGCAGTCGGCGCTATCAGCAAAAAGTTACAACCGGCAGTACACTCTGGATTCCTGCAACCCGGAGCAGACTGATGAACATTGATGAGGGCCTGGCCCAGCGGGTGCGAGAGACCCTGCTGGAATTGGCGGACTTCGCTGACATTAGCGAGCGAAAAATGTTTGGTGCACTGATGACCATGGTCAACGGTCATATGACCTGTGGCATTTCCGGCGCCAAATCCAGCAGTAAAATCCGACCCCAGGCACACACCGACGCTGCGACCCATTCAGATACGGTCTTGGATTCTGGGTTGGTGCTGCGCGTGGGAGCCAATCGTTACGAAGAAGCACTGCAGGACCCGCACTGCCGACCCATGGACTTCAGCGGCAAGACCATGACCGGCTTCGTCTATATCGACTCGCCCGGACTGCAAGAAGACGTCGACTTGCGCCGCTGGCTGGAGTTGAGTCTGAGCTTCGTTCTGGCCCAACCGCCCAAATAGTTGCTCATCCGGCTGGCAGATTTGCCTCTCAGAGTTTGGTCTCAGCCCGCGACCCTGTAAGCTACAGTTTTACTCAACGAGCCGATCATGTCCCAGCCTCCCAGCGACACCTCTAACAACGACTCAGGCAGCAGCACCGGCCTGACCTATAAGGACGCGGGCGTGGACATCGAAGCGGGCGCGGAACTGGTACAACGCATCGCACCTGCGGCCAAGGCCACGCGACGACCGGAAATGTTGAGCGGTCTGGGCGGCTTTGCCGCCATGGCAGAACTGCCTTCCGGTTATGACAACCCGGTATTGGTTACCGGTACCGACGGCGTCGGCACCAAGCTGAAGTTGGCCATCGACTACAGTCGCCACGATGGCGTCGGTCAAGATCTGGTGGCCATGTGCGTCAACGACGTGCTGGTGGTCGGTGCTGAAGCGTTTTTGTTTTTGGATTACTACGCCACAGGCAGGCTCGATGTGGACGTTGCCGAACGGGTCATCAAGGGCATTGCCCACGGCTGCTCACTGGCAGGCTGTGCCCTAGCGGGGGGCGAAACCGCTGAGATGCCCGGCTTTTATAGCGACGGCGAATATGACCTGGCTGGCTTTTCCGTCGGTGTTGTTGAAAAAACAAAAATCATCGACGGCAGCAAGGTCAGGGTTGGCGACAAAATCATCGGGCTGGCCAGCTCCGGCCCCCACAGCAATGGCTACTCACTGATTAGAAAAGTGCTGGAAACAACCGAACTGGTGCCTGACGAGACCCTGTTGGACGAACTGTTGGCGCCAACACGCATCTACGTCAAACAGGTGCGCAAAACCCTAGAGACCGTCGACGTCCACGGCATGGTGCACATCACCGGCGGCGGCTTTTACGAAAACATTCCTAGGATTTTCACCACAGACGACGTGGCTGCGTTAATTGATATCGACAGTTGGCAGCGTCCCAACATCTTCGCGTGGTTACAGCAGGCGGGCAACATTTCCGAGCAAGAAATGCTCACCACCTTTAACTGCGGTATCGGCATGCTGTTGATCGTCAGCCCCGATGACGTCGAGGCTACGCTGGACTCGTTACGCAGTCAGGGTGAAGCGCCGGTAGAAATCGGTGAGATTGTCTCCCGGGATCACACAGCCCCTGCAGGGCAGATTCTGATCCGTTAAGCCCCGGGCCTTTGCCCATCATTGCAGGCTAGGTTTTCGGCAAGGTCACCCCGGTCTGCCCCTGGTACTTGCCGCCGCGATCTTTGTAGGTGGTCTCGCAACGCTCATCGGATTGAAAAAACAGCATCTGAGCCACCCCTTCGTTGGCATAGATCTTTGCCGGAAGCGTGGTGGTATTGGAAAATTCCAACGTGACATGCCCTTCCCACTCCGGCTCGAGGGGTGTGACATTGACGATGATGCCGCAGCGCGCGTAGGTGGACTTACCCAAGCACACCGTCAGCACGTCTTCTGGAATACGGAAGTACTCTACCGTACTGGCCAAGGCAAATGAGTTGGGCGGAATGATGCAGTAGTCACCCTCAACATCCACGAAGCTTCGCTCATCGAAAGCCTTCGGATCCACGGTAGCCGAATGAATGTTCGTGAACACCTTAAACTGGTTGGCACAGCGCACATCGTATCCATAGCTCGAGGTGCCATAAGAGATGACCTTGCCACCGCTTGCATTGGTGCGGATTTGGCCTGCCTCGAAGGGCTCAATCATGCCCTTGGTCGCCTGCTCTACAATCCACCGATCCGACTTGATACTCATAGTGTATGCTTACCTTTTACTGTGTTGCTGCGTCATTGATGCGTGTCGAGAGCGTCACGCCTCAGTCATCGACCATGCGAATGGTCGGTGCCGATGCGGCGGTGCTTTTACGCCCCCATAGCTGGGCGGCCATGTTACGGGCCGCGTCTCGATACAGCCCGCTGATTTGAGAATCTGGCTCGACTTTCACTGTCGGCTGACCACCATCGGCCTGCTCACGAATGGACATCGCCAAGGGCAACTTGCCCAGCAACGGAACTGACAGTTCCTCCGCCACTCGCTGCCCGCCATCGGCACCAAATAAGTGACTGATGTGGCCACAGTTCGTGCATTCATGAACGCTCATGTTCTCCAAGATGCCCAGCACCGGAATATCCACTTTGGCAAACATTTCAATGCCTTTCATGGCATCCAGCAAGGCGATGTCTTGGGGTGTGGTCACGATCACAGCACCAGATACCGGCGCCTTTTGGGACAGGGTCAACTGAATATCACCCGTGCCGGGAGGCATATCAATAATCAGGTAGTCCAAATCCCCCCACAAGGTCTGACCCAAAATCTGCTGCAACGCCCCGCTGGCCATCGGCCCACGCCAGACCATGGGGGTTTTGTCGGTGGTCATAAAACTCATGGACATGGCCTTCAGGCCATGGGCCCGAATCGGCTCGAAGAACTTACCGTCTTTAATATCGGGCCGTCGGCCTTCGGCGACACCCAGCATCATGCCCTGACTGGGGCCGTAGATATCAGCGTCCAACAGACCCACTTTTGCGCCTTCAGCGTCCAGCGCGAGGGCCAGATTGACCGCTGTGGTGGATTTGCCCACGCCGCCCTTACCACTGCTGACCAAAATCAGGTGCTTAACCTGACCAAAGCCAGAACCGCCACCGGCTGAAAAACCCAGCTGCAGGTCAATGTCGTCCACACCCAAAAACTCGGCCAGTTGGGTCGCAAGCTGTGCCTGCATGCCTGCGGCAGGGTAACCGAGGGTGACCGAAATCTGATTGCCCGAGGTGAGGATACGCGCACCCAGACTGCCCCAAGACTCTCCCACATAGGGGTCTACAAAATCCTCTACCTTCATGCCGACGCTGTCCTGTGATTCACCAAGCGCGCTAGTGTAGGACAAAACCCGGTGGAGGGTCTGTGAAAGCTCAACAGAAAAGGACAATCGGTGCCGGAGGTTTGCGATGTTTAGGGCGCCACCGCACTCTCCCGTGAGGTCATACCAAGCGAAACTGAAACCCGCACAGGTCAAGGATCTCGCCCGCTCGAGCGCGATCCTTGGCACGCAAATCCGCCGACGCCAAGCCGTCTCCCCGACCATCCCTGGCCTGAACGAAGCGTATTTCGGCATCGTCTAGCGCCATAACGCCCTCACTGACGGACCTACCCACAGCTTTGGCCCAACGCGCGCCCATGGCGTCGGGATCATCCGCCTGAATCTCCACTGCCACCATGTCGGTTACCACGCTGTCCAGCGAGTGGTACTGCCAGTCAGGACCAGCCCACAGCCAACTTTCCTGCGGCTCCGCCTGATCCAGCGACAAAATGGCGCCGCCCACATCCTTAGGGTGTAAGTGAATACCGCGTATGGCAGCACCCTTTTGCTTGATCTCGCCGTCGTGAACCACGCGCATACCCGCGTTCTCCACACGGGCCTTATGATGTTCAACGTCGTCGGTTTGCAGCAGAATCATGTAGCCGCCTTCGCCGCCGCGGCGCTCCAGAAAACGGCCTGCGGTGGTACCCGGCTGCTTGGGTGCAACAACCTCCAACAGCTGATCACCGATGGCATAAAGACCGTGCCGCAGTCCAAAGTGGGCAAGTCCCGGATCGCGATAACAGACCTCTAAGCCAAGCTGGTCACATATCGCCTGTTCCACCGGGCGCAGCTCAGGGGTCACCAAGGCAATTTGTCGCAGTCGCATCATGTCTTTCTCAATCCATCCGATAAGGGCCACCTGAGTCTATCCAAACGGCCTGTCGGTTTCGATAGAACCAGGCCGCCGAGCACCGGTTGCGCTTCAAGCGGCCCAATGAGGCTAAGCCAAGCCGATCTGCATTGCCGCTAGCCTTGGCGGTTGTTTTGTCCTTAACTACGAGCGAGGCCATATACGGGGAGGGCTTATGAAGACGGGCATGATGTTGGGCTTTGAGGATTCCATCAAAACCATGACAGCAATTTCTCGAGAAGCAGAGCGTGCCGGCGTGCATACGCTGTATACGGTGGATGCCGGGCGCAGCGCTACCATCACGGCAGCGGCTGTCATTAACGCCACCGAGCGAGCCCGAGTGGGCACCTACATCGTCAATGCGTTTGCGCGCGAACCGTGGATGACCGGGCTTGAAGCCCGAGATCTCAATGAAATCAGCGACGGGCGGTTTGTTCTGGGCGTCGGCACCGGCAACCTCCATTTCAACGACCTGTATATGGGCATCGATTCCTCCAAGGCCAAGGCAAAGATGCAGGATTTCATGGAAATCGTGCGGCTGGTGGTCAGCGGGCAGGCTGCGGAACGGGTACGCTATCAGGGCGATGTGCACCGCATCCGCTGGCGCGCAACATGGAACCCCACAACGCCGACGCCGCCGGTCTATATGTCAGCCTCTGGGCCCAACATGGTTCGGCTTGCTGGTGCCGTATCCGACGGTGTGGGCATTGGCATCATGTCCTCAGTGGCATTTGTTCGGGACATTGTTCGCCCCAACGCACGTACCGGGGCAGAACAGGCAGGGCGTGATCCCGATGCGTTACTCTTTCCCACCGCGGCGACGGTCAGTATCAACAAAGACGAAGACGCCGCACGCACGGCCAGCAAACGCGCCATCTGCAAACTCTATCACCCGATACCGCACCCCTATTACGACTCCCAGCTCAGGCAGCTGGGCTTCGCGGAATTTGCCGATCAAGCTACGCAGTTAGTCCCGGCGGGCAGATTGGCCGAAGCCATCGATTTGGTGCCCGACGCGGTGGTAGACACCATGACGATCACGGGCACTGTGGCGCAATGTGCCGCACGCATTAAAGAATATGAGGGCGTGGCAGACGAATTGATTCTCGCGCGCACAGCCCAGCGCGGCGACACCAATACATTGGCAGACTATGACGACCTATTCGAACTGATTAGCCATTCAGCGGACTGAGAGCGTCGGACCAAGAAAGGACAAACCACGTAAGCGACACGAAAGGCCGTTCGGTTACGACACTCGATGAAATAACCTGTGAGGAGAGCAGCGGATGCCATTAACCAAGGAAAGTCAGCGCGCGTGGCTGAATCAAAGCCGCGAAGAAATCCTAGACCCCGCGAGAGAAATCATTGACGCACACCACCACCTTTGGCGGCACAGTGGCCTGCCGGAATACCTGTTGGCCGATCTTTGGGAAGATACGCAGTCCGGGCACAACATAGTAAAGACCGTGTTCATGGAATGCGGGGCGGAATATCGACAATCGGGGCCCGGTCACTTGAAAGCTGTTGGCGAAACCGAGTTTGTGCGAGCAGCGGCAGCGGCCAGCGCGGTACCGGGCAAGGCGGAGATCGCAGGCATTGTGGCTCACGCCGATTTGGACATGGATCAGGGACTGCTGAAAGAAACCCTGCAGGCTCACGAGACCGCCGGCGACGGTTTGTTCAAGGGAATTCGTCATGGCGGAGCCCACGACCCCGGTAAAAACCTTCGCTGGATGAATGCCACGCCCCATGCAGACCTGTTCAGTCGCGACAGATTCCGGCGCGGTGTCGCCCTGCTGGGTGATCTCGGCTACAGCTACGATTCGTGGCACTACCACTTTCAAAACGATGCCTTCACCGATTTGGCCATCGCATGCAGCGGCACAACCATCGTCCTAGACCACTTTGGCACACCCTGTGGTGTGGGCGATTTTGCCGGCGATATGGCCGCCGTATTTGACCAATGGAAGGCGGGTATCAGCCGAATGGCGCAGTGCCCGAATGTTGTGGTGAAAATCGGTGGCTTGGCCATGCCAGTGAACGGATTCGGCTGGCACAAACAAGAGCGACCGCCGACCTCTGATGAGGTTGTGGCCGCCCATCGAGACTATTACTTGCACACAATCGATGCCTTTGGTCCGTCACGGTGCATGTTCGAAAGCAATTTCCCCGTCGACAAACGGTCGTTGTCTTACGACGTGTATTGGAATGCCATGAAGAAAATTGCAGAAGGCTTTTCGGCTGAAGAGCAGCACGCGCTGTTCTACGGCACCGCCGAGCGCATCTATCGGCTCGGCTAAATCCGGGCCGGGCGTGTTTGTTTGCCGGATAGTTACTGCACTTATGGCCCTAGGCGCGGTATATTGCTGCCGCCAATTTACCGACCATAAAACAACTCAGGCTCAGCATGTCACGTCGCATTTTAGTCACTAGCGCACTGCCCAACGCCAACGGCCCAATCCACTTGGGTCATGTACTGGAGCAGATCCAAACCGATATCTGGGTGCGGTTTCAGCGCATGCGCGGCCATCAGGCGATTTACGTTTGCGCCGATGACACCCACGGTACCGCCACCATGATCAAGGCGGAGCAAGAAGGCGTAACGGCTGAAGCCCTCGTGGAAAGTATGCGGCAACTGCATGTGGCCGACTCTCAGGGTTTCCTGATCAATCACGACAACTATTACTCCACGCACTCGCCAGAAAATCAGCAGTACGCCGAGTTAATCTACACACGACTGCAGGAAGCTGGACTGATCTTCACCGAACAAGTGGAGCAGCTGTACGACCCGGAAAAAGGCCTGTTTTTGGCTGACCGCTTTGTCGTGGGCGGCTGCCCACGCTGCAAAACACCCGATCAGTACGGCGACAACTGCGAAGCCTGCGGCGCGACCTACAACGCCAACGAGCTGATTGAGCCAAAATCCATTTTTTCCGGGGCCACGCCCGAGCTGCGCGGATCCGACCATTACTTTTTTGATCTGGCCCGCTACACCGAATTTCTGAAGACTTGGACACGCGGCGACGCGGTACAGACCGAAATCGCCAACAAACTGTCCGAGTGGCTGGACGACGGACTGCGCGCTTGGGACATCTCTCGGGATGCTCCCTATTTTGGCTTCACCATTCCCGGCACCACCGACAAGTACTTCTATGTCTGGATGGACGCCCCCATTGGCTACATGGCCAGTTTCCAGAACCTGTGCGATCGGCGCGACGACCTGAACTTTGATGATTTCTGGGCACCAGATTCCAGCGCCGAAGTGCATCACTTTATCGGCAAGGACATCGTCAATTTCCATGCTCTGTTTTGGCCAGCGGTACTGGATGGCGCGAACTTCCGTACGCCAACCAAGGTGCATGCCCACGGCTTTTTGACCGTGGACGGCACCAAGATGTCCAAGTCTCGCGGCACATTCATTCTCGCCAAAACCTATTTGGAGCATTTGAACCCCGAGTACTTGCGCTACTACTACGCCGCCAAGCTCAATGGCTCTGTGGACGATCTTGATCTCAATCTGGAAGATTTTGCCGCGCGAGTAAACTCAGATTTGGTCGGCAAGGTGGTCAACATCGCAAGCCGCACCGCGGGCTTTCTTGTGAAGCAATTTGATGGGGTGCTGGCCGAACACGTCCACGATCCCGAACTGATGAATCAGTTCCACGCACAGGTCGAGCCCATCGCTGCCCTGTTCGAGCAAGGGGACACCGCCAAGGCCATGCGTGAAATCACGTCGTTAGCAGACGCGGCGAATCAGTACATCGCCAAACACGAACCGTGGAATATGGCTAAGGATCCGGAACAGCGTGATGCGGTGCAACTGGTGTGCAGCCAGGGCATCAACATGTTCCGCTGTCTGGCCGTTTTCTTAAAACCCGTGCTACCAAGCACAGCGGAAAAAGCGGAAGCGTTTTTGAATACCCCACCGCTGACTTGGTCCGATGCCGAGGCGCCTCTGCTGGGTCATACCATCAACAAGTTCAAGCCGATGCTGCAACGAATCGAGACCTCCCAAATCGAGAAAATGATCGAAGCCTCGAAAGTGCCGGACACTCAGCCAGCCGAGGCACCGGCAGCCAAGGCCGCAGCAGCGACCGGCGACAGCGACGTCATCGGCATCGACGACTTCATGAAAATACAGCTTAAGGTAGCGCGTATTATCGACGCCCAACCGGTGGAAGGTGCCGACAAACTGCTGCAACTCACCCTAGACGTTGGCGACCATCAGCGACAGGTATTTTCTGGCATCAAGGCCGCGTACCAAGCCGAAGATCTGGTGAACCGCCTCACCGTCGTGGTGGCGAATCTGGCGCCACGCAAAATGCGCTTTGGCGTTTCAGAAGGCATGGTGCTCGCTGCCGGTCCCGGAGGTTCCGATATTTTCCTGCTGTCGCCTGACAGCGGAGCGGAACCCGGCATGGACGTGAAGTAAGCACGGCTTACGACCATGACCGAACTGGGTCTCATTTTATTTGGCGCACTGCTGGTCAATAATTTTGTATTGGCCCAGTTTCTGGGTCTGTGCCCGTTCATGGGCATTACCCGCAGCTTCGATACCGCGCTGGCCACCGGACTGGCCACCACCTTCGTCCTCGCACTGGCTGCGGTGACCTCTCATACCCTCTATCACTTTTTGCTGGTGCCCCTGCAACTGGCCTACCTGAACATCATCGTGTTCATCATCGTCATCGCCGGCTTGGTGCAGGTGATCCAGCTCTACCTCAAGGCCACCTCGCCGGTACTGCATCAGGTGCTTGGTGTGTATCTGCCGCTGATCACCTCAAACTGCGCTGTGCTGGGCGTCACCCTGCTTGCCATCAATCAGGAACTGACCCTGCTCGCCACCTTCGTTTTTGCCGTGGGAGCCGCCGGTGGATTCACCCTCGTGATGGTGCTGTTTGGAGCCCTGCGCGAACAGCTGGCCCAATCCAGCCTGCCCAATGCCTTTGCCGGCACCCCGATCGCTCTGCTCAGTGCGGGACTGATGAGCCTGGCCTTCATGGGTTTTCAGGGCATCGGTAGCTGATGGTCAGCGCGACGCTTTCCCTGTATTCCGTACCGGCGCTGCTGGTTACCCTGCTGGGATTCTTTGTCCTGACTGCCACCTTGCTGCAGCGGCGCATCCCCAAGGACACAAATGCGCTGGCGGACCGCATTGAACGGATGCTGCCGCTGACCCAGTGTGCCCAGTGCGGACACCCGGGCTGCCGGCCCTATGCCGAAGCCGTAGCCGCAGGCGAAGCCATTGATCTGTGCCCGCCCGGCGGTGTCGAGCTGATCGCCCGACTCAAAGATCTGATGGGTGACGACGCACCACAAACCCATGGCGACATGGCCACGGCACCGCCAATCGTGGTCGCAGTCATCGACGAAGCCGCCTGTATCGGCTGCACCCTCTGTTTGGATCCCTGCCCGGTAGACGCCATCGTCGGGGCACAAGGGTTTATGCACACGGTTATCGAGCAAGAATGCACCGGCTGCGAATTGTGCATCGCACCTTGCCCTGTGGACTGCATCAGTCTAGAGACCCAGCCCGCCACGTTAGCACCAGCGCCAACACCTTTGTTGGGCCGAGGCTGCATCAACTGCGGTCAGTGCATCGACGCCTGCCCGATCGCCCTGCAACCCGATCAGCTTTTGAAGCTCAGTAACGCCCAAGAATGGGCCGCTGCCGAGGCGTTGGATCTGCAGCGCTGTATCGAGTGCGGACTCTGCGACCGGGTGTGCCCCAGCGAGATCAATCTGGCCGCTCGCTTTACCGACGCCAAGCGCACGGCGGCAATGCAAACGGCCGTCGCCGCGGAGAAGCAGCGCATCAAGACACGCTACACCGCCCATCAGCAGCGGCTGATTGCGGTACAAAGTCAGGCAGACAATCGACGCGCAGACCGCCTGGCCAAGTTGCGTGCCAAGCGCGCGCCGTCTCACACCTCAGAACGTACAGACGGCACAGACTCGTGAATCGCACGACCCGCAAGACCCAACCCACCGGCAACATCATGCATCGGGTGTCCCTCGCCCTGCTACCCGGCGCACTGGCCATGGCATGGCAGTACGGCGTTGGCGTGATCTGGAATCTACTGTGGCTGGTGGTGCTTTGTGCGCTGGTGGAAATCCTTTGCAGCAGCCTGCGTCATGGCGTCGCCAAGGCTCGAAGCCAACGCTTTCAGCTTGACGACGGCACCACACTGCTGGCGGCCCTGCTCATTGGCATCTGCCTGCCCCCGTCGGTATCGCCGGCCATCTTGTGCGTGGCCGCACTGGCCGCCATTGGTCTGGCAAAGCACGCCTACGGTGGTCTGGGACAGAATATTTTCAATCCCGCCATGGTGGGTTATGCCGTGATCTTGTTGAGTTTTCCGCTGGCGCTGGCCACATGGCCTACCGCCGCCCCCGACGGTTTCACCGGAGCCACGCTGCTCAGCGAGTTCCGTTATCGAGGTGGCATCACCGCTGACGAGTTTTTCCTCAATCGCGTTGCCGCTCATCCCAACCTCATCAGTGCCGGACTGTTTGGCTTGGGCGGTGTGTGGCTGATTCAGCAAGGCATCGTGCATTGGCGTATTCCGCTGACGGTACTGGCCACCGTTGGCGTTCTGGCCAGCGTCTTTCATGACCAAGGCAGCTCCGCCAGCCTGGGGTCGGCATGGTTTCATTGGACCACTGGCGGCACCGTGGCCGCAGCGTTTTTCGTTGCCACCGATCCGGTCACCCACCCCGCCAGACCCGGTCATCAAATCGCTTTTGCCCTACTGATTGGCTGCCTGCTGTTTTTGATTCGCACTCAGGGCAACCTTCCCGACGGCATCGCCTTTGCCGTGTTGTTGGCCAATTGCACAACCCCGCTGTTCAACCGCATCCATCGTCAAAAAATTGCCGAGGGGGTCAGCGGCCATGAGTAACCGATTCACCTCCGCCGCGGCCCTGCTGGTGATCGGCGGGCTGTGCGGACTTGCGCTCACCCAAACGTATGACATCACCCGAGCGCCGGTGGAGGAAAACCGAATCCGACAGGCCCAAGCCCTGCTCAGCGAGTTGCTCGGAAGCGAAGTGCCCACAGACCTGATGTGGCAAAACGACATCGCCAACGCCTGCGGCGAATGGCAATTTGCGCGAGGCGCCAGCGTGGGCTACGCCGGACCCATCGAGTATCTTGCCCTGCTGCAACAAGACCGCATCAGACTGCGCGTCACTCGACACCAAGAGACACCGGGCATTGCAGACTTCATCGATCACCGCAAAGATCCGTATCTGCCCAGCCTCGACGACACGTTGCTGTCGGACTGGTCACAACTGGACAACATCAGTGGCGCCACCATTACCCACAAGGCCCTGAGAGAAATGGCGGATCAAGCCCGTACCAAACTGACCTATCAGCGCGAGGAAACACACTGTGAGGCAACCCGTGAGTAACAGCGATTTCAGCCGCGCGACCATCGCCAACAACCCAGCGTGGGCGCAACTGTTGGGCCTCTGCCCGCTGCTTGCCGTCAGCAATACCGTTGCCAATGCGACGGGACTGGCACTGGCCAGCGCCTTCGTGGTCATCGGCGCCAACACCTCGATCTCGCTGCTGCGGCGCATCATTCCTGACGAGGCCAGACTGCCCTGTTTCGTGCTGATCATCGCCACCTTCACCACCCTCACGGTTATGGTGCTGGAGGCCTACGCCTTCGACCTGTACAGCCGCATCGCTCTGTTCGTGCAAATCATCGTCACTAACTGCATGATCTTGGGCCGGGCCGAAGTCTTCGCCTCGCGCCAACCCGTAGGCCGGGCGCTGATGGATGCCCTCGGCACCGCGGTCGGTTTCGCCATCGCCCTGCTGGCCTTGGGCGCCGTGCGGGAAATCCTCGGGCAGGGCACACTGATGGCAGACATGGATCTGCTGTTTGGCCCCGCCGCTGCCACGCTGACCATCGAGGTTTTCGCCACACCACCGGTGGCGCTGGCGGTACTGCCCCCCGGGGCGTTTATTATCGCGGCCCTCATGTTCGCCCTCGTGCAGAGCTTGACGAGCCACCCCAACCCATCGTCTTCTCACACTGTTTCGGATGCCCAATGAACCCCGCAAAACGTCATGAAATATTTTCTCGCCTGCGCGATGCCAACCCCAACCCCACCACCGAACTGAACTACAGCTCGCCCTTTGAGCTGTTGATTGCGGTACTGCTCTCGGCCCAAGCCACCGACGTAGGAGTGAATAAAGCCACCGGCCCTCTGTTCGCCGCCGCCAATACGCCTCAGGCGATTTACGACCTGGGGGTGGACGGCCTAAAGGGATACATCAAGACCATTGGGCTGTTTAACACTAAGGCCGAGAACGCCATCAAGACCTGCAAAATACTGGTGGACGAATACGACAGTCAGGTACCGGAAAACCGAGAAGCCTTGGAAGCCCTGCCCGGCGTGGGACGTAAAACCGCCAACGTGGTGTTAAACACCGCCTTCGGGCACCCGACCATCGCTGTGGACACCCATATTTATCGTGTATCGAACCGCACCAAGGTTGCGCCGGGCAAAACCGTGCGCCAAGTGGAAGACAAACTCATCAAGGTGGTGCCGGACGAGTTCAAGGTCGACGTGCACCACTGGCTGATACTGCACGGACGCTACGTGTGCATAGCCCGCAAACCACGCTGCGGCAGCTGCACCATAGAAGACCTGTGTGAATTCAAAGACAAGACCGACGAATAGCCGCCGCCCAGACAACGAGCCGAGGCCGGATTAGATGTCCACCAGCTCCACATTGGGCAGACTGGCACCCATAAAAACCGCACCCACCCGCTGAAAGCGCGCGACACCGTCGGTGGCCAAGAAGACGGTTTTACCGCCGTGGGCTGAGGCCAAACCATGCTCAGTCAGCGCCGCCGCAACGGTAGACGCGGTTGTTTGTGCCGAATCAATGACCCGAACCCCGTCACCCAACAGCCGCTGCAGCGGGTCACGAAACACGGGGAAATGGGTGCAGCCCAACAACAGTGTCGAAGGCAACGTCGCAGAGACCGGCGACTGGGTGAGTCCACTGACACCGTCCAGCAAAATCGCGTCAGACAAAGTAGACGCCACACCGCCCTGTTCCGCCAGCGTCACCCACAGCGGACACGGACGCCCCAGCACTCGCAGGGTTGGCTGACTGCGCAGAAGCGCACGTTGATAGGCACCACCGGCAATGGTGCTTTCGGTGGCCAGCACCGTGACACCGCTGGCATCGGCAACCGCGCAGGCCGCTGCCGCACCGGGTTCCACCACACCGAACACCGGCAGCGGAGCAAACTCTTGGGCCAAGGCATCCAAGGCCGTTGCGGAGGCGGTATTGCACGCCACCACCAAGGCCTTAATACCGCGCTGCACCAAGGCACCTGCCGCCTGACGCGCATAGCGAACCACGGTCTCCGCAGACTTCGTGCCGTAGGGCAAGCGGGCGGTATCGCCCAAGTAGATAAAGTCCTCGGTAGGCAACTGCCGCTGCAAGGCAGCCAACACGGTCAGACCGCCCATGCCCGAATCAAACACACCGATGGGCAGGTTCGCATCGCTCACGACGCGCACCCCGCCACCGGCGCAACAAGACGCCGAGTCAGACTAGGAATAGTCCCGACCACGCTTGGCGCCTAACCGCAGACGCAGGGCATTGAGCTTGATAAAGCCCGCCGCGTCTTTCTGATCGTAGGCACCTTGGTCGTCCTCAAAGGTCACCACATCGGCGTCGTACAAACTGTCGCTGGAGCTGCGCCCCACCACGCTGACCGAACCCTTGTAGAGTTTCAGCGTCACGGTGCCGTTTACCGGCGTTTGAGATTCGTCGATCAAGGCCTGCAGGGCCTTACGTTCGGGCGCCCACCAGTAACCGTTGTAGATCATCTGGGCGTAACGCGGCATCAGTTCGTCTTTCAAGTGGCCGACCTCACGATCCAGCGTCAACGACTCCATGGCGCGATGGCCCTTCAGCAAAATGGTGCCGCCGGGGGTTTCGTAGCAGCCGCGAGACTTCATGCCGACAAAGCGGTTTTCCACAATGTCCGAGCGACCCACACCGTGCATACCGCCCAAACGGTTCAGCTCCGCCAACATAGCACCCGGCGTCAACGGCTTGCCGTCCAGCGCAATCGGATCACCATGCTGATAGGTCAGCTCGATTTCCAGCGGCTGATCCGGCGCGTCTTCCGGCGCGACCGTCCAGCGCCACATGTCTTCATCTGCGGGCTTGGCCGGATCTTCCAAACCGCCCCCCTCGTAAGAAATGTGCAGCAAGTTCGCGTCCATGGAGTAAGGCGACTTATTCGCGCCACGCTTGTAGTCCACGGGAATCTGATGCTTTTCGCAGAAGTCCATCAGCGCCTCACGAGAGTTCAGATCCCACTCGCGCCAAGGCGCGATGACCTGAATGTCAGGATCAAGCGCGTAAGCCCCAAGCTCAAAGCGCACTTGGTCGTTGCCCTTGCCGGTAGCACCATGGGCCACTGCCGTCGCACCGGTTTCGCGGGCAATTTCCACCATCCGCCGCGTAATCAGCGGGCGAGCGATACTGGTGCCCAGCAGGTATTCGCCTTCGTACACCGTGTTGGCACGGAACATGGGATAGACGTAGTTGGCAACAAAGTCTTCGGTGAGATCTTCGATGTAGATTTCCTGCACACCCATGGCCTTGGCCTTCTCCCGGGCAGGTTCCACCTCTTCGCCTTGACCGATATCGGCGGTAAACGTCACCACCTCGGCGTTGTAAGTCTCCTGCAGCCAACGGCAGATGACGGAGGTATCCAACCCGCCGGAGTAAGCGAGGACGATTTTGTTTTTGTCAGACACGAATTTTCCTTTATCCAAAGCGAAAGCAAAGCGGTGGACATTTTAGGGCAAGGAGGATCGGGAGGGAAATTTCATTCACTGCGGTGGCAAAAATGCGAAGTGATCCCAAGTTTCTAACATTTCGCCTCTAGCCTTCTTTCGAAGACTCGGGAAGACCCTCAAAGTGGAAAGCAGCTTACCTCCGGAACACGTCCTCCCAGTAACTCAACCACGCTTAGGGAACATTCACTTCGGGATGTTCGAGAACAAAAAGCTTGCTCTTTTCAGAACGAAGCTCACTGACAAAATTGACTTTCTGGAACGAGAGAAGAAGTGAGCGAGGACCTTCAGTTGCTCCAAAAATTTCAAAAGAAACTGAACCAAGTCACAGAGGCCTGTGATCGGCGAGCTAACACGTGAAGTCACAGCATTCATTCCTGTATTGGCATGCCCGCAGAATTTGGCCAAACGCCCACAGTTTTCAGTTATCGTCCCCCCATGGAAATCTCAGACCGATTCCGCGGCTACCTGCCTGTCGTGGTTGATTTAGAAACAGGCGGATTCAGCAAGGAAGACAACCCGATCCTCGAGGTTGCTTGTTCCTTCATCACCATGCGAGACGATCAGTTGTGCATCAAAAACAGCGCCAGTTGGTCGCTAGAGCCTTTTGAGGGTTCGCATATCGAGCCCGCCAGCTTGAAGATCACCGGCATCGACTTAGACGATCCCAACCGCAACGCCATCGACGAGCGCGAGGCCTTGATCGAGTTCTTCAAGGTGGTCCGAGACGAGATGAAATTTGCGGGCTGCCACCGCGCCATCATGGTGGCGCATAACGCGTCCTTCGATCAGGGGTTTTTGAACGCGGCCTGCGACCGGCTCAAGATCAAACGCAATCCGTTCCATCCCTTTACCGCGCTGGACACCGCCACCATGGGTGCCTTGGCCTTTGGCCATACGGTGTTAAGTAAGGCCTGTCATCGTGCGGGCGTCGATTTCAGCGAGGCTCAGGCGCACAACGCCGCCTACGATGCCGAGCGCACCGCAGAACTGTTTTGTCATATCGTGAATGCGTGGCCGTTCAATCCGCATTGGCTGGATCAGCCCGAAGACGAGGCCTAGCCTCTTCAGACTAGCCTTCGGCGGGGTATTTTTCCGAGGTCTCAACCAGCAGGGTTTCCAGCTCACCGGCTTCGAACATTTCCGTGATGATGTCGCAGCCGCCGACCAGTTCACCGTCTACCCACAACTGCGGGAAGGTTGGCCAGTTGGCGTAGCCCGGCAGCGCTGCTCGAATGTCTGGGTTGCTGAGAATGTCCACATAGGCGAAACGTTGTCCGCACGCCACCATGCACTGCACGGTTTGGGCCGAGAAGCCGCACTGGGGTGCTTGGGGTGAACCTTTCATATACAAAATGATGGGGTTCTCAGCTATTTGTTCTTTGATGGAATCCAATACGTCTTCTGACATGTCGCCGTCCTGCATAGATCTTATTTGGGTAATTCGCGATGCCGCGCACCGTCGCTTTGCCGCATTGTAGCCCCGAAGCCACACCCGATGGTAGACGTGGGCGGATTCCGTCCACCGAACTGGTTATGATCGGCCCTACTCTTTTCACCGCTTCGAACAGGACAATCTCAATGGCTTACGATTTCGATGTCGTCATTGACCGCCGCAACACCAATGCCACCAAGCTGCAAAAGTACGCGGGCAGCGACATTTTGCCGTTTTGGATTGCCGACATGGACTTTGCGGTGCCGGACTTCATTCTGGAACCCCTGCGGGAACGCCTCGATCACCCGATCATCGGCTACACCAAGAAACCCGATTCACTGACCCACGCCTTTCAGCGCTGGCTGGCGCACCACTACGGTTGGCAGGTACCCGAAGACTGGATCGTCTGGCTGCCCGGCGTGGTGCCGGGCCTGAACATGGCGGTCAACATGCTCGGCAACGACGAACAGATTTTGGTGCCCACCCCCATCTATTACCCGTTTCTCGATCTGCAGGAAAATACCGGTCGTCGGCAGGTTGCCGTGCCACTGGCGTTGAACGATGGCCTGTGGTCCATGGATCTGACCGCCATGGCAGACGCCACCACCGAGCAGGTCAAAATGGTCTGCATCGCCAATCCGCAAAATCCTACCGGACGGTGCTACAGCCTGGCCGAACTGCAGGCCTTGGGCGAATTTCTGGAACGCCACGACCTGCTGCTGGTCAGCGACGAGATTCACTGCCAGCTGATTCTGGATGAAGACAAACAGCATCTGCCCATCGCCCATGCGGTACCGGAAATTGCGCACCGCACGGTATCTTTGTTTGCGGCCACCAAGACCTACAACATTCCAGGACTGGGCTGTGCTGCCGCCGTGGTGCCAGACCCCGACCTGCGGGCACGATTTCTCGCCACCCGCGGCGACTTGGTGGTGGGCCCCGGGCCGCTGAACTACATTGCCTCGGAAGCGGCGTTTAACGACCGGTCCGATTGGGTTCCTCAGTTGCAGGCCACCCTACGCCGCAATCACGATCTGCTGAAGGCAGTGGCCGGTGAACGCATGACTCGCATGGAAGCCACCTATCTGGCGTGGATCCGTATTGACGATTTGCAGCTCAACGATGTGGACGGTCACTTTGAATCTCACGGCTTGGGGCTGAGCAACGGCGCACCCTTTGGTCATGAGGGTTACGTTCGCTTTAACTTCGCCAGCCCCAAACCGGTGCTGGAAGAGGGTCTGCAACGGCTTGCCCAGAGCCTAAAACGCCCCTAAATCCAGAGTGTTATGTGACGTCAGTAACAAAACGGCAGTTGCGACACAGGAATGGCTTTAGTATCTTTCGCTCTTTACAGGCCGCATTCGTTGCGGCCTTTTGCTTTTAAGCACTACCACTCCTCACGACGACGGCTTCTCGACATCTTTTGATGTTGAGCCATGAGGTATTTTCCTCAAGACCACTCGTCGCCATTGGAGCGCAGTGCAGGAGAGTGGACCATGCAGAACCATGTAATGAATACTTATGGCCGTATGCCCGTGAATTTTGTCAGCGGCGCCGGCTCCTACCTGACCGACAGCGAGGGTAAGACCTACTTCGACGGCCTGACCGGTATCGCCGTCTGCGGTCTGGGCCATGCCCACCCTCATGTGGCCGAAGCGCTGGCCCATCAGGCGCAGACGTTGCTGCATACCTCCAACCTGTACGAGATTCCGCTGCAAACCAAGCTGGCCAACCGCCTGTGCGAACGTTCCGGCATGGACAACGCGTTCTTCTGTAACTCCGGTGCAGAAGCCAACGAAGCCGCCATCAAACTGGCGCGACTCAAGGGCAACAACGAAGGCATCAAGTCGCCGTCGATTGTCGTCGTGGACGGCAGCTTTCACGGTCGCACCATGGCAACCCTGACGGCGACGGGTAACCGCAAGGTACATGCGGGTTTTGAACCCTTGCTGAGCGGCTTTGTGCGCGCACCGTTCAACGACATCGCTGCTGTGGAGGCCATTGCGGCGAACAATCCCAGCGTGGTCGCTGTGATGGTCGAACCGATTCTTGGCGAGGGTGGCATCTACATTCCCGATGAAGGTTACCTGGCTTCACTGCGTGCCATTTGCGACGCCAACAACTGGCTGCTGATCGCCGACGAAGTGCAAAGCGGCAACGCGCGTACGGGTAAGTTCTTCGCCTACCAACACACGGATATTGTGCCCGACGTGGTCACCACCGCCAAAGGCTTAGGTAATGGCATGCCCATCGGCGTCTGTCTGGCGCGCGGCGAAGCGGCGAATCTGTTCGTGCCCGGCAATCACGGTTCCACCTTTGGCGGCAACCCCATGGCCTGCGCCGCTGCCAATGCGGTACTGGATGTGATTGATGCCGAAGGCTTGGAAGCACGCGCCTTGGTGCTTGGCGAGCGCATTCAAAACGGTCTGCGCGATGCCTTGGCCGGACGTAACGACATAAAAGACATTCGTGGCGCCGGTTTGATGTTGGCCGTGGAAATGCACCAAGACATTGGCGACTTTGCTGCCAAGGCGCTGGAACAGGGCCTGCTGATCAATGTCACTCAGGGCAACATCATTCGTCTGCTTCCGCCGTTGACCATGACCGATGCCGAGGCAGACGAGCTTGTCAGCCGCGTCGTCGACTTGATCAAACATTAATCAAGAACAGATCCACCAAACAAACACCTTCGGAACCTTCTGATGATCAAGAGAGATTTTCTTTCGCTATTGGATTTTTCGTCTGACGAACTCAAGTACGTGATTGAGCGCGCCAAAACCCTGCGCCAACAACACGAGCGCGGCGAGGTCTATCAACCCTTGGTGGGCAAAACCGGCGCACTGATCCTCACCATGAGCAGCACCCGCACGCGGGTGGCCTTTGAGGCCGGTTTCAGCCAGATGGGTGCCAACGTCATTTTCTTAAGCCCCGGCGATACACAAATCGGTCGCGGCGAGCCGCTGGAAGACTTGGCCCGAGTGCTTTCCGAGATGGTAGACATCATTATGATCCGCACCCATAACCAAGCGGACATTGAGACCTTGGCGCACTACGCCACCGTACCGGTTGTTAACGCCATGAGTTCTGTCCTGCACCCCTGCCAATTGCTGGCGGACATTCAGGCCTTTGAAGAACATCGTGGCTCCATCGAAGGCAAAACCGTTACCTTTTTGGGCGATGGCTACAACATGTGCCATTCCTACATCAACGCCGCCAAGCAGTGGAACTTTAATCTGCGCTTCAGTTGCCCGGACTCTCACCAGCCCGATGCGGATATTTTGGCCAACGGTGAGAACGTGGAACGGGTACTCGACCCCCGAGAAGCGGTGGAAGGCGCACACTTGGTGGTCACCGATGTGTGGTCGTCCATGGGTCATGAGGGTGAAGAAGGCGACCGACGGGCGATTTTCGAGCCCTATCAGGTCAACGAGTCGTTGCTTGATTTGGCAGACCCCAACGCCCTGTTCATGCACTGCCTGC
>MDSV01015237.1_pt1 | contig 22515 bp, 10 predicted proteins | sample 810851 | NCBI WGS metagenome assembly MDSV01 (sample SAMN05326640, study PRJNA326480) | marine metagenome | isolation source: seawater | place: Atlantic Ocean: North East | collected 2012 | reverse complement strand
GGCGGCGGCGCCGGCGGCGGTCGCGACGGGACGACAGCCCCGACGCGGTCGGCGCCCAGCCCCGATCCCACCCCAGCTGTGCCTGTTTCGCGCGCCGGGCCGCCCGCGGGTCGCCTCACGGCGAGCGTGCCGGTTCGGTCTCCGAGCCGCCGCGCCGCGCCCTGCGGTCCGCCGTACAGCGAGATGTTGGAGAGGCTCGCCGCGAGCGACGTCTCGCTGATGTACGCGGCGATGCCGCCGTGCCCGAGGGCGGCGGCGAGGTCGGCGGCGGTGTACCCGCCGGCGCCCCAGCGCGCGGTGGCTCGGATGTTCGCGCCGGACGCGAGCAGCGTCGCGACGGTGTCCTCGTGCCCCTTGGCCGCCGCCCAGTGCAGCGCCGTGCGCCGCCGGCGGTCGGGCTGGTTCACGTCGCACCCGCTCTTGCACAGCGCCGGGATGGCCCAGTTCATGCCCAGCGCGGCGACGCAGTGGATGATCCCGACGCCGCCGGCGTCCACGCGCCGGTACGCCGAGCGCGCCGGGCTCACGAACCCGGGCGCGGGGATGCGCTGCTGCGTCAGCAGCGCCGAGGGCGCGGCTGAGCCCGCCGAACCCGAAACGGGCTCGGCGACGGCGGGGACGACCGAATCGCCGGCGCGCGCGCGCAGGCTCTTGGCCTCCGCGGAGATGGCGTGCCGCAACCGCGCGTCGAGCGCGGCGCGGAAGGCGCGCGCGACGTCCTCGTCCGACAGGGTCTCCGGCGCCGACACCGGGTCACCGGGCAGGCGCAGCTGCGCGAGGGTCTTCTTGACGAACGAGGCGCCGGGAGGAGGCGCCGTCGCGCTTTTTTGCCTCCCCGGAAGCCTCGGAAGCGACGAGGAAACCGCGCCGCCGTTCCTGTCGCCGCTCGGCGCGGACGCGGGCCCGTCGCCGGAGGCGCCGTAACCGGCCGACCCGGAGGGCCCGCCGGCGTCGCCGGCGTCGTTCCCGCCGGATCCCGACCCGCCCGATCCGGGCGCGTCGCCGCCGCCGCCGCCGCTCCCGCCGCCGCTCCCGCTCCCGCCGCCGCCGCCGCCGCCGCGTCCCTCGCTCTTGACCGAGCTGCGGTCGGCGCCGACGAGCAGGTGCACCAGGCGGAGCTGGAAGTCGCGCTCGGTGACGCCCGTGGCGAGCCTCACCTCCGCCGCGCGGCGGTCGCGCGCGTTGGACGCGCCCGCCTCGCGGTACTCGAAGGTGCGGATGTCGGAGACGGGCCGCTTGCCGCTTCCCAGGCAAGAGATGTAGAACGGCACGCGCCCGGGCGCGTGCGGCGGCGCACGGCACCGCAGCGTGCTTGGCGAGATCTGCTCCGCGGGCACCTCCACGTTCCCGAACACGCAGCACAGGTACATGCCCTCCGGCCAGCCCGGCCGCGGCGCGCCGGAGACCAGCACCTTGGCGCCGCCGCTCTCGCCGTCCCATTCGGGGGAGAAGTCCACAATCTCCCACAGGATCTGCGCGCCAGAGAGGTTCGCGGTCACCACCGGGGGCGGGCGGTGGTGCCCGCGGCTGGCGCGCGCGTGCGCCGTCGCCGCCGCCGCGCGGAGCTGCGCGGCGGCGGCGGCGGGCGAGGGCGCGCGCGCACCCTCCCCCCCGGCGGCGTCTTCGGCGTCGTCGCGGTCCGTGAGGTCCATCTCGCTGCCCGAGGGAGGCGGCTGAAAGGACGCGTACCCCCCCCGCGCGCGGTCCCGCGCGGAGGCGCCGCCCGCCGCGCCCGGCCGCCGCGTCGCCGCAGCCGCCTTGGCGAGCGAGGAGATGGTCCCGTCACCGTCCTCGTTCGCGTCGCCCTCGTCGTCGTCGTCGTCCTCGCCGTCGTCGTCCTCCTCGTCTGCGCCGCCGTCGTCTTCGTCGTCGGAGCGCGCGTCCCAGCGCACGGGGCGCGACGAAAGAGCGCCCCGGCGGTCCGCGGACTCGCGCCTCCGGTGCCCGCGAGCCGCCATCGCGCGGTGGCCGCTCTCGAGCGCGCTCATGTCCCGCTCCAGGCGGGAAAGCCGCGAAAGCCGCGCCTCATCGGCGGTGTCGTGCGCCACGCGCGTCAGAGACTGCTGCAGGTCCGCCACGCGCGACTCGAGCTCCTGCATGGTGCGCACGCCGTCCTCGAAGCTCCCCGGGACAACAGCCAACGCGGCGCGCGGGGGGGGCGGGGCCGAGCGCCCGCCGCCCACCTCGGGGGCGATCGCGAGTCCCGCGCTCGAGGAGGCGCCGCGGGAAGGCGCGCGCGAAGGCACGCGCGAGGGCGCGCGCTCGACGACGTCGGTGGCGGCGCCTGACGCCGGGAAAGACGTCCCGACGTCCGGTCCCGCCGCCGCCGCCGCCGCCGCCGCGGGCCCCATGGGCGCCCCCGCCGCGTGATCGCCCCCGTCGCGTTGGGCTTCCTTCTTGGGTCCTCCCGAGGCGGCGCCGTCGCCGCCGACGCCCGCCGCCGCCGCCACGGCGACACCGAGCTGCGAGTCGCCTCCGCCAACGGAAAGGCTCTCGGAGACCCGCCGCTCCGCCTGGCCGAGGCTCCCGAGGCTGCCCAGGCTCGGCGGCTTCGACGGAACCGCGCTCGCTTCGCGACTCTCGGCGCCGCCCGCGAGCGCCTCCTGGTGCACGAAGTCGCGCAGGATGGCGTACCCGAACCCGTCGCTCTCTGATTGATGATTCGCGTCGCCCACGTCGCCGATGTCCATGGAGGCGTCCCGCAGGAAAAAGTCCATGTCGGCGTCGCCCGCGCCCTGCGCGTCGTACCCGCCGCCGTCGTCGCCGGATTCCAGCGCGCCGTTGAACCAGGGGTCCTCGCGCTGGTACTGGGACGCCGCCTCCGCCGCCACGTTCGCGTGCGGGACGCCCGCGAAGCCGCCGCCCTCGAACGCGTGGCTCGCCGTGTGTGGACTGGTCGAAAAGGACTGGGGCGGCGCGATCCCGTGCGCCGCGAAACCCCCGTGCGGCGGCGCGAACCCGTTCGCCGGCGCGGCCCACTCGTCGCCGGCGCCGCCGCCTCGCGAAGCGCGGTACGCCTGTTCCCGCGTTCCCGCTTGGTACGCCGCTTGCGTGAGGTGGTACTGGGGCGCCCCCGCCCCGAGGCTCGGCATGTCGCCTCCCGAGCGCACGCGGTGCACACCCCCGTTCCCGGGGAGACCCAGGGGGACCGGGACCCGCGGCGAGCCGCTCCCCGATCCGCCGGACGCGAGCGGCGGCTGCCCGAACGCCGCCGCCGCCGTTTGCGCCGCCGCCTTGTGCGTGACGCGCAGGTAGTGCACCAGCACGACGCCCTCGTCCGAGTTGAGGTGCCAGTAGCACCTGCGCTGGAAGCGGTCGTCGCCCGCGGCGTGCGTGTAGTAGCAGTTCAAAAGCTCGACGTTGCCCACTTTGAGCTTCTCGTGCGTCTCGCGAACCGTCTTGCCGTCCTTCTTCTTCTGCCAGTCGTGCCCATCCTTGCGGAAGAAACGCACCGTCTTGCGGTCGAACAGGAACAGCGTGCCGGCTGCGCGCGCGGCGGCGAACGGCGACACCGGCGCGTGTTCCGCGCGGTCCGGGAGCCGGAAACGGAAAACGAAACGAAAAGCGGCGCGTCAGCGTGAGGGGACGACGCGGAGGGTTCGCGGAAAAAGTCGTCGTCGTCGTCGTCGTCGTGTTTTTTGTCGACGAAAGCGACGCGATTCATCAATTGGCGGGTGGTGGATCTGGGTCGCGCCGCGCGCGCGCGAGGCGAGCCGCTACGCACCTGGAGGCGTGATCGGCGCGATCGTGCTGAGCTCGAATTCGTACTGACGGTAGTTCAGTAGGATGTCGCAAACCTCGGTGTTCTTCAGCCAGCGGACGCGCGAGTGTCGCAGGAGGTCGATGACGTGCGCTCGGTTGGCCCCGTCGGGCGCAACAACCGGGGGTTCAACTAAACACCGAGCAATCTCCCCCGGCCGGGGCCCGAGAGGCGCCATGTCGCCGTACGCGGACATCTTCGGCGCGTGAGCGCGCCACGAGCGCGTCGCGCGAGCTGCGCGCCGGCAACGCGATCAAGTCGGCGCGCTTGTGGTGTGTGCGGTGCGAGCCAAGGGTACGGTCCGTGCGCGGTTGAACCGCAAAAGCAACAGGCAACGAATTCGGGGTATCGGGCCTTCGGGCGCGGCCAGGCGGCGCGCGTTCGAAAGGAATCGCGGATGCGCTTCGAATTTCGAGAGGCGAAAGAAAAAAGCGTTTCGTTTTCGTTTTCTTCGCGGCGGCGGAGCGCCGCTTTCACGTGCCCTCCCCTCCCTGGCGCTCGATCACGCCCGCGAGATCGAGCTCGGCGCGCACTCGCGCTTCCCGCTCGGCGTCGTCCTCCCGCAGCGAGGCGGCCAAATCGATGCCGCGCGCGAACGATGCGTCGTACGGCGAAGCGGCGTCTTCGGCGTCTTCGGTTTCCGTCCCAAATGCGCGCCGAGCCGCGTTCGCCTTGACTCGGTCCATGAAAGTCTTCGCCCGGTCCGCGGCGTTCGGGTCTGCGAAGTACTGCCCGACCGGCGCGTTCGCCTGGCCCTCCAACGTGAGGTCCACGAGACGCGCGAGCGCGCGCTTCGCGGCGACCGAGTGCTCCGCGCGCGCGTTCTCGTCGAACGCCGCCGAGTACAGCCGCGCGGCGGCGTCGGCGGCTCGCGACGCGACGACGCCGGCGACGCCGCCGAACCCTTTCGGGACCCGCGGGGACCCGAACGGGAAAGGGCCTCCGTCGTCGTTCTGACCGGCTCCGTACGATCCCGGATCGGCGATTGAGGCGATGGTCGCCGCGTCCGGGAAACTCCCCGGCCCGGAGGCGGGGAAAGCCGCGAACGGCCCCCGGGGGTCCACCGCGAACGACGCCCGTAAAACGGGCGAAGGATCACGGAAAGGCGCGCTTTTTCCCTCGAAAGCGCTTTCGGCGTTCGGCGCGGCGTAGTCGTCGTCCGTCGCGTCGCCGTCGTCGTCGCGCGTCTCGGCGCCGGCGAGCGCGGCTTGGGCCAGCTCGGTCTGTTCCTGGATCACGCGCACGACGTCGGACGTGGCATCCAGCGCGTCGGGTGCCGTGCGCGCGATGATGTCCTCGGAAACCTCCAGCGCGCCCAGCACGGCGTCACCCGCGGCGGCGGGCGCGGCGAGCCGCCCCGCGAGCGAAGCGCGCTCTGCCCCCTCGGCCTCTTCGGTTCGAAAACGGAAGTCGGGCGGGGCGCTCTCGCCGTCTGCCGAAGCGCCTCCGCGGAAGAGCCCCGGCCACGGCTTGGCGTTCTCCGGGCGCGCGTGCGCGAGGTCCTGGAAGAAGCCGCGGTACGCGTCGTTGACCAGCGGCCGCGCGGCCGCGATGTCCTCGGCGCTTCGGCGCAGGCGGTCCACCCAGGCGTTCGGGTCGTCGAGGTAAGACGGGGCCTCGGGCGACCCGAACGAGGAGGGCGCGAGCGCGTCGTCGAAGACGTCTTCGTCCGCGTCCGATGGCTCGGCGGAGGCGGCGACGGCGCACCCGAGCGCGAGCGCCACGAGCGCGCGAAGGTGACGCATGCCGCGGTGGACGGGGGCGCACCGGGCGTGGCGCATGGAGTGAGAGGAGACGCCGGCGTTCGCGTCGGCCACGCGACGAGCGTGTCACGACCGACTCGACTGACGAAAAACGAAATATTTTGCAAAAGTGCGATCAGTCACCGTCTCCACGGCGCTTCCTCGAGGCACTCGCCGAACGCGGGCGTCTTCGCGAGGCTCCCGTCCGGGCAATACAGCGCCTTGACGATGGTGCGCTCGCCCTTCGTCGCGGGCACCACCCTGTGCCACGCGCCGTCCGCGCGGAAGAGCAAAACCGAGTTCGGCTCGGGCCGGATCGAACGCGCCGCGCCGTCCGACCCTTTCCACTGCGTGCGCGCGTCCGAGTCGTTGGCGACGGTGAAGATGAGCTCCAACTGCGGCGTCTCGTACAGCCGCACGTCGCGGTGCCACGCCATGCGCGCGCCCGGCAGGTACAGCCGCGCCTCGATCGGGAAGTCCCCGCAACGCAGGTGGTTTCCGTAGCCCGTCAGCGCGCGCAGCCGCTCGCAGACGCGCGCGCCTGAAAACACCGCGTACGCGTCGTCGACGACGGGGACCATCGCGGCGACTCGGCCCAGCGCGAAGGACTTGTCGGGCTTCATCTTTTTTTTCGCGCGCAGCCTCGCGCAGCACTTCGCGACCACCGCCTCGGCGTCCGCGTCGAGGAACGAGGGGACGTACCACACGCGCGCGGCCTCGTCGACGTGTGCGACGGTCGGGTCGACTGTCTCGAGCGACGACGCGTCCGTGAGCGCGTCCAGCTCGGGGGGGGGGACCAGCGAAGCCGCGTCGTCCGAGGCGGAGCGCCATCGCGTCGGCGGACGCCCGCCCCTCGAGCTTCGCACCGCCCGGCGAACAGGGCGGGGTCGGGGGTCCGAGGGCGCGCGTCCATCTCCTCGAGCGAGACGAGCGCAAGGAACGGCACGCGCGACTCCCGCGGCGACCGTCGACGGCGACGTGGACATCGAGTCCCCCGCGCCGACGGCAGTACGCGCGACGAGCCGCTGGCGACACCGACTTTGCGCTGTTGCGCACAGCGGAGATCCTCGTCAGCGATCCTTGTCAGCGACTGCGTCGCCACTTCGGCGGTTTTGTTGGCCCCGTCGACCGCGGCTTGGAAATGAAATGACGGCGCGAGGGAGTCCCTTCGTCACTTCTGCGCGCGAAGCGCCACGCCGAAGCGTCGACGCGGTCGCTCGTGCGCGCGCGGCGACGGTCGTTCGCGATCGGTGACTGATCGCGACGGAGGCTTCCCCGAGTGGTGCGTGCGCGTCCTCGCCCGATCGGCTGTCGACCCCGGCAGCCCCATCTCGGGGCGCCTCTTTTGCCCTCGCCGTCTTCGCGCCCAGACCCGAGCGACCGACGCCGAGCCCCAGCGGAGAGGACGATGATCATGTTTCCTGTGGTATTTGAATCAAGTAGGCCAGGCCGGCTCAGCTTTGAAACTACCGAAACTGCTGACTCTTCGCGCGCCCGAGGGCGCGCGCGAGACGCGCACAGCGAACCGTCTCGGGATCCTTCGGCCGTCCACGAAAGGTTTTTCGTTTTTTCGCCGACGACGCTCGTCGCGGACCGACTCGGCCGCGACCGACTCGGCCGCGAGGCGGCCATCTCCAGTGAGGAACTGTTAAACTTTCGTTCTACCTAGGTCCGTGACAATGCGGAAGAATATCACCTTGGAGAACTGAGGAGATGGCCACCTCTCGAGCCGCGGCGCGGAGACGCCCCGCCGCCCCGACTGCGAAGGCGCGACGATTCTCGTGATTCAAACTGTCATCCTATGTTCCGTGAGGATATTCTTGAGTTTGGAGACCTGAGATGAAGAATCGTCCGAGTCGTCGGGGAACGACCGCGGTTTCGCGACGGTCCCGCGACGCGCGCGTCCCGATACCCGCTCTGTGCAGCACGCCGAACGCGAAAAGTGCGACGCGAAACGTAGACTCACCTTTCTTTCTTCCCCGCGTGCGCCGCAGGCGACGTTTCGCGCGCGCGGCGCGGTTCGAGAAGCGTGAAAGCGGACCGAGACCATGGGCATCTTGTTTTCGCGCCTGTGGCAGGCGTTCGGGGAGAAGGAGGCGCGCATCTTAGTGCTCGGTCTGGATAACGCCGGGAAGACCACGATTCTGTACCGCCTGCAGGTGGGGACGGTGGTGAGCACGATCCCCACCATCGGGTTCAACGTCGAGACGCTGACGTACAAAAACATAAAGTTCCAGGTGTGGGACCTCGGCGGCCAGACCTCCATCCGGCCGTACTGGCGGTGTTACTACCCGAACACGCAGGCGGTGATTTACGTGGTGGACAGCTCGGACCCCGAGCGCGTGGGCACCAGCAAGCAGGAGTTCCACGCCATCCTGGAGGAGGAGGAGCTGGCGGAGGCGGCGGTGCTGGTGTTTGCCAACAAGCAGGACGTGCCGGGCGCGCTCTCTGAGCTGCAAATCACCGAGGGGCTCGGGCTCGCCGAGATCAAAAACAGGCAATGGGCCATCTTCAAGACGAGCGCGCTCAAGGGCGAGGGGCTATGGGAGGGGATGGAGTGGCTGAGCAACACCCTGAAGGCGCGACCGTGACGTTGCGCTGAAGCTACAGAGCGCGACCGTAGATCGTCGCGAAAAGCGCGTTGTACCGCTACTAGAAAGGAGATACAAAAAAACGAACCGTTTCGCGGAGGCGCTAGATGAACGCGCTGGCGGCTTCCGGCACCGCGGCGTAGGGCACGACGCAGTCCCCGAGGAGCGCCGCCGCGGCAGCCACCTTCGCCGCCACAGCCTTCGGGTCCTCGCTGGTGTCCGCCCAAACGCCTTCGTCGCCGATGGCGATCTCTGTCTCCGCGCCGGCGACGTCCACGCGCAGCATCCCGGGCGCCTTTCCGATTTTCCACCCCGCCACGGAACCCGCCCCCGCCGGCGGCGAAACCTTTCGCGTCGCGGCAGCTCGCCCGTTCCCGGCCGACTGCGTTCGCGCGGCTCGCCGCTCGGGCTCGCCCGCCGCGGTCGCCTCGGACGACGGGACGGTGAGCGCAGCGTGGAGGCACGCCCCGACGGCGCGTCGCAGCGCGTCGCGCACGCGCCGCGCGTCCCGCCTGCGCCGCATCAGACGCGCCGTTTTCTTCCGCGCCTCCTCGGCGTCGGATCCCGCGCCCTCGACCTCGCCTCGCCCGGGATCGCCGTCGCCCTCCGCGAGCTTGGGCTCGAGCGTCTCCAGGTACTGCCGCAGGTGCGGCAGAATCAGTAGGCGCGTGACCCTCGGCCCGAGCGCGGCGAGGCCGACCACCGCGCCGTAGTGCGTGGCGAGCGGCTTGGCCGGATCGAGGAGCGCCTTGACGAGCGTGCGCGTGATGCGCGGCTGGATCGTCGGGTACTGCTCGCCGAACTTGGAGCACACCAGAGACATGGTCTCCGCCGCGCGCTCGCGCAGCGCGTAGTGGTCGTTCTGATCGTTCGGGTCGTTCGGGTCGTTCGAATCGCCGCCCAGCTTCTTGGCCACCAGGCACGTGACCACGCTCGGCATGAGCTGGTGCAGGTACAGCTCGACGTGCACGTGCGGGTTGGACACCAGCGCCCGCGTCGCCGCGATCACGGCGTTGAGCCGGGGCAGGTTCTTCAGGGACGTCGCCACCTCCTCCTGCGCGAAGCGCACGAAGTAAGGCACGAGCTGGTGTATGCCGCTGTCCGTCTCCAGCGACTCCAGCGCCGCGCGAAGCACGGGCGCCTCCGGACCAACGCCGCCGCCGCGCACCGTCGCCGTGATCCGGTCAAAGTACAACTGGAGCTCCTTGCTCAGCTCGTGCGTCAGCGTGGGCTCGACCACCACGCCGCCGCCGGGCTGCGAGCCGGAGGCGTCACCCGCGTCCCGGGTCGCGCGCGGAGTGGTGCCGACGGGTGCCACCACGTCGTCCGGCGCGACGGGCGCGCGGAAGTCCCCGGCGCGCGGCGCGTCGGCGGCGGCGCCGCCGCCGGCGCGCGCGCGCTCCGGTTGGGGGTTGGGATTCTCCGGGATCACGGGCTGCACGCCCTCGACGGCGAGCCAGTGCGGCACGACGTTGACCGCGACCGGGGGCCTGGGGAGCTTCGCTGCGAGCACGTCCTTGAGCTGGAGCTCCTTCTGCTCCTGGAAAAACAGCTCGGGCTGTCCCGGGACCTCGCGGAAGGGCACGGGCCCCGCGCCCGCGGGAAATCCGTACAGGGGCTCGACGTCCCGCAGCCGCAAGGACGCGTTGACGTCCTCCGTGGAGATGGTGGACCGCTTAGAGTGTCTCGCGAACTTCAGCGCGTCTTGGATCACCTCCCGAAGCCGGTACTCCACGTCGGGCGCGAGCGCGCGCGCGACTTCGTCGGGCAACGCTTCGATCCCCACCGTCTGCGCGATTATTTTGATGGACTCGGGGGAGACGCGATCGTTCCCGCCGTCGGCGACGCCGTCCGTGGGGTCGGACATGCCTCTGCTCGTGCGTCCGAGAGATGAGGCAGAGGCGACGTAGACTCGAGCGCGCGTGGTACGCGAGCGTCGGCGAGTTACTAGCCAGGATTACCGAGACGCCACCTCTTCTGAAAACCTCGTCCGTAGCTCCTGATTCTCGCCTTTCTCGGTTTCTCGCCGGAAAAGTCTGTCAGTCTGTGTTCGAGTCGAGACATGCGACAAATCGAAATTGTCTTTCTTTCTTCGTTTGCTTTGAAGCGAAAGCTACGACTTCTCGGCCCGCGTGTTTACCCCGCGCACCGCACGCGACCGCGCTGCCGCCCCGACCCGCGTACGCGTCCCCCTCCGCGCCATGTCCTTCGACGCCCTTCCCCAGGAGCTGAAGCTCAAGATCATAAAGCTCGCGCTCTTCGAGGACGCGGACGAGGACAAGTCGACGAGAGCGAAAGCGCTCAGCGTCGAGCGCTTAAAACGACCCGCGGTCGTTCCCGAACGCTGTGAAGAGGAACCGCTGTCCCTCTTATCCGCGGATAAACTCGTTCCCAAGGGCATCACGCGCGCTCTCGCCGCCGTCGCCGCTGCTGCGCGTCTCGCCACCCTCTCGAAGGAGCTCCGAACCCTCGCGACCGACGAGAGGCTGTGGGCGGAGCCTCTCGAAACTTTGTCTCCGCTTTACGGTGCCGGGAAGAAAGAACCTCCACGTCCTTTCAACTTGGAAGCGAAAAAGCACATCGACCCGCGCCACTCGGACGCATGGCCTTCGATGTCGTCGTTTCAGAAGTACGAAATGCTCCTGTCGCACGTGCGGCGGTTGTGCGTGGATTATTTCGACGGGATCAGGACCTGGACGGATATCTTCGTAACCTACCTCACCGAGCACGGGCGAGACGTATATGATTCCACCGACTATGAGCTGTACCACGATCCGGGCTACGTACTCACGGACAAACCCTTCGATAACTATTACGAGGAGATCTTCACGGAGAATGTGACTTTCAGGGTGCTTTACAACCTTTTCGGCTGGGGTTTCCGGGACGGGCCGACTGAGCCCGGTTTCTGGGCGCTCATCAACTACATGGAACGAGACAGCAGCTTTTTACTAGAGCGTCACCTGGAGGACGACGACATCGAGAAAAAGCTCTTCGGAATGTGTCGCGACGAGCTCGTCGGCCAGGGCTACCTGATGAGACGGGCGGGGGGTCCCGATCCCGAGGAGACGCAGTTCCTGAGCAAGTGGTGACCTTCTCTGATGACGCCGTCGAAAACGAGTTCCGACGACGACGCGTAGCCACGATTGCCATACTTGTCATACGATAGTACTACGATACGTCACTTTTTGTGCGCGGCCAAAAAGCGGCTTTGTCTGTTCGGGAAGTTCGGCAATTTTGTTCGGAAATTGAAAATTGAAAAACGCGCAAAAAGCGAATGCTCGCCAGTGCTGGGACGCGCGGGTCTCGCGGCGCACGCCCTCGGCGTCCGCGGCTTCATTACATGAGTTCCTTCGGTGATGCTGTGCGGCGACTGCGACGTCTAGCGGCGTTTAAGCCCCGGCGGTGGAGCACGCGCAGGGTGAAGGTAGTGCAGCGGTCGTGGGAAACGTTCAAATCGACGCAAGCCGAGTCCACGACGGTCGGCCTCGCGGTGTTCAAGCGGTTCCTGCGGCGGTCCCCCGCGTTCCTGCAGCTGTTCCCGTTCCGGGACCAGCCACTGGAGACGCTGTTCCTGAACGCTAAGGTGCGCCTGCACTGCAAGCTTTTCGCGGACACCGTCTCCCGGACCGTGGGGTTGCTGGGCGACTCCGTCGCGGTGAAGGCGTCGCTGCGAGAGCTGGGCGCCAGGCACAGCGACCTGTACAAAGTCAGGTCGGGCCACTACGCAGCGATGGGAAGCGCGTTGCTGGAGGTGCTCGAGCACAACCTCGGGGAGTCGTGGGACGAAGAGACGAAGACCGCGTGGGAGGAGACTTGGGCGTACATCACGGAGCAGATGCAGAAGGGGGCGGGGTCGAGGGACGGGTCCCATCGGGGAAAGTAGGAGAAGCGGAACGGAATATTATCGACAACCTTTTTATAACGCGAGCTCGTACGCGAGCAGGCGAGCCCGAAATCGGTGTGTAAGTCTCCTCGATTCTCACGTCGCCTCATAGCGGGGCTCGCGGGAGCGATGGCGACGCGCGTCGACGTCGGGGGGGGCTTCGAGCGGGTGCTCCCGGCACGGAGTGGCGCGGATGCTCGGCCGCGCGGCAAGGCTTCTTCGTGGGCGTGGACGGTTCCCGCGGCGGGTCTCGGCATCCTCTTCCTGTGTCTCTTCCCGGCGCTCGCGCGCGAAGAAGGCACGTCGTTCCTCTCGAGCCGGTTCCGGACGCGGCGGGACCTCGTCGACGTCGGGGGCGTGGACGAGGTCACGCGACCTCCTGCCGTGACGTCGGCGCTGACTGAGCCGTCCGAGCCTCCGGCGGCCTCGAGGACGCCCGCGGAGGCCACGGCGCAGGACTGGTCGATGCTGCTTCCGGACGTCGAGACGGACGCGCGCGTGTTCGCGAGCCGCGGGGCGCACGCCACGCTCGGGTTCGCGTGTTACTCCTCGCCCATCCCCCGCGCGGACACCGAGCGCGTGGCCATCACCAGGTTCGAGCCCGTGACCACGCGCGAGGACTCGGTGCACCACATCACCGTCTTCGGGTGCGACGCGCGCGTGCAGGCGGAGCACGGGGGGGTGACGTTCGGGCAGGATTGCGCGGTGTGGCGCTTTGCGCGCGCGCCGTCCGACGCGGCGGGCGCGGCGTCGCCGCCGTGCCGCGTGATCGTGTACGCGTACGACAAGGGCGCGGACGCGTTCGATGCGCCGGATGGCACGGCCGTCCACGTCGGCGAGGGCACGGGGATCACGCACGTCCTGTACCAGGTGCATTACCTGGCGCCTCTTCCGCGGAGCGACGGAGGCGGCGCGCCGGCGGGGGACGTCTCGCGGACGGGGTCCCGCCCCGAGCCCTGGCGCGACGCGAGCGGCGTGCGTTTTTCCCTGCGCTTCGCCGGGGACCTCCGCGCCGCCTCGCGCACGACCCCCATCGGCATACTGGCCACCATGCACACGCGCATGCGGCTCCCCGCGAACGAGCGGCGCGTGCGCTTCGAGTACGCGGTCGGGCCGTTCTCCGCGCGGATGGCGCCCGATTTCGCGCTGGCGGTTTCTTCGCGAGGAGGGAAAAACGAAACCTCCGCGCTGGACGACGACGCGCACGCGAGCGGCGCACGCGTGACGCTCGTCGCCGCGCACATGCACGGCCACGGCATGCTCGAGCGGTACGAGTTCGGTGTGCTTCGTCCGGCGACTGAAGGCGGCGGCGGTGCGCGGCGGGTGCCGATAGGCGTCCTGGAGGGCTACGGCGGGTACGGCGCGGACCAGTCGTTCATGGCGCTCCCGACGCGCCGGACGTTGAATTCGCCGAACGGAGACTCGGAGTCGCCGCGGGATTCGGCGGCGCGCGGGCGCGCCGAAACGGTCGGCGTCGCGATGGCCCCCGGGGACTCTATGTACGTGCGGTGCACGTTCGACACGCGCGCGGCCAGTAACGAATCTCGCGTCCCGCGCGCGTTCGTGCCGTACGGCGTCGGGCACGGCGAGGAGATGTGCGGCCAGCTGGTGTATTACTACCCCTTCGCCGCCGACGTCGGCGCGGCGGGCACGATGCGGCGGCCGGAGCCGCGCGACGACGACGTCGACGGCGTCCGCGACAACGAGCTGTTCAACGTCTTCTTCGGGGACGACGCGCGCGCGAACACGACGATAGAGACGACGGACGCGTCTTAGACTTTTTATCATATCACGTAGAGCACACGGACCTATCAGGCTGCTTCTTCACCCCGTCGTGCGTTTCGGGGCGCGCGGCGGCTTGGCGCCCCCCCCATCGCTCCCCGCGGGCGCGCCCAGCCGCGACGGCGACGCCGGCGCGTTCGGGGCGCCTCCGGGCGAGCCCGACCCGAACGTCGAGTGCGTGGGCACGCCCCCCGCGGCGAAGCCGACGATGGGCGGCGCGGCGGCGGCGCTCGCCGCGAACCCGAACCCGAACCCGTTGGTTTGCTTCCCCGCCTCGGCGGACCCCGGCGAGACGGACCTCCCCGCGAAGAGCGGCTGCGGCCCCAGCAGCCCGCGCGTGAGCTTGCGCGGCCGCGGGTTGAGCGAGTTGGGCAGGCTGGAGTTGAACGAGTGGTGGCCGTGCGAACCGAAGTGTGAGCCGCTCCGCGACCCGCCGCGCCCGCCTGAAGCCTCCTCCTCGTCCGACTCGTCCTCCGGCTCGGACTCGTCGTCGTCGTCCAGGTCGACGTCCAGGTCATCCTCCTCCTCGTCGCGCTCGGAGCCCTGGCGCACCTCGCCGCGCCACGCGACGTACGTGAGCGGCAGGCGGAGCAGCGCCGCGCTGCGCCGGAGCAGGTACGGGTCGAACGGGAAGAACATGCGCAGCGGTCGCCTCTGGCGCACCGCCTCGGCGAGCTCGCCGCCCAGCGCCGCGCCGGACGAGCCGGACCGCCGCAGCGGAGGAGGCGCCGCGAGGCCCGTCGGCGCTCGCTCGCGAACCGCGCCGTTCGCTCGCGGCGCGTTTTTCGCGTCGCTCGCGTTTTTTTCGTTGGACGACCGCGCCGCGCGGCGCTCCGCCTTGTGCCGCTCCACGAGGTGGTCGTCGAAGCCGGGCAGGCCGGCGTCGGCGGCGCGGTGCAGAAACTCGAGGACGACGCTGGGCAGGCACGTCTTGGTGGGTTCCAGCCTGCTGTACAGCACGTCCCGCAGCGGCAGAGCGCGCAGCGCCTCCGCGGGCGCCTCCCCCGCCTCGAGGATATCGTCCATCCGGTACACGAGCACGTACATCAACGCCTGGCACGCGCTGTCGAACACCGCGAGGGTCGCCGCCGACGCGTCGGCGTACTCTGACGCGGCGACGAGCGCTGACGCCTTCTCCGCGCTATCGCCCATCCCGCTCTCGCTGCCGTCGTCCGCTATTTCAAACGAGGACCCGAACCCGCGCGCCAGTCGCCCGCCGCTCGACGCCGCCGCCGCGGACCCGACGCGCGAAGCCTCGCCCACGGACGCGAGGTCGGTCACCGCGCCGTTCGCCGCCGCCGCCACCGTCGCCGCGCACCAGCGGTGCAGCCGCGCGAGCGCCGCCGCCAGAAACGCGGGTGGCAAAAACGCGGCGCGCGCCAGGAACGACGCCAGATACGCCGCGGACGCCAGGCGACCCGCGGGCGGATGGTGCGGGTCCGTGACGCGCTCGATCAGCGCGTCCACGATCCGACCGCACAGCCCGTGCGTCTCGCCGAACGCGGCGGACGCGCCGACCGCGTCAAGGCTGGCGGGTCGCGGCGCGACGCCGAAGTCGCGACGCGCGCTCGGCGCGCGGTCCGCGGCGTCCCTCGCGCAGACGTGGAACACCAGGAACTGCGTGAACTTGGAGGTGTGCGCCGGGAGCAGCGTGTTGAGGAAGATGGACAACGTCGCGTCCGCGACCGCCTGCCCGTCCCCGCGGTCGATGCGCACGTCCACGTGCGCGAGCGCCGCCTCCATCATCGAGTCCAGCGCGTCGGCGGTTTCGTCAACCGCCCCGGAATTCGAGACGCGGTCCCCGGCGAGCCCCGACGACGTCGTGGGACTCGTGCCGTGCCTCGCCCTGGCGAAGTGCCCCCCCCGCGCGCGCGCATCGCGCTCCCACACCGCCGCCTGCCTGGTCATCTCGATCTCGATGGTCTTCTCGATGTCGTCCAGCTCGAAGATGCCGGCGCCGCCGCCGCCGTCGCCGTCGCCGTCGCCGTCCGCGTCGCCGTCCATGTCGTCCTCCACGTCCTCGTCGCTGGAGTCGTCCCCGTCCCGCGGGCTCCCGGGATCGCGGATGTGCTCCCAGGTGATCTCCACGTCCACCTGCAGCAAGTGCGACACCACGCCGCGCAGCAGCGCGTCCCGCAGCGCCGCGCCGGGCCCGGTCTCGGCCAGCGCGAACGCCGCGCGCAGGTACTGCGTCTGCACGTTTTTGTGCGCGGACGCGTGCGGCAGGCGCGCCAGCAGGATGGGCCGGAGCACCGAGGCGGCGAGCGGCACCAGCGTGAGGATGGTCTCCACCGCGCGCACCACGCTCGTCGTGACTGTCTCGGGCGTCCTCGGCGGCGGCGTCGAGGGCGAGACCCCCGCGCCGGAGCCGCCGGAGCCGCCGGAGCCGCCGACGGCTCGTCCCCCCGCCGGCGAACGTCCGCCGCGCTCCGCCGCCGCGCCCGGGCCCCACCGCCCGTCGCGCTCGAGGAGCGCGAGGTCGTACCCGGGGGGGGGGACGAAGCCGGAGACGAGCATCTCCAAGCACGTCTGCAACAGACTGCCCGTGTGCGTGGAGACCAGGTTGACGCAGAACTCCACGACGAGCGCGGCAACGTCGTCCGCGCACCGCCACAGCGACACCGAGAGCACTCGTCGAAGCAGATCCTCGTGCGCGTTCTCGTCCAGGCTGCTGACGCACTCCACGAGCACCGTGAGCATCAGCAGCTTGTCTTGCGACACGCGCGCATCCTCCAGCCCATCCAGCGCCTCCAACAGCTCGTAGTACTGCGCGCGCTCGCCGCCGCGCACGCCGTCCAGCGCGTGCTTGACGAACGCGCGCACCAGCGCCTTGGCCTCGTCCGCATCGAGATCCTCGTCGTCGTCCTCCTCCTCCTCCGTCCTCCGCGACGCGCTGGCCGAGGCGGAGGCCTCCACCCGGCGGCTGATGCTCTGCCGCGCCACCGCGGAGAGATCCATCGCGCGAGACGGACCGCCGCGACGCCCCGGAGTGCCGCAGAGTGAACGCACACGACGCTGGAATTCGCTTTGCCCTAAACCTGCGAAACGAAAAGCAGCTTCTTCGCCTGTCGGCGGTCCGCGCACTTTTCTTCGCGCAGCGCTGGGTGAAGCAGCGGCTTGGTTGAGATCTGAGTGAGAGTTCTTTGAGTTACGAACCAGAAAAGTCCGATTTGCCGATTTTTTGCACTCCCCAGCACTGAACGAAAAATGCACGAATCAGAGGAATCGACGTGATGCATCGACGTGTCTTCGCTTTGTGGATAGGAAGACTTGGGGCGATGTGCCACGCGCGACGTCTTCCGCGCGCCACACCGGAAGCGCGCACCTCCCGCTCCCGCATACCCCCCCGCCTGCACGCACGATGGCGTTCAGTATGGCCACCTCCGCGACTTCGGCGTCGTTCGCCAGCCGCCGCGGCGGCGCGATGGGCTCGCGCGTCCGCGCGCGCACCGTCTCGGCGGCTCGCGTCGTGGCGCCTCGTCGCGCCGGCCTGCGCGTGGTCGCGGAGGACTTCCCCAAGCCCGCGCAGATCTCCAACACGGACAACTACCGCGAGGGCGCGGCGCTGTCGCAGAAGTTCAAGGACCTGAAGGACATGGGCGAGAAGAAGAAGGTTGTCATCGTCGGCGGCGGTCTCTCCGGATTGGCCTGCGCCAAGTATCTCGTCGACGCGGGCCACGAGCCCGTGGTGCTGGAGGGCCGCGACGTGCTGGGCGGCAAGGTGTCCGCGTGGCAGGACGAGGACGGCGACTGGATCGAGACCGGCCTGCACATCTTCTTCGGCGCTTACCCGAACATGATGAACCTGTTCGCCGAGCTCGACATCGAGGACCGCCTGCAGTGGAAGGTGCACAAGATGATTTTCGCCATGCAGGAGCTCCCCGGCGAGTTCACGAGCTTCGATTTCGTGAAGGGCATCCCCGCGCCGCTCAACTTCGGCCTGGCCATCCTGATGAACCAGAAGATGCTCACGCTCCCCGAGAAGCTGCAGACCGCACCTCCTCTGATCCCGATGCTCATCGAGGGCCAGGACTTCATCGACGAGCAGGATGAGCTCTCCGTGCAGGACTTCATGCGCAAGTACGGGATGCCCGAGCGCATCAACGAGGAGGTGTTCATCTCCATGGCCAAGGCGCTCGACTTCATCGACCCCGACAAGCTCTCCATGACCGTGGTGCTCACGGCGATGAACCGCTTCTTGAACGAGACGGATGGTCTGCAGATGGCGTTCCTGGACGGCAACCAGCCCGACCGCCTGTGCGCGCCCATGGTGGACCACATCAAGGCGCGCGGCGGCGACGTCAAGCTCAAGCAGCGCGTGAAGGAGTTCGTGCTCAACGACGACGGGTCGGTGAAGCACTTGAAGATGGTCTCCGGCGAGGAGATCGTGGCGGACGAGTACGTGAGCGCCGTTCCCGTGGACATCATGAAGCGCATGATGCCCAGCCAGTGGGGTACCATGCCCTTCTTCCACCAGATCCAGGAGCTCGAAGGCATCCCCGTGATCAACATCCACCTGTGGTTCGACCGCAAGCTGCAGAACGTCGACCACCTGTGCTTCTCGCGCTCGCCCCTGCTCTCCGTGTACGCGGACATGTCCACCACGTGCAAGGAGTACTACGACGAGGAGAAGTCCATGCTGGAGCTGGTGTTCGCGCCGTGCTCGCCGATCGCGGGCGGCAAGACCAACTGGATCGCCAAGTCCAACCAGGAGATCGTGGACGCCACGATGCTCGAGCTCGAGCGCTTGTTCCCGCTCGAGATCGGTCCGGGATCGCCGGACGGCGTGGGCGCCAAGCTGCTGAAGCACGCGGTGGTCAAGACGCCGCGCTCCGTGTACGCGGCGATCCCCGGTCGGAACAAGTACCGCCCCTCGCAGGCGACGCCCATCTCCAACTTCACGCTCGCGGGCGACTGGACGTCGCAGAAGTTCCTGGGCTCCATGGAGGGCGCCGTGCTCGCCGGCAAGCTCGCCGCCGAGGTGGTCACGGACAAGGCCGTGTACGGCGCCTCCACGAAGGGTCTGAAGAAGATCGTGCCCGACGTCATCGCCGAGGCGAAGACGCTGAGCGCAAAGGAGCCCGTGGGCGCGGTGACGGGCGAGAGCGCGGTGGCGTTCGGCGCGGGGGTGGTCATGACGGACACGGAGGAGAAGGAGCTGGAGGTGATCGACCCGGACCAGATGGTGAAGCTCGACGCCTACTCCGCCGCGCCCGCGCGCTGATGCGACGGAACGCGAGACGCGAGAGGCGCGCGACGCCGCGTCGACGCGTCGATTCGCGGTATGTAATACGCGCACGCGCGCGATGCGTTTGTTTATTTTTGTTCTTCATCACCACGTCCGGAGGGGATCACACCCGTATTCAGCCTCCCTCGAGCAGCTTCTCGCGTTCCTTCCTCGCCTCGACGTACGCGGCGTACCGCGCGTCCGCCAGCGGCGGCGCGGTCGCCGTCGCCTCGGGGACGTCGTTCCAGTCGCGAGACACTCCGGGCAATCCGCGTTTGTGCCACACGCCTCTCAGACGCTCGAGCTCCTTGGTTTCGTCCCGCATGTGTTCCAGCGCAGCCTCCAGCTCGGCTTTGCGAGAGCCAGACTCGGAGTTCGAGGCTTCGTCGCGCACGCGCGCCTCGAACGCTTCCAGGGTTCGCCGCAACGCGTCTCGCTCGTCGTCCACGACAGACCCGCCGAAACGCTCCGGCCGACGCGAGATGCCGCTGCCGGTCATCGGACGATAGGCGCGCGGACACCGGACGGAAGCGCGGGTCGGCGGAAGGAGTCGGACGCAGGAGAGACGCGCGTCGTGGGTTCCAAGCACGAGGCTCGCGCGAAGGGCTGTGCGTTGCGCTCGGGGCTCGGAGGGGGGGCGCCGCGTTCTGAGGTCGGAGCGCCCGAGGCGCACGAGAGGAAACGGTTCGGCTCCTTTTTTTCCACCGCACGTCTCACGCGGCTGCGAAGCGGCGCGTCGGACATCGGATCACGACGGTAAAAAGACCACTAGTGTGTAGGTTTGTTTCCCTTTCGCAGCCTCGCGCGCCACAGAGGGCCGCGCGGAACTACAGCGCACCTCCACGATGTCGGCGTCGACGTCCGCGGTGCTCCAGCCGAGTGCGCTGGCGGCGCCTCGCGCGCGCGGCGCGTCGTCTCGCGCCCGCCGCGCCGCGCGGGTGCGCGCTTCGCGCAGCGACGACCGCGAGATCTTCGCGCGTGCGAGCTCGAAGGCGGACGGCGAGTCCGCCGGCGACGACGAAGACGCCACCGAGCCCGAGGCGCGCGACGCGGCCGGCGACGACGCCGACGACGCCGTCGATACCTCGAAGCCACCTTCGTGGTACGCGAACATCTCCGAGGCTGAGGCCTCGAAAGACGCGAAGGACGCGAAGGCGTCTCCGGCATCCTCACCCTCCGCGGACGTGCCCTCTGGCGCCCCCGAGCCGTCCGGCCTCGCCAGGCTGGTGCCCTCCCCCGTGCGCGCGTGGCTGGCCGCCATCCCCGCGAAGCGTAAGGCCGAGCGCCTCGAGGGCCTGCTGCTCGCCGCCGAGGCGGACCGGGACAGCTTCGTGAAGCAAGACGCGTACATGCGCGAGCTCGCTTCGGAGGAGATGTGGGACGAGGTGGTGGCGCGATTCGAGTCGCGAACCGCCGCGAGCGGGCCGGGTTCGGTGGTGGCGTACCTGCGCGCCATGGCGGCGACCGGCCGGTTGGAGGTCATGGACGGCATGGACGCGCGCGTCATGCCCCCCGCGCAGCTCTCCATGGCGGCGGCGGGCGTGATGCGGGACGAAAACGTCACCGGCGAACAGGCGGTGGCGGCGGTGACCGAGGCGGTGGCTGTCGCCGCCGCCGAGCGAAGCGCGCTGCCCGAGATGCTGACCGACTTATCGAGCCGCGCGCGCGGCGTCGAGGGCGCGCCCAAACTCGCGCCGGGCAGGTCGCCCAGCGTGCCGCTGCACGTCGTCGTCGTGCCGGAGGGGGGGGGCTACGACGCGTTTGGAAACGGCGCCCGCGCGTCCAAGTCCCCGAGCGCGGTCCGGAGCGGCGGGCTGATCAACTTTGTGTTTTACGGCGCGCTGACCGCGGTGATCGGCAGCGCGGCGATGGGCGCCGCGCAGAGACACGCGGGCAAAGTCACGACGAGTTCGAGCAGCGCGACGAGCGCGTCTTCGAGCGCCGCCGCTTCCGGCTCTTCCGTCGCCGGAGGGTCGGGAGCGAACGCGTCCACGGGTGGCGGCGCCGCCGGGCTGCTTCCGGGAGGCGCCGACGCGAGCGGCGGGAAGCGGCCTTCGCTCCCCGGCGTCGGCGACGGCTCCGCCGCGGGCAAGAGCTCGTTCGACCCCAAGGAGTACGACGCGGGCGCGATCAGCGAGCAGTCGCGCAAGACGTTCGACGACGTCAAGGGGTGCGACGAGGCGAAGGCGGAGCTGCAGGAGATCGTGGAGTACCTGAAGAACCCCGACTTGTTCACGAAGCTCGGGGGTAAATTGCCGAAGGGCGTCTTGCTCTCCGGACCCCCGGGCACGGGCAAGACGCTCCTGGCGCGCGCCGTCGCCGGCGAGGCGGGCGTGCCGTTTTTCTACCGCGCCGGTTCGGAGTTCGAGGAGATGTTCGTGGGCGTCGGCTCGAAGCGCGTGCGGCAGCTCTTCAAGGCGGCCAAGGCGAAGATGCCGTGCATCATCTTCATCGACGAGATCGACGCCGTCGGGACGTCGCGCAAAGCGTTTGAGACGCAGTCGCGCAAGACGCTCAACCAGCTGCTCACGGAGATGGACGGGTTCGAGCAGAACGAGGGCATCATTGTCATCGCGGCGACCAACATCCCCGAGCAGTTAGACCCGGCGTTGACGCGGCCCGGGCGCTTCGACAGGCTCGTGCACGTGCCCAACCCGGACATCGGGGGGCGACGCGAAATTTTGAAACACTACCTTCTGAACAAGCCCGTCGCCGACGACGTGGACGTCGAGTCCATCGCGCGCGGCACGTCGGGCTTCAGCGGCGCGGAGCTGTTCAACCTGGTGAACATGGCCGCCGTGCAGGCTGCGGTCTCGGGCGAGACCCTCATCTCCCTGGAGCGCCTGGAGTGGGCCAAGGACCGCATCATCATGGGCGTCGAGCGCAAGAGCGCGGTCCTCACGGAGGAGTCGAAGAAGCTCACCGCGTACCACGAGGCGGGGCACGCCATCGTCGCGCTGCGCACGCCAGGCGCGATGCCCGTGCACAAAGCCACCATCGTTCCGCGCGGCAACGCGCTGGGGATGGTGACGCAGCTCCCGGATAAGGACGAGACCTCGATCACGCGCAAGCAGCTGCTGGCGCGCCTGGACGTGTGCATGGGCGGGCGCGTGGCCGAGGAGCTCATCTTCGGCAAGGACGAGGTCACGACGGGCGCGCTGAGCGACCTGCAGCAGGCCACGCGACTGGCCACGTACATGGTGGGCGAGGTGGGGCTGAGCGCGCTCGTGGGGCCCGTGCACGTGGACTCCATGTCCAAGGGCGGGCGCCGCGCCACCGAGGCGCTCGTGGACAAGGAGGTGGTGCAGCTGCTGCGGGACTCGCACGCGCGTGTCACCAAGCTGCTCACCAGGCACACGGGTGACCTGCACGCGCTCTCCGCGGAGATGCTCGCCAAGGAGACGCTCACCGGGCCGGAGATCGTGCGGCTGCTGGGCCTCGCGCCCGGGGGACCCGGGGACAAGCAGGCGGGCGCGGGGAAGAGGGGGGGCGGAGAGCGCGGGCGTCGCGGCGCCGCCGACGACAAGAGG
>MDSV01121072.1_pt1 | contig 22518 bp, 17 predicted proteins | sample 810851 | NCBI WGS metagenome assembly MDSV01 (sample SAMN05326640, study PRJNA326480) | marine metagenome | isolation source: seawater | place: Atlantic Ocean: North East | collected 2012 | reverse complement strand
CAGAAAAAATTGTTAATTTAACTGCTGGTTCTTATGTTGTAGCCCTTACAGATAATAATGGATGTGAAGTTACTTCATCTACTGTTGTAAATGGATTTAGAGATGTTTTTTTGCCAGGCAATTTATCTATACTTGATACAACAATTTGTTTAGGAGAATCTTTCTTTATTGATATTCAAGAAAAAGATTTATTAACATATGAATGGGAAAATGGATTGCAACAGGCAGGTAGATTAGTAACACCAACAAATTTAGTTAATATTTATACTCTAACCATTACCGATCCAAATTGTGCTCCCGTTACTGTTGAGGCTATTATTAATGTTGCTGCAGTTCCTGTTAATATATCTACAGTTAATTCCTCAAATGAGTACACTATTCACCCGGTTCTTTCTTTTAATTGTGATACAGCAATAGTTAATGGTGTTTTGAAGCTTATATGTGATACCGTATCTGTTAATACTGTAGGTATTGCGAATGGATCAGAGATAGAATTATTTTCAGATAATAATAATTGTGATACTTATAATTGGACATGGTTAGATGATAGTAGCCCTACTCAATCTATTTTAGTTAGCCCTGAAGAATCAGGATGGTATTTTATAGATATAGAAGAAGATGGTTGTTTAGGATTTGACTCTATCTATGTTATTGTTAGCGTAAATCCATTTGACGCCATTACCCCTAATAATGATGGCTTTAATGATACTTGGAATATTGTTGGAATTGAAAAATATAATAACGCCTTAGTCCAAGTGTTTAATAGGTGGGGAGCTATTGTCTTTGAAACTCCAGGGGGACAACTGTATGAGCCATGGGATGGAACAAATAATGGAAAAGAACTCCCAATCGGAACATATTATTATGTGATTGATTTAAAAAATGGGGACGAGCCAGTAAGTGGCCCAGTTACAATTATTAGATAAAAAGAAAAAATGAATATGAAAAGAATATTAATATTAGCTGGAGTTATTTTATTTGGTAATTTATCAAAAGCACAACAATTACCACAGATTACTCAATATATGATTAATGATTATGCTATTAATCCTGCTATTGCAGGTATGCAAGATTTTTATCAAGTAAAGTCTACAATACGAAATCAATGGACTGGAGTTACTGACGCACCAAGAACTACTATTTTAAGTATTTATGGAGGTAAAGGGGAGCATGTTGGATTAGGAGGGTTAGTTTTTAATGATCAAACAGGCCCTACTAGTAGGATAGGAGTTTCTGCTTCTTATGCATATTCTTTTGTTTTGTCAAAATCAATTAAGATGTCATTTGCATTATCAGGGGGTTTTACACAGTTTAAAATTACAAAGCAAGGATTAAAAGTAATGGACCATAACGACTTTCTCGTTTTAGGGGATGATGTGGTTAGAGCAGCTCCAGATGCAACCTTTGGATTTAATCTGGTTGGTAAAAAATGGTATATCGGTGCGGCTATTCCGCAACTATTAAGTGCAAACTTAAATTTAATGGATGACGATTATACAAGAATTTATAATGAATTGAGTGAAGGTAGCTTGGCAAGACATATTTATGTTTTAGGGGCTTATAAACATTCTTTTAATCCTTATTGGGCAGTAGAACCTTCAATTTTAATCAAAACAGTTTCTGGTGCGCCAATGCAATTAGATTTAGGATTTAAAACTACTTATAGTGATAATCTTTGGGCTGGTATTAATTATCGAAATAATGGAGAGTTATCAGCCCTAGTTGGTTATTCGATTCAAGAAAGATACATTATAGGTTATTCATATGACATGATGAGTTTATTAGGTCCTTCACATGAATTTATGTTAGGGATTCGTTTTTTAGAAGCAGAATAATGAGGAATTTTGAAAAACTGACATCAATTTAGAGTCAAGAAAAACCCTCACGGGTTGTGAGGGTTTTTTATGTTGTATAAAAAAAAGTATACAACCCAAAACAAGTATTACGACATGGCAAATATAAGTTGATTATTAATATTTTTTAATGACTGTAAGATAATATGTTAACATATTTTTGTTAATTGATAGAGTAGAGAAAATCAAAGTATGAAAATAGCAATTCTTGGGACAAGAGGAATCCCTAATAATTATGGAGGATTCGAACAATTTGCTGAATATCTTTCTGTAGGATTGGTAAAAGAAGGATATGATGTTACGGTTTATTCTCCTAAAGACCATCCTTATAAAGAGAAAAGCTATAATGGAGTTAAGATAATACGGAAACTGAATCCACACCTAATAATAGGTCAATCAGCATCTAATTTTATTTATGATTATTTATGCTTACAAGATGCTGTAAAAAGAGATTTTGATATTATTCTTGAATTGGGACTAATAACTTCCGCATTGGCAATTATTTTTTGCAGACACAGAGGAAAGGTAATAGCAACTAATATTGATGGTTTAGAATGGAAACGATCAAAATGGAGCAAGCTAGTTCAAAAAATAACTAAAAGTCTTGAAAAATATGGGGTAAAGAATTCTGATTACTTAATTGCTGATAATGCTGGGATACAAGAATACATTTATGATGAGTATAATAGAGAATCAGATTTTATTCCTTATGGAGCAGTTGATATAAAGGCCCCTAGCACTGATTGTTTGATGGGATATGGATTAAAGGCCAATAATTATATATTATCAATTGCGAGATTAGAACCAGAGAATAACTTAGAAATGATGTTTGATGGTTATATATCTAGCGGAATACAAATACCTTATTTTGTAGTAGGGAATCATCTTACTCGCTATGGCAATTTTCTTAAAGATCAATATAGAAATACTAAAGTTATCTTTTTAGGTGGGATTTTTAACAAAGAGGATTTAGATAATATCAGATATTATTCAAAGTATTATTTACATGGTCATTCAGTAGGAGGAACTAATCCTTCTTTATTAGAGGCGATGGCTGCAAATACATTTATTATAGCACACGATAATCAGTTTAATAAATCAGTTATTAATAAGAATGCTTATTATTTTAATAACTCTAATGAATTAGCAGCTTTACTTAAGAATGATAAGATTATAAAAGATAAAAAAGTGTTTTCACAAAATAATCTTAATGCAATAGATAAAAGATATAGGTGGCCAATTATTATAGATCAATATAAATCGTATTTTAAAAGAATTTTAGACAATAAATAAATCTGAAGCAATTGCATCTGAAAATACTTTTCCATATTTAGTTAAGTTGTAAGTCCCATCCTTTTTCTCAATATAATTCTTTTTTAACCATTTCTCGATTTCTATTAGGAAATGAGTTTGCGCATCCTTTCCAAAGCAACTTTGAATTTTTTTTTCTTTTACACCCCAAACAGTACGTAATCCAGTAAAAATATATTCATTGTAGTGTTCGGTATTATTAAGTTGTTCTGATTTAAAATAGCAAGCATTTGTATTTACCTTTTCAATATATTGCTTGTTGGAGGATATATTCCATTGGCGACTTGTCTTATTGAATGAATGTGCTGATGGGCCAACCCCCATATAATGTTGATTTTTCCAATAAGCAGTATTATGTTTTGAGAAAAAACCTTCTTTTCCAAAATTTGAGATTTCATAATGGATAAAGTTATTCTCACCGGAAAATTTCACTAAAGTATTAAAATGCGCAACTATTATTTCATCTTTTAATGGGGCTATTTTTTTTGTGTCTATAAGATGTTTTAATATTGTTTTAGGTTCTACTGTTAGCGCGTAAGCTGAAAAATGATTTATTCCTAAACAACACATTTTTTTAAGATTTTTCTCCCACGCTTCAACACTTTGATTAGGTAGACCATAAATTAAATCAATAGTGATGTTTTTAAAACCTACTTTTTTAGCAAGATGAATACAGTCAAGAGCTTCTTTTGCATTATGAGAGCGATTCATAAATTTTAAATCAGAATCATTAAAGGATTGTACCCCAATACTCAGGCGATTTATTCCAGCTTTTTTCAAACCAAATAATTTGTTTCTGTTTAAATCATCAGGGTTGCATTCTAATGTTATTTCAATATCTTTGGTAACGGTAAAGTTAGCATAGATAGTATTGAGAATACTTTCTACTTCCCTTTTTTTTAGAATTGAGGGAGTCCCCCCTCCAAAATAAATAGAGCTAATAGTTTTTTTATTTAAATAAGCTACCCGAGTTCTAATTTCTTTTTTGATGCATTCAATCATTTCAGATTTATTATTCTGTGAAATTATAAAATGAAAATTGCAATAAGTACAGGCTTTTTTACAGTAAGGGATATGAATATAAATACTTGCCAAGGTAGTGATTGAAGATGAGTTGGCTAAATTATTAAACTATATGTTAAATAAAAATAATTTGCTACTTTTGGTTATATGGTCAAAGATTATTTTTCTCATCTCAACTCTGAAGAACAACATATTCTAAAAAACAAAGGGACTGAAGAGCCTTTTACTGGCGAGTATAATGAGCATTTCGAACCAGGAATTTTTATCTGTCGTGCTTGTGAGAATCCATTGTATGAATCTAATACTAAATTTAATTCAGGATGTGGTTGGCCATCTTTTGATGATGAATTAGAAGGGGCAATTGTTAGGTATGAGGATCTAAGCGGAGGTAGAAATCGGACTGAAATTTGTTGCGCAAGATGTAATGGTCATCTGGGACACGTATTTATTGGAGAGCAGATCACAGAAAAAAACACCAGACATTGTGTAAATTCTTTAAGTATCAAGTTTATTCTTTATACCCATTTAGAAACAGCCACTTTTGGGGCTGGTTGTTTTTGGCATGTTGAGAAAATTTTCAGGGAGACTAAAGGGGTCTATCTTGCTAATTCTGGTTATATGGGGGGAGACACCTTAAACCCTACTTATAAAGAAATTTGTATAGGCAACACAAATCATGCTGAGGTAGTAAAGATTAACTTTAATCCAAAAGTAATTTCTTATATTGATTTGTTGGATATCTTTTGGAAAAATCATAACCCAACAACTTTAAACCAGCAAGGGGTTGATATTGGGACTCAGTATCGATCTGTAATATTTTATTATTCTGATTTGCAGAAAGTAAGTGCGGAAAAATCTATTGAAGAATTAAAAGGTAATTTTTCAAAACCAATTGTTACGCAGATTATTCCAAAAGAAAAATTTTATAGAGCAGAGGAATATCATCAAAATTACCTCAATAAAAATAATTCAAGAAGTTGTAGTATTTAACTATTTCGGTAAGTGTATTGTAAAAGTAGTACCTACACCTTTAGCGGATTGCATGACAAATATACTGCCATTATGATATTCTTCAACTATTCGTTTAGAAAGAGATAGCCCAAGTCCCCAGCCTCTTTTTTTAGAGGTAACTCCAGGTTTAAAAATATTTTTAATTATTGATCTATCAATTCCATCTCCATTATCTGAGATATTAATAATAACATTTGTTATGTCTTCAGTTATTGAGATACTAATCTCTCCTTTACCCTTCATTGCATCAACCGCATTTCTTACTAAATTCTCTATAACCCACTCTAGTAATATATTGTTAATTGGAATGAAAATTTTTTTATTCGGAAATTCAAGGGTAAATAAGGTGTTAACAGGCATTCTTGATTTTAGGTATTCTGTCGACTGATTTATTAAATTAACAATATCTACTTCTTTTAATTCAGGCTTAGATCCAATTTTTGAGAAACGATCTGTTATTGTCTCTAACCGTTTAATATCTTTTCCCATTTCAGAAACCATGCTTTCAGTTCCTTTTTTTTCTTTTAAAAGTTCTAACCAAGCCATTAGGGATGAAAGAGGAGTGCCTATTTGGTGTGCAGTTTCTTTTGCCATTCCTGCCCATACTTTATTTTGTTCTGATTTTCGACTTGCACTAAACACGAAATATGATATAAACATAAATAAACTAATAAATCCAAGTTGATAAATAGGATAGTATCTTAACTGGTAAAGAAGCGCAGAATCTTTGTAGTAAATCCATTGTTTATCACCTAAGATATTAATTTCAATAGGGGCTTCATCTCCTTCTTTTATTTGAGTTAATTCTTTTCGGAGGTAGTTTTTTGTAATTTCTTTTTCTTGTATTAGCCCTATCTTTAATAATAGGCTGTCTACTTTACTATAATAATTAAAGTTTCTATGCTCTAATATACTATCACACTCATCTGCTAAAATCACAGGGATATTATTATTTTCTGAAATTACTTTAATGGCTAAAGAGTAGTCTCCCTCACCGACAATACTCACTAAATGTTTAGTAGCTTGCGCCCAAAGTTCAATTTTTTTACGTTCTTCATTTTTTAATTGTTTTACCAAATGAGTGGTTATAAACAAGGAAGATAATCCAATAATTATTGCAAATCCTAATAATGCAAACTTCCATTTTTGTTGTTTAGAATATATATCCATTTTATTTTGGGCTGTATTTTTCTTCATCTTCCCACTCAATAATTACATTTTGCCCTTGCTCTTCATTTAATGACTCGTCTACTTTTAAAATATCTTCTTTTATTATGGTTTTAATTGTTTCTATCTCGGTACTTATACTTTCTTGGATATCTTCTTTAATTTTTAAACCATCAAATGAAATTATTGGATCATTTGTATTACCAGTCATTTTCAGATAAACAGTAGTAAAAATTTGCCCATCTTCATCAATCTCACCAAATTCATTATTAATAGTGGTATTTTTCTTTCTAAATTTATTAGATAATAATTCGGAAAGCAATAGCTTAATACGATAATCAATTTTTTGATCAAATGTATGAGTTCCTGAAAGAAAAACAGATAGTGCAGAAGATTTTATTTCCATATCAGGAATAGTAATTACATTATTATCAATCTCAATTGTATTTTCTAAGGTAGAGAATTGAACTTCTTTTAAGTCATCAAGATTTATGTAATTAGATAAGTTTTCGAGAGGTTTAAATTGTATCAACTCTCCTTTTTCTATGACAAGATGAGACTTTACCTTTAGCTTCTCTTTTTCAAAAATAAAGCCAGGTTTCCAGCTGGCTTGCATTTGTATCTCGGCGTTTCCTATCCCCTTTATATGTTCTGATGTTATAAAATCTTGTTTGAAATTATTAAAAGCAAGAAAGGTATTTCTGATATTTAATTCTTTTAAGTTTATGTTTGAAAGTAGGTTTAATTTATTATTAGATTCATAAAATTTAAAGTCTCCAGCAATATTTCCATTTAAACTTTTCATAAGCATATTTTCTGCTGTAAAACTTAGCTTTTTATAAGCTAGTTGCAATGTAATATCTGAAGCGATAAAGGAGTTATAACTAAAATTGGTGACATTAGTATTTAAATTTGCATTAATCCAATTAGGCATAATACCAGTACTGTTGCTTTCCGATAAATCTTTTAGTGTAATGAGTTCGTCAAATTTAATATAGGTTGAACTTAGGTCGCCAGTGACATTAATGTTATCTTTTTTATTTAGAATATACGCAATCAGATCAGTGAAATCTCCATTAAAGCTGAGATCGCTATCAGAAATTGTAAAACTACTATTTGTAACATTAATTTTATTGTTTTGAAATTTGCAATCAGCTGACTGAATATTAAATTCTAAAGGAAAGGCTTTATACTTGAACGAGGTATTTTTAAAAGTAGTGGTAGATTTATGCTTAGCATTTAGGAAATAGTTTTTGAGCTTGCGATCAAAGGAGATATGTCCTGAATATTGGGTGTTAGCAAGCAAGTCCCCTTGCAGATTGAAAAATGGAGAATCTTCAAAATAATTGTTGACCTCGGCTAAACCCCAACTAGAAATAAGATTAGCAGTTAAGTAGTATTGGTTTAAATTTTGTATTGTAAAATTACCTTTTATAAATCCGGTTTCTGTTTTAGTGTCAAATTGAGTAATTTCAATTTTAGTTTTCTGGAAATTTCTCTCTTCTCCATTAGTTATTTCGGCATTAAGACTTATATTTTTTAAGATAAATGGCCTACTCTTTAGAATAAAATTTCCTTTGTCAATATGACAACTCATCTTAAGTGCAGGGTTGCTCTCTTTGCTTATTAACCCCTTAATATTCCCTTTACAGCTTAATTCCCCGTTAGCCTGAAAAGATTTGTAAATGTAGCTAAGGTGTTCAGGAGTATTATTTATTACCTCCGCTAATTCTTGAGCTTTACAAGAGAAATCTAAATCAATAGTATTACCTTGAAGAATGTTTCCAGACACTTCAAATATGACATCTTCAAGATGAGCTATTGAACCTTTTTGGATAAAGACACTATCTTTTTGTAATGAAAGGGTCGTTAGTAATTTCACGTTCTTGTTAGAAATATAATTTCGATTATGGACCTTTAATTTTTTAGAGAGAACGGTAGCGGTTATTAATAATTTTTTCTCTTGAAATACCAGCATAGCTTGTGCTGTTTGCCAATCAATATCTATGTTTCTAGTTTGGTATTTAATGTTAGTATTTAGCAGTAGTACTTTCTTTAATTTGAGTTGATTTTTATTTGATTCATTAGTTTTGAAAACAGTAAAGTTTGGATTCCTTTCTAGATTATATTTTACGAGTATTTTTCCTTCATTAACTACCACTTTTTTAATGGCAATTTTATTAAGAAGAATATCAAAGAGATTTAGTTCAATATATGTAGTTTTTGCATAAAATAAAGTGTCATTGTCAAATCCTTCTTTTTCAAAAGCAAGTAAATCATTTATTTTAACAGAAGCAGAGGGGAATTTTTCATATAAGCTAAAAGAAACCCTTCCTAACTGTAATTCGGATGTAATTTGCTCTTGCATTTTGATTGATACTGATTTTTCTACTTTTTCACTAAGAAAAAACGTTATAATAAATCCTGAAATTAGAAAGAATAGACTAGTCCCTAAAAGAGTTTGAAAAATGCGTTTAATTAGTTGTTTCATTAAGCCAATAAAAGTACGATAATCAAAATAATAACGAAAGACTATAACTTATGGTATACATTAAAGCCTTCTTAGGATATTTATTTCCTCCTTAGTAAGATGTCTGAAATGTTTTCTTGGCAAATCTTTTTTTGTTAATCCTGCTAAAAACACTCGATCTAGTTTAATAATTCGGTATCCTAATTTTTCAAATAATTGCTTTAATAGTTTGATGCCACCATTGCTATTTTCAATGCCAATTTCATTCTTATCCTTTCCGTTTATGTAAGATATTAAATCAAGTTTTACTGTCCGCCCAGTTATAAAAACACCTTCACGGATATTCTCTAAATGTATTTGGCTTAAATTTTTATCCAATGTAATTTGATAAATCTCTTTCACATTCTTTTTTTTCCTTCCTAGTTTCTTTGCTAAATCAGTATCATTTGTAAAAAGCAACAGTCCAGTTTCTGATTTGTTGAGTTTATCTACTGGGTAGATTATTTCCTTGCAAGCAGGTTTTATTAGTTGCATTACCGAGAAATTCCTATTAGCCGGATCAATTCTTCCAGAATAGTTTTTAGGTTTATTTAGCAGTACATATCTTTGGGTTTCGGATTTTAATCGTTGTCCGTTAAACTTGACTTCATCGGTTGGATTAATTCGAAATCCCATTTTAGTAACTCCCACACCATTTACCGTAACTACCCCAGCTTCAATAAATTTGTCAGCCTCTCGTCTGCTACAAATTCCAGCATTAGCAATAAACTTATTCAATCTTGTTTTCCCATCTTCAGCTGATTTCTTTGCATTTTGCCTTGTACGAAATGATGATTTTGTATTTGGTTTTTTACTAAAGTCTATTCTAGATTTCCCTTCTCTTTTCATGATGAAAATTTTTGCAAATATATAGTGGAATAAATTAAAATACGTTAGGGATATGTTCTATTTCTTTCTCATCTTTTCTGATTATAATATTTATTACATCAAATCGGATTTCTAATTCTGTTAGATTTTTTTTTAGATATCCTTCAATAGGATCTTTATAAAGGCTGATTTTTTCTTGTTTATTGCACCTGAAGGGGTCCCATATTTCTTGCTAACTCTAGTATTTACTTTAGTAGAAATCAAAAGCCCATCTTATTGAGCAATAATATCTACTTATGCTTTTTGGATTTTCCAGTTTTTTGCAGGAATTGTAACCATTTTTTTGTAGAATCATAAAGGAAATTAACTCGCCATTTTTACCAGCTTTATTGTGCTTTGCCAATTTTTAGTTTAGAATTATTTTCTTTTTTACACTACCATCATCATAGATATAAAATAAAGGAGTGTTTTGTTTTGCAGTTGTCACTATTCCTAATACATCTGTAATTTTTATTAATTTTTTTTCTATAGTATGTATTTCTGAAACTCCAGTTCCTTGATAACATGGCAATAATGGATATAAGAAATTAGTTGTAAATCCGAGTGCATCCACAAATCTACTATCACTATTGCCAGATGAGAACCAATCGTGATCTGCTCCAGGAAGAACAAGCACATCATTCATTAGCGTAACTGCATTTGCTTGTGGATGCATTTCTCCACTCCCACAGAGCTCTACTATAGTAGGAACTCCCATTCCATAGTTGCAATTATAGCTTACAGTTTGATCGGCATCACCTTGAATACTTACTAGCGGCTCATCTGATGCATCTATCCAGCTAATATTATTAATGCCTCCTGCAAAACTAATAACACCACTAACTTTAGAGCTATATCCATCATTACCTGCATCTCCCTCTAAATCTCCTCCAATTGTAGTAATAATATTTTGAGGATTGAAGGTAATAGGCTGTCCAGATAGAATATCTGAGTATGTTACAGAATTTGGTAAATCAGATATAGCATCAATATATTCCAAATGAAGCATGGTAACAGCTCCAGCAGATGATCCGCCAATAAATATTGTACTTGTATCAATTCCATAAGTGTCATTTATTATAAAATCTTTTCTAAAATATCGAATCGCAGATTTTATATCAGCAACTGCTTTTAGAATAGCTTCATATTGATCTTCTTGGTATAAAATAAAGTTTTGTTGATTTGCCTGAGAAACAATGCGATAATTTACAGATGCTGTTACATATCCTTTCTTAGCAAATGAGTTGCAAAAATCAATACAATCAGGTAGATTTTTATCCCCCCCCATAAAAGATCCTCCATGAGCAAAGATTATTAAAGGTCTGTTTATTTCTGTATCTCCATCAGGGGTGTAAATATCCATTAAATGTTCAGTATCATTATATACATCAGAATAATTAACCTCATTAACAGAGACAGAACTAAATATCTCTGTTTCATACCTTCCATTGCATTGCGCATAAGCAAGTGTGCTGATTAAAATAAAAGCAAGGAATATAAGTGTTTTTTTCATAACATGAATTTTGGTTAAAGCTACAAAAAATTAAGATTTCAATTTACTTAATTGCTCTTCAATCTTCTTATCTTCAATTTTTTCGAATAAATGAGTAGCTTTATTTATTTTATGATTATTAGGCATAATTATTGTTCCAGCATTTTCCCATGTTATGTTTTTTAGAGCTAAAATATTTTTTAATTTTTCAGATGAAAAAGGTAAAAATGGTTCAGATAGAATTGCTAAAGATGCAGCAATTTGCATTGCAATATTCATTATTGTTTCTGTTCTCTTTTCATCTGTTCTTTTCAATTTCCAAGGTTCGGTATCTGCAAGGTATTTATTACCTAGCCTTGCTAAATTCATAAATTCCCCAAGAGCTTCTCTAAATCTGAATTTTTCAATTGAATCACTAATTTTATTAGGGAATACAGTTAATTTTTCTAGAACTTTTTTATCATATCCATCTAAATTATGTTGTGCAGGAACAGCTCCTCCCCAATACTTATTAGTAAGTACCACGACACGATTAATGAAATTTCCAAAAATTGCAACTAACTCATTATTATTTCTCGCTTGAAAATCTGCCCATGTAAAATCAGTGTCTTTACTCTCAGGAGCAGTAGAACAAAGAGCGTATCTAAGAGCATCTTCTTGTCCTTTAAAATCTTCTAAATATTCATGTAGCCAAATAGCCCAGTTCCGTGAAGTAGATAATTTTTTACCTTCTAAATTTAGGAATTCATTTGCAGGAACATTGGTTGGTAAAATATATCCTTCATGTGCTTTTAAAATGATAGGAAAAATAATACAATGAAAAACAATATTATCTTTTCCAATAAAATGAATAAGCTCAGTATTCTCATTTTTCCAATAATCTTGCCAGTTTTTATCGTTATCAGAAGCCCATTTTTTTGTAGCTGATATGTATCCAATTGGTGCGTCTAACCATACATAAAGCACTTTCCCATCCGCATCTTTTACTGGTACTTTAACCCCCCAATTTAAATCTCGCGTCATTGCTCTTTCTTGTAAACCACCATCAATCCAAGATTTACATTGACCTAATACCTGGCTTCTCCATTTTTTTATGTCATGATGATCCCTTCCTTCAAGTTTTCCATTCTCTATCCAATCTTTTAGCCATTTCTCATGGTTTTGCATTGGCAAATACCAATGGGAAGTTTCTTTTTTAATAGGAGCCCTCCCACTTAATGTAGAGGTAGGGTTTATCAATTCATTAGGACTTAAGGTGCACCCACACTTCTCACACTGATCGCCATATGCCCCAGCAGCATTACATTTTGGACACTCACCCGTTATATATCTATCAGCTAAAAATTGATTATTTTCTTTATCATAAAATTGCTGAGAAGTATTTTTAGTAAAAATATTTTTATTTTCTAAAGTTCTGAAAAAATCTTGTGCTGTTTCATGGTGTAGCTTATCAGAAGTACGGTGATAGATGCTAAAATCAATTCCAAAATCAGAAAATGCCTTTTTGTTGATGTTATGGTATTTATCTACAATTTTTTGAGGACTAATTCCTTCTTTCTTTGCTTGCAAAGTAATGGCAGCACCATGTTCATCAGAACCACAAATAAACGCAACATCATACCCCTTCCCTTTTAAATACCGAACATAAATATCGGCTGGTAAATAGGCACCAGCAATATGCCCAATATGTATAGGCCCATTTGCATAAAGCAGAGCTGAAGTAACAGTGTATCTTTTTTTAGTCATTTCTTCCGAAAAAAAAATTATTTTAGCAAAGATAAGTTTTACAACTGAATAAACTACATTTATGATACTGCCTAAAAAATTAAAGAAAGGAGATAAGATTGGTATTATCTCTACTGCTCGAAAAATCAGTTTAAAAGAATTAAGTTCAGCTATTAAATTGCTTGAGAGTTGGGGGGTAAAGGTCGTTCTTGGGCGTAATTTATTTGAGAAAGACAATCAGTTTTCTGGAAAGATAAAACAAAGAAGTACTGATTTGCAACAGATGATTGATGATAATTCAATAAAGGCAATCTTATGTGCAAGGGGCGGTTATGGTACTGTGCAAATAATTGATAATATTGATTTTTCTAATTTAAGAAATAACCCAAAATGGGTTGTTGGATATAGTGATGTTACGGTTTTACATTCTCATTTGCATAATTTAGGTTTTGCAAGTTTGCACGCAACTATGCCCATAAATTTTGAAATAAATACTAAGGAAAGCTTGGACTCATTAAAGAATTCTCTTTTTAAAATTGAGAGAAGTATTGAATGTAAAATCCATCCATTTAATAGATTTGGTAAAATTGAAGCGGATATTGTTGGAGGAAATCTATCTATTCTGTATAGTTTATTAGGTTCAGATTCAGATATTAATACAGATGATAAAATATTATTTATTGAAGATTTAGATGAATATCTATATCATATAGATAGAATGATGATGAGTCTAAAGCGCAATGGTAAACTTGAAAAAATAAGAGGATTGATTGTTGGAAGCATGAGTGATATGAATGATAACGCTATTCCCTTTGGTAAAACTGCTGAGGAAATCATTCTAGATCATACAAAAGAGTATGGTTTTCCAATTTGTTTTGGTTTTCCTGCAGGGCATCTTTATGACAACAGAAGCATTCGATTAGGCGTAAGTTCAGTGTTGGAGATAAATGAAAATGGTGTAAGTTTGTATCAAGAATAAAATATGAGCCTAGAAAAATATTTTACTGCTTTTAGAGCGCAAGTAATTGGGAGAAATCAAACTTTTACATCTCCGTTTGGGGAACAAAAAATAATTTATGCTGATTGGGTAGCAAGCGGTAGAATGTATAAAGGGATAGAAGAAAAATTAAATAATGATATTTTCCCTTTTGTTGCCAATACTCATACTGAAACTTCTACCACAGGAGCAACTATGAGTTTGGCTTTTCGTGCAGCAACAAAGATTATTAAAAATCATATCGGAGCCAATAAGGAGGATGTTTTAATTTCAGCAGGAGCAGGGATGACTATGTTAGTGAATAAATTTCAAAGAATTCTTGGGTTAAAGATACATGAAAAATATAGAGATGAAATTAATATTAAAAATCGCCCTATTATTTTTGTAACACATATGGAACATCATTCTAACCAAACTTCTTGGTTAGAAACTATAGCTGAAGTACAACTTATCCCTCATACAAAACAAGGGGATATTGATTTAGTAGGATTTAAAATCATGTTGGATAAATTTTCCGATAGAGATTTAAAAATTGCAGCTGTCACCTCTTGTTCAAATGTGACAGGTGTTTTTACCCCATACTATAAGATAGCACAGATTATGCACAATAATGAGGGGCTTTGTTTTGTTGATTTTGCTTGTTCAGCACCCTATATTGATATTAATATGCATCCTGAAAATCCTAAACAACAGTTGGATGCTATTTATTTTTCTCCTCATAAATTTCTAGGAGGACCAGGGGCAACAGGAATTTTAGCATTTAAAAAGGGGTTATATACTAATAAAGTACCTGATAACCCTGGAGGAGGAACTGTAGATTGGACAAATCCTTGGGGGGATCATAAATATGTGGATGATATTGAAGCAAGAGAGGATGGAGGTACTCCTGCCTTTTTACAAACAATTAAAACTGCACTTTGTATTCAGTTAAAAGATAAAATGGGAGTTCAGAATATTCTTGATAGAGAGCATGAGTTACATAAAATTATTTGGAGCAAATTTGCTGAGTTAGATAATGTTCATCTATTAGCGGATAATTTTCCAAATAGATTAGGGGTGTATTCTTTTTATATTGATAATTTGCATTTTAATTTAGCGGTCCAATTACTAAATGATAAATATGGTATCCAGGTAAGAGGAGGCTGTTCCTGTGCAGGAACGTATGGTCATATTTTGTTAAATGTTGAGGAAGAGCAATCTTGTGCGATTACTACAAAAATAAATGATGGAGATTTGACTTCAAAGCCCGGCTGGGTACGTATGTCAATTCATCCTACAATGACAGACAAAGAGGTGCATTACATTATGAATGCTATTGATTTTATAGCTAAAAATCATGAAGAAATGAGTAAAGGTTATTCTTATAATAAAAGTAGTAATGAGTTTATTTATAAAGAAGATATTTACGCCCAAAAGAATAAAGATCGGGCTATAAGTTGGTTTGACTTATAATTACTTTTTCAAAACAGTAGGAACTTTAAAATAATCAGAATCTTTGTTGGGCGCATTTTTAAGTGCATTTTCTTGGGAAATTTCTTGGGAAACTTCATCTACTCTAAGTACATTTTCTTCTTCACTTAAGTATATTAGGGGTTCGATTCCTTCTGTATCTATTTCTGATAGTTTATCTACAAAACCGATAATTTTTTCTAGATCCCCTTTCATTTTTTTAGCTGAAGAAGCATCAAATTTCAGTTTTGCTAAACGGGATAAATCTTGTATTAGTTTGTTATTTACTTCCATATATATTTAATTGGTTAAAAATAGTATTGTAAACTGAGGTATTTAAATTTTCAATGCTTTTTTCTGCTAAGCTATTTGGGGTTATTGCTTTGTGTATCTTAATGCGTACAATACCGGGTCTTCCTTTAAAGTATTCTTGTGGGAACACCCTCTTATTATCGGGCATAGTAATAGGTACAGTTTTAGTGTCTTGCTCAATCGCTAAACGAAAAGAGCCATTCTTAAATTTTTTTAAAAATACATTTGCTTTTGGAATTCCTCCTTCTGGGAAAATACACATATTAATTCCTTTTTTAAGTTGTCCTCCTGCACTTAAGAATGCATCATAAGCATCACGCCTATTAGCTCTGTCTACTACTACAGTATTATTTTTATAGAAATACCCAAACAAAGGGATTTTGGCAATCTCAGCCTTCCCCATATATTGTAAAGGCATAGGAAGTACAGCTAAAATAAGAGGTATATCTAAAGTAGAAACATGGTTAGGGCAGAATATATATTGTTCCTTTTTATCTAATTTTTCTTCCCATTCTACCTTTGGAATAATAAAAGAGAGAAGGATAGTTAGCTTAGACCAGTAACGAGTAAGATTAGCTACAATTATTTCATTTTTTATTATCCCAGTAAAGAAAAATAATGCAGGCATGAATGCTATAAAAACAAGCATAAAGATTAATAAAAACCATAATCGCCAAAGCGAACTTAAAAGATACCCTATCCATTTCATTTGGCAAATATAAAAATCCTATTTTTACAACATCAAAATTAAAAAATAGAATGGCAAGAATATTAACAGGAATACAAAGTACGGGTACTCCGCATCTAGGAAATTTATTAGGAGCAATTATTCCGGCAATTGAACTTTCGAAAGATAAAAAGAATGAAAGTTTATTTTTTATTGCTGATTTGCATTCTTTTACTACGATTAGAAATGCGCAGCAGTTAAGAGAAAATACTTATGCTACTGCAGCGGCATGGCTTGCTTTTGGTTTTGATACTGATAAAAATTTATTTTATCGTCAATCAGATGTTACTGAAGTATGTGAACTTACATGGTATTTGAATTGTTTTACGCCATTCCCAATGTTGGCCAATTCACATTCATTTAAGGATAAATTAAGCAGATTGTCAGAAGTAAATTCAGGTTTGTTTACTTATCCTGTTCTTATGGCTGCTGATATTTTATTATATGATGCTGATATTGTTCCTGTGGGAAAAGATCAAATGCAACATTTGGAAATGACAAGAGATATTGCAGGCGCGTTCAATCATAAATATCCAAATTCTTTTGTATTACCTGAAACTGAGATAGATGAAAAAGTGATGATTGTTCCAGGAAAAGACGGACAGAAAATGAGTAAATCGTATAATAATTGTATTGATATTTTCTTATCTGATAAAAAATTAAGGAAGCAAATAATGGGAATAAAAACAGATAGTATTCCTATGGAAGAGAAAAAAGATGCTGATAGTTGTAATGTTTTCAAATTATATAAACTATTAGCAACGGATAAACAGTCAGCAGCATTAAAGGCAAAGTATGCTGCTGGAAATTATGGTTATGGCCAAGCCAAGCAAGAACTTTGTGATTTAATTTGTGATAAGTTCTCAGCTGAACGCGCGGAGTTTAATCATTTAATGGAAAATAAGGAAATTATTGATGTAGCGCTTGAAAAAGGAGCCAAAAAAGCAAGAATAATAGCTTCTGCAGTATTACAAAGAGTTAGGAATAATATCGGCTATTAATGCTAGATAAACGCATCATTGAATTTATAAAGCGCCATCATTTATTAACACTTGCAACTAGTAAAGATAATAGACCTTATTGCTGCAATGTATTTTATGTATATAATGAAAAAAATAATTCACTTATTTTTTCATCTGAAACCAAAACTAAACATGCTACAGATTTTATAGATAACCCAAATGTTGCAGCTAGTATTTCCTTAGAGACTAAAGATGTTGACAAAATACAAGGAGTACAAATTTTAGGAAAAATAGTAGAACCTAAAGGAGATAAGATAGAAAATGCAACAAAGCAATACCTAAAAGAATTTCCTTATGCAAAAAAGATGAAACTATATCTTTGGGAAATGAAACTTACCTTTATAAAAATGACTTATAATACATTGGGTTTTGGTAAGAAAATTATTTGGGAAAAATAATTTTCCTAAGCTAATAATTGAAATTCTAGATTCATAATAGATATAAACTATCTGTTTTTATATTTATTAAAGAGATCCTTCTGATGGTTATTTAAGTCAATTTCAACTCCTTTTATATATGCCATTTCTACATTGTTAGTACGCATATCAAGTGCGTCTCCACTACTTATAAAGAAAGTAGCATCTTTTCCTTTTTCAATAGAGCCACAGTATTTATCAACTCCTAAAATTTTTGCAGCATTTAATGTAATTGACTGTACTGCTTCCTCATATTTCTGTCCGTAAGCTACAGTAGTGCCAGCAGTAAAAGATAAATTTCTAGCCCCCATAGCCTCCATATCTCCAGCATAACTTAGGCAGAATAATATCCCAGCCTCTTGTAATTTTGCCGCCTGTGTAAAAGGCTCATCAACTGGGCTATCTGATTTACTAGGCAGTCGATGAACTCTGTTAAGAATAAGGGAAATGTTATTTTCTTTTAGTTCATGAATAATCTTAAGCGCATCTTTAGCCCCGACAATAACTATTTTTAGGATTTCAAAATTATTAGAAAAATCAATTGCATCAAGCATATCTTTTGCATTATCAGCATGTATATAAAGAGTTTTATTTCCGTTAAATAGTCCCTTCATACTTTCCATTCTTAAGTCTATTAAGCTAGAAGAGTTAGCATAAGAACTTGCTTCTTTGAAAAAGTTCCTTAGCTCAGTAATATGTTTATTATATTTTTTATTTTCTTTTGTTTTTCCAGCTTCTTCCCACCAACCACCTTGATGAAATGTTGAAGGCCAGTTAAGATGCATTCCATCATCTACTCTAAGAACTGCATCTTCCCAATTCCATCCATCTAAATGCATTACTGATGATTGTCCTGAAATTATTCCTCCTCTAGGAGTTACTTGGGCGAGTAGTACACCATTACTTCTTACTGTTTTAGCTATTTTAGAATCGGTATTATAAGCAATTAAGGATCTGATATTAGGGTTAATAGTTCCTGTTTCTCGATAATCATTTGAGGCACGCACAGCATCAATTTCAGTAATTCCTAAGGTCGTATTAGGGACTATAAAGCCAGGATAGAGGTGTTTATTATATACACGATAAATAGTATCAAAAGCGCTAGGGTCAACACGAATTATTGTTGCATCTGCAACCATTTCAATTTTACCATTAAGGATACTAATAGCCGAATTTTCAATTTTTGTTCCATTCCCCACATGTGCAGTCGCTCCCATAAACAAAGTAGGTTTTTGTGCTTGAGCAGATACTATAATTAGAAAAGTAATCAGTAGGGATAAGTATTTTCTATTCATCATATTCAGTGTCACAATGGTATAATTTTTCGGTATTTGGTTGAGGTTTTTGCTTTTTATTTCCATTATTTTCTTTACTCATTTTTTGAATGATTCTCATACGTTCAAGCCTGTCTCGCTCTCTTAATTTTCTATCAATATCAATATCAAACATAAGTTTTCCGTCAACATAAGTTTGTTTTACTTTTGCATAAACAGATAGGGGATTATCTGTCCAAAGCAAAATATCAGCATCTTTACCAATCTTTATGCTTCCCATCTTATCATCAATATGCAAGAGTTTTGCAGGGTTTAAGGTTACCATCTTCCAAGCATCTTCTTCACTAGCCCCTCCATATTTTACGGCTTTTGCGGCTTCTTGGTTGAGTCTCCTTCCCATTTCTGCATCATCTGAATTAATAGCAGTAACTACTCCTGCATTATTTAGTAGTGTTGCATTGTAAGGAATGGCATCATTTACTTCAAATTTATAAGCCCACCAATCAGAAAAAGTAGAGCCTCCTGCTCCATGCTTTTTCATTTTATTAGCTACTTTGTACCCCTCCAATATATGAGTGAATGTGTTAACAGTAAACCCCATAGAATCTCCAATATGCATAAGCATGTTTATTTCGGATTGTATGTAGGAATGACAGGAAATAAAGCGTTCAGAATTTAAGATTTCAACTAAAGCATTAAGTTCTAAATCTTCTCTTGGTGGATTTGTTTTTCTTTTTTGTTTTGTACTCAGGGTATTAAAGTCCTGCCAAATTCTTTGATATGATTTTGCTCGGTAAAAGGCATCATAAAATACTTGCTCTACTCCCATTCTAGTTTGTGGAAAACGGATGCGTTCAAAATCTCCCCAGTTGCTTTGTTTGACATTTTCTCCTAGTGCAAACTTTATGAATCCATCAGCATCTTTCACTTTCATTTGCTCTGCTGAACTTCCCCATCTTAGTTTAATCATTGCTGCCTGTCCCCCAATAGGGTTTGCAGATCCGTGTAAAAGTTGAGAAGCAACTGTACCCCCTGAAAGTTGGCGGTAGATATTATGGTCATTAGGGTTAATAACATCTCCAATTCGTACTTCCGCACTAACTGCCTGGCTTCCTTCATTTACTCCCCTACTGATCGCAATATGTGAGTGTTCATCAATTATTCCAGAAGTAAGGTGTTCTTCAGTCGCATTAATTTGTGTGATTTTAACTGTTTCTGGAAATATTTCTAATTCATTTAGGTTTTTGCCTATAGCAACAATTTTTCCCTCCTTAATTGCGACATCAGTATTTTTGAGTATTCCTTCTTTTTCATTTGTCCATACAGTTGCATTTCGGAAGATAATATTTTTGGCTTTTGGCAGGTGTATAAAACCATGTGATTTATTTGGGAACCAAACAGAAGGGAGTATACTATCTATTGTTAAAGTAAACAATTCTTTTTCTTCCTTAAAAAGAGAGTCTCTTTGCATATTAAAAGTATGATAAATACCTAAGCTATCTTGATATCTTCCTCTTATTTCCCCATTATTGAATTTTCCGTAAGATCTAAACGTTCCGTTTTCGGCACTTATAGTAATGTTGTTTTCTTCTAGTATTGTATGCAGGGAAATGGAATCTAAAGCATAAATTATTGTCTTTGGCTTTTCTTTACTCCCCTCAATGGAGACTAGTTTATTTTCAAAGTTATAAGAATTTAAAGTGTAGTATCCTCTTATATCAATTTTTTGTTTTTTAGTAATGATATGTGGTTCTCCTGCTGTCCAATTTTCGTAAATTTTACCATCTTCAAAAATATCTTTTGATGCAATAAAGAAGTTAGCCATCTTTCCATTTTCCAGAGTTCCTATTGTATTATTCATACCGATAATATTCGCAGGCCTAGTAGTAAGAGCAGCAAGCGCATCTTGCTTGGACAGTCCCTTTTGAACCGCTAATTTTAAATTAGTTATAAAATTACTTTCTTTATTAATCCCTGAAGAGGTAATGCAAAAATCAACTTCATTTTTGGCAAGTATAGCTGGGTTGTAGGGAGCAGTTTCCCAGTGCTTTAATTTGCTTAAACTAATCCAACTTGCAGTCTCAGGATTATTAATATCATATGAATTTGGGAAGTTAAGTGGAATAATTACAGAAAAATTAGTAGCAGTTACTTCCTTAATTCTACTGTATTCTTTTCCATTTCCTTTTATGATAAAGTCAATTTCAAATTCATCTGAAATTTTATAAACTCGGCTATAATCTAGCTCATCATTTATTGTAAAAATATGAGGTAATTCTTGCTGATTATTTACAGCAATATAGGAAAGATTAGTTTGATTTTTTTGAGTGAGATTCCATTCTGCATCTAAAAAAGTTTGCCTGATTAATGCAATGCTTCCCATTAAGGAAGATGGGTTTTTTTGTTTTGAAACACCTTTTTTAAATGACAAGAAACTTGCTGCTTGTGGTAGAAGAATATTTTCTTGTTCGCTTTTTTCAGATAGGAGTACTAAGCACCCAGTTCCTCTAAATATTCCATCTTGTATATGAGTAAGTACTGCCCCAAACCCATTACTAAGATAAGCGTCTGCTGCTTTTTTGTTGGCAACAAATGTATTACTTGATTTTATTTCAGGGTGTATAGCTTCATTCCAATGATATGCTCCATTCTTATTGCTTTCATATTGTGGCCGGTAATTAGAGTTTATTGTTTTTGCTTTTGGCAATCCATAATCTGTATATAAATCAATAAATGATGGATAGATAAAATCTCCATTTAGATCATGAATAATAGCTCCATTTGGTATATTTAAAGCAGTGTCAACCGCAATAATTCTATCTCCTTTAATCAAGAGGCTGCCACGATTAATTTCATCAGTAGGACTTAAAATAATATGAGCATTGATAAAAGCATGGATGGGCTCAAAATTTTTAACTACTCCATTAATAGGGAAAGTTTCTTGAGCTGATATTTGCGTACATATTGTTAGTAAAAGAAGTGTTCTTATAATTTTCATCTATTCAAAGTAAGCTGTGAAAATAGCAAAATTTTCTTTAATAATTTTGTTTATTTGCTTTCCAATTATTTAAATTAAAAAATATAAATTATGAATACGGTACGCTCAAATTTAATAAATTCAATCAGTTTAATCGTCTTATCGTTATGGGGGTACTTTTCTTCCGATACTCCTTCTATGACAGCTTTGATCCCTACTTTTATTGGGGGCATATTATTATTATGTACAAAGGGTATAAAAAATGAAAATAAAACTATTGCCCATATAGCTGTTTCCCTAACATTATTAGCAATATTAGGCCTATCAATGGCTCTAAAAGGAGCTTTTTCTAGAGATGATAGTATGGCTATATTACGTGTAATAAT
>MDSV01089311.1_pt1 | contig 22519 bp, 22 predicted proteins | sample 810851 | NCBI WGS metagenome assembly MDSV01 (sample SAMN05326640, study PRJNA326480) | marine metagenome | isolation source: seawater | place: Atlantic Ocean: North East | collected 2012 | reverse complement strand
CAAAAGAATTCCTAGATTTAAAATCTCCTTTAAGTCTTATGAGGGAACTGAGGGATGATAATTATAATCAATTTAAAGAAGATTTGTGGATTGAAATGGCAGAAATGGGTTGGACTGCTCTTACTATTCCTGAAAAGTACAATGGATTAAATTTTGGTTTTGTTGGACTTGGTCAAGTTTTGGAAGAAATGGGTCGAAAACTTACTGTATCGCCAATTATTTCAACTGTGCTAATGTCTTCCTCATTAATATCTCTTTCAAAAAATGAGGTTTTGAAAAATAAGTTATTTCAAGAAATAATGAATGGATCAAAACTTTGTTCTATAGCTCATGAAGAGGGAGGACGTCATAATCCAGAATCAATTAATTCTTTGATTTCAAAAAATGATGATCATTTTATTTTAAATGGAAACAAAAAATTTGTAATTGATGGTTCTATTTCTGATTATTTAATTGTTTCTGCAAAAAATAAAGATGAAAAAAATGTAGCTTTAGTTTTAATAGAAAGCAAATCTAATGGTGTTAATTTAAACAATAAAGTTCATATGGATTCAAAGATATATTCTGACATATCATTTGAGAACGTAAAAATTGATAAAATGAATTTTTTGTCAACAGATGATGATGGAGGTGTTATTTTGAATAAGACATTGGACATTTCAAGAATAGGACTTGCAGCTGAAATGTTGGGTAATATTCAAGAAGCTTTTGAGATAACTATGAATTATATTAAAGAAAGAGAACAATTTGGAATTAAAATTGGCTCTTTTCAAGCATTACAACACCGATCAGCTTTAATGTTTGGAGAGATTGAATTGTGTAAATCAATTGTTTTAAGAGCCCTTCAAGCTATAGACTCTAATGATGATGAATTGCCAAAACTAGCAAGTCTTGCAAAAGCAAAATTAGGTTTAGTTTCAAAACTTGTTACTAATGAAGCTGTTCAAATGCATGGCGGAATAGGAGTTACTGATGATGTTGATATTGGTTTTTTTCTAAAGAGAACAAGAGTTGCACATAGAATATTAGGAGACTCTAATTATCATTTAGATAGGTTAGCAAAGCTCAATAATTATTAATAAAGATTTTCATAATTATACTAAATATCCAACTTAAAATTTATTCCTTGGGCTAATGGTAATTCAGATGAATAATTGATAGTGTTAGTTTGCCTTCTCATATAAACCTTCCAGGCATCCGAACCACTTTCTCTTCCTCCACCAGTTTCTTTTTCTCCTCCAAAAGCACCACCAATTTCAGCTCCAGATGTACCTATATTTACATTAGCAATACCACAATCACTTCCTTTATGAGACAAAAACTTTTCTGATTCTTTTAAGTTCTGAGTTAAAATTGCTGAGGATAAACCCTGTTTAACATCATTCATCAATCTTATTGCATTGTCAACCTTTCCTTCATATTTTATAAGATATAAAATTGGAGCAAAAGTTTCTTTTTGAACTATTTGTGCGCTATTTTTTATTTCTGCAATTACAGGTTTTACATAATTATCACTTTGGTAATTATTTCCTTTTAAAGTTCCTCCATCAACAATTATATTACCCCCCTGTTTTACTATTTCTTCAATCGCAATTAGATATTGGTTTACAGCATCTTTATCAATCAATGGCCCCATATGATTTTTTTCATCTAAAGGATCACCAATTTTAATTTGTTTATATGCTTTTCTAAGTTCATTTTTTACCTTTTCCAAAATAGATTCATGAATTATTACTCTTCTTGTTGACGTACAACGTTGTCCACAGGTCCCCACTGCCCCAAAAACAATGTTACTTATAGCATGTTTTATATCTGCATTTTTTGTTATAATAACCGCATTATTTCCCCCCAATTCCAATAATGTTTTCCCTAATCTAGATCCTACTCTTTTTGCAACATCTTTTCCCATTTTTGTTGAACCGGTTGCAGATAAAAGATTTATTCTTGGATCGTCAGACATTAATTCTCCAATATTTTTATCACCATTTATTAAGCATGAAACTCCATTTGAAATTTTGTTTTCTTTTAAAACTTCTGAAATTAAATTTTGGCAAGCTATGCTACATAAAGGAGTTTTTTCAGAAGGTTTCCAAACACAAACATTTCCACATATCCATGCCAATGAAACATTCCAACTCCAAACAGCCACAGGAAAATTAAAAGCAGATATAATTCCAACAATGCCTAAAGGGTGGTATTGTTCATACATTCTGTGATTTGGTCTCTCAGAGTGCATAGTTAATCCATATAGTTGCCTAGATAAACCAACCGCAAAATCACATATGTCAATCATTTCTTGGACTTCTCCTAATCCTTCTTGTAAAGATTTTCCCATTTCCCAAGAAACTAGCTCACCTAATTCTGTTTTGTTTTCTCTTATCTTATTTCCTAAAAGACGAACTAAATTTCCTCTTTGAGGAGCAGGAATATCTCTAAAATTTAAAAAAGCATTTTGTGCTTCATTGATTGTTTTTTCATAATCCTTCTTATCAGCAGCTTGAATAGTACCAATATGAGAATTGTCTACTGGACTATAAGATTCAATAATTTGTCCAGACCCAAACCAATTTCCACCATAAGAACATCCTTTTTGACTTTTTGAAACACCTAACTTTTTTAAAATGTAATCTACTTTTTTATTGTTTTTCATTTTTATTTCCTTTCAGTTTGTTTACTATATGTGCTTTCAAAAATTTTATCAGCATTTGATGCTTCAAAGCCATCTCTTCTATGTTTTGATTCTATTTTTTCAATTGGAATATTTTTATATTTTGGAAGTATTTTTCTTTCAGCAAATTCTACATAACTTCCAGAAATTAGTGAATTAATATTGTCAGAAAATTTAGCTTTAACTTTATTTGCAACTGTACTACTTTGAAGCAATAAACCATCTTTACTTTCTTTTATGAAACCACCAGAATCATTTAGTTTGATACCAATGCTTTCAAGAAATTGATTAAATTTTATTAAAGTATTATGGCCTTTATTTAAATCATGAACACTTATAGTATAGTGATTTAGATAATATCTATTGTATATTACCCATGATGCATATTCACTTTCTTTTAATAATAAATTATAGTCTTTAAAGGAGGGTAAACTCCATAAAGGCTTGTTTAAAAAATTTATTACTTGATTAGCATTGTTAAGGTCTAATTCATCAACAGGATCTTGTTTTAACTGATTAGTATATTTAAATATTACTTTTTTTGATTTTTCTGAAAGATCATCGACTTTTAATTCACTAATAAATATTCTTGGCATATTTTTTTCACTGTGAGAATACCAATATGCATTAAGTTTTTTTAATTCAAATGACAAGAAATCTCTTTTTTTATAACCATGATATAAAAATATTTTTTCAAAAGAATTAATACCAAGGTTTTTTACACCCATTGTTCTAAATGCTATGTGGTCATTTATTATATCATTTTGATTTGAAATAATTTGTTTTTGAATTAATTCATTGGTTATTTTTTTTACATAAGAAACTCTCTTTGAATAGGTTTCAAATAATGATTCAAGTATAATATGAATGGGTTTTTTTTCTTTGAACTTCATTACATAAAGTTAATTTAAAAATAATTTACCTGAACTTGATTTTAAAAATTCATCATATGGGATTTCTTCTTGTTTTATAAATCCTTTATTTGGAAGTTTTCCACTTGCAACCATTTCTATAACAGCAACTACAGAGGCAGCTGTAGTCCATGAAATTGCTCTCCATTTTTTTCCCTGAATTTCAATTGGATAATATGCTTTAAAAAACTCACTTCTTGAAATTTTCTTTTTCTTCCAGCCCTCAACAACTGCATAAACATAAACTACATCATCATCGACGGGTGGTTTTGCATTACTTAATATTTTTTCAAGTAAAGATTTATCATTTTTAAGTATCAATTCGTACATAAGAAACCTCATGAGTTTACCATGTCCAGGGTACCTTATTGTTTTATAATTTAGTGTGTCAAGTTTCCCCTCGTATGTATCGCACATTGTTCCTAAACCTCCAGACGTAGTAAATGCTTCAAATTCTTGTCCCTCTATATTGATATGTTCAAAACCATCGAGTGATGGAACTGTTTTTTTTATTCCATTTTGGATCACTTCAGCATCATTTATATATTCATTAATTACTCCATGAGGGGACCAAGTAAATGAATAAGCTAGTTGTCCATTGGGATATCTAGGTAATGCGCCAACCCTAAGCTCAATATCTCTTAGTTCATTAAATTGCATAGCTAAATCATTTCCAATTATTCCAATTAATCCAGGAGCTAATCCACACTGAGGAGCCATTATTTTTTGTCCTGTTTTACTTAATTTTTTTATATATTTTGTGGTTTCAACATCCTCTGTTAAATCGAAATAATGCAGATTTAAATCGTGAGCTAATTTTGCTATGTTTTTATTTAAAAAAAATGGTAATGCAGATACTACGGCATCATAATCTTTAAGAATAGATTTCATAGTTTTTAAATTTCCAACATCATTTTGAATTACATTAAATGGAAGTTTATAATTATAATGAGGTTTATTTTGATCCAAACCACAAACATTGAATTTTTTTGAAAGTAAGGTTCCTACTAATGAACCTACTTTACCCAAGCCCAGAACTAAAATATTTTTCATTTATAACAATTTTTAATTATTTTGTTTTAAATATAACAATTTATTGCCCTTGTATTAAACTTTTACTTTTAACTTCTGAACAAGAAATAATCTATTTATATTAGTTTAATATTATTGAAATGAAATTGATTAATAAATTAAGATTTTATTTATTTATTACCCTAAATTTATTATTTATCTCTTGCTCAACTAATAATGAGAATCTTTCAAATAAAACAAACCTCCTTCAAGGAAAATCAATTTTAAAGATTGACCAAAAAGTTGAGGACAAAAATGAAATTAGGGAAGTGCTTGTGATTGCTCCAAATCCAATTATAAAGGACAAAAAATATCCTGTTGTTTTTTATTTTCATGGAAATGGAGGGAATAAGGAAGCTGGAATGGAATTAAATAAGTTGGTAAATGATGATCAATTTATTACTGTATCTCCTCAGGGATTATATAATTCATGGAATCTTGGTCAAGAAGATTCTAAGGCAGATGATGTAGAATTTGTAAGTCTAATAATTGAAAAATTAAAAGAGTATTCTAATATTAATATCAATAAAAAGTATGCTATTGGATATTCCAATGGCTCAGCACTAGTAAATGAACTTGCTGTCAAAAGTTCTAACTTTAATGGAATTGCTCCATTTGCTTCACAGCTAACTGTAGGTCAAACCAACTTATTAAGTGAATCAACAAATCCTTTGTCGGTTTATCAAGTTTGCGGTTCAAATGATAATGTAATTCCTTATGAAGGTGGTTTGTCCGTTGTCGGCCATACATTTATTTCAGCTAAAAATAGTGCAAAAAGATACGCTGAAACATTTAAATGTAATCTTTCACCTGAAATCACAATGGTTGGTATTGATAGTGTTTTTAGATATAAAAATTGTAAAAACTCTCATGAAATTAAGTTTTATAAATCTGAGGGAGGAGGTCATGGTTTGAAAGGAAAAAATGATCAGAAATATGAATTAGTTTGGGAATTTTTCAAAAAACACTAATAAGTATTTTTATCTTTTTTCACCCATTTATTATCAGAATCTAACTTAAACGCTCCTACAAATATTTTATCCCACATATTTGGCTCTATAATTGATAAAAAAAGGCTTTCATCTTCTTTTTGATATAGAAAATAGATTTTTCCAATTTCTGGCTCAAATTTAAAATGAGATGAGTATACAAGCTTATTCCATTCATAATTTTCAATCAATTTTCTATATTCTTCTTTTATTTCATTAAACTTTGCTTCAAAAAACTTATTGGTTTTAAAAATTTTTTCTGTTTTCCAAATCCCTACATCATCAGGTTTAATTGAAGGTGCACCAACATTTGAACCATACGGTAATATACTTGGATCATCAGCTACATTATCAGGTTTTTTTTTCATAATTAAAGATTAATTGAAGAATAATATCACAAATATATAATTAGTAATAATAAAATAATCTTTTTATTATTAGAATTTTCTAGTTAAAAATTCTTTTTGACAAAATTTTAAAATAAAACTATATTTATAATTTATGAAATTTGATAAATCAAAATCTAGACAATATATTTTTGTTGCTTTGATAATAATAATAGGAATTCTCTTTGGTATATTGATTTTTCCTTTAATTGAAAAACTTTAGTTCTGAAATTAATCGTTTTTTTATTAATTGTTTGGGGAATTCCAAGCACCTACTTTAGAAGTAAATTTAGAAAAATTGTTTACCAAACAAATGATTGGAAAATTAATATTAAGCCTTTTTTTTTAAAAGAAATTAGAGGATTATTTTTTAATATATTTCCAGAAAATAAAGAATATATTAGAATCAGAAATTATTATAGAATTTATTTAATAATTTATCTATTTTTATTTATCGTCTATTATTTAAATTAACCAATAAAATTAAATGGATCAATTAAGAGAATACGATGTAATAATATGGGGAGCTTCCGGTTTTACCGGCAGGTTAGTAGCAGAATATTTATTTAATAAATATGGTTCTAATAATAATTTAAAATGGGCTATAGCTGGAAGAAATTTTCTAAAGCTAGATACATTAAAAAAAGATATTCTTGACAATACAGTTAATATTATTACAGCAGATAGTAAAGATTTAAAAACTTTAAATGAAATGGTAAAGAAAACCAAAGTAATTTGTACTACTGTTGGGCCTTATGCTAAATATGGTTCTAATTTAGTAGCTGCATGTGTAAAAAACAAAACTCATTATTGTGATCTGGCCGGAGAAGTACAATGGATACGTAAAATGATAGATCAGTATCATAAAGAAGCTATTAACAATAATGTAAAAATTGTTAATTCTTGTGGTTTTGATTCTATACCCTCAGATATGGGAGTTTATTATATACAAATGAAAACTAAGGCTTTAAAGAATGAAAGAGCTAAATTAATTGAAATGCGTGTTGCAGGAGCTAAAGGTGGAATAAGTGGTGGAACATATGAAAGTTTAAGTAATGTAAATAAGGAAGCAAATAATGATAAAGAAATATTTAAAGTATTAATTAACCCCTACGGATTGAATCCAATTGGGGAACAAGAGGGTTTAGATAAATCGGATTTAAGAAAGATTATTTTCGATAAATCATCAAATAGTTGGATTGGGCCATTTGTAATGGCAGCAATAAATACTAAAATAGTTAGACGTAGTAATGCTTTAAGTAATTATTCCTATGGAAAGGATTTTATGTATAATGAAGCAACTTTAAGTGGAAAGGGGATTTTTGGAAAAATTAAAGGTTATTTTCTAGCCATTCCTATTTTTATATTGATGAGTGCTAAACCAGGATCTACATTAAAGAAGCTAATTGATTTTATATTACCTAAGCCTGGTGAAGGGCCAAACAAAAAAAATAGAGAAACAGGATTTTATAACTTGAGGTTTTATATAACTTTAGAAAATGGTTCAAAAGCTTTTGCAAAAGTCATTGGAGATATGGATCCGGGGTATGGATCTACTTCTAAAATGCTTGCAGAATCAGCTGTTTGTTTAGCTAAAGATAAATTGCCAGATTCATCTGGAGTTTTAACTCCATCAATAGCTATGGGAGATCCTCTTTTAGATAGGTTAGAGAAAAATGCAGGCTTAAGTTTTAATTTTAATATTAAATAATTTTAATATGAAAGAACGTATAAGGTTTATTTTTTATATACTTTTTTTTGTTTTTATCGGCTTAATTATAGGAAATTATATTGCAAAAATTTTCTTAAATAATAATGAAAACAATAAATGGGAAATAATATTTAATGGAAAAGATTTAGAAGGATGGAATATGAAAATAAAAGGTTATGAATATGGAGATAATCATAATAAAACATTTAAGGTTGAAAATGGAAATTTAAAAGTTTCTTATGAAAATTACGATTCTTTCGATGAAAAATTTGGCCATATATTTTACACAATTAAAAAGTTTAGTAATTATCATTTAAGTCTTGAATATAAATTTAGTGGAAATCATTTAAAAGGTGCTCCAGGTTGGTCTATAAAAAATAGTGGAATAATGATTCATTGTCAAGATCCTAGTTCCATGCTTATTGATCAAGATTTTCCAGTTAGTGCAGAAGTTCAACTCTTAGGAGGTTTAGGTGAAGGCGATAGAACAACTGCAAATATCTGCAGCCCAGGTACAGATGTAGATATTGATTCAAAATTAGCTAAAAAACATTGCAATTCATCAAATTCAAAAACATATCATGATGATGATTGGGTAAAAGTTGAAGTACTAGTTTATTCTAATAAACTTGTTAAGCATATTGTTGAAAATGATACTGTTTTAAATTACACTAATATTAAAGTTGGTGGGAACAAGGTTCCTGAAAATTATTTGAGTAGAATAGGAGAATCTATTAAAGAAGGTTATATTTCTTTACAATCTGAGGGTCACCCTGTAAAATTTAGAAATATAAAAATTAAAGAGTTATAAAATAATAAAGTAATCTTAAATTATTTCCTTTTCATTTTAAATATTTCTAAATCAATATCGTCAATCCCTTCTTTGTCAAATGGGTATTCCATCTGATCTTGAATATTATATAATGAAATTAATATAAATTCACTTAAAGTAACAATGAAATAAGTAAGGTAAGGAGGGTTTTCAACTCCAATTTTAAAGATAATAGTTGGAGTATAAACTAATGGAAATATATATACAAACATTAAGCAATAAGCTTTTAAGCTTATTGGAGTTCTATGTCTATGGATAGCAACTAAGTTATCTGCGCTATCAATAGTATCTTTTAAAAACCTTAGTGCTTTCTGTAAAACTCCATTTCCAATAATAATTTTATTAGAATTTAAAAATTCAAATAGTTCATTAATATTTTCATCATGAATAGTAGTGTCATTTTCTATATTACTTAAAAAATCAATTAAACCAATATTTGATTTTTTTATCAGTTCATTTCCTTTATTAATTTCATTGGGTTCTAATTTTGAACTTGAAATAATATTTTCTACAGTTTTTAAACTAGCTCTATATAGACTCAAATGTTCTAAAGCTTTTTCTCTTCTTCTAAAAGCCCCTCTAATATTAAACACTAAAGGAAATATAATAGCAATGCTAATTAGAGTTAAATCAATATTATAGGTAATGCTATACTTGTATGCTATTATAGGAACTATTATTGATATTAAAATAGCTATTAAAGTTCTAGAATTTAAAATGACTAGGTATCTGGACATTGAAAATTATTTATTAAATTCATTAATTAATTTATCTAAAATATGAAAAAACAATTTATTTTACTTATTTCCTTATTTCTTTACGTATTTGGCTATTCACAAAAACCTTTAGATTCAGATCTTCTTTATGCCGATCAGATTCCTATGAAAATTAAATTAAATTATTCTAATAAAAATATGAAGAAAAAGACAACAGATTCTACTTTTATTAAAACTGATTTAAATTATTATTATAAAGATAACTGGAATACTATACCAGTTTCTTTAAGAGCCAGAGGTAATTTTAGAAGAGCAAAATGTTATTTTCCACCAATAAAGATGAAAATTAAAAAAAGTCAATATAAGAACACCATTTTTGATGGGAATAAGTCTTTGAAATTGGTTCTTCCATGTAAAACTGAAGATGAAAAAAATGATAATATTATTAAGGAATTTTTAGCTTATAAAATATATGAATTGATTTCACCTTATCATTTTAAAACTAAGAGAGTAGATATTGAATTTACTGAACCTAAAGGAAAAAAGGTTAAAACCTTTACACTTAAGGGTTTCCTTATTGAAGATGATAGTAAATTAGAAAAAAGATTTGGAGGAAAAGTTGTTGAACAATTTGTCCATCCTTTAGTTATGGATAATATAACTGCAATTCAGCATGCATTTTTTCAATTTTTAATAGGTAATACAGATTTTTCTACAGCTTATCAACATAATTCAAAAATGCTTTATGATTCAAAAGCTTACATTCCATTACCATATGATTTTGATATGACAGGATGGGTTGATCCTAGTTATGGTTTTGGAAATCCAACATTAGGTCTTAGTTCTTTAAGCGAACGCAAGTTCAGAGGTTTTAAAAGAGACGAATTACTAATGAATAATGTCAGAAAGCAGTTTAATGATTCTAAAGATCAAATAATTTCATTGGTAAATTCTTTTGAATCTCAATTTGACAGTAATAAAGAATTTAAAGATATGAATTCTTTCATGCTTGAATTTTTTGAAATAATTGAGGATGATAGTAAATTTGATAAATTAATTGCAAGTCAAGCTAGAACAAAGTAATTTGTTTTAAATCTAGAGTGCTTTTTAATTTTTTAAAAATTTCTATCTAAATGAAAAAATTATTACTTTTTATTATTCCATTTTTTATTACTTGTTCTACTGAATCTGTATCAGATTCATCTTTGATTAATAAAGGTCTGTCTAGTCAAACTATAAATCATGATGGACTTGAAAGACAATACCTAATTTATATACCCAATTCATATGATGGAAATTCCAAATTACCTCTAATGATTAATTTTCATGGTTTTGGAGGTGAAGTAAATGAATACATAAATTATACTGATATGAGATCCTTAGCTGATTCCAAAAATTTTATTCTAGTTTATCCTCAGGGTACTAAACTTGGTGGATTTCCTCATTGGAATGCTGCATTAAAAGGAGGAGATAATAAAAGTGACGCTGATGATTTAGGTTTTATAGAAGCTCTAATTAATTTTCTTTCAATTGAATATGTTGATTCTAAAAGAGTTTATGCTTTTGGATATTCAAACGGTGGAATGATGAGTTATGCACTTGCTTGTTATAAAAGTAATGTGATTGCAGCTATTGGTTCAATTTCAGGTTCTATGTTACAAAATGAGGAATGCACTCCCTCACATTCAGTACCATTAATAAATTTTCATGGAACATCAGATAGTGTTATTTCTTATGATGGAACAGGGGATTACAATTCTATTGAATCTACACTAAATTTCTGGATAAACTTTAATAAAACAAATACTTCTCCAACATTTAAAAGTATAAATGATAGTGGAAAAACTATTGAGTATTACAGTTATAAAAACGAATCTAATCAAATTGCAGTAGATCATTATAAAATTATTAATGGTGAACATGTTTGGTTTGATATAAATTTTGAAGAAAATAATACAAACGAATTGATTTGGAATTTTGTTTCAAAATACGACATCAACGGATTAATAAATTAATTTATTATATTTAAATTCAAATAAAAATAAAATGAACAAAATTTTAACACTAATAATAGCTCTACTTTTCATTAGTTGTGATCAAAACACTGAAGAATTAAATAATCTTAAAGCTGACAAACAATATGTTGAGAATAATGTAGAAATGTATGTTTCTGTATGGGAAAGTACATTTTCTGAAAAAAATATTGAACTTGTGACAAGTGAAAACTTCCATGAAGATGTTGCAGTCGTTACTGCTACAGGAAATGTAACTGGTCTAGATGATTTTAAAGCATACTATGCTAATTATATTGATGGATTTTCTGACGGAGAATTTTCTGTAATTAATGCTTTTGCTCAAGGAGATAATTTAGTAAAACATTGGAGTTTTAAAGGAACTCATGATGGAGAATTTTTTGGAATTCCAGCCACTAACAAAAAATTAGATCTTTCAGGAACTACTATTGTACAAATGAAGGATGGAAAAGTATTACAAGAACAAGATTTTTATGATACTTATTCTTTTATGAAACAACTCGGTTTAGTTGAGTAAGTTTTAATCTTTGATTATTACACCATCTGCTAGAAATGAAAGAGTAATTTCAGGTCTATTTATTAGAGCAATTTCTTCCTTTGATTTTCCAGCATCTTCTGCATAATGTTTAAGCTGCTTTATACTGATTGTGTCTATAGATAGTTTGCCATTAATAACTGTTGATTTGCCCTGAGATCCTGTTTTAGGAACAAAAAATCCATAATCTTTAAATCTAACAAGTACAGTGTCATTCTCAACTCCTATTTTCATCCAACACCCCTTCATTGGGCAAGTTGAAAGAATCTTACCTTGAATTTTTATATTTTTTTCAGAATTACTTAATAAAAAATTCTTGTCTTTTTTATAATTTTCTATCTCTTCTAGATCTATTTTTTCACCATAAAAATTTAAAATAGTTTCATCCTGCCCAAAAGAAACAAGTGGAATAAAAAGTAATAGTATAAGGAGTTTTTTCATTTACATAAAGTTAGTAATAAAAAGTGTAGGGAAGTCAAACTCATTGACTTCCCCTTAGCGACCTCGGCAGGATTCAAACCTGCAACCTCTTGAGCCGTAATCAAGTGCACTATTCAGTTATGCTACGAGGCCTTTTCCTCTTTATAGAGTGTATTTGAAATCTTAATATTAAAAATGTTTATAACGGTTATTCTAAAAAATTAAAATTTCTGTTTGCAAATATACTTATTTAGGTATGTTTATAAATATTTTTGTGAAATGAATAAATATAATTTTGAACCAAAGTTTTGTCCAGTTTGTGAAAGATCATTTGATTGGAGGAAGAAATGGGAAAAAAATTGGAATGAAGTTATTTATTGTAGTAAAAAATGTAAAATGAATAAGAAAAATAAAAAGAACAACTACTAATATATGATTTAAAAGTTTTTTTATTTTTGCCAAATTAAAATTTAAATAATGCTTAGAAATGTTTCTTATAAAAATTCTAAAATCAAAGATGAAATAAATACTGCTGTTGGATTTCCATTTAGTTTTTTTGAAAGAATTAAAATGAATGGAATAGGTTCAAAAAATTTACGAATCAAATCCTGCAGTGAAGAAATAAAAAGTATTCTAAACTTAGATAATAATGACAATAAATGTAATATTGAAATAAGAAGACAAGGAATTATTGTTTTTTTCAGATCATTATTAGAGACTTATGGATTAATAATTCCCTTTTACAAATTAAAAATTTTTAAAGGTGAATCTAATGTATATTCAATATATAGTGACAAACATTTAATTAAAGTTTTTGTAAAAAATAAAAATGATCACAAATTTTTTAAAAAAATTATTAGATATAGAGAAATAACTTAAATATGAAAAGCTATAAAACTTACTGTATTTTTATATTTTTTTTCTTAAACACAACTTTAATGCAAGGACAAGAAATTGATATAATAAATATTGAAAAGCAGATTGGGAATAACAACTGGAGTATTGTAAACGATAATGTTATGGGGGGGATTTCTGAGTCAAATCTTTCAATAAACGATAAAAATAATTTAATATTTAATGGATCAGTTTCATTAGAAAATAATGGAGGATTTGCATCATCAAGATTGTCAATTAAGAAAGGTAGCTTAAAAAAAATAAAGGGATTTAAAATTAAATTCATAGGGGACGGAAAAACTTATAAATTAAGATTGAGACAATCTAACCGAAGAGTAAGTTATTCTACTGACTTTGATACTATCCAAGGAAAGTGGTTAGAAATTGAAATACCATTAGAGGATTTAAAACCCATGTGGAGAGGATATTACTATGATTCTCCATTGCTTGAAATTGAAAATATTAATTCAATAGGCTTTCAAATCTCTGATAAACAAGAAGGATTTTTTGAATTAGAGATAAAATTTGTTAAAGGAGTGTATTAATTAAAATTATAATTATACTTCTTTTTTTCTATTCTTTTTTCTACAAAATTTATTTATAAATTATTTAATGTTTTTTTTAAATTGTTTTTGTAAAATTGTAAAAATTTATGAAAAATCTAATCATAGTAGGTCACCCCAATAAAGATTCGTTTTGTTACAATGGAATATTTGAAACAGTAAAAAATGAGTTAGATGAACAAAATCAAGAAACAAAAACTATTGATTTATACAGAGATAGTTTTACAAGGCCTAGATCAGCATTAATTAAAAAATATCAAGATTTAGTTTCATGGTGTGAAAGAATATATTTCATATCTCCAGTTTGGTGGTTTAGATTAACACCTAGGATGGAAATATTTTTTGATGAGGTATTTACTCAAGGTTTTGCTTATAAATTTGTAAATATTACTAAGCTTTATGCTTATCCTAAACCTTTTTTAAATGATAAAAAAGTAAGAACCTATGTAACTCATGGTGCTCCTGCTTTGCCTGTTGTAACTCTATATTTAAACTCGGTTAAATTGAGACTAGTTATGGGAGTTTATACATTTGTTTTTGGGTGGAGATTTTCCTTATTTACTAAAACAAGACAATTCTGGTCTGTTCCTTTTGTTTCAGATAAAAAAAGAATGAAGTACTTGAACATAATTAAAAAAGATATTAAAAAGGACTTAAAAGAGGGTTAAATTATATTTTGTGCTCTGTGTGGTTTAAGTCTCATTTTTATTTCATCTAAATCATCAATATTAATAATTGTGTAAGCAAAAGAGTGAATCTCACTCACAGTTTCAGTTCCAGATTCAAATAATCTTTTATTTTCAAGTTTAAAATATTCAACTAAATGTTTTTCTTGATGTATTGATGTCTTTTGTCCATTAATCCCTCTAAAATCCCAAATCAGCTTTATTTTTTTCATTAATTATTTAAACAATTATTTAAGAGCTTTTTTTATAGTTTGTTTTAATCCGAATTCAGGGTTCCAATCCCAATCTTTTTTAGCAAAGCTATCGTCAATTTTTTTTGGCCAAGAATCAGCAATTTTTTGTCTAAAATCTGGTTTATAATCAACTTTTAAATTAAAACCATTTGATTTGATCTCTATTAACAACTTTTTTGGGGTTATGCTAAAACCTGTAATATTATATGAACTTAAAATTGATAAATTACTTCTTTTAGTAGACATTAGTTTTATAGCAGCGTTTATCGCATCATCAATATACATCATTGGTAATTCAGTATTCTCATTTAAAAAACAAGAGTAACTAAATCCTTTTTTTGCAGCATTAATCATATCAATAATGTAGTCGGTTGTTCCACCACCTGGTACAGTTTCCACAGAAATTATTCCTGGATATCGAAGTGATCTAATGTCCAACCCAAATTTATTAAAATAGTATTCAATTAATTTTTCACCTGTTAATTTTGTTATACCATACATTGTAGATGGATTCATGACTGGATTTTGAATTACTAAATCAAGTTTAGACTCTGTGCCAAATACAGCCATAGAACTAGGCCAAAAAACTTTTTTAATATTATTACTTAATGAAATTTCAACAATATTTTGAAAGCTATTCATGTTTAATTTCCATGATTTAAAAGGGTCCTTTTCTCCGCTTGCTGACAGAATGGCGACAAGATGATAAATTATATTAATATCATATTTCTTTACTAATTCATCTATTCTTTTTTTATCTAAAGAATCTGCTTGTTCAAATTCACATAAAGGTTTAGAATTTGGAAGTTTTATATCTGTAGCTAGAACAAAAATATTTTCTCTATTAAAGTGTTTTATAAACTCGGTACCCAATTGACCTAATGCTCCAGTTATTAAAATTCTATCCATCTATTTAAAATAATAGCTTAAATTTATTCATATTAATTTTATCTAATGTACGAATCTATAAAGAAAAGACTAGAACTTGAATTAGAGGATATTAAAAAATCAGGTTTGTTTAAAAATGAAAGAATTATTTATTCTAAACAAGATTCAATGATTACTGTTTCAAATGACAAAAATGTTTTAAATTTTTGTACAAATAATTATTTAGGTCTTGCTTCAAACCCATTAATAATTAAAAAAGCTAAAGCAACATTAGAATCATACGGATTTGGTTTAGGATCAGTTAGATTTATTTGTGGAACCCAAGATATTCATAAGTCTTTAGAAAAAAAGATTTCTGGTTTTTTAGGAACTGAAGACACTATACTTTACGCTGCTGCTTTTGATGCTAATGGAGGTTTGTTTGAACCTCTTTTTAATAAAGAAGATGCAATAATTAGTGATCAATTAAATCATGCTTCACTAATTGATGGAATTAGGCTTTGTAAAGCGGAAAGATTTAGATATAATCATAATGACATGATTGATTTGGAAAGACAGCTTAAAAAAGCTGTCAAATGTAGAAATCGAATAATAGTTACTGATGGAGTTTTTTCAATGGATGGAACTCTTGCACAATTAGATAAAATATGTGATTTAGCAAAAAAATATGATGCAATTGTAATGTCAGATGAATGCCATTCTACTGGATTTATTGGAGAAAATGGGAGGGGAGTTCATGAAGCTATGGATGTCATGGGTCAAGTTGATATTATAACTGGAACACTAGGAAAGGCTCTGGGTGGAGCGTCAGGAGGTTTTACAAGTGGTCCAAGGGAGATAATCGAATTACTTAGACAAAAATCTAGACCTTATTTATTTTCTAATAGTTTAGCTCCTTCAATTGTTGGAGCTTCTTTAGCAGTTTTAGAAATATTAGAATCTGATAGAACTTTTTTAAACAAATTAAAAAATAATACCAAAATGTTTAGAAATGGAATAAAAAAATTAGGTTTTGAAATTAAGCCTGGTAATCATCCTATTGTTCCTATTATGCTTTATGATGCTCATTTAGCTCAAAAAATGTCTAATGAACTTCTTAATATGGGTATTTATGTTATAGGATTCTTTTTTCCAGTAGTTCCAAAAGGTCAGGCAAGAATTAGGGTACAATTATCAGCATCTCATACTACTGATCAAGTAAATCAAGCTTTAAATGCTTTTGAAATAGTTGGAAAAAAATTAGGTGTAATTAACTAAAAAGAAGTAGTAATACTAAAGCTTAAGCCTGTGCTTTCAGGCACATATCTACATATTCCACCTGTGCATACAAGACCACCTCTTTGTCTTCCATAATTGACTGTATAACGATTTATACCTTTACTATAACTTCCTCCAAAATTATAATAGTGTATTTTATTTTCTTCTACTGGATTTTGATAGTTATACATATCTGTGATATATAATGAAACTGCATAGCTTATATTATACTCTAAACCAAAAGCTGACCAATTTTTTGTATCATCCTTTGTTGAAAGGTGTTGAAGTTCCAATCTTAAAGATTTATTATCATTTATTTTGTAGGTGTTTTCCAATACTAAAACATTAGTATTTACCTCGCCAGTGGTTTCTTCAACCAATCTTTTATTATAATACTGATTTGCCAAAAGAAAAATATTTTCAAATTTTTCAGACCATTTTTTTCTAATTTCAAGGCTAGTTTCTGAAAAATATTTTTCTCCAAAGCTAAATAAATCGGTATCATAATTTTGATTAGAAAAATCAAAAGTTCCATCTAAATTATTCCACAGAGATGCGTTTATAGCTATGCTAGTACCATATTTTCCGCCCAAAAGAGTTTCTTGTTCAATAAAATAGTATAAGTCGGTTTGAATCCCTATTTCTCCAACTTTAGTTAAATTATCACTTTGAAATGAAACATTTGGTTGTGCTGCATAAACATAAAGATTAGCTAAGGAATAATCATGTTGTTTTGTTAGTGCTGGCAGATAATTTACTATACTTTCATTATATATGTTGCCAGCTGCAATCCTCTCAGAAAACAAAGGCATATTTTCTAATCTTCTAAAAGTAAAATCTAATCCTAAACCATCTTTAAAAAATCCAGAATTTAGTAATATAGATGATCCCTCTTTAATAAATGTATCTGAAACACCTCCAAAAATAATTATAGGGTTTTTTGATTTATTAACTAATTCAAGATTAGAATAAAAAAATGAAGAAGAATAATCTATTCTAGCTGAAAATAAATTAGTCATCGCATCATAATAATCACTTTTTGTCTTTTGATCATTTCTCCCTACGTAACTTAATCCTAAAAGAATGGTAGAATTGTTTTTTAAAAATTTTGAAATATCAAATTCAGAATCAAATCCAACTATAAAACCTTTAGAATATTTAAAACCTTTTTTTTGATTTCCAACTAAAGTTGTAAAATTGATTTCATCATTTAGTCTATATTTTACATTTAATCCCCTGAGAGAATTGTTGATTCCTAAGGATCTGTCTTCCCAGGATCTTAAAATCATTCCACTACCAAATTGCTCATAAAAATTTCCAAATAAAATATTCAGGTCTTTTTTATTGTATTCTACTTTAAAAGTTGAGATTCCAGTATCTTTAAAATTTGGTGAATAATTTAAAAGAGAAGTTGGTAAATAAGACTCAATTTGTAATTCAAAATTCCAATATTTTCCTGTCCTAGATTTAAAATTTAGATAGTTATTGGACCTAAACTTATCATCATAACTAAAATCACCTGTCTTAGAATCATTTAGATAATATGCTGAATAGGATTCGTATGAAGAAGTAAGGTTTTTTAAAATTTGAGAATTTAAAACGTAACTATTAAAAATCAATAATATTAGATAAAAAATATATTTATTATTCATTAGCTATATTATATATTTACTTTTTATTTTTTAAAATGAATTCATAAAGAAGGTTTTCTTCACCTGGTTTATATCCTATTCTTCTATAAATTATTTTAGTACCATTAGTTACAATTGTATGAGGAATAGCATTTATATTTAAAGATCTTTTAAGAGCTTGGTTTTCATCCAATAAAATTTCAAAATTCCATTTCTTTCCATTAACCATCGGTCTTACTCTTCTTTTTGTTCTAGAATCATCAGTCGAAATAGCTACTATTTTAACATTGGCTTCATCCCATTTTTTGATTTCTTTGTGAATATCATCTAGCTCATTTATACACGGAACACACCATGTTGCCCAAAAACTATATACAGTTAAACCCTTTTTATTAAATGTAGATTTAGTGTTTATTGATTTTCCATCAATAGTTTTAATATACATATTTGGTATAATATCTTGAGAATAGATACCCTGAATTAATACAAAAAACAGGAGGGAAAAAGATAAAATTATTTGTTTCACAATATTAATTTAGACTATAAAGCTAATATTTATTTTAAAATAATTAAATTTGATATAAGAATTAGTAAATAAACATGTATAAATTATTTAGAGTTTTAATAAGTCTTATTATTCCTATTTTTTTTGTTTCCTGTTCTGGAGATTATGAGGGTGTTGGAGATTCATCAACATCTAATCCTCAAAATGAGGTAAAAACTATTGTAATTTCTTTCCCATCTGGAAATTTCGATATTAATTCAGAAGTTGTTTTTAAAGCTACAAGTGATGCTAATGAAGATATCACCTCCTTTTGCGAGTTTTTTGTTAATGACACTAAAATATCCGGAAATAAGTTTAAATCTGCATCAGCAGGAGATTTTACTGTTTATTGCAAATACAATTCTATAAAAAGCAATACTGCAACATTTAAAGTGGTTTCAGCATCACAACTGATAATGACTATTACAAGTACTACAAGTGGTGTAACTGATGGAAGTACTACGAGTGACTCTACCATAGATTTAAAATTCACATCTAATAAATCAACTTCAGACTTTACTGTTGGAGATATTACAGTTCCCGGAGGTGGTTTAAGTTCGTTTGCCGGAAGCGGAACCACATATACTGCAACATATACACCAGATGGAGCTGGAGACCATACAATAGATATAGCTGCAAATACTTTCACTGATGGTTCTGGAAATCAAAATGTAGCATCAACTCAGTTTAACTGGAAATATGTAGCTAATACTCCTAAAAACTTTAAAACGAATGTTATAGTCGAAGATTTTACGGGTGCTTGGTGTGGACATTGCCCTAGAGTTACTTATAAACTTGAGCAGTTGAAAAAAACATTAACAACACAATTAGTTGTTGTAGCTGCGCATTATTCAGATCCACTCCAATACTCTAAAATAACTGAAATGACTACTGCTTTTGGAGTTAGCTCATATCCACATGCAAGAGTTAATAGAACTTCGAAATGGAATGAACAAAATTCAATGATAACATCTCTAACTGGAACAAATGCTAAAGTTGGTGTAGCTCTTGAATCTTCACTAAGTGGAAGTACATTAACAGTAAAATTTAAAGCAAAGTTTTCAGAAGATTTTTCTGATTTAAAATTTGGAGTTTATATTTTAGAAGATGATTTATTACTTGATCAAAGAAATTACTCTGACTATGGTTATGGAACTGATGACCCACTTGTTAACTTTAAACATGAAGATGTATTAAGACATGCTTTAACAAGTCCATTAGGCGATAATATTGCTTCTGCCTCAACTAAGAAAGGTGCTACTTATGAAAAGTCCTATACGTATGAGGTTCCTGCTTCTTATGGATCTTCTGCAGTCGATAAATCAAAATTAAAAATTGTAGGTTTTATAACTGATAAGGACAAGAAAGCACTTAATTCTAGGTTATCTGCAATTGGTTCAACACAGTCTTTTGAAGAATTATAGATAAAACTATCTTTTTAAGTATTATCAGATTAGTCTAAGCTATTTTTTGTAATGTAATATCTCCAGCCAATTAGTAAAAGTTGAATCTTTGAGGCATTTATCGGATCTAACCTTTTTTTTGTCATACTTGGGAGTATTAGTTTGTTTAAATAAGCAAGAATCTTAAATAAAATTTTCATATTGCTGCAATATACAATTCATGTCTTATCTTTACAACCTTTAAAAAATGGATTTTAATACATTATTATTACTATTGTCAGGACTTGCTGTTTTAATAGTAGGCGGGAACCTACTTTTAAAATCAGCTATTTCTATTTCATTAAAATTTGAAATTCCTAAGATTTTGATTGGAATGACAGTGGTATCATTAGCAACCTCAGCTCCAGAATTAATAATAAGTGTTAAATCTGCCTTAATGGGTTCACCAGACTTAGCAATATCTAATGTTTTAGGATCTAATATTGCAAATATTGGTTTGGTATTGGGTTTAACTATTTTTTTCTCCCCAATTAATATTTCCAAAGATATTTACAAAATAGATTGGCCTATAATGATGTTTTCTGCATTATATTTTTTAATAATAATTTTAGATGGAAAAATAAATTTTTATGAAGGTTCTATATTAATTATATTTCTTATAATTTCCATAGTATTTTTAATAAAAAATCAAGAAAAAAGTCAAGAAGATTTAAATATAAAAACACCTTCTGCTGATTCCTTGTCTAAATCAATGATATTATTAGTTGTTGGAGGAATTTGTCTTTATTTGGGATCAGAATGGTTTATTACTGGTGCTATTGATATGGCAAGTTACTTTGGTATTACTGAAAGAGTTATAGGAATTACTGTTGTTTCTGTTGGAACAAGTTTGCCTGAATTAGTAACATCACTTGTGGCAGTTGTTAAAAAAGAAAAAAGTATTTCCTTAGGAAACTTATTGGGATCTAATATTTTTAATGTTTTTGCAGTTTTAGGAGTAACATCTTTAGTATCTCCATTAATAGTAAATGATCTAAATATTATAAATTTTGATATCTATGTAATGTTGTTTTTTGCTGCAATTATTCTTCCTCTTATATTTTTTCCTAAGAAATTTGTTTTGGGTAGAATTGAGGGACTCATCATATTATCTTGTTATTCTATTTATATATATAATTTATTTATATAAAAAAAAAGCATCTAATTTCATAGATGCTTTAAACAGATAAAACTTGAGATACAAATTAAATTTTTGCAGACTTAACTGTTTTAATTATTCTCGAGGCTATTTTATAGGGATCTCCATTTGAAGCTGGTCTTCTATCTTCTAACCAACCTTTATATCCTTTCTCAACAGTCATAATAGGAATTCTAATTGAAGCTCCACGATCTGAAACACCATAACTAAATTCATGGATTGACTGTGTCTCGTGTTCTCCAGTTAATCTTTGATCATTATATGCTCCATATACATCAATGTGCTCTTTTACAACAGGACGAAAAGCTTCACATATTTTCTCATAGGTTTCTTTTGATCCACATGTTCTTAATGTTGTATTTGAAAAGTTAGCATGCATGCCAGAACCATTCCAGTCAGTTGCACCCAATGGTTTTGGATGATATTCAATAGCTAATCCGTATTCTTCTGCAAGTCTTTCAAGTAAGTATCTTGCTACCCACATCTCGTCACCAGCCTTTCCAGCTCCTTTAGCAAAAGTTTGAAATTCCCATTGACCAGCAGCAACCTCTGCATTTGTTCCTTCAACATTTATACCTGCATCTAAACAAATATCTAAATGCCTATCCATTACATCTCTGCCAAATGTGTTTTTGCCCCCAACAGAACAATAAAATTGTCCCTGAGGAGTTTGATCCTTAGGAAAACCTAGAGGAAGGTTAGTTTCAGGATCCCATAGAAAATATTCTTGTTCAAATCCAAACCAAAAATCATCATCATCATCATCAATGGTAGCTCTACCATTTGATTCATGTGGAGAACCATCAGCATTTAAAACTTCATTCATAACTAACCATCCGTTTCTTCTTACAGGATCAGGGTAAATTGCAACTGGTTTTAAAAGACAATCTGAGGAACCTCCCTCAGCTTGTCTTGTTGAACTTCCATCAAAAGCCCACATTGGACAATCT